>Ga0058702_10000034_pt1 | contig 180394 bp, 185 predicted proteins | sample AgamicOrSfe_FD_83781 | JGI IMG/M metagenome (GOLD analysis project Ga0058702, IMG submission 83781) | Agave microbial communities from Guanajuato, Mexico - Or.Sf.e | ecosystem: Host-associated > Plants > Phyllosphere > Phylloplane/Leaf | place: Guanajuato, Mexico | collected 2012-05-30
CGCCGGATACTGGATCACCGAAGTCCTCAAGAACCTGATCCACACCACCATTTCCGGTGTCTACGGCAGCTGGTACTTCTGCTCGAACAACATGCCCAAGGGCCCAACTCGCGGCGCCGCGAGACGCGCCTTGACCAACAGCTTTGGCTCCATTTGCTTCGGCAGTCTGATCGTCGCCATCATCAACTGTCTGCGTCAAGCCTGCTCCATCGCACAGCAAACCGAAGCCAACAACGGCAACATGGCCGCCCAGTGCGCTTTCTGCGTTCTGCAGTGCATCATCGGCCTCCTCGACTGGGCCGTGCAGTTCATCAACCGCTACGCCTTCTCCTACATCGCGCTGTACGGCAAGAGCTACATCGCCGCCGCAAAGGACACCTGGACGTACGTTACCCCTCTCCTTCCCTCTTTTAACGTACTAACACCCTCAGCCTGATCAAAGACCGCGGCATCGACGCGCTCGTAAACGAGTGCCTAATCGGCCCCGTGCTTACAATGGGCGCCACCTTCGTAGGCTACGCCTGCGCTTTGCTCGCCTACCTGTACCTAGTCTTCACTAACCCCGGCTACAACACCAACGGCCAATTCACGCCCGTCGTCGTCGCCTACGCCTTCCTCATCGGTCTGCAGATCTGCCAGATCTTCACCACCCCCATCAGTAGCGGTATCGACACTATTTTCGTGGCGGCGGCGTTCGATCCACAGGTGATGATCGAGCAGCACGGGGAGTTGTACGGCAAGTTGGTTGCTGTGTATCCGCATGTGCAGCAAGCTATTCATGCCTAGAGGTGGGAGAAGATGGGATAATATCCGAGAGGTGCAGGAGGTGAGGAAGATAGCTATGGTTCGGTTTTGGCGTTGGTTCTGTACAACGGAGCGTGACAGATAGCCACAGGAGGTCTTGTATTACTATACTCGGGTTTTAATTCACACGAACTAATTTCATCTTCGTGACGTCTACTGCCTTATCTGGCGTGTCACGTAAATGTCTTGTATGACCTCACGTGTCAAGTGACAAATAAGTCTACTGGATGCGAAGACATTTAAAAATGCAGTGTTTGGAGCCTGTTATTCTTGATAGCCTACTGATGGCTTACCCAAGGTACTCAGAATCTGATACTCACTAATTCTTCATAGCCTACTGATGGCTTATCCAGGGTACTCAGCATCTAATACTCACGAGTTGGAAAGGGATTTAACAATGCAGTTTTTCTTTCAGAGCCGAGTAGCGCTACCTCGCTGAACAGTAATGCATAAGGTAGATGAGTATGCAGAATCGAAGTGAACCCACGCAAATCAACGAACGCCTGATAGGGACCGAAAAATAACTAATATGATATCTCCCAAACGAACGACGAACGCCTCATAACGCATAATCATATCATCCGTCCATCGTTCTCAACCCCATATCCACAATCCTGCAGCGGCTGTTTTGAGCTCAATAACTGGTTAAGTAAGTCATCAGAGGTACAAGAACACCATCCACTCGTCTCAAAGCCTGATCACATCGGATCGGATCAGATCAACCCTCCCTCTTCTTCCTCTCCCCTCTAGCGACCTCGGCGCCAACACCAAGCGCATAGATCATTGCTGCAGAGGTACCGCCAACAGCCAACGCGAATCTAACGCGCCGTCTCCACGCCCTGCGTCGCTCCTTCCTGTACCCCTTCTCGCTGCGGTAGTAGTACCGGTCCGAGCCGCTGAAGACTGGTTCCTGACGACGGACGCGTTGGGTTTGTGAGTCAAACTCTGGATCGGAGTAGAGTGGGGAGTGTTGGGACGAAGTGGTGGAGGATTGCTTTTGGTAGGACGCCAGTTCTTCGGGCGTTAGCACCGGGTCGTAGTTCACGAAGCCAGTGGGGGAGGCGAAGTTGCCGGTTGGAATCGAGAAGGCGGGGCGTGATGTCCCGTCTACTGGGTTGATATCTGAGCGTGTGATGGGTTCCTCGGCTGCTGGCTCCTCGACAGTCTTGGACGTTGGCTTCTCCAATGGTGCGGCTACTGGCTCGGCGACTTTGCGGAAGACAAGGAGGTTTTTCATTGTCGAGACAACCTGATAGCCCTCTGACTGGAGCTTCGCGATGTTGGGGAGGAAGCGAGGTGGTTCATCAAGTTGTTGCAGCGCGCGCCCAACGCTTATTGGTTGTTCATTCTCGGCGAAGCTTGAGGGCATCGTGACTGTCTTCACCATATCGTCCGCAGAGTCGTAGGCCAGGATCTTGTAGATTTTAGGCTCTGCCCACTGGACTTTGGCATTGGCTGTCGCCTCGCCGTCGGGTTCTTGCCTACTAGTCGTGGCCGGCCTGTCAAAATGTGAGGAAGATGTGAGAGGTACGGGTTTGCTAACAGCTGGCTGTTGCGTCCGGCGGCAGGTGAAAAAATCATCGATAGCAGCAGCCAGATCAGTCTTCTCTTCCTCGACATCTTGAGCTTCGTCCCTCGATACCGTGACCGAAGTCGCCGAAGCCATCTTCGCCTGCAAGATCTTCGAACGGAGAGCCTTTTCAAGCTTGACAGACTTTTCCATCAGCTTGTCTTGAGCAGCCCGTGCATCTTTCATATGGAGCTCGAGCTTCATAATGTCGCTCTCGCTTGCAGCATATTCCTTTTCAAGGGCTTCTTTGTTCCTTCCACGGCGGCCCCAGGCTACCTGCTTCTGGTGGAGCTTGTCGCGCGTGTCTTGGGCGAATTTCATTTGCTTGACGAGATCAGCGACTTGACGGCTCTCCTTCTCTATTTGCTCTCCGTAACTCTTCTTCATGGCAGCCATCTCCTTCTCCAGCTCGGCCACTTGAGCAGTTCCGTCTGTCGCGTCATTCCTGTCTTGCTTGCGCGGGGTTACCATTGCGCGTCTATCCCCATTCGTCTGCTTGTACCACCTGTCGTTGTTGGCGAAATCGGCGACGTTGTGGCAAACATCTCCTTCACCTTGCAAAATCTTGGGTGACGGCGAAGTGGACTTAGAGGTTGCGTCGTTGGACCTTTGAACCAAGGATGGTATCATGTGCTTGTATCTACCTTCGTGAGCGTGCATTGCGAGTTTTTGGTTTTCGATCTCACTTCGTAGCATATCTCCGGCAGCTTTTGAGCGCTTGGCGGCCAGTTCATCTTCCAGAGATGGCTTTTGGCCTTTTTCTGAGGACTCGCGTTCCTGTTCGTAGATCATTTGCAGTCCGATAGGAGAGGCATTGTAATGGTCAGTGTAAGCTTTGGTTGGTTTGTCAGCATCGGCCAGTTCCTTGTCGAGAGATTTCTTCTCGCCCTTGACGCAGGCTTCCCTCTCTGATGCGTAAGACGTCTCCAGGCCAATGTGCGAATTGCCGTAGCCGTCTTCGTACTGTCCTGACAAACCCTTCTGAGCATCCAAGATGTCTTTGTCCGCTTCTCGCAATTGTTGCTCGAACGATCCCTTGGGGTCTTTTCGAGCTACTTCATCTTCATAAGACTTTTGCAGACCGATCGGGGTTGTTGGGTATTCATCATCAATAGACTTTTCCGTCTGTTTCAACGATTCACTTGCCGCTTTGAGCTGCTGCTCGATTGATACGGTCTCGTCCACTGATGACGCTTCTCTCTCTTGCTCGTAGGTGGTTTGTAGACCAATGGGAGATTTAGAGTAGCCGTCATCGAGCTCTTCTTGGACATTCTTCAAGGCGTCGGTTGCCACTTGAAGTTGGTGTTCAATTGACGTCTTTTCGTCCAGCAAAGAAGCTTTTCTCTCTTTCTCAAATGCTTCCTGCAGTCCAAGGGGTGACTTTGAATAGCCATCGTCAAGAGCCTGTTCGACATTGTTCAACGCGGTGCTTGCTGCCTGTAGCTGGTACTCGAAAGATGCCTTCTTGTCGAGCAGAGAAGCCTTTCTCTCCTTCTCAAACGTTTGTTGCAAGCCAAGAGGTGACTTCGTGTATCCATCGTCACGAGCCTGGTCTGCGTCCTTCATGGTGTTGCTTGCCTCACGAAGCTGATTTTCGAAAGAGACATTTTTGTCAGTCAACGCAGCTTCTCTTTCCTTTTCAAAGGCTGTCTGCAGGCCGACTGGTGAGCTAGGGTACTCATCGTCAAGCTTGTTGAACGCTTGTTCGGCGTTCTTGAGTTGGTGCTCAATCGAGGACTTCTTGTCCTTCATCGCAGCTTCCAGTTCCTTCTCGTAGGCGTTTTGCAATCCCACGGGTGAGCTGGGGTACTCGTCGTCAAATGCGAGCTCAGCCTTGTGAAGCGCATCGGTGGCATCTTGCAGTTGTTGTTCGAACGAGGCTCTCTTGTCTTTTGCTGCCGCGAGTCGCTCACTCTCGTAAGCTGTCTGCATTCCGATTGGCGAGCTCGAGTACTCGTCCTCGATTGCAAGCTCAGCCTTGCGTAGGGCATCACTAGACTCTTTCAAATACTGCTCGAAAGACGACTTCTTGTCTTTTGCGGCGGCTTGCCTTTCGGTCTCAAAGACCTTCTGGAGCCCGATGGGAGATTTCGAGTATCCGTCATCAATCATGACCTCGACCATGTCTGAACTGGTTGCATTCTTAAGCTGCTCCTCGAGGGAGACTTCGCCGTCACGAGCAGCGTTCATATGCTCCTTCTCGAATGATGTTTGTAATCCTTGAGAGCCTGTGGAGTAGCCGTCGGAAGGACTCCCAATATTTTGCGCAGATCTGATTTCTTCCTCAAGACTCGTCTGCTCCTTCCTGAAAGATGTTTGTAATCCTTGAGAGCCTGTGGAGTAGCCGTCGGGAGGACTCTCACTATTTTGCGCAGATCTGATTTCTTCCTCAAGACTTGTCTGCTCCTTCTTGAAAGATGTTTGTAATCCTTGAGAGCCTGTGGAATAGCCGTCGGAAGAACTCTCGCTATTCTGCGCAGATCTGATTTCTTCCTCGAGCGGCTTCCTGACGCCTGATCCCGTCTCAGTGGTCTCCTTAGCAAAAGCAGTCTGCATGCCCATGGGTTTGATGAGATAACCATCTTGGTCAGCAGTCTCCGCTCCCGGACCTTTGACGTTGGTGGCTATAGATGTCCTCGACGCGGAGATACCACTCTTGAGGGCATTCACTCTGTCCAGAGCAGACTGCAAAGTGGGTCGGGCGGCGGCGAAACTCGAAAGAAGATCGGAAAATGGCTTTGACTGTTCAGAAGGCTTTTCTTGCTGTTTACCTCTTCCCATGCTGGCGCGAACGTTCTCCGGCGTCAAGGAGTCAACGTCTTTCTCAACAGACTGGGTTGATTTTGGCGCAATGCGAAGAGATCTGGCGGGTTGCTCATTGTCAGTGTTCCCACCGCTCTTAAACTTCTTGACAGGGATGTCGACAGAGCTGTTGCTCACTGAACTTTGCCCCACGAAGGAGCTTCCTGGTACGACGGAATTGTCGGAAACCATTCGGCCGGAGATAGGATCATACCTGGAGCGCTTGACTTCGTTCGAAGCGGAGTTCCATGATATCGCAGATCCTTGAACGACAGGTTGCTGACCTAATCTTTGAGACGACTTGACATTGTAAGACGAGATTTCAGAATATCCCCTTGGTTTCTGATGGGGTCGAGTAGTAGCTTGGTTTCCCGATGTTGATCTACCATGCTCACCAGAGCTTCTGGCAGCATCTTCTACCGCCTGAGCCCATGGTGACAAGGATGAGATATAGTCTTTCATGGCCTTCGCTTCTCTCATTGCCTTTTCGCTAAGCGAGAGTTCTTGGTTGTCTGCGTGGTCGCGGGTCTTGCCTTGCTCTTTCTGGCTACCTTGCCAGCGCTTACTGTCTTTAGCCCAGTGACTGGCAAAACGAGAATCCATAAGCCTCACGACTGGGTCTGGAACGTCCCAATTATGTCTTCTTCGCAGTGCTTTGCGAATCGCAGCCTTGGTTCTCTGCTCATAGCGGTATTGCAAATGAGCGTATCGAGGGTCAGTTCGTGAGTCATAGCTGGAGCGTTTGACTTGTTGAGACCAGGACCAATTGCGAGCCTGTATTGTTGTGACCGACCGTGGCAGAGCTATAGCCCGGGGGTTGGTGAGAGCACGTGATCGTGTTGAAACACCGAGTCGATGACCCCGTTTTAGCTGAGGAGGTAACATCTTGCGGAGGGACTTGTGATTGAGACGAGACTGAGACGGTCGTGTGAGCTGTTGGTGGTCTTTACCGACTTCTCTGCACTTGAGGGATCAACCGATACAGCTCTGCATGTGCTTGCTGACTGTCGGGGTAATACGCATTGAAGTGATGGTAACCTTAACTTTGATGACCTGAAACTAATTGTCGTATCATGTGGTATGTTTCGATGCTGCAATCATGCGATGGGGGAAAGAGAACGTCAGTACGAGTGATGCATCGGGGGTATGAAAGAGAAGGAAACAGCATGACCGGGCAGAGGGTAGATCATGGAAGGAAGGCACCCCCGCCCCGAGGCGTACTTGGCCGATAACAGCCGTGGCAGCCGACCGCTATCAACATGGGGAAACTGTGGGGAAACCGACAAATCATGCGCGCATGGCCGATTGACGGAAGCCTAAAAATGCAGCATGACGGACCAGCGCAAATCCATGGACAAAGCGTGAGACTGGTGTAATAGTATAATCAGTATGACGTTCGTTATATTTTTTTTACCCTTGGTATCAAATCTGCAAATCATGCATCAATAATCGTGGCTTAACCGTCGACCATGTTGTTGGTCTTGCGAGTCTCGCCTTCAGTCTCGGACTTGCTGAGTGCCTCAATACCATTTCCGGTGATGCGCACTGCCCCTGCCCTCACCAGTGCTTGTTGCAAGTCGTCAAGCAAGTCACCGAGGTCTTCAATACCGATGCAAAGTCTGATAATGTCCTCTGGCAGGGCTCTCTCCTTGCGAGTGGCCTCATCAATACTCGCATGACTCATCCTGCACGGCATGCTGATCAAGCTGTTGACGCAACCGAACGAGACGGAGATACCAAACAGCTTCGCCGACTGAACGATGCGCTCAGAGGTCTGAATAGAGCCAGTCTCAAAAGACAACACGGCGCCGGCGCCACGTGCCTGAGACCAGTGAATGGCGTACTGTGGGTGACTCTTCAGACCCGGGTATCTGACCTTGAAGCCGTGCTCCTCCAAAAAGTGTGCAATGGCCATGGCGTTGCTCTGCTGCTTGTCCATACGGATAGCGAGAGTTTTGATACCACGCAGCAACAGCCACGAATCGAAAGGCGCAAGGCCGCAACCGGTCGAATTGATCATGAAGTACAGTCTGTCTCCCAATTCCGAAGAGTTTACTGCCATGACACCTGCCATGACATCGTGATGACCAGACAAGTACTTTGTGCCACTCTCATACGAGATATCCGCACCAAGATCCAGTGGGTTCTGGAGCATCGGTGAAAGCATGGTGTTGTCTACCACGACGAGAGCGTTTGGGTTTGCTGCATGGGCGGCCGTAGCCAGAGTGTTGATGTCGACGATTTTCATGAGCGGGTTGGTAGGAGTCTCCAAAAGGACCATGGTGGTCTTCGATGAAAGTGCTGCCTCTACGGCAGATGTGGTGGTAGTGTCAACGTGGTGCACGATGATGCCGCCATGGGTGCTCAAATACTTGAGCAACCTGTTGGTACCACCATACAAGTCATCACCAGTGACAACTTCGTCACCGGGCTTCAGCAGTCTTGTGATGACATCTAGAGCGCCCATTCCTGACGAGACGACCAGCGCTCGTTCAGCCCTCATGATCTTGGCAAGATGTCTCTCCAAGTGTGTACGAGTCGGATTTCCGGAGCGGGTATAGTCATATTCATTTCCTTCTCCTTTGAATGTCGCAGACTGGTAGATTGGCATGCTACTCGAGTTGTACTGGTCGTTGGGCTCCGTGTACACCAATTCGGTGGCCAGAGTGTATTTTCTGCCATTGGTGGGACTAGAAGGAGCTGGGGAAGGTGGAAGAGCGTGACCATCGACATCGAGGCGCTGAGCGACCTTGCTCAATGCGCTTGGTTTCGGGGCAGACATATTGGTTTGATATGGTTTGTTAACCCGGGGCCAGAGACCGGAAGAGTACGATTCGAATGAGCTTGTGGAAATGGAAGCTGTCGATCGATATTTCGGCCTTTCTGGTACCGAAGTGTGTTGTAGCGAGTTCGGTCGTCGGGATGTGTGATTGTTGTTTGCAATGCCTGAGGCGAGAATAATTGAGGTGAAACTCTCTGGGTCGAGTTTGCACTTCGGGTCAGGCAAAGATCAGTCATCCCGCCATTGACTCGTGTGGGGTAAAAGCTGGGTTGGCGAATGGCGCGATCGGGAACGCTCGACCGACATCGGCAACAGACGTGGTATAGCTGAAGCGTCCAATCTCGTCCGGCTGTCCCCCATCAGATAGATCTCAATATCAGCGCAAGCACAACGAGAGCAGAATCTATCATGAGCCCCTGACTTGGATCGCAAACAATTGTTTCTAGATCTTATAGACTTCTTTCACGCGCCTATCCTCACCCACGACAAGCCGTAGTTGCTTGCCCGGCTCGTGATATATTCCCTTTCGCAGCACATCTGTGTATAGCTCATACGCAGGGTAATCTAGATCAAGTCAGTAAGGGCTGCCAAAGCCGCTGCATTGCTGACACTTACATCCATTGACAAACCGCACGACCTGTTCATCGGACATTCCACTACCTTTGGCCTCCCGTAGTGCGACCTCTTGCTGGTGTCGCCATTTGTACACATACTGTGCGTCTGCGGCGTCGCTGTACGCAATTTAGTTTCACAAAGCAAGCGCATATGTTTCAAATACCCACATGTGCATAAATGCGTCAATCTGGCTAGACATCTGTCAGTGAAAGTCGATCTGTAATGTATGATAACTTACTCTGTCAGAGCATCGTACTCCTTCAGTGCTTCGTTAACAAACTGGACATTCTCATACTGCAATTTGCCGAGCTGGCCGTTGTAGCCTGTCTCGCCTTCTGCTGCAGCTCTGGCTTTTTCCCATTTCCGTCGAAGCTCTTCTTCCGACAGTGACCTGAAGCCTACACACCAACCTTCGAAGATGACGACCTCGACCTTTTGCGTTGATGAAGCATCGTTAATAGTCTCCCACTCGTTTTCAGCCCGTCGATCGCCCTGGCCATTGAAAGCACTTTTGTCGTAGCTCGGAATCTTGATGTTCGGGTCTCGACTCTGTATCGACGTGAACAACGTCTTCCCGAGGGCTATATCGTGCGTCGAGGGCTGTCCACGGTGTTGCACTAGCGGGTTATGAGGATGCGCTCTGGCAAGTACCTCCTGCTGATCATGAGGTAGGTACAGATCATCTATGGAAAGCACAACGGTGGGTAGATTGTATGGTGCAGAGCTCAGTGTTATACAGAGAGTAGAGACCTTGCAAAGAAGTCAGGAAATGGGTTTAAGGACTCTTCTATGTGAATGCGAAAACATATATATAATTCGTCTCAAATAAAAGACTCTCGGATACATGAAGCTCGAGAGCATCCAAAGACAATTGAAATGACTGCTTGAAACAATGAAATACCCACCAGTGTCGTCTTGCCAGCACCCTGCACGCCGTTAAGACCGATGAAGAACGGGGACGCAGTATGGCCTTCACTGTGGGCAGAATCCAGGTGCTGCTTGATTCTGTCGAGAATGAACGGCACGCAGTGCTCCGATTTGTCGTCGAGAACAGCCGGCATAGTTCTTCGGTATCTTGTTTATGTGAGATTTCGTTCGACGATACGTGCGTAAAGTTAGAGGCAGAAGGTTCATGAAGTGGCCGAACCCCAGACTGGGGACCAGTGTGGAGAGACGTCGACAGCCGAGGCTTCGGCATGTCGGTCATCTCGGTCAGTCGTGCTATGGTGATCACAAGCTTGTGCCGCGCCAACTGCTCGACACGGTATAATCTCACAACGGGAGGTCTTCTTCACCCTTCTTCCTTCACAATCGAGTCCCTTGCTCTCACATATCGATCAAGATGGCTCACAACTCATACGGGCTTGCCGGAAAGGAAGGTGCTGGCGGTGAAGAGCTCCGCTTCGACGGCCAAACAGTCGTTGTCACTGGTGCAGGAGGTGGACTCGGAAAAGCATATGCCGTCTTCTTTGGTTCGAGAGGAGCCAATGTCGTCGTCAATGACTTGGGTGGTTCCTTTAAGGGAGAGGGCGCTTCCTCCAAAGTAAGCATCTTGTCGCTGTCCGCTATCTGAAGCTCAATCTGACCTCCTTTAGACTGCTGATGTAGTGGTCGACGAGATCAAGGCCGCTGGCGGAAATGCCGTCGCCAACTACGACTCGGTCGAGAACGGAGACAAGATCATCGAGACTGCCATCAAGGCATTCGGAAGGATAGATGTCCTGATCAACAATGCTGGTATCTTGCGCGATGTTAGCTTCAAGAACATGAAGGATCAAGATTGGGATCTCATTATGAAGGTACACGTCGAGGGAGCATACAAGGTACGTAAGATTCAAGGCAGACTCTCAGACTGGCTCTGACCATCGTCAGTGCGCCAAAGCAGCATGGCCACACTTTAGGAAACAAAAGTACGGCCGAGTGATCAACACTGCCTCCGCCGCCGGTCTCTTTGGTAGCTTCGGTCAATGCAATTACTCAGGTACGGTCTTGTCGTTCGCTCTCGGATGACATACTGATCTTTCTACAGCGGCCAAGCTTGCACAAGTTGGTTTCACCGAGACCCTCGCAAAGGAAGGTTTCAAGTACAACATCCTCGCCAACGTCATCGCCCCAATTGCAGCCTCAAGAATGACCGAGACCATCATGCCCCCAGATGTTCTTGAGAGTCTCAAGCCAGACTGGGTCGTACCACTTGTCGCTGTCCTTGTCCACAAGTCGAATACCAAAGACACTGGTGGTATCTACGAGGCAGGAGGTGGACACATGGCTAAGCTGAGATGGGAGCGTGCCAAGGGTGGCCTTCTCCGTGCCGACGAGAGTCTCACACCAGGCGCAGTACTTGCAAAGTGGAACGACATCAACGACTTCTCACAGCCAAGTTACCCAACTGGCCCAGCCAACTTTATGGAGCTTCTGGAAGAGGCACAAAAGTTGGGTCCAAACCCACCAGCAGAGAAGCTTGACTTCAAGGGCAAGGTCGCTCTTGTCACTGGTTCTGGTGCTGGTCTCGGTCGTATCTACGCCCTGCAATTCGCCAAACTCGGCGCAAAGGTTGTCGTCAACGACCTGATGAACCCAGATGACACCGTTCAGGAGATCCAGAAGCTTGGTGGTGAGGCTGTCGGCGTCAAGGCTTCAGCCGAAGATGGTGACACTGTAGTCAAGGCAGCCATTGACGCATTTGGCCGCATCGACATCATTATCAACAACGCTGGAATCCTGCGCGACAAGGCTTTTGCGAACATGGACGACAAGCAATGGCAGCAGGTCATGGATGTCCATCTTCGAGGAACCTACAAGGTCTCCAAGGCTGCTTGGCCATATATGCTCAAGCAAAAGTATGGCAGAATCGTCAACACGACCAGCACCAGTGGTATCTACGGTAACTTTGGTCAGGCCAACTATGCTGCCGCCAAGTGTGGTATTCTTGGTTTCTCCAGAGCACTTGCTCGTGAGGGTGCCAAGTACAACATCTTCGTCAACATCATCGCGCCAAATGCTGGTACCAACATGACCAGAACTATCATGCCAGAAGAGATGGTTCAGGCGTTCAAGCCAGATTACGTTGCTCCAATCGTCCTGCTTCTCTCTTCCGACAAGGTGCCAAAGCCACCGACAGGTCGTCTCTACGAGGTCGGTTCGGGATGGATGGCGCAGACCAGATGGCAACGTACTGGTGGTCATGGCTTCCCTGTTGATGTCAAGCTCCAACCAGAAGCTGTCAAGGCTCAGTGGGAGCGTATTTCCAACTTTGACGATGGACGTGCAGACCATCCAGAAGACCCTCAGGCCGGTACTGCTGCTATCATGAAGAACATGACGAACAGATCGTCTGGTGGTGGACCAAAGGCAGCCCCAGCCGCTAAGAAGGGCAGTGTGACCAACAAGGAGGTTCTGAACGCGATTGAGACCGCAAAGAAGGCCAAGGCGGAAGGCACCGAGTTTGAGTACACCGAGCGCGATGTCATTCTCTACAGTCAGTCCCACATCTCCATTCAGTATGTTATGTCTAACAAGTCACAGACCTCGGTGTCGGCGCCAAGCGTAACGACCTCCCTCTGATCTTTGAGCACGACGACAAATTCCAAGTCCTGCCAACCTTCGGTGTGGTCCCAACCTTCAACGCCGTGTCACCCTTCTCCATGACGGAAGTCCTCCCCAACTTCAACATGAAGATGCTGCTCCACGGCGAACAATATCTCGAGATCCGCCAATTCCCCATTCCCACCGAAGCGACGCTCGTCTCCTACCCCTTCCTTGTCGAAGCTGTCGACAAGGGCAACGCCGGCATCATCGTCACGGGCTCGACGACCAAGGACAAGAAAACAGGCCGCGATGTCTTCTACAACGAGTCGACCGTCTTCGTGCGTGGCAGCGGCGGCTTCGGCGGTCCGTCCAAGGGCGGCGACCGCGGTGCTGCGACGCGCGTGTACAAGATGCCATCGCGCGCGCCCGACAGCACTGTCGAGGAGAAGACGGCCGAGGAGCAAGCGGCGCTGTACCGCCTCAGCGGTGACCGCAACCCCCTGCACGTCGACCCCGAGTTCAGCAAGGTGGGTGGCTTCCCGACACCGATCCTGCACGGATTGTGCTTCTTCGGTATCGCTGGTAAATCTGTCTTCAACACGTACGGCGCGTTCAAGAACATCAAGGTGCGCTTCGCCGGCGTGGTGCTGCCGGGCCAGACTCTCATCACTGAGATGTGGAAGGAGGGAAATGTTGTACTGTTCCAGACTAAGGTCAAGGAGACCGGTAAACTCTGTATCGCTGGCGCTGGTGCCGAGTTGATGCAGCAGGGCAAGCAGAAGCTTTAGGAAGGCTGTATAGGCGTTGTTATTTAGTCATATGATATCATTTCACGTTTTCATCTCATTGGTCTTAGCGTTTCCTACAATCTCAAACGGACCCAACAGATGACTGAAAGCAGATGCTCCACCCCTACTATGCACCACCTCCACCAGTATTCAGTCATCCTCGTCTCCATTCTCATCCAGCTCATGGTTTAAAATTGAAGTCAGCGGAGGCTCGTTCGTGCCGAAGTGCAGGTTCCTTGCTTTCCACCTGCGCCGGGAGCTGGTCATCTGTGCCTATGCTGACCTCCTCGGTAGCGCTTCATATGGCGAACGGCTCTCCTTCTCTATTTGCTCTTCGTAACTGTTCTTCATGGGTGGCAGCCATCTCCTTCACCAACTCGGCTACTTGAGCAGTTCCGTCTGTCGCGTCATTCCTGTCTTGCTCGCGCCGGGTTACCCTCGCGCGTCTATCCCCGGTCGAACTGGCGTGGCGTATCGGCCGCGTTGTCGGCAGCTCTCGAAGACTGTTCGCATGACTCACGTCACGGTCTATTAGGGGACAAAGTGTTAGGCATGGATCGGCCGTAAAGTTAATATTGTGAAAGCAGGCTCTGTCAGCCACTAGTCAAACAAACACACACATTCATAGCTCGTTATCTTCTCATGTGCTCATTATCTCATTCCTCATAACCAGTTCCTCACGATCACATCCTCGACGTTCCATTTATACAGACAAGAGCGTACTACATGCTCCATCAGTTGATGTGAGTAGCCTGATGGATTACCCAGACGGTCCATCGATAGATCTTGTGGTGTATATACATTCATCAGTGACATCAATCACCAGTGATTCTTCCCGGATACAGATTCGAGATACTACTCTGTCGACTCGGTTCCCTCGCTACGGCAGCAGGCCTCGTGATGACAGCCGGCAGCGCCGTCGAGGAGTAATTACTCCCAGTAGGTGGATACATGTCTGCCACCGACGAGTCGCAGACGGTGTAATTGTTCAGTGCGCTCTCGAGGTCGATGCCGAAGTCTCCGCCCCGCGACGACTGTGAGTCGACGCGCACGATGCTGAAGGGCTCGTAGGGGGGATCGGTAATTTCTTCGTGCTCGTCGACGGATTCGGAGCCCGGATATGGTACGTTTGGTTGAGTCATCGACGGTCGTGGCGCGACGTGGCTGCTTGCTCGTCTGTGGCCGGGGGTGGTGCTTGCGCTGGTGACAGGGGAAAGCCAGTCTGGGGCCCCTTTGCCGCCGCCGTGCGAGGCCGTACGGATCGTCTCGAGGCAGTCGACTTCGTTTTTGTCGAATGTCGCCCATGTCACGGACCCACCGCCTGTCGTGCGCTGCAGACCGGTGCCTTTGGTGACGATCTTGACGAGGCGGGAGAGCACGCCGAGTTCGAGCTTGGCCTTGACGCTGTAGACGAGGCCTTTGAGCGTTACCTCGATCTGATAGAGGTCTACGTACTCCACTGACAGGAGGGCGACGTCGAGGAGAATGAGGATGACATTCACGCAGACGAGTTCGTAGATGACGCGTTTACTGCGTCCGTCGGGAACGTAGGCTGTCTTTAGGTAGCGCCAGGCTTCCACAAGATAAATTCCGGATATGGTGAATTCTTGGATCGAGAACATGGTCATCTGGATGCGCTCCATGATGCTGTACCCAGTACACCAGCCGCCGGAGTCGTGGATATTGCAGCCGTAATCGAGAGCCGTGGTGGGGATGTACATCAAAATTGTGTTGACGATGATAGCCCAGAAGACCATACGCAGCATCCGGTGATTGAGGGTGATAAGATGGAGCCGCGAGTACAAGATGAAACTGTTGCCGCCGACCATGAAGACCCAGCCTATATTGTCAAGCGTTTGCGTAATCAATGAGTTATTGGTTATGTTCACCATCTTGCCCCAGACACCAATCTGGTAGATGATGATGGCCCAGGCGGTAATCATTAAACTCCAGAAGTACAGCCCTTTCCGCTTCTTGAATCGAATCATGATGAGCAGGATCAGCTCGCCGCAATTGTACCAGGCGATTGCGGAAAAGGCCATCATTACTCGTAGTATGGATGTGTTGTCGCCGGTATAGCCACCAACGATGCCATTTGAAGGGGTCACCGAGGTGCTGTTGGATAGTCCGCTCGTCGACATTCTGGCGGAGTGTCTAGAAACCGCCGTTTAGGTGAGATGTCGATCAGGATCATGGACGTAATTGTTGACGGCGTACAATGTACGCAGGGTAATTCTCATGATGCGGAGTCGAGTGTCAGTATGTCACATAGTGGATATCAGAAGGGTAGGTGTGGTGTGTATTCGAGTGTGGAGAAGAGAGAAGGAAAAGAAGAATGGAGGCACCAAAGGTCTCGGGGAAGCAAGAATCATCCCGTCTGACCGTATATATACACCCTGTTGGTGTATCTGTACCTTGGAACCTTACCGAGCCGCCTTTCAGCGCGGGTTTGGCTGCAGTAGCGAGGGTGCATGATCGCATCTGCTGGTCTTGGGGGCAATGTCTGGTCTTGGGCCGGGCGCGCCCAGATTACAAGGTATCTACGAGTCAAGGCTCGCTGATCGCATGCATGAACGTCGCATGGCATGGTAGTGAATATTGCGGCTGAGCGACAAGCGGTCAATGGACTTTCTCCGGAGACGCCATCGCTTTGTGGCACGATAGCATCTGCTTGTGCCTTGCCTGGCCTGGCCTGCTGTATTGTTCTCTTCAGCATTGCGCCCTCGAGGTCACGGTCAGCCTCTTAATACGTGTCTTGTGCCTGACAAGGACCGCTGACGGCCGTGATGAGCGTGATAATTCTGGCAATGATTTGACAATAAGTGACGAATAGTGTACGGAGGAGTACGAGGCAGAAAAAAGGCAAATAGAGCATCACATGGCGGAGTGTGGAGGTGGGGGCGCCCCATCTTGCTGTCATCCCGTCAGAAGGTCACCACTACGCGCTCCCAAACCTTGGCTGTATGTATGCCCGAGTTGGTTTTGGTCACGAGGCACCCGATAATTGGTAATGCTAACAGAGCTTACATATTGCATCGAGTCATGACACTATACTGGTACTGCGACTCTCGAGTGTCATTCATGTGTAAAATCAAGGTATCTATGCTACGCCGTCCATGCCAGTATTCATTATCATCACCTGTCGTGTCTCAGAGCCTCATTCCTCTCTCAACTTTTCAGGTTCGACTCTTCCCGTTTTCAGGACCGGACTTGTTACTCTCCACTGTCCCTACGATCCGTTCGCGATGTAACCTACTCGTCGCCCTCAAAGTCGTCAAAACGCCCGGCGTTACCCATGAGATCTATGAGCGGCTGTTTCTGCCAACCACCATCTCCACCCTTTGCAGCCTGAGCGGCCTTTTTGTCGCCCTTGGCTCTCGAAACGATCATGTTCTTGCTGCCAAACTCTCGTGTCTCGGCGATGGTTCGAGTCAAAGAACTCAATAGAGAGACGAGATTGACGTCCGATGATTCCTTTGCCGAGGCTGTGTGCGGGACTGATGTCGATTGTGGTATTCCGTTAGTCGGGGCTGCGCTCGATGGCGGTTCCAGAAGCGGTAGTCGTGAGAGGAGAGCGGAGATGTTGCGGAGAAGAGCGTGGTTTGGATCCGTGGACGTCGAAGGCGGAATGGAAGGGTTCGTCAAATAGGATTCTGGAAGAGTGCTAAGGTAGGATTGGATGAGACTGATTCGTTGGTGGAGCATCTTGATGGCGTTTGCTTTGCTTGTGAGAGAGGCAATGACTGTGAGTAGTTAGTATGCTTCGGGTTGAAGGGAAGGGAAGAATTCGCTTACGCTCGTCATCCTCCGGGCTCAAGGCTACTTCATCAGTCGAGTTATCGACATCTTGAGCCTTGCCTTTGCCCTTGGATGTCTTTGTTTCTATTTGAGCTGCTGCGTCTGCTACTGCGGTCGCGTTTCCGCCTCCCTTTGCAACAAAATCTACACCAATCATTTCTGCCTCGCCTGTTTCAACCTCGAATGCTAGCTCTTTGAAGCGGACCTGCAGTTGTCGGCCCATGCCCCACCCATCAACCTGCAAACCTTTGTCTGCATTTTCGCTTCCTGGTTCGTAGTACGATTCGTACAGAGAGAACGGGAGCTTGCCGCCAGTGAGATTGCCTTCGAGGATGCTCTCCGGGTGAAAGAGGGCGAGAAGGGTATCGTCATGGTGAAGGTGTTGTACCTGCTGAAGCATAGGAATGTGTTGCGGTTGTGGTCCTGCGGGCGAGCCCAGTGTGAAAATGGCGACCAGGTCCAGTGCTGGGGCTTTGTGAACATCCTTGTCTGTGGTGAATTAGTGAATCGCTCAGCAGTATTCCTATCTCGACGTACACTGCTCTAAACGAGTCGCAAAGAAGTTCTCGTCCAAGATCACCGTCTCCTCTCCGTTGACAGTTTCACCAGCTTTGACGTTGCATTCGAATGCATGTTCCATGGTGATCTCCCTTCCATTCTGCTGACCGATTACTGCGCCCACTATTGGACCGTGTTGACCTCTGAGGGAGTGTCTTGTGATGAAGTCGGAGATGGTGAGGAGTACCAGTGGGTGCAGCTTGATCGACAGAGCGTCGGATGGCTTGCTGGTGGTTAGCAGTGGGTTTGGAGCATCTACCGCCATGTTGAGGTGACCAGGAAAAACGCAGTGAGGATCGAAAAGGTCAAACCAAGTGGTGTTGATAGTGTATTGTTCAGTCGCGATGATAATTGGGGAGATGCCACAATTGTGCACGTGCCACTTTTTGGAGAAATGTGAAGCTCCAAACTGTACTGCGTCACTCACTGTCCACCGCCCTATGAGTTGAACAACAGTCGCTTGGATAATGTTATAGCAATACTATAGTGTCGATTACACCTCGAGTCCCTTAAATCGAGAGAGTGAGCGCGAAAGGCCTACTATTGTCCCACCCATAATCAGTCGAAATATAATCCCATGAGATTTCCCGAGCATTCCGTTTATGACGGTGTCTAGACTCCTGGATTCGATCTTTCTCTGCATCACTTTGTATCAATCCATTGCTGTCACAACTTCTTCCGTACGTCGACCCCAATATAATTAAAATTGTTCGTGAATGTTACCGCGCCTTATCACCGTCTCAAGACATCTACGTCCGGCAGTAACGCCTATCAAACCACAATCAATTTCGACTCCTCGCTCAAGCATGTCAACCTTCAATCTCCCCAACTGGGAGCCTACATGCAAGGTCACCTTGACCAAAGATCTCGAGAAAAATCAATTGCTGTCGTTCATTCCGTTCAAGAACTGGATCAAGACACTCGGTCAGTCATTGGAGTTGCAACATTCAAAAGACCACACCTTCCACGAGGCACCATACAGGTTGCGGAGCATTACGATCCAGAATGTCGACTTCTTTGGTGGACGCCGCATTGGCTTCATCAAGATGACTACAGAAGTCTCGAACGACAAAGGGGAGAAGATCCCGGGCTCGATACTCCTCAGAGGAGGTAGTGTAGCAATGCTAGTATGTAATTTATCACCATTCCATCGCAGCGGACTGACATGCCAAAGCTCATCTTACAACCCGACGACGTCGAAGCAGGCTCAGAGAAAGACAAGCACGTCCTGATGACGCTTCAACCCCGCGTACCAGCAGGGAGTCTGTCATTTTCCGAACTCCCAGCTGGCATGCTCGACGACAGTGGTACGTTCGCCGGGGGCGCCGCCAAAGAGATCGAGGAAGAAACTGGCCTCAAAGTGGAAACCGACGAACTCCTCGACATGACCGAACTCGCATTAGCCGACGAGGCACAGACCGACTCCGAAGAACGCCTACAAAAAGCCATGTATCCAAGCGCAGGCGGTTGCGATGAGTTTGTGCCCATCTTTCTATATCAGAAGCGCATCCCGAGGAAACAGCTGCAGGAATGGCAGGGAAAGCTGACTGGATTGAGGGATCATGGTGAGAAGATCACATTGAAAGTCGTACGGCTGGAAGATCTATGGCGTGAGGGTGCTAGAGATAGTAAAGCACTGGGCGCGTGGGCCTTGTACGAGGGTCTCCGCCGTGCAGGGAAGATATAAAGTAGAATATGCTGGTGCCGGCACCCATTTGTGTTCTCAGAGTTGTGAGAGTCGAACAAGATACCTCCATCCGTAAATGTGAGCAGTGACTCAAGACGACCATCTTTCTCGTGTCTCATGTTGCTCGTCTGAGAATGAATAGAAAATCCAATGCCTTGATTGAGATCTGATCATACCTTAGGTGATGGGTGCTGACAGGAGCATGCCCCGCAGTCAACTGACAGGTCGAGCATGAGTTGGACCCTGACTGAGACCCCACCATCCATCACCTGCGGCGTACCACCCATCACTGCCTAGACAACACCACGCAGTCATCTTGCGACACAGCTTCGCTTCTTTCAACTTTGATACCTATTACGACTTACCGATACTTCTTTCTCAGCAGACATATTCACACTATCAAACCTCGCATCTTCCTCCATCTCCAACACTCGTCCAATCTAACCACACCCGCTTCACCGCCCAAGCCGGCGTCATGTACGGCTACATTCGCAGTGGCATAGATAGGCTGAGGGACACTTACGCACCCATCACCAACCAGTCCACTTTCCGCAACACTGGGCAAATCACGCCAGAAGAGTTCTTGCAAGCGGGCGATTTTCTCGTCTACAAGTTTCCTTCGTGGTCATGGGCCAACGCATCAAGCCCAGATAAGCGCGTGGCATATCTTCCCGCTGGGAAGCAGTACCTGGTCACCAGAGGTGTCCCTTGTCGCCGCCGTCTAGATGACAACTTTGCCGGAGACGCTGGACTGGAGGACTTCATGGTCGGAGATGGAGAAGCATTTCAGGGCACTGATGGCGCCGACGATGGTTGGCTGAGCACTGGTGGTGGAGGACAAGTCAAGGACGACGAGTCGCGGTCGAAAGACGTCAGGACGGTCGACGAGACGGGCGAGCAAGAAGAGGACGAGGAAGAAATACCAGACATGGAGGACGAAGAGGACGACGAAGAGGCCATCATCCGTGATCCCAAGAGCGAAGGCGCAGCGTAAGTCCCACTCAACGTCAACCTCACTTCAAAACCCCTACTAACCTTACACACTAGCCCTCTACGTACCTATACCCTCTACATAACCTACACGCCATACTACCGCACGCCGCGCCTCTACCTCTCGGGCTACGAATCAGCCAATGCAGGCTCACAACCCACACCGCTGCCGCCCACAGCAATGATGGACGACATCGTCGGCGACTACAAGGACAAAACCGTGACATTAGAGGACTTCCCCTTCACTTCGCCGACGCTGAAGACCGCCTCGGTGCACCCGTGCCGCCACGCCAGCGTGATGAAAGTCCTGCTCGACCGCGCCGACGCCGCGCTCAAGATCCGTACCGCCAAGATGAGGCGCGGTGTCGAGCCTAGCAGGCAAGGCATGGAGGGCCTGGTGGATCAGACGAGGAACCTGAAGGTGGGCGACGGAGGGAAAGGGACGGAAGCTACGAGCGCGAGCGGCGGCGACGAGTGGGATCTCGTTGACGAGAGCGCTGAGAACGACGAGGTCGCTATCAGAGTCGATCAGTACCTGGTCGTGTTCTTGAAGTTCATGGCGAGCGTGACGCCGGGCATCGAGCACGATTACACCATGGGAGTTTGACCGCGCTTTGCGGATCTTTTTCTTTGGACGGGAGATTATGGAGGCGGGAGCCGGCGATAGGATACACAGGACAGGCGTTAGATACCATGACAGCGTTCCTTTCATTTCTCGTAGCGTAATATTTATGACCAAGCTCAACGCCGTGCCCTGCGCCTAACACCCCATCTGTCTGGATTCTCAAGCCTGAGATCATGCCATGTTCCATGTCAGCCCTCTGACAGGTCTAAGCACAGGCGCAAAGCCAGCCTCGTCCTTTCGCTTCTCCTTCTCGGCCCTGACCTCGACCGCAAACCCCGGGGAGCGCGCAGCGATCGTTCGCTCGTCCAGCGCGTGCTCAAACTCTCCATCTTCGGCACCAGCCCCATCTACGCCCTCGTGACGACGAGTATGGTGATGACGATGGTGGTGACGGTGATGGTGGCGATGATGCACGCCCTTCCTGTGCTCGTTCAAATGGCCAGCGATGCTTGCTTTTGACGTCGCGGACGCTGATGTGGGCAGCAGGTAGTGCAGGGCCCAGTCGTCGAGGAGGGAGGACAATTTGTTTGTGCTGCGGTCGTTGGCGCTGTCGTTGTCGGTCTGGGTTTGTGTGGTGACCTCGATAGTGGTCCGGTGGACCTCGAGTGAGGGCTCGGATGGGTCGTTGGAGTGCCTCAGGCTGCGCCATGATGGTGTTGGGTGGTAGTCTGCTGTTGCGGCGTGGATTTCTGCCTGGGGTTTGTTAGTGGCTGTCATAAGGGTTGACGCTTTTGAGGAAGGAGTCGAGGAAAGATTGTGGAATGACTGACCTCTGATCGGCCTTCTTTCCAGGCTCTCTCAACGTCGTGGAATGAGGGGATTGGCACTGCTTGGACCGTGATGAGACAGGCGACGACCAGCGACAAGGTCATCCTGAACGAGTGCATTGTAGCGAATGTTGTTCTATATGGTGATCACTTCAACGAGTGGGTGCGATACTCAGAAATGAGGCATATGCAGACGACAAGGATGCTGGTGTTATACTTATCATGTTCCAGCAGTGCGTGTGCTAGACTTACATGTCGGCCGATATGCAGGAGGCTGCAAGCCATACCGCGGGCCGCCCTAGCCACCGAAATCCAGCAAGCGGTGGTCAGACATCGTGTAAATGGGCGAAAAGCGCGTGCAACTCGGGTTAAAGTCGCGCGGACCGTCGCGTGGGGGACGCGTTTGCGAGCAAGGAGATGATATCTGATACATTCCATAAGTATGTTTTGTTCCAGCCCTGCCAGCAAGGGATACCAAAACCAATGAAAGAATACGAGAATCTAGTTCCCAGCTATGAGTTGCTTATCCGTTGACCAAGGGGTATCATCTTGTCAATCAAGCGTTCGTATGTCGTTCCGTTTCATAATGTTTCCAATCCTAACTGTTCGCTCGCGAATCTGCTTTGCTAAAACTTTCGTGGTCCCAATTGGCCGAACGGAGTGCCGAAGTTACAACTGGCCTTCTTCTTCAATTTGATTCCTCGGTCGAGATCCGGCTCGTTGGTGAGGGTTGGTGGTGAAGTCACGGTGGTCGAGTCAACGCGCTCTTCGGAAATCGTGCTCAGTCCCTCGAAGTCTCTCCTGCCTAGCTTGTCCTCATGGAAACCGGACTCCTCAGTATCAGTGGGTGCCGTTTGAGCCGCTCCAGCGGCGGCGTCTGGTACAGACTCTGCTAGATTGCAATGAGCATGTAGTGCTAATGGCTCGTTTTCTTCGGGGTGCTCCTCGATATTTCGTAGTCGAGCAGTCAACATGTCGATGGTAAAATTCTCTTCGCCAGGAGTATTTGGCAGCTCTGGCATGTGCAATGGCCCCTTTAGCGCCTCGTCTTCATCCTCCTCATCAACAAGATTTGCATTCAATTCAGTATTGTTGCGTGTTGGGGTATCTGTGTTGGGTTCTGAGAATGTGCTCCTAGCTGGCGAAAGCAAAGAAAGGGAGAGAGGACGGTCTGGAACCTTTAGAGGCGTGTGTCCGGCGTTGGTACGGTATTCTGGAGGTGGAGGAGATAGGGTATTGCGTGTCGCGGGGGGTGTTTTAGGTAGCGCAGGGCCGGCGCTCGGTATCTGGTAACCTTGCTCGCTGGTCGTGATCGAGGGTTCTGCCAAGCATCAGCATCAGTATATACATGATCATTGCTTGCTATTCATGACCTACCTTCGATGTTCCCGTCAATGGTCGGAATCTGTTGGCCTCCTGGCAGCTCAATGAAGCTAGGAGCCCCACGTCTGGTGATAGAAGATTGTCTAGAAAGAGAAAGGCAAGATTTCTCCAATTCAGGTGATTGCATCGTAGGCTCGTCTTCAACAATGCTCGGAAGTCGCGAGGTTGTTGAGGTAGTTGAGGGTCGGACCAAGGGTGATGCATGTGACTGAAATTGTGATTGTTGAGATTGAGAAGTGGACATGCCATTGTAGGGTGAAGCAATTGGACTTCTTGCGGGACTGTAAACGATTAACGATGGAACAAGGGCCGACGCAATCTGAATGTATGATGGACACTTCGGTGACCTACCTGTGACCGTTTGCTGCCTTCAGCAGTCCTTCGAGAGAGACAATACGTCGATATAGCCTGTCGCGTTCAAGATCCCAGCATTCTCTTTCGACAGCAAATGCCTGGTGTTGCAGTCGAAGAGCTTCTGCTTGTTTCTGGATTTGAGCCTGCAATTCCTGTTGCATTGGATCGTCCAGATGATACTCCAACTTTTGCTGCGTTCCAGGTGAGAAGATATACTGAGGCGAGTGAAATGCCATTTGTGAGGATTGATGTGGATACATTGGAGCGGAAAGGCTGTCGTTGCTGGTCATTTGGAATGCCATAGGAGGTGACTTTGGCGCTTTCGACGTGGGCGCGATAGCTTGAGATTCTTCCATTGCGCGATATGGTTGTGATCAAAGACGTGTCGGGACAAACGAAATACTGGACGACAGAGCGCAGGTGAGGAGATTGGACAGTCGCGGTGGCATACGACGACACAATTGAGTGTGTGGAGATTGTGGAGAGATGTGTGATGAACACTCCGCCTGGTCGTCAGGTTTAAGAGTGGGTTTCCAATGGAGACGCGGTTTTGGTGCCTGACGAAGGTGGATCTCGATGTCTCAGAATTGTCTACCGACCAATGACGTCCTGCTGCAGATCAGGGTCCAACGCGAGGGACGGTATATGCCGCCTCGCGGTTGACAATATAAGTGGCACTCAGTAATATAACACCTAGTAACACATTAGCCATTCAACACCCGAATTCGAGTAATTGTGTATAGATATATTGTTTACATATAGAGGGATTTACTATTAGATAGTCATAACAGCTATACATTATGCTATATTTGGCTAATGGTATGTACAGTGTCCTAAAAAAGCTGAATCTAGCGTTGTATGTGCCACTTATTTTGTCAACCGCGAGGCCGCATACTTCAGCCACGATTTGCCGGGGAACAGCGGTAGAACCGGGAGAACAAACTAAAAAGTCTGTCGGAACAAAGCCTACATGTACCGGGAAGATGTTCGCGGAATGAAGGATACCAGACGCACCTTGTCCATGGGGCCCATGCTCAACGTCCCTTACCTGTTTTAGAAGGGCTACTAATGAGAGGCCTATAATGGCGCCCTGTATAAGTTATGATTGAAAACCAAAGTTACACATGTTGTTGCGGTAGTACTGAAGCATTACACGGATGTCCAAAAGCTCACAAACTGGGTTGTACAACAGTTCGATCGTTACAAGTCTATTGTTTTCCCGAGCGCGTGGGCCTGGCTGTCAGTGTGACAATCGATCTAGACCGTGGAAATTAATCGGTATATCTCTTACAACCTGACATAATTTGCCGGAAAAGAACCGCTCACGCCCTTCAGCTCGCCCAGCCACCAATCGTCAGTGCTTTCACTCTTCTTGACGATTCTGATCTGGTCGCCTTCCGAGAAGGACAGATCTGTCTCACCCGGTCCGGCGAAATCGTACAATGCAGTACAGTACGTAAACGTCTGTGATGATGGAATTCTCTTTGCTGGTGGAGGCGGCGGCGGCTTCTTTTTACCAGTGATACTCGAGGCGATTGAGGCAGTCGAAGGTGCGCGGTGCCGAGTGAAATAGTCGCCGCCGGCTCCGCCAACACTACTCACAGGGGTCATGAAAGGCGTAGAAGACGTACTGCGCAGTGAATCTCGTGAATCGTTCCTCATGTGATGGTCTTCTCTGATAGCGCCAAACCCACCAGGACTGTTCAATTGCGTCGGCGTAGCTGGCGAACGACCATAGCTCGATATCGACACGCTTGAGCCGCTTCGAGGCTTGACCGCCGGTCGGGGTGGCTTTGCAGGCGCTGCTTCTTCGTAAAGCGGAGTTTGGTCCTGACCAGCAAAGGAACCAAACGAAGAGATGCGAGGCTTGTTACTCGGCCTTGCCGGTCTGGGAGGTGGCGTCTCGTCTCCTTCCACCACAGCTGCTTCTTCGCGTCCAGTACGAGGGGGTGTTCCTGCTCGATTCAAGCCAGTAACTTGCGTTACATTTGTTCCACTGCTAGTGCGTCTGGGGAACGGCACTTTAGGGACGCCAATACCTCGGAAGGCAAACCCTTTGGCTTTCTCCTCGACTGGCGTTTCCATTGGCATTTGAACCGCCCTGCCCTGAGCGAGGGTCTGCAGGGTTCCTTCAAGCTCCAGACGAAAGGTTGTAAACTCCCTGTCCCAGGTGGCAACTACTTCCTCTGCGGACGGAGTCGCAGTCGGGAATTGATGGGTCTCGCAGAAGCTACGCAGGATTGTGTATTGCTGACCGACTAGAGCGTGCTGAATCATAATGTGATTCGTCATCAAAAGAGGTAGCAGCTTCAGTATACCATCAACGAATGGCGGTATGCTTCTCCTGAGAACGTCGTCTGCTGCGTTGTAGGTCTAAGCGCGTCAGTCGGGTCACATCAAGCTCGATATATGTTGCATACAAGTGTCGCTTGCAGAAGTTCATCCTCGGACTTAACAAGTACAGACTCATCTCTGACAGATTTTGCTGCTTTCTGTCTGGCGTGATCGGCTCTCGACTGATATCGTTCAAAGTCGAGCTTGTAACCCTCTCGTGCCTTGATAGTCTTCTTGAGAGGTTTGGTTGCCTCTTTGGCCTCCATGGCCGGGTAAAATAGCTTGGTCTGAATCCATTCGACCTCCTGTTGAAGATCTGCTTGCAACTCAACGTTGATGTTTTTAAAATCGCCTATCTTGGTCAAGTATGACTGGGGCGTGTTTCCTCTGCGAGTGCCGCTCTCGATCTTTGCGTCCTCGGGAACATCGATTGGCTTGTATAGTGTTTCCAGACTACTAGCTACTTCTGTCTGCTTAGCCAAAACTTCTTTCCAGGCAGTCTGAAACGCTTTTGCAGAGTCGAGGAAGCTGTCCAATAACTTGTCCGCCGTCTGGAACTCGGCCAAGATTGCAGTGATGTCGGCCTCATCATCAGACCGCTTTAAGAGAGTACCGAATTTGCGCTGAATACGCTGCATGGTGGCACAAAGGTACGAGAAAAGGACGAAAAGAGAGTACAATCGAAAAATACGAGTATCCGAGAAGAAGATTGGTCGTTGACAAGGTCTACGGCATGTGGACGATCGAACTTGGACGTCAAGCCACACTGATGATTCAACCATGAATTGTGGAGTCCGCCAGCGTCAAACCACGAACAGTATGAATGTCAATTGTTGGAAGCTCCCACAATATTGACCCACTATAATGATATACCAGCATGTGACTGAACATGAGATTTACGATCACAAAGTTAGTATTTTGTCTAAACTTGTATGTTCCGTACATCAGAAATGCCTTTCGTTCTGCAACCATAGGTCGCGTGCTTGTTCCCACCTCGTGACTGCGCATGGTGGAGTGACGTTGGCCGGGGCCGGAAACCCCACCGGCTATAGTTGGCCGCGGCTTCCTGCTGACGCGCTTTGACGACGGCGCGTCTCCCTCTCAAGATGAATATAGAAGATGAAAGTGATCTTGTCGTCACCTCACCTATCGATCACACTGCCAGTACCAATAGCTTCATGTAAGCGATCTGGTATTGACGAAATAGCGATTATGATCTCCCCACAAAATCCAACGCAGCCTGTAATATGACTGCTACCATCCCTCGTAGCTCTGCTGCCTTACCACTTTCGCAAAACACAGCGCCTGTAGTCGAGTATCGATGTCTCTTCACCCACGACTTGCGCCGAAAGCAAAAGAGATGGCAAGATGGAGTCCTCAAATTTCATACCTTCAATCGCCGAATCATGGTCTACGATGTACCACGAAATTTCATTGGTGACAGCCATTTCGCCCAAGGACAAGAACCACAAGAAGGAGACGAGCTCGAGCTGGAAAAGGGGTGCGTTCTGGTCCAGGTAGCCGATGTTCTGGCAAAGACAGATACAGATCTCACCGAATTACTCCAATCAAGAGAGCGAAAGTCTCCACACAAAGGCGCTCATTCTTCGTCGCCCGCCAACATGCTCTCTCCCATGCGAAGTCGCGCATTCTCTCGATCTTCCGCTTCCGGACCCTCGCAATATCAAAAACACAAAAGTTTGAATGCTCTCTTGGGCACTCCGAAAGGCCGAGTTGGAAAAGCCGTCTTACCTGCGAAGTCTCCTTTCGAACTTCGGCGGGATGGGCAAGAAAACGAACACTGGGAAAATGGCCGTTCACCGAAACGAAGAAAGATCGATGAGACCGATGGGAGGGATTTAGAGAGGTCAAGACCAACATCGGTCGCGAACAGGAGATTGACCGACGACAAGCTCGCAAAGCTGTACGAACGTAGCAAAGCCAAGACTCAACGCAAACCCGAAGTCATCGATCTTTGTTCCGACGAAATCACCAACACCGCCACGAAGACTACACAGCCGACTGCCAGGCCTACGACAGCAACTTCAGGACGCAAGAACAGTGCTCATAAGGTGGTTCAGTCGACCGACAACACAACGACGGCAGAGAATGCAGGGAAAGAACATAGTATGCGACTCGATTCTCGCGTCTCGGTGCAATCCACGCGGCCATCTAGGGAAGCGGAACAGACAACTGCAGGGAACGAGCCATCCCAAAAGAAAGGAGGTTCGCTCAGGTTGATGAGTAACGCGCCACGACGGATGCTTGTATGCCAAGAGCAACTATCTCGCAGATCTAACAGTCAACTGCGCAGAGAAACTGAGCCAGGGAGTGTCGTAACTCAGCAACAAACCGTAGAGACGCCTCGACAACCAGCACAGCCCGAGTCCGAACTTTCTCTGAGAGAATCTATAAAGAAGAGGATCGCGAGGAAAGCTCGAGTATTGAGCAGCTCTCCTCCATCACCTCCACGCCAAATTTCTAATCAAATACACGCCCAATCACAAGAAAGCTCTGCCTTTCTCGCTGCACCACCATCTGCGGTAGCCGAAAGCATTCAGCCGCCGAGGGAGGCGAGCCCTGCTGAAGTCCAAGCCGAGCATGTATCGCAACCAATCAGTATATTCACGGCTCCGATCCAGCAAAAGCTTCCTTCGAAAACGCCGCTACGAAGACCGGGCGACCCAGTGCGGCGAGCGAGCCGATCAGTCACACCACGCGTCGAGGAAGCAACATCGGAAAATGTACCCAAAATCATCCAGACCGTCCGCGCCAATGCTTCGTCAGCACAGGCTGAGACACTAAAGGCAGATAAGCCGCCGACAGTTCCACAGAATGACAAGTCAATGCGTCCTCCACGAAAACAAAAAGGTCCACAGAAACATGCTCCATCACTAGATCTGAACAAAGCAGCCAATCCGCTGCAGACAGCAATGCTGGCTATGCCATTCAAGCGTCCCCTAACGGCAACGAGCAAGGCAGAGAATCCGCTGGTGGATACTGACCGAGGACCTTGGAGCAGGGAGGCTTTGGACTTGTTCGTGTGGAGACCGCCTGACTGGGAAGAGCGAATGAAGAAGGGAGAAAACAACGAAGGAGTAATCACGGCAAGTTAGGCTCTGTACAGTAGAACTGGATGAAGCAATGACACCAAGACATGAAATAGCATAACATGGAGTTTCACGAATATGAATGTTGGTGTATCTACAGTTCCTGTTCACTTCGGACACCTGTGTAATTTTATTGCTTTCGTAGTTGTCGATACCTCGCTAATGGGCGTGATGACCGGAGGATGACTCAGCATCAACTAGTCTTGGCATTTGTATATACAGTAAAACATAGTTTCTGACCTCAGATATTCATCTTGAGACAATCTTATCACAGCCCTATCTTCTCAGTGGCTATAGCATTGCCAAAGCCTCTAAGATCCGTGGCAGCACCTGGAACTTTCACCACGATGTCTTACCTTCACGATAGAGACCCAATTTACGGACTCCACGAAGACGATTCTGATTTCGAACCCCGTCGCAACCACGAAGAGCCTCTCTTTCTTTTAAATGAACTGAGCCCTGAGGCGAGACAGCGCACCGTCGAAAAACTCAAAGCTTTCGACCGGACAGGTCTCCCCCAGCTCGGACTCATCAGTATGCTTCTGCTCACGCTCGGAGCACCGTTCATCTACGCCTGCTATTGCATGCTACAGAAATACTTCATATGGTGATTCTCAGTCGGAAATATGTATATTACGACCCAATGAAAACACCTTGATGAATTGATATACTGCCTCACGCCTCAAATTTGCTCATACCCCTGTCGCATTACACGGGGTCATCAAGGTAGATGTAAGAATATGGTATTTGCATAAGTATAGCCATAGTCTACGGTCCCTATCTTGTTTCCAATAGTTTTCAAGTACTTCCACTGCTCAGGGTACCACACATCGCACTACGCCACACCATCACATACCATACAGAGTCACCCAACACTTCATTCACCACTTAGCCCGACATCGAATCCAACCTTGAGCTCAGCACTCTGCCCAACTCCTCACCCAATTTTCAGCACAACTCCTCGCCCAACTCCAGACCCACCTCGTTATCCCCCACCACGCACACACAATGGGCTACAAAAGACCCTACCAGACCTTCCTGCTCGAGGACCCAGAGGAATTCGACCACTGCCTCTACCAGACCGGTCTCCGCCGCAACGAGCCAAGGGCCAAGGTGCGACGCTCAACGCAGCCCTACACGTCCGGTCTCCTGCCACACAACATCTACCCCGAATTGTTGACGGAGAGGGTCACTGTAGTGGCCAAAAGAGTGCTCAAGGAAAAGGCCGACCACGACAGCGAGGCATTGTGCGATGTTTCGGGCCACTGGCTGTTCGAGAATGATGTTGACGAAGGGGCCGACGACGATGACGAGGCATTGTGCGATGTTTCGGGCCACTGGCTGTTCGAGAACGGGGCCGAAGATGAGGCCGAGGATGATCACGAGGGCTGGTGGGACCTTCTGTGGCCTGAGTTGTTCGACGAAGTGGTCGAAGATGACTGCGCGTGGGACAGCGAGGGGTGGTCGAACTGGACGCCGCCCTCTTCCTCGGCGTGTACGCGTCGCTCGTCGTTGGTCTCTTCCCGTCGCTCTTCAGCGGTCTCCTCTGTAGAGGAGAGTTCTTGTGCGGAGGAGGAAGAAGAAGAAGGGGAGGAAGAGGTCGCTAATGAGGCCGCCGACAGCACCGACCAACAGCCGCCAGCAGTGGAACGGGACCGCGACGACGAAGCGTTGCAAAGATGGACCGCAATGCATTTACTGTTCACACTGGTAGTCCATATCGAACAGTACCGGGTCGGCCGTGAAGCGTGGCTGGAATGGAATTCGTGGGCATTGATACTGGTCATGGGCGTCCATACTCTGTTTGTATGGGTCGAACGGGACGACGATGACGAAGCGTGGCTGCGATGGAGTGCGGCGAGATTGCTGGGATGGGCTGCGGCAGCAGTGTTACTGACAGTGGTCGTCCATTGCCTGTCTGTATGGTTGTTACCATTGATCGCCAGCCTGTCTGCACGGGTCGCCCTTCGCTGACGCCCTGGGTCCCAGTTACTGGTAACGCCAGGAGTATGAAAGCTTACAGAGGAGGGTTTGAGAGCGATGTGGAACGCTGTATCTCAAAGCGACTGGAGTAGACTTGGTACCACGTCACAGCTGATCGGGCGCGCACAAGGACATCACATTGGACCTGAACATCATAGAACGAATGAAGTAAATTAGGCAGCATTGGCTGCTTTGTCTCGACTAGAGGTAGCCTCCGATTGTATTTCCATATCCGTTCCCAACCCTTTCTCCCCTTTCTCCGAACGACCCACGATGAGACTGGAGAGCGTATGTACGATAGCGCGATGACCGGAAGTAGAAAATGTCCTTCCTAGTCCAAATGACAAAATGAAACAACGTGCATGCAAGAATGGCAGTGTCGTCGACCGTCATAACCGTTTCCATCAATCCAACCAGAGCCCAGCTCTTCAGTATATCATGCTTTTGATCTCCTTCCTCTGCCTGTGACCTGACCGTGGTTCGAGAGGAGGTGTGCCTGGGCGGATCATGGCTCGCTCCTCATCCTTGGCTGGTACGTCGGGACCGCCGGCGAGCTCTCCTCTTCGGATCACGGAACCGGAAGACGTAAGCTGAGTCGAACGCATACTACTATCACGACTTGGTGCTTGGATACGGATATCTGGTGCGGCGACGATGGTGCTGGCGTCACCAACTGACTTTGGCCGTGTGGTCGAGTTTGTTCGCTCTCTCGACAGAACCATGTCGGTCCACTTGGCGGCCTTGGAGTCGGATTGCTTTCCGACGGCTTGGCTGAGAGCGTCCATCCAAGCGTCTTTTTGCGCTGCGTCGTCGGCGTAAAAGTCGATCGTCTCGCCGTTGGCAAAGCGAATACGGAAACCTTCTTCCACAAACTGATAGCCGTCGTCCTCTTCTGCAAAGGCAGACTTGCGTCTACCCTTGGAAGGACTGCCGCTGATCGGATCTGCTACCAGCGAGCTCTTGTCGTCGATCAATCTGCTTGCTTTGGAGAGGTTGATAGTCGCGCGTGGCTGCATTGTGTGCTCATGGTAAGCAGTGAGCTTCGTACCGTTGAGCTTGAAGTAGCGACGACGCCAGTACTTTCATCTGTTAGAATCGCTAAGTATAACGATACGATTGGAAACTTACTGGACAGTCTCCACCTTGCTGACTGAGTGCACCCTCATGCTTGACTTCCTTGATCTTCTCGGAAGCATCCATCTCGCGAACGGCTCCGCTCATGCTCTTTGGCATGTCCTCGTCGGTAGCATCCTTTGGTTTCGGAATGTACAAAAGTTGAACCTCCAGGCTACCGACTGTGTATGGTGGACGCTTGACGGTGCCCATGGTGTTGCCACGCTTGCTGCGGACACTGTTGACAACGTTGAAGTCTTTCTCGACGGCCCACTCGTTGAAAAGCGGCACGTCGACAGTCAACAATCGACCGAAGCACTGCTCCTCGTACGACTTAAGTGACACGTAAGAGCGACCGAAGGATCCAGTGTTGGCGTCAACGAGCTCGCGCAGCTTGTCCCAAGTGGTTGGACGAGCAGCAGCTTGTCTGCGTTGGTGCTCCTCTTGCCTGCGGCGCTCAGCTTCTTCTGCTTCAGCTCTTTCCCTGCGCTCATTCTCCGCACGCTTTCTGGGTGAGCTCAAGAGGCGGGAGAAGACGGACTTGGTAGGTGACTTTGGCTTTGTTGGTGAGACCGGGGCACTGTAGGTTGGCATTGGTTGTGGCTTTGGAGCAGGTGGGAGGTTTGTGGTCAACGTAAGCTGGAAGTCGAGATCCTGAAGCACGACCAGCTCGAATTCTTGGCCGATCGTTGCGCTGCGGTTCAGATCCAGGTTGGCGGTTGTGACACAGTGAAGACCGTTGTCGAGCGTAAGTTGAAAGTACAAACGATCGTCTACAGAAATTAGCAAATCTTTTGTATCAATGCAGGACGAATACGTACTGCGTGGGAGCGGGAGATCAAGGTCCTTGACAGACACCACCTTGACGAAAAGACGACCGCGTTCGATCTCCTCATCCTCGTTGTCGAGGGTTGAATACTCGTTGAGTACACCGAGGGCGCTTTCATGACCAGGAAGCGGTGGAGCTGGACCAACAGCATAGGACTTTCTTCCTCCAGATGATCTCCTCGAACTCTTTCTTCTCACCTTGCCGTTCCATGGCTCTGTTTGAATGAACTTTTCGCCACCACTCGACTTGCGTGGGCTGTTGCCCGCGCTGCGTGAACCGGATCCGAATGCAGGTGATTTTGGCGGCATGCTATCGCCACTGAAGTTGCGATTCGAGGCAATGACAACCTTGGTGTTTTGACGCATGAGGTATCCCTTCTGTGTGCGGAAAGTCTTGTTAGCAACGGATCTACTATGAGACGAAAAGGGCGGCACGTTGATGTGCTCTGCTGTGTTGGTCGAGCCGGTTGAGCGACTCGATGTCGTTTTCCAGGAGAACGCTCTCTGGTTGTCGATTTGGTTTGGCATAGGTAGCAAAGCAGGGGTAAAGGAAAAGTCTCGAACCTTTTGGGTTTCCATAACACGCTCCATCTCTTCACTCAAGCTGAAGCCGGAGCCGTTGGCAGGCTCTGGTACGGGCAGGCTGAGGTTCAAATCGAGTCTCTTGCTCGCAGGCCGCGATTCTTGCTCGGTTGCAGAGTCATTCTTAGATTCTCCAGAATCAGCAGCAGAAGGTTGGCTCCAAAGAGACTCGGTTTCTGCGGTCTCGGAAACATCTTGAGTCTCGTTGCGGTATTGCTCAGGCACAGCTGGTACAGGTTGTTCCTGGTCGTAAGCAAGCATAGCCTCGAGATCTGCACGAGATCCAGAAGGACGAGCCTTGAGCTTGCCACCTGTCTTGATGGTCGCTTTGCGCTCTGGAATGACCGGAATCTCGATGCGCTCATGCAGAGGAAGCGCTGACTCATCCTCTTCGGAACTCATGCTTGCGCGAAGATCAGTAGCGATCGGAGCAAGTAGTGGTTTCTCCTTAGTAAGCTTGACCTCATGCGCAGGAGGGAGGTCAGGCTCCGCGGTGCCTTCTGCAGTTGGCGTCATGTAGTCTTTCAGGCCGAAATCAAAGTCATTGCCCAAGTTTGTGAACAATGGCAGACTCATCTCTCTTTCCGGTTGCTGTGGCATCCGGGGTTCCTCCAATGGGGTGGAGTATTCGTCGTAGTGTGAAATGCCTAAGCCAGCCCCTTGCTGATCTTGCATTCCAGCATCGACTGTGGAATCCGAGTAGCGGCTCTCACTTTCTGTGCTTGCACGGATATCGTGGTGAACAATAGAAGACTGTCTTTCTTCCATACGAGAAGGTGATCTGTCCAACATGTCTGGGTCGAAAACAGCCTCTGGCACATCCTGGAAGTCAATCTCTGAGTCTTCTGGCTCGTCTTTGATGGCCATTGCGGCAGCTTCGTTGAAGTGGGTAGAGTTCTCACGAGAAGGAATCGCGACATCTGGATCGACTCTAGCGAGCTCACTGTAATCAACGTCCTGGTCAGAATACTCGCCCTCTTCCTCCTCGGTCTCGTTGTGCAGATCGGACTTGACCTTGCGCAAAATCGACTCTCGGGAGATCATGGGGGCATAATCAAAATCCGGCAGATCACCGACCTCATCATCCTCAGGGACCTCGTTGATCACGATAGTGTCGGTGGACTTCTTTTCACGAAGGCTGCAGGAGGTCCGCTTCTGGTCTTCCTGCATGGCCAGCAATGCCATTCTGTCTTCCAGTGTCATTGTGGCTTCACGCATACGGAAGATATCGTCCTTTGAGGTCGCCGCTGGACGTGGAGGAGCTGGAAGGTTGCGCTGTACACTACTGGCACGTTCCGCAGCTGCTGCAAGACTGTTCGTGGATTCGCGACCACGCAATGGTGAAGAGACGCCAGGGATAGGAGGTAGCGGACGAGTTGAACCATCCGATGTGACCGACTCGGATCGAGCAGATTCAAGAGCTTCCCGGAAAGTCTCACTTGGGGTTGCATTCGGGGCGGGGCTGCCAGCATCGTCGTCAAAGACATCATCGTACTCATTGACCAAGGCTGTGCGTGCGGTATCGGGGCTGGTGTTGATCCAATCTCCAGGTAGAACGACGGGAGTCTTGTCGGTGTCTTCGAGTGATGCGTCGAAACTGTCCTCATCCTCTGCCGAAGCACCTCTCTCGAAGCTATCATCGTATTCGTCCGAGTCGTAGCTGCTCTCACGCGAGCCGGTGCCAGCCTCGGAAGATGGTTCGGGAGTTTGCTGCTCATACTCGTTGATCTCCGGGGTCGTTCCGAACGTGACGCTCTTCGCCGGGCGAAGGCTGGCAAGTGGAGTACCTGAGCGAGATTCTTCTTCTCCAGACCAAGCCTCATTTTCTGGGTCAAATGCCGGAGGGTTGGCATACCTGCTCTTAGCAGTCAAAGAAGATTTTGTCGGTGACGCAAGCTCTTTCGAAGGTGTGCTGGTACGTGATGTGATGGTCGATGGAGCCGCAGGGAGGTCTTCGACTTCTGTTGTAGAGATTTGGGAAGGCTCGAAATCTTCAATCTCTGCGCTATTCAAATGAATGAACTTTTCCGGGCTCTTGAATGGGTTGTTCTCCTTGCGGATGCTGTCGTAACGCGAAAACGGATTCTGCTGTATACGATCGCTAAGAGGTCTGTCTGTGAGAGGACGCTCAATGATGGGAGAACTGGATGGGTCGTACTTGTCCTTCTTCTCGCGATCGAACATTGGGCTGTTGGCGACCCTAGATGCCTTCTTAAGGTTTTCGATTGACGAGCGCTTCGGTGATGGTAGAGGCGACGGGTCGCGCTCTGGCGTGTTCTCTGATGCATATGATGCAAGTGGACCTGGCGAGAGGCCCTTCTCCCAAACTGGGCGCGGAGAGCGGAAAGTAGAGGCAGACGCGTCGAAGGGCGAAGCAGAATCGCGACTGACTATCATTTTCTGTGGACGTCAGTATGCCGTATCATCCATCGGTAGTCTTAAGACCCACTCTTGTTGCTTGTGTATACGAAGGGGAGTTGCGTCTCCGCTCATTAGGGCCTACCTCAGACAGCGGCCGCGGTAGCTTTGAAGGTGAGTTTGAAAAAGACATCTTGCTGATATTGAGAGGCTGAACCTGTTCAGAATCAGATCTAATTTGTCCAGACGTAGGAGCGGCTAGTACGACACGTACCGATTGATTGACCATTATGAGAGCCGAGTAGACTGATGGATTGTCGGGTGGTATCAGGCCGCACGAGGCCGAGGAATGTTGATTAGGACTTGCGCGCCCTTTGGCAGTATATTCGCGAACAGACGGTGTAAGATAGCTGTAAAGTCGCGATGCCGTCCAGAATCAAACGGGCAAAGCGAATGTGTACAAGAAGTCGAAGTAGATAATGCAACTGAAGACGAGACGAGTAAGGTGGTGATGGTTGATACGGAACACACAAAGCAGAAGAATCTCTTTGATTATCAGCCCGCGCGGGTGTGGATGCCCACTTTGCAACCGTCAACAAATCTCCCGGGGCAACCATCGCCGCCATGCCTGATCGGGCAAGCTCTCCACATGTCGCCCAAACTTTTCTTTGATTCCCGGTTGACGTCTCTGCATTGTCTACGCGAGATGCAGAACCTCCTCGGCTCATCCATATGCCCGGTGTGCGAGTCCAGGTCGCTGCTGCGGGCCCTGCGACCGATATGGCAGCCTCACAGAGGCGCTGCCACGCTGCAGAAGCGTCGCCCATCCCGAATGGTCCTCTCCGAAAGAGTCGCACGACCGCCTCCGCAAGATCCAGCGGCCGCCAAAACGGCCAAGAGGCGGACGAACAGCCCGTTTGGAGGCATGAACATTACGGAAGCTAAGATACGTAATCAACCACGAGGCATATCTGCTGCCGAACAGAAACGGCAATCCAGGGCAAAGGGTGCCCCGCAACAGAAAGAGAAGCCTAAAGCCGAAACGTTCAAGGCGCTCAAGATGCAGCGAGCTCTAACTGCTGTCCCGTACGAGAGAAGGGCATCCATCAAGCAGAGCATTGCAGAGGTGGAAAGCTTCAAGGACTTTCAGCTACTTCCGGCTATTCAAGACTCCATTGCTCCACAAGCTTTGAAATCTATGGCCGACATTTCACCAACGCCTATTCAGCGACTGGCTATACCTGCACTTCTTGGAACAGCGGACGGCAAGCGAAGGAGTAAGAACAGAGTGAAGGCAGACGAACCGAGTATGGAGCAGTTCCTTCTCGCTGCGGAGACCGGATCGGGCAAGACGCTGGCATACCTCCTGCCAATAATTGATGCGATCAAACGAACCGAGAGTCAGGAGAAGCAGCAGGAAGCTGTCGAGGAAGAACGTAAACTGGCGAGGACAGGCAGCGCTATGTTCGAGCTCGACTCGCCACCTCTATCCAATGAGCCTGATCCGACAACAGGTAGACCCCGGGCTGTCATCTTGGTACCAACGGCTGAGCTTGTCAACCAGGTAGGAGCTCTTGCAAAGTCTCTTTCTCACACCGTCAAGTTTCGATGTGCTATGCTCTCTGCCTCATACACTGGTACAGTGATTCGCAACAGGCTTTTCTCTCCCGGCGGCGTCGACGTTGTCATCTCCACACCGCATTTGTTTGAGAGCATTGTCAATCAGGACCCAAACGTTGTGTCTCGTGTCACACATTTGGTGGTCGACGAAGCCGACTCGCTCTTTGATCGATCGTTCGCACCCATCACTGGCGCTGTTCTCGATCGCGCCACTCCAAGTCTCAAGCAGCTTGTCCTCTGTTCGGCCACCATTCCTCGCAGTCTGGACTCTTTCCTGCACAAACGCTTCCCGGACATCAAGCGCCTCACAACGCCCAACCTTCACGCCATTCCTCGAAGAGTGCAGCTTGCTGTCGTTGATTGCGAGCGCGACCCCTACAAGGGTAATAAACAACTCGCATGTGCAGACACCATCTGGAATATCGGTAAGGAGGCAGCAGAGCAAGGTGAAGGGAACGATAAGCGAGTAATCGTCTTCGTCAACGAGCGAGAGATGACTACCGAGGTCGCCGAGTACCTACAGCGTAAAGGCATTGATGCCACTGCTCTGAACCGCGATGCCGACGAACGGAAGCTGGCGGAGACTCTGGGTGTCTTCACTGGAACCGAAGTCCGTATCAAGTCTGATCGTGCTCAAGGCACGTCTTTGAACGTCACCAGGGAGCCGCAAAAGGCCAGCAGCTTTTCCAGGCCAGAAACTACACCAGCGAAGCGATCTCTCGACAATGTCAAGGTGCTCGTAATGACTGATCTTGGGTCTCGAGGTATCGATACTACAGCCGTGCGTCATGTCGTTCTCTACGATGTTCCTCACACCAGCATCGACTTTATCCATCGTCTTGGTCGTGTCGGAAGAATGGGTCGCAGAGGACGTGGTTTCGTCCTCGTCGGCAAGACTGACCGCAGAGATATCGTGCGCGAAGTCAGAGAGGGTATGTTCATGGGCAAGGCGTTGATCTAGTATGTACGAGCAGTAGGGGCATTTGCAATGGCGTTTGGTGGCTAAGATACCCTGTACGAATAATTACCACTTTCTCTCCTCTTTGCCACCACAAGCTTCCAGAGCCCTCTCTGTCGTCCACCATGAGACCGAGTCTCCACACTAGAAACCGTAGACACCTCCCTTGAAGTCTTGGCCCTCAACAACACCATTCTCCTTCAGAGCCTGCACAGCTCTATCCGCAATGACAGCCGGCAATCCCGTACCCGCAGTCACAATCGCCTTGGCCTTCATATACGTGGTGAACTTGTCGTCATCAGGCAACATCCACGCGACACCCTTTCCGTACTCAGTCGCCTGACCCGCCTTGACGATTTCCTTCATCTCGTCCTCGGAGAAACCTTTGCCTATCACCACGGCGCGGGGAAGTGGCTGCTTGGAATCGGACGATGGCTTGACGCTGAGATCTGAGGATGGATGCACGACTTCGCCTCGGAAGAGAGCAGGAAGTTCGTTGAGTGCTGAAGGCAGGTCGTGGCAAACGTGGGTAATTTTATAAGATGATTTCGAGGACATGGATGTCGAGAAGGTGGTGGCCATGACGGCGGATTTGCCGCAGAGCGCGATTGGGACGGTCATTGTGGCTTATTTTGTGGTTGTTTAGATTAATGGTGTTGGAACAGATGAGATGTGGTTTGCGATGATTGTGCGTGATATCAATCAACTCTGCCTGGAATCTGGTATGTTATAGCCTTTTGTGAACGTGATGATGCGTGCTGGGATTGATTTGTCCGAAAGCCGGTTCGGAGACTTTTTGCTCGGATCCGGGACTACTTCCTCAGATGAGCTAAGTTGTTCCGCAGTGACCGATGATAGTGAGTCAAATCGCGACTTCACAATCTGTATTCTCGACTACTTCTCCTAGCAAGTGTTACCATATTGGAAATCATGTAGTAGATGATCAACACCAAGTGCGTTCCGTAGTGGCTGAGGTGGCTCGGTCGCTGTTCCGAGCACTCCGAATTACGTTGTCAGCTTGGAGTAAGGTATCACACAAGCCTTCGTACTACACCTTAGTGGGTATCAGTGCCATTTGACATCGAGGAGCAGTTCATCAGCAATTTTTGAAAATCTTACGAAAGCCATCTATCTATTTATATTGCTACCTTACATGTACGTATGATCGTGGTTGGACCCCTGCCCCTCCGCGATTGGCCGGAGCCACACGGCACGTTCCGGCCGTTCCAGGTCGGTGGCTAAGGTGACGGCTATGTCTCAGGAAGGTCGAGTATGCGCGCATGCGACTTGTCCACTTCCCTATACATCCTTTGACCACCCATTGGGGTTTACTGCCTAGCTCCTTTTCATCGCGATTCTCTTGGATACTCTGACTTCGATTGGCAAGATGTCCGGTCGTTTCGTGCGCGCGTCCAAGTACAGTGAGACAATGCGCCTCGCGACTCTGCGTTTAAGCTAACAGTGACCACCAGGGCACGTCTTCGGACAGTCGACGAAGAAGGTAAGTTGATGGTGTGACCGTTCCTGTCACCCAGGCTGACCCCTCAATAGGATCAATGCTATGACAACCTCAGGATTACTAAGAATGCCTGGGATACCAACCTGATCAAGGTAAGGCGGTCCGACGCACAAGAGACAGACTGGCGCTCATATAATCGAAGGCCAACCCAAAGTACATCTCTGTCAATTGGGAAGCCGGTGGAGGTGGTGCTTTCGCCGTTGTTCCAGTCGACGAGCGAGGGAAGCTTCCAGACAAGCTCCCTCTCTTCCGCGGCCATACTGCAGCAGTCCTGGATACCGACTGGAGCCCTTTCGACGACAGCCTCATTGTCTCTGGATCCGATGACGCAAAGATTGGCATCTACAGGGTGCCCGAAGGTTTCTCGCTACGAACTGATGCAGATGAGCCGGAAGATGTTATGCCTATAGATCAGTTGAAGGGTCACACTCGCAAGGTCGGTCACGTGCTGTTCTCCCCAGCGGCTGCGAACGTTCTCGCAAGTTCCTCTGGCGACTACTCAGTCAAGATCTGGGATGTTGAGCATAGAGCGGCGAAGCTGGATTTGAAGCACAAGGATATTGTACAGTCTCTGTCATGGAGCGCGGACGGTAGCCAGCTGGTCACCACTTCAAGAGACAAGAAGCTGCGATTCTGGGACGTGCGACAACAGAAGCCCACACATGAGGTCGCAGGTCACTCCGGCGCAAAGAACAGCAGAGTCGTTTGGATGGGCGAGCATGACAGGGTTGCGACTACAGGCTTCTCGCGCATGAGTGATCGCCAGTTGGGTTTGTGGGACGCCAGAAACCCAACAGAACCTATCGGTGGATTTACTCTCCTCGACTCCATCAGCGGTGTCTGCATGCCATTCTGGGATGAGGGTACAAACATGCTATACTTGGCCGGCAAGGGGTATGTCGCGGATTCCCCCAATCAAAAGCATTACTGACAAGGACATAGTGATGGAAACATCCGCTACTACGAATACGAGCACGACAAATTCGAGTACCTTTCCGAGTACAAGTCTGGAGATCCACAACGCGGTATCGCTTTCTTACCAAAGCGCGGTATCAACCTGCACGAGAACGAGGTTATGCGCGCTTACAAGACCGTCAACGACGCCTACATCGAGCCAATCTCATTCGTCGTCCCCCGCCGTGCAGAAGTATTCCAAAGTGACATTTACCCGCCAGCAACTGGCTCTCAGCCGGCAGTCTCGGCCGAAGAATATTTCGCTGGCAAGACTGGATTGCCACCAAAGATCTCCCTCGAGAGTTTGTACGAAGGTCAGGAGCCAGAGATGATTCCGGCAGAGAAGGCGCCAAGCGCTTCCGAAGTCAAGCAGACTCCAGCCCCGGCCGTCACCTCCTCATCAAAGACCGACCCACAAGTGCAAAGCGTATCTGCACCCAGTCAACCAGAACCATCCACAATCCGTGCACCGCCTCCAAGCTCAATGAACGACAGCAAGTCCAGCATGGCGAGCTTGGCCTCACGATTCGCCGATAAGGAAGAAGACGAGGAGACGGACGACACTAGCAGCTTCGAAGAAGTCCCAAGACCGGTAGAGAGGAACCGTCAAGCGATCACAGAAAGACAGGAGGAGAAGACCGGCGTCGTGACACCACCACAACTGGACAGCAAGCCTACCGCGACAACCACCTCATCGGCCGAAACACCAAAGCCTCAGGACGGATCTAGGGATGCGCACCGCTCGTTCTCGGGTGAGAGCATGGACACTTCAGCCAAAGCCACCAGCATGCCAACTGAGCAGTTGGCCCAAAGGAGTGCCACCGAGTCTGAGTCAACCTCCAGCCCATCTACCGGTGGCGCAAAGGGAGCGGCTGAAGGTATCAAGGGCATGCTGCAGGAGATTAGAGCTTTGCTTTCTGAGCAGGGCAAACAGGTCGCGCAACAAGGCGAGAAGATTGAGATTCTTGCGAGAGAAGTTGCGGCTCTGAAGTCGAAAGTAGGGGAGTAGGGGTTACGTCGTTGACCACCTTCAAGATCATGTCGCAGCAATGCTCTGTTTAGGAGTATAGCCTCTAAAAGCCAACCTACCAATTTTACATGCCCTCAGTTGGACAGCTAATAGCGTCGGGTCTCGTCCTAGATCTCATGCCCGTTCCTGTGCATTCGTTCCTGTGAACCACTGTCGGGCCGAAAGCTCCGGATGAGTCAGCAGCCCCTGGCGACGTTAACCAAAATCAAGGGTACGTCAATTCAGATGCTCCATCATTGTTCCTACTACAACAGATGTTTGTTTGAGTGCCTGGTTTAATTGCACGACCGTCTTGATAAATGTAACGTCTCCACCATACACAGCGCTTTTCCAAATCGCGCATTCATGCTCAGACTCCCGCCCCAGAGTTCATCCACGTGATACATCAAGGTACTTATGCAACGTATACAACAAGGTAGTAGAAGCATGAGGTGAATCTTTCTTCCTTACTGAGAACCTATATATTCCTGTCCTTCCTGCCCATCCTGCCCATCCCTCGCAGTTCACAGAACGAATCACTTCGAAAACACCTTTTGCCAGACATCACTCAATGTCCTACTTCCCACTCTATCAAGATCCTGCCAACGACATGACGATCAGAAAAAGGACCGGCCTCGGGTCCAAAGCTGGGTCGCATCAGGAATCGCACCAGGAATCGCACCAGGAACCTCACCAGGGATCACAACAGGAACCTTAGGAGCTTGTTTCAGCCCCGGACCGTATTAATCCAGAACCTGACGTGGATCACAAGCCTGATAACGTCCAAAAGCAGGAAGCAGCTGCCTTAGCCCTAGGTTCAGATTGGAGAATCATCGACGTGGTCTTCATACCCGCACAGCAGCAACCCCTCTACGTGTGGAAGCGTCTCGAAATTTGCAGTCTCGGCATCGTCAGAAGTGTAGTCCTCGGGTACGGATACTCTCCAACGAAGCCCGAATATCATATGAGCTGTTATCGCGAGCCTCAGAGAGGAACGACAGAGGCTGCCGAGCGCGCTCGCGAGCAGACAGAGTGGTGGTTCACAACTGTCGTCTTGATCATTACCGTCTTGGGCCTAAGTTTCGCAGGGTACTTAATCCTACAAGACAGGAACACCCGATGAAGGAAAAGGTACGATCTGTAAAGGATTATAATAGGTGACGATGAGGTTTGGACATGGCGTGGCCATCGTTATCGGAGACAAAGATGGAATGGGTTCAGATAAGAAACGGTCAGAGTCAGCATGTGAATCGAAAAAACCAGATAAACCAGTCTACGAACCACCTTCGGATGACCGTGGCCAAACACCAGCACTCGAAGCCACAGGATTCAAGCACTTCCTGCTCGACTCGTCTCCAGCTACGAAGCGACGGCATTGCCCGCCTTTTAACTTGAACCATTTTATTAGGTTTTACCATGAGTGGAATCTGAAGAGTGCTCTCATCGGTCAGGGCTCTTGCAGATGCGGCTGTCTGGGAAGGTATTTCGAAGGTTTTGAGATGGAACCGCTACCGCTCAGTAAGAACCCAAAAGAGGATTGGATCACCAAGGAGTTCGTTAAGGAGATAGGAGGATACGTGTAGCGCTGCATCACACCGGCCGTACCGAGGTTTATTCCCGCAGGTCTTCTAAGATGATTGACGCTATACGCATGACGAGGGTTAGGTCTTATGACGGGCTTCCTTAGTTGGGGTTAGTAGGCGCCGGTGGACACCCTCGTGGTCTTAATAGTACAAAGACTCCCCCAAATTGGAAAACATCTCGATCGTCCGTATGGGTAATCCATCAGGCTACTCAACTTAAGTCAAGACTCCTCTGGTCAATGATTCCGTCGCCTCACAAGTTATCAGAGCTCCATGGTCTTAAGACCACAGGGTCTGGTGGAGGGGAGAGAACACCCCCTGTCAGCTATCGGCACCATGGCCAAGTATATATATACTCAGCAATCATCATTCACAATCACACAATACATCGATAACATTCTTATCCTATTGGGGAAATCGTGTAGGAGGCGCTAGAGTGGATTTTTGCCGCGGTGCGAGACCACAAGATGCGGACACTGCAGCAGACACTTCAGCAGAGACAGACTATGGCAGACACTTCAAAAGACGGCGATGAAATTAAGGTGAGAACAGGTAGGATGGCAAAGGGCCTGGCAAGGGGTCTGGCGAGGGTTCTAGCGAGAGGTCTGGCGAGGAGTCTGGCGAGGAGTCTGGTAGGAAGTCTAGTAAGTGGTCTAGCGAGAGGTCTAGCAAGGAGTCTAGCGAGGAGTCTGGTGAGAAGTCTGGTAAGTGGTCTAGCGAGAGGTCTAGGAAACAGTCAACAAACAGTTGTGTATTTGAAAAATACGTAAGAGCTAGCGATGGCTTTTGCTGCTGTAGCGATGGAGATTCTGCTGATAAAGATGACTTATGCTTCGATGGTAGCAATGAAGTTCGCAGATGTGATAGTATTAAAGAGAAGATAGTAGCAAAACATTGAAGTACATGTACATCAGCTTCGCTCAGGTAGTGTCATAGTGATCGGAGCATCGCGCCTAGTCCGCCTCTGAATTCGTGCACCTGTCCTATGCATCACCAGCCGCCTTCGCCGCATGACCAATACCGAGGTTCTTTCTCTCAACTTCGACAGTCTTCGCAATGTTGTCTTTCAAACTCTCACCCTTAGGTTCCCAGCCCAGCAGCTTCCTTGCTCTGATAGCCTTGGCCCTGGAATTAGCACCCCAAAGTGCAGCACCCATGGCAGTCATCTGGCTAGCCTGTTCCTTGCTGTACGACACCACCTTGTCACTCTGGACCAGGCCTTGCTTCTTACACTCGGCGGTGACCCACTGGCTGACTTCTCCCCAGACAAAGGGACCATTCTCCACAAAGTAGTAGCCTTCGGGACCCCAGGTTGCGGGCTTGCCGCCATTCATGGCGGCTTCGACCAGCTTGAGGTAGCAATCAGAGAGGTCGTGTACATGGACACTGTGCCAGTATGTCTTGCCCGCTCCAACGTAGAATCCTTCGCCTTGCTGAATGATACTTCTGCTCAGCTCTGGAACTTGGTGACTGCGTCGGTTGTCAGGCCCACGACCTTGACCGTAAATGGTTGGAGGGCAGACGATAGCCGTCTTGACCGTACCCGGATACTGTGTTCCAGCTTCGAGCACAATCTTGTCAACTGCTCTGTGAGGGGCATGATCTGGAAGGTTCGTGACCTCAGAAACATTCTCCATGTCATCATAGACCTTATCGGCAGCCTCGCCGTAAACATCGCGGTCGATGTCGTTGAACAAGAGGATACCAGTACCGGAGGTGTGAATGAGGTAACCAGGAGAGGATCTGGAAGCTAGTCCCTTCACAATAGCTCTGGCGGCAGATTCATGGTCTGCGTTGGCCCAGTGGCAGACAATGTCCGCATTGCTGGACTCCTCTTCCAAGAGCGACGAGCTATCAAGATCTCCGTACACGAGTCTCACTTTGGGATGTTCGGCAACGACTTTGCCTCCTTTGTCGCTGTTCCTCACGAGACAGGTCCATTCGATTTCAGGATGGGCGTTGGAGATGGCTTCGAATGCGTCGCCGCCGATGTAGCCTGTGGTGCCTAAACTTGAATATGGTCAATTTCTGAGCTTGCTTTAGTCTTGCGTTGAACGCACGCGAAAATCTTGACCATTTTGTAGTTCTGATTGTTGAGTTTGTGTCTCAATTGGCGTGATATTACCTGAAAGTACGGTTATGACGAAATGTGATGTCCCTCTCTGCAAATAAATTTAGCCGGGGAAAAAGCTCCCATACAAGCACTGAGCACTGAAGTTGGGACACCTGTGTAATGTTACAGCTGTCTCACAACAAGATCCAATTGCAGTATCTAAACTATAGTATTGACTCTGTACCGAATAAGAGACTTCTCGAGACCAAGCGCAATGCAGATGCGCAGAGTGGCGCCATTCTCGATATTGTATGGGTGCACGTCCTTCGACACAGCGGTACAGCATTGTTACTCAGCAACTGTCTATGTATCCGACTTCTTTCACGAATGTTTATGGTCAGATGCAAACCATCGGAGTATGGAGTCTATGGACTGTGCGATGCCCATAAAGTGTAGCAGGGCAAAAACAAGGTTTACGGTGCCCATGGCGAACGTTTGCACGTTTCCTCATTTAACGAGGAATTCCGACACTCAGGGAATGCACACGCAAAAGACAAGGACGTTGCCTGACTTCTTCCGTGCTGTCAAGGATAGTGCACCGGTAGGTAATATTGCATATACCACACAGCTGCCTTTGCAGATATTTTACAGTATTGTGCAGTAAAGTAGATAGCATTATAATTATTGACCCCGGTCGTTCCATGCAATGCACGAGCGGCGGGAAAGCATCGATCCACTTCATTTCCGCTCATGCACCAAGGTGACTACCTTATATTCATGGGCATCAATATATATCATACTACGCGCCGACTGACAACTTGTACAGCTGACTCGACACACGGCAGTAGTAGAAACTTGATGAAGACTAGGCATCACCATCACAACCCGAGGCTCTCTGCTCTGCCACTCCCGTTGGCGCATCGACCTCCACAGACCAAGTCCAACTCAAACGAGGCTCTAAACGACGCTACATTAACTTACCTGACTCCATCGACGTCCAACGGTCTTGATCTCCCAATACAGTAGCTACCACCTTCTCCGATACCGTTCCACTGCCTTCACAGTGGCCGAGTGAGTGACCGCTGTCTATTGCACCGACTTCTATCGATTACTGTGCTTCTATCTCCTATCTTGCCCACTCGCCTTTTACAAGACATCGCATCACTGACTCGCATGTCATGCGCAGCTACAGTAGCTTCCTTGGTGGTGTAACCACTCCTTCCACACCAAAGATATCCAAACTCGCTCCTCCGATCTCTCTCACCAAATCAAAGTCTGCCTCACAAGTACCGACCATGGCCACCGCGGCGACTGCTTCCCCGACTGGCGCCATACATTCCGACGAATTCTTGAACACAATACCAGACCCACGATCACCGAGCCCAAGTCCGAAACCGTCCTTGTCCAGGTCAGAGTCGAACAATGATCTCTCGAATGAAATCTCCATGCTCAGCACGAAACTCATCAACGCCATCAACCACTCGACTTCCCTTGACGACAACCTACAACACTCGCGACATGAGTTGGAGGCAGCAAGATCTCGCATCGCTCAACTCGAGGCGGAAGCGAAAGAGCATGCAGAGTCTGTCGCCAGCGGCGTCTTACTGAAAAAGGCCGAAGTCGATGCTACAATGGCACAACTCAGAGCGGAATTGCAAGAGGCCAAAAAGGAAAGAGAGGCTTCGGACAAGGCCAAGAGACAGATGGAAACGGAGGTAGAGAACTTGACCTCGGCTCTGTTTGAAGAGGCGAATACTGTGAGTGTGACAAAGCTGGGCTGTAATATTCGTTTGCGGATCCTGACAATAGCAGATGGTCGCCGATGCACGAAGAGAGAACGAGTCCGCCGAGAAGCGCAACTCACAATTGAAGTCACAACTGCAGGATACCGAGATGCTCCTTGCATCATCACAAGAGCAGCTGATTGATCTCAAGGGAGTCATGGAGAAGATGAGCTCGGAAAGGGACGAGACGGAAACCGCACCATACCTTTCCACGGCCCCGTCAACTCCAGGCGTGGATACTAATAAGATGAGCCGGATTCTGGACTCACTACCGCTGTCACCGGGAGTCTCTGGCGAACCCGCTCCAGATCATCCTCTTCGATTTTCACACCTCATCACGCCAATCTTGCGCGCAGACTTGCCGGCTTACACGGACTTTGCTGAGCTTCTCAAGACCTCCAGAGCCACCAGCAACCATGCCCGGTCCTCTTCTGCCACGGCAGCGAACTCTAGAAGCGTTAGTGGCGCGAGCGGTTCAATGTCGTACCCCAGTCTGCCTGGTGCATTCGGTACTTCTGTTTCAGGAATGGGATCACCAACGACAGCCTCAGCGACTCCGGCACTCAAAGACAGCAAGTTTTACAAGCGATCTCTAACCGAGGACGTCGAGCCAACACTGCGATTGGATCTTGCACCTGGTCTGTCGTGGATGGCCAGAAGGACAGTCTTGACATCAATGACCGCTGGAAACCTCGTTGTCGAGCCCTTTGTAACACAAAGCAAGCTCTACGGACCAGTCTACGCATGCGCACTTTGTGGAGAGGATAGACGGCAGGACGCATATCAGCGTCGCCATCGATTTCGTACCAGCGAGGACGCAAGCGCGCAACGCTACCCTCTCTGTGACTGGTGTCTCGGCAGGGTGCGTGCCACCGGAGATTTCATGGGTTTCTTGCGCATGGTGCGCGACGGTCTCTGGCGCGCGAAGACCGATGAAGAAGTCAAAACGGCGTGGGAAGAGAGCGTGCGGCTGCGTGAGAAGATGTTCTGGGCACGTATGGGCGGCGGCGTCGTTCCCGCTATGCTCAGAGCGGAACCTAGCCCCAGCCTTGAGAAGCAAAAGATTAGCATGGACTCCAGGAAATCGGTCGACTCGCGCCTCAGCGACGAGGCATCAGGCAGCGTCAAGTTGCAGATCCCGCGTAAAGCGGAGGACCCATTCAAGTCCGACAAGCAGGAGAAGAGGGTGTCAATCGGGAAGAAGATGATCGAGAGGAAATCGCTTGACGGAGCTGCAGATATCCGTGCGGCGGCGGAAGCTCAGAATGGCGATTCGGAGGAGGACGAGATGACGACTGCGCAGGCTACTCCTAAGATGGACGATGCGCCATTCGTCGAAGCGCAGCAAGAACAAAAGATACCCGGAGGTTTCGACAATTAGGTCTTGTCGACTCCTTTCAAGATCCGCTTTTTTGCATAGAATTGTTAATTGCAGAAGAAGAAAGTATTGGTCACAGGGTACCATTGGTAGACACAGCATTACGTCTTGAGGGCCGGCGATAAGAAACGACGAGAATACCCTTGAATAGAAGAAATAGCATAATACCACCTTCCTATGCTGTCAATGTGCCACCTCAAAAGCCTTGCGCCTCATGCCAACTCTCTTCCCATCCCGGAAAGAAAGGACTCTGATCAAGCGTTCGCGGCTCCCAATCCTTCTCCACAACTCCCGCGTCCTCCTGCTCCTTGCTCCACTCCTCCAGCGCCGGCAGCACAACATGCTCCGTATGCCACGTGCCTTTATACTGCATCAACTCCTTCTTCCCCTCCTTGAGCACCTTCAACATCAGCGCCGGAATATACGGCTCCCTCCTCATGTCGACCAGCGGGGTGAACAGCGCCTTAAAATTAAACACAACAGCGCCCGACAGCGGCAACCTCCTCAGCGTCTGCCAATCGACACGCAGATGTACATCCTCGATCTTCAGCTCCGCACTCTGCTCCTCTCGCAACGCCATGTGCGGATCGTCGGCGGGCATGAACAGCGGCTGCCCCACTTCCAGGCCCCAGGACCCGCGCTGGATGGGCTTCTCGCACGGCTTCTTGGCGAAGTAGCGGTCCATGCTGAAGGCCATTTTGGTCGCGTAGTCTGGGATCGGAGCGTGGATTTGTGAGAGCGAGAGCGTGATTTTCGTCCCTAGGTGCCAGCCTACACTGCTGCAGATGACGCCGGCGCGGAGCGAGTAGCTTCCGTCGATGGGCGAGCGGAGCACGAGCGCGAAGTCTTCTGGGATGTTGTTTAGGAGGACCACGAGAGGAGGCGTGCTGTGCAGATTCGTGGTCGTGGAGAGGATGCCGTTGTGGAAGGTGTCTTTGGACGGACTGAGGTGGAAGTATTGTGGATACCGCGCACAGAGGAATTGCAGGGACATCTCCATGAGTTCTTTCGTGGCGTGCTCGGAGCCGGGCAGGGATTGGAGAACTGCCGTCCCGTGTCTGGCGTACAGCGCTTGTCGTTGCGCAATGCGGACGGTGTATGTCGATTCCAGCTCGAGCCAGTAGTTGGGGTCTAGTTTCGTGAGGGACATGGTTTGATGGTAGGACCAGCGGAGGGGTCGGTACGGCCGTGGCAGCGCTTTGGTGATGTCGAAGCTCGGGTGTGGCTCCGGCAGGGGGACGCCGCTGAGGGTCGCATAATCTGGAAAGTTACCTAGGGCGGCAATTTCTTCCATTGTGAAGCCGGTCGGTGTGGTATGCTTGGACAGTGTATTGCTGTGAACGGGCTCCTTGTCAGGAACACGAAGAGATGTGTCTGGGGTGATTTTGCTGAGGGCTTTCCCGTCTAGCCCTCCGAGGTTGATAGCATTGTCATTTAGCTCGGCGAGGGCATGTCTTCTGCTTGGGGGAAAGACGTCGCTGTAGTCGGGCGCTTTTGGCTCGTCGCTAGGGGCTTTCTTGTCGGGTGACAATGATCGAGGAGGTGTCAGCGATCCGGGGGATCTGTCTCGACGAAGACCAAATCTGTCAAGCAAAACGTTTCTTGTCTGCTTGTTCGTAGCAGTAAACGCGATGAAGCCAATCAAGAAAGCAGCCCCCAGGAGCAAGGATACCACGGTGAACATGATGATGCTGAGTCAGTTGCTAAGGAGTGGACTGATCTGAATTTGGGTGGTATAGCTCAGGTAGATACAACCTGTGTAGTCTATGACCAGATGCTGCAATCTCTAACTTTGCGTGCTCATGTGCGTATCTCATAAACCAGTCACAAGCTTCCAGTAAGAAACAGATCAAGAAAGAGAAGGGTCTGGGTAGATATACACGGACCAGAGAAACATAACGTTATCAAAGGAAGACTTAGCTCGTACAGACACTTACATCTCACATGCGTTTCTCCACGCGTAAGATTGCCATTTCAAGCATGTCGAACTTGCGTGATGGATGATAAGGATCAGTTCCGTCCCTGTCGCGACTCGACGTCAAGAAGTGTTCTCCGCAATTTCCGCCAAGACTCGGACAACTTATCCTAATCCGGTAATCAACATCGATTGGTCTGAACAGCGGGGAAATTTTGAGTATCAAAGGCATCGAAACACGCGGATTAACGACTGTTGGCAAGCATGGCGGACTCTGATTTAGAAGAGGTGCCACTATCCAGGATATCTCGTCAGGGTTGCGCGCTAACAATGGTTCATAGATCAGGCGTGCGCGCATGCAGCAGCTGCGCCAACAGCAGGGTGAATCAGGCGGAGACGAACAGCAGGGCCAGCAGAGGTAGACACTTATTCTCGCGCCAAAACAGTACAGCCGATTGATGTTTCTGAAGACAACAAGAACAAGAAGCGCGAAATTCGATTCTCAGCCAAGTCCTCGAACCATCGGCAGCAGATCGATTGGGCCGGATACGTCTGGTCAAAGCCTCCAGAGCGGAGGATGTCGAGAACAGACTCATCATGCTGGCACGATCTGGACAGTTGAGGCAGAAAGTCACCGAGGAGCAATTGAAGGATATTCTGGCGCAATTATCAGAGCAGCAAGAGAAGAAGGAGCAGTTTTCTGTGCAGAGACGGAAGGGTGGTTGGGACGATGATGATTTGGACGATTTGCTGAATGACGTCTGAACAAAGGTTGTAGTGATGCAGAACGGTCTCGAACATCAAAATGCATAGCGTGGCGTTCAGGAACAGGACGATATAGGTCAGCATGTTCGCTCTGCTTGATCAATGGGAAAATATCAGAAGTCTTGTGGGTGAGGCCGCAGAGGTTAATGTTGTGATACACAAGTCAAGCATTCCGCACGCGAGCACCACCGATAGCCCATCAGACCACCAGCATATCGGATTTTTTATTTGTGTATAAAAAACCTTTGATCTCGACTATGGAGCAGGAAGTTAGTTGAAAGAGAGAAGGGCGAAACACGAGGGTGCGGGCGCATGCAGCTATGACTTGCATATTCAGGCGCATCGCCTCCGCCGGTCGAGCCTTGAGTACAGAGGGTTGACCACAGGCTGGAACGTCACAGTTTCCGTCACTCCTGGCTATAGATAGGCAGAAATCTATTCACGCTGTCAGGCTATGCCCGAGACAAAGACAAATTATTCGAACAACATTAACTGGGTGAGCTTTCTTAGTAAAACATTCCTCTTTCTTTCTGCCTACCATCAGAATCATCATTTCCTTATACTTAATGTACAAGCCTGTATACGCCAATTATGCAGACAGACAGATCAGAGCCGACTACATAGATGACCAGTCTACAGAGCGGTCGATCTGGAGTAGTGCTAGCGGATAACAAGCTGGTGTCAGTCAGAACGTCGCCCGGAACTGTCAATCCAGGCTTTCTACCCACGGCGAAGAAGCGCCTCGAAATCAACCTTGTCTGCTCTCGCAACCAGCTTCGCCAGGTCAGGACTCTTCAGGGGCTTCTTGCCGCGGTCCGCGCGACTCACCTCCATTTGGGCTAGGCGCATGTCCCTCTGCTCAGCGGGCCTCCTGGGCTTGACGGCCTTGGGGTCATCGCGCCCAACACCATGGACCTCGACCTCGTGTCTGTTCCTCGAATAAGTGCGCGAAAACGACTTATCACATACCTGGCAGAGATACGGCTTCTCGAAGGTGTGTTTTTCGCGGATATGCTGGTCGAGCTTAGACTGAGAGCCTGCGAAGTACTCAATGCCGCGGTCCTCGCAATGAGGGCAGAGGTGGCTCTTGCGCTTTGACCACGCAGGCATAAAGCGCTCTGCCTCGGCGGATCTCTTGGACATGTTGATTGTGGAAAGGTGCTAAGAATGTGGTTAGTTGTCAAGATGAGGGATAGTGCTTACCTCTGCCAGAAAGGAAGCGAAGTGATTGTTATCCTATTTCAAGGTATGTAGCTGACATCTCTCTTAGATATATGTCTACTATACAATGAAGCAGTCTGGCTTTGTCCGCTGTACAAAGGGCATCATTGTTCGTTGCTTGAGGAACCTGCCAATTTACAACAATGATCTTTGGAAAGATGACAATCTGACCCAAGAGAATCTCAAAGACAAGGAGGACATTGTTCAAGCGGACAATCGTATGTAGCTGTCTGAACAGGAAGAACTTGTCAGTCGTTGTAATAACGCTGAGTTCTCAGTTATACACCCAGTATCTAATATACGCGGACCTTCCATCGGAGTTAGGGTCACGCAATGCGGCACGGAAGCTGACAGGAGTAAGCAAGAGCTGCAACACACTCCAATTCATATTAAACACTTGACAACGATCTATTTTTACTGTGCCTTGCATGATGTTTCCACTGACGATCATTGACGCGCGCGTCCCTCCACCTATGAGCTTGCAAAGTCGGCCTATATGAAACCGCGCCAAGAGCCAAGACGTACTGGTATAGAACACTAAGCTGTGTTGGTCGTGAGTGACTGATCGCTGTGCCTCTTCACTGCCACGTCAATGCCTCAGCATCCCCTCTCTGGGAAGAGATAAGTAAGCGACACCTTCCGCTGTAAGTCAACAGATCCAACGACCTTCACACGATCGTCCATTTCCTTCCAATTCACGTTCAAGACATACACATAGACTTCCCAGGTTTCATAAACACACCATGGCTACTGTACAGGGATACCCGCAAGAAAAAGCCTTCGGCAGCAATAATCCATACAACAATCCATTCGCAGACCCAGATCACCCACAGGATCAACCCCCGCAGTACTCATCAGTACCCCTCGATCAACCTCATGCAGCAGGTTTAGACCCACTTTCGACAGCCGCCCTACAAGACCCGGCAGTTTACACACTCCAACCTGGGAACATGCTTAGGAGCAGCTTTCGCATAGCCGACAGCACGAACAACACAAAATACCTCTGCAAAATTCACCGCGCCGTAACACGATTCACAATCCATGACGGCGACGACGGCAACTCCACAACCCGCATGACGGCAGTCTTTCACACCTTCCACGAGAAGAAGCTGTACCTCGGCGATCCCAAAGAAGACCCCAACTGTCCTGTTGCAGAGTTCAAGCGAGCAGCCTGGCTCTACGCGAAATACCACACCGTCATCATACCGACGACGGGCAGGGAGCTTATCTGGACGAAGGTCGTGGGTGAACATGGTCTTACCAAGTTTGGATCGAGTGGCCGCGTATTGAAGGACCAAAAGACCGGCGAGGATCTTGCGGTCTGGTACTACGACGCTATGAAAGTCTATGGCTCTGGTTCGCATGGACGATTCAAGTTCCTCAAGCCGTTGACTAAGGAGGAGGAGATGTCTAGTCTCCTTGTGCTCTTTGGCTCGCTATGCTATGGTGGTTACATCAACTGCATTGGTGCCACGTATTAACTTCGATAATTTGAAGGACGCGAGAGGGTTCGTCGAGCAGCTTGAGAATACATGCCCAATTGCCGATACTCAGGGGGCCCGTGTAGTGCTGCAGTACCATCAATCGGTTCACCACATTGTTAACCACTTGTTGCGCGATCATCTGCTTAGCAGGGTTGCGGAAGTTGATACTCGGAATGATCACAGCCGTCGGCAACTTGTCGAAAGAACTGATGTATCCACGTGCCATGAATGCTCTGTACCGTGTACTCTATATATCTATCCTGTAAAGGCAAAACTCAGAAAGCTGCCCACTGTCAATCCAAGAACCAAGCACAACCCCATAAAACCACCTGCAGCCTCACGCTCTTCAGGCAATACCCAGTCTGCAGCGCCCATCATACACGTACTTCCCAGATAACCATTCGTAAGTCCGAACAGAAGCTGTACAACAACGAGGTAGAAGAAATCACTCTTGACCACCGCGCCTTTGCCATGGACGTTGCATAGCATGTACAGCGGCACAAACAGCACCCTCAGTACTGACAGCACAAACACTATCCTAGGTCGGTGTGTCAGGCGCAGAGCAGGAATGGCGGGAATGACGCGGCCAATAAGGTCGCCTGCGTTCCAGAAGAGGAATGCTAGAGGAACGAAGGACGACGGCCAGAGAATTTGGGGCGCATCCGAGGTAGAGGTGACGGAAGTGATTTGTTGGGTGTAAACGGGAAACACCATCGTTACGGCAAAGGTGACGAAGACGGCGAGGGCGAGCCAGAAGGTCTTGCGGAAGAGTGTTGTGAGGGGCACTGATTTGGAGTGTGTCAAAGGGTCAATGTCGTCTGCTTCTGTAGGGTCGGATTCGGAGATTGTGGGTTTGGGTTTCCGTGCTTGACGGCGTAGGAGGTAAAAGAAAGCTACGAGTGTGATAGCAGAGATGCCCGTTGCCGTGAGAAAGTATGCGAACGCCGCACGTCCTGGTGTAGGGGGAGGTCCCGGTGGTGCAGGCGAGGGCGTCTCTTGAGCTGGTTGCTTGCCCTCTGACCGTAGAGACCGATGTCCGGGTACCGAGAGGACCAACACTATCTGAGCAATACATGGTAGTACGCCTGCAACACCTTGTCCTGTCATGATACCTTGTGTGTACTGAGGCGATCCGAATCCCGAAACATAGGCGAAGATGCCATTTTGACACAGCGCCGTTGCGACACTGCTTGCGAAGACTGTAACGACGATGAAAGCAAAGTATCCTTCGGCCGATATATCCAGAAAGAACCGTGTAGATATAGCCAGCAAGACGAATATGACCATGTTCATAACCAGCGAAGCAACGATTCGTTTCGGATACGAAGCATTCGCTTGTAACTTTGTGAGGATCAACATGCCACCAAGGTTTGCCAGTGTCGATGCGACCAGCTCAACTGATTGGAAATTGTTGTAGATCCAGGCGTTGCCCTTGAAGCGTCCTTGAAGATACGGGCCTGCTGCTAGGAACATGTTCCATGCCCAGAGCATAGATACTCCAAGGAGGAGAAAGATGCAGTACTCGGTCCATAAGAAGGTATCCTTTGGGTCCTCATCTGTGCCTTGTGTTCCGCCATCTTCTGTTGTGCGTTCTCCTATGGGCTCGTACTCTGGCTCCGGCTGGAACCACTTCTTGACGCGGTCCATGGTTGCGGGAGTGATCGATTATCGGTCTGTTACGTCTCTTTTTGCATCATGGAATCCTCCAAGAGCCCGATAGTGGTTTTCAACCTCCGATCACGACCGACAAGTCGAATCTTTCATATAACACACGGCGTGCGACAGGTGTTGAGTACTGTTGGTGAGTTGTAGGAGTCATGCGACAGTCGACGTTGGTCGGCGGATGCCAGCGTCACAAGCCGAGACAAGCCGACCTCGCGGTCAACTCGAGGTCTTGTGTAAGAACATGGCTTATAGATATCTGACTCTACATTTTCTTTCGTAGATATGAACAAGATCATTCTGTACGCATTGTACGTCTTCCAGTATTCATTCCCTTAATTATCTAGGACTCAAATTGGATTTGCTCATACGAGCCCTCCGAATCAACAGACAACCAGGGGAATCGGGTCGCATTACAGCACAACAGAAATCCTGTACCGTCTTCCGTGTACCATTCTCTCGACGACGATGAAAGGCGAACTTTAGTTATAGTACCCTCGATATAGACGTCTTCCCTGTGCACCGTGTCCGGTTCAAGACTGTGCACTCCGGCTGCAGCTCACACGCGATATCCGAAGAAGTGGTCATGGTCCTTCATCGTCGTGGTAACCACGGCGTTCTCTCGATCTTCGACAATTCGAATAGCCCGTCACACGGCCACCTTGCACTTCTTGCCTCATGCCACAAGGGTACAATTTCAGAATCGTTGTGTGAGGGAGCTCTATTTGATCAATTCCCAATACTGGTGACGCTCAAGCTCTGCTATGCTGATACTGCGTGTGGCCGTTTCCTTGAGTCTACCATTCGAGTCTGCAGACGTCATTTCGAAGTAGTAGATTTCCGAAATGCCTGTGGTCTTTATGAATTGGAGAGCTTTGGCGTAGTTGGTGCCGATGTGACTGATTCCGTGGCTATCATCTGACAGGACAAATCTGCCTTTCATCTTCAGCCAAGCCTATCGTCTCCGTTAGTCATGAAGAATGGACTTCTTTCCTCATCCACTCACATCGCAGATCTCCGCTCGAGGATATGGCTGCTGCAATCCTTTCCGGAGCGCACTAGTGTTGATTTCCAGAAAGCCTCCGTATGTCGCAATGAAACCCAAGTTCCGCATTATTCGAGCCCAAACTTGAGGCATACTCGTCCATGTAGGATCGGGACTATCAGCCTTCAGTCGGATGAGGTCGAAGTGGCCCACAACAGGCGGTTTTAGAGCTTTAAGCATTTCATATTGCGTGTCGAAGTAGTCCTCGAAAAGCTTCTCGTCCGTACCTCCTGCAACGTCGCGGGCCTTGTGATATAGTGCATCATCGTAGTCGATAGGAATGGTGTGTACGTGATGGACACTTCCCATGAACAGGTCAAACCTGTATTTCTCAAGTAGTGACTGGATGATGTTGAGACTGCCTGGTCGAATCCACTCTCCTTCGAAGCCGATAAGGATGTTGATCTGGTCGGCGTATTTCTTCTGTAGACGAGTCGCCTCCTGATAGTAGTCATCGAAGACGTTGTACATTCCTGCTAAGTAGTGTGGATGCGTCTCCTCGTCCGGATATAGGTCCTCATCGCCTCTTGGGATGTGTTCAGTCAGCGCCATCATTGACATGCCGGACGATATCGCCTTCTGCACCACCTCCTCCAGCGTGTCAACAGCATGGTTGCAGAACTGGCCCGAATGGCAGTGATGTGTGAATGGCATGTTGGTGAATGGATGGAAGGTCAGACATCCTGCAGCTTGGAGCAAATCTCAAGTCAGTCGTGTCACTGTTGCACAATCTTTCTATTCATCCTAAATTTTGCCCAACCATTGTTTCCGGCCTGATGGTCTAGTAGTATGATTCGCGCTTCGGGATCATATCCCTCCTCATCCAAGGGAATGAAATGTGCGAGGTCCCGGGTTCAACTCCCGGTTAGGCCCGAAATTTTGTTCGTCCAACCCCTCCGAATTTTTTGATCTGTCTAACCCCTGAGCCAATCTCTTGGCACGTTTAATGCTGGGCTGGTCTGAGCCGCTCTACATCTCACACATGGTTCAGAAGTCGTTCAAAAGCCCGAAATCTTTTTGGCCTTCTGATACATTAACAATATGTTTTTATCAATTGCAAATGTATTGAAGGGTGATGAGCAATTCTTTGCGAAGTTATAGTGCGGTGTGGGGGTGGATTGGTGGGTTTCGGCGCTGGAATGCTGGAGGAGCGTTGCTTTTGATATCACCACTTACAAAAGCCTCCTCCAACATCACCAGTCACTGCTAAAGATAACACGATCACTATCTCCTGCGTTGCTTTATTATGGCAGTGAACTCTTTGTCATCCACGCGCAAAGACTGCATCAGGTCAGTAATATGTTCATCATGAATCGTGGCAGGCTCGCGGTTGACAAAATAAGTGGCACATACAACGGTAGATTCAGCTTTTTTAGGGTACTATGTATACCATTAGCTAGTCATAATTTGATATGTAGCTATTATATCTATCTAATTATGAATCCCTTATATGTAAAGATTAGATCTATATACAATTCCTTAATTCCAGCATTAAATGGTTGATGTGTTACTAAGTGCCATATTACTAAGTGCCACTTATATTGTCAACCGCGAGGCAGGAAGTGATGCTCTGATTGAGCGCTAGAATCTTGGCATAAGATTCGTAGAAGCGGTGGCTGGACATTTCTATCGCGAGCACATTAGTCAATATCTGAACTATCAGAGCATTGCTAGAGTTGTGTTATGACGGCATGTTCATGCCCAACCTTGTTCTAATAAAAATAGAGAGATGTCAAGCAGGATGCGAGAGCAAGAAAGGGACTAAGAAAAGTGAATTCGGACGGTGACCTCATTAGGTTTGGCGCTATATTGCCTTGGTTTGGAGTGGTCAGGGTGGGTGGTGCAGCAACGAAACACTCCAGACCACCAACGAGCACGAGCACCGCAAACGCCTGACATCGGACAGCACTCTGTACGACCTCAGTGCAAAAGACCTACTACCTTCATCGAACGTCTGTACTTTTCTTCACCTTCAACGAAACTGTTCACTGCATTACTTGCTCAATCGCGCACGACCCCTCAGTCACGGCTGCACTTGCACAACACAACCATTTCTTGTGTTCAAAAGCATCTCCCCAGGCGATCAACGTCTAACGCATCGATTTGCTCCTTTGGTAGACGAGAGCGAGCAGCAATTGACCATAAAGTCCGCTACAGCTCTTCGACGACTCAAAAGGCTATCTATCTTGCTACCCCGCAACCATGTCAAGGTACCGCCGTTCAACAAACGACCTCGGCGACTACGATGATCTGGCTTACGGCGACGCCCCGAACCCGAACCGATGGGATCGCGACCGTTTCGAGACCGTCCGTCTACGAGAGACAGATCGACCAGGCCGAACCGATATCCGCATCACCGACCGTATCGACGCGAGAGGTCCTAGCGGACGCTATCAAGAGAGGGATTACATCGAGGAGGAGCGTTATGGGTCTGCTGCCAGATTACCTTCCAGACCACGTCGCTCTGACCGCGAGCTCTTCGGTGATCAGGACCCGAGGTACATCGCTCAGACCGCACTGCAGCCATATAGGAAAAGAGAAGATGTTGAGCGGGATGAGCTTGTCCTGGATATCGAGAGAAGACGGGTGAGAGAGGACTATGGTGCTCCACCTCCACGACCTGGCCTTCTAAGGCGACAGAGCAGTTTGGACACGTTTGACCGCAGACCTACGAGACGGTACGAAGATGATTACAGACTGCCTCCAAACGTGGATATTCCGCTGCCTCGTGCACCACCGCCGAGAAGAATGAGAGAGGAAGAACTTGAGGAATTCAGATACCCCGACTATCGCGATGTTGAGATTGTGAGGGAAAGAGAGGTCAGGAGAAATCGTGCTCCTAGCGATGCCAGATCTCGAAAGAGCAAAGCCAAGTCGCGCAAGTCTGCTCGGTCGGTAGCTACCTCAAAGAGCTCCACGACGGTGAGCGAGTCCAGCAGTGAGAGTAGTGATAGCAGTGAGACTGTGAGTCGAGCTACCTCGCCTAGTCCAGAACGGAAGGTTGGCAAGAAGGGACGTACGAGGATGCCCAAGAGACTGGTGAAAAGGCAGGTCATCATCGACCTCAATTATCCTTTCGTTGAAGAGGTTAGTAACATCTATCTGCTTACATGGGCAATGCTGATCGTGATACAGGACGACTTCATTGTTGTCACGCGAGCTTTGGACAAAGATCGTATTGATGAGGTTATACGCCTGAGCGAGGAGTACAGAGAGCCGAGTATGCCGATCCGTCCTGAGAAGTGATCTTCCTCAAGTACTAATGAAACTGCAGAAACTCAAGTTTACCGCTACGAGGGGACTGAAGCACCACCAAACCAACACTACGAAGCATTACGCACCGAATGGATCAACCCACCCAGTATCCGCGCTCCGTCAGTACGAGCACCAAGTCCAGCCAGAACTGCCCGACGCAAACCATCACCCTCGCGAACGGTCCGTACAGCACGCAGCCGCTCACGCGCACCATCTCCTCCTCGCCCAATACGTGAAGAGATCATCATTCGCGAGCAAGCCCCTGCTCCACCACCTCAGATCATCCGCGAACCAGCACCACCACAGCAACCACTAACGATCTATCTCCCCGAGCGCGGTCGCGAGCGATCTGAAGCCGAACTCAAAGCCGAGATTCGCGCTCTGGAAGCTGAGCAACGCGCCCTGCGCTACGAGCGCCAGTCCGACCGGCGCGAGATCGTCGTCCGCGAGCGGCCCGAGGAGGAATATCAAGTGGTGGAGTACCGCCCCCGTCAGGAACGCAGGGAGGTCGAATATGTGGAGCGCGAGCGCAGTCCGAAGCGTGAGGTCGTTCGTGTTGAAAAAGACCGGAAAGGTAGGATGGCTCTTGTCAGGTCTGCACATTGATTGGTGCGTTTTTGTGCGGGCTCTTTTTAGTTACTGAGGATTGTGAAGCTGACTTGCAGTAGGGCGCAAGGGACCGAACCCGAAGCTTGTTGCTGCTATGATGGCCACGCTTACTTAGATGGTCGAGGTGGGATTACTTCAGTGGGTAGTATGACGACAGGAATTCTTCGAAGCTTGGTCATCGATACGTATTTATAAGTCGTAATCTGTTCATTACATAGACAAATGAGTGAGCAGGAACCGACGGGCGAAAGTACCACTGAATCGATATTAATATATATTCCCGATTCCAGGGTCATATACACAACGCCGGTGCCTGCAGTGAATGTGCCGCGTAATGCGGCGGACATATACACACTGCCAGGCGTTTCATGACCCTCATGCTAGCTCGAGATCGAGACTGTTCCAGTGTAACAAGCCTGATGAATCGATCTTCAGACACTTGTGTAATGCTACAGCAGCCATGGTCTTCCCCTGGTGACCGAAGGATGCCCAGTAACCGAAAAAGAAAGAGCGTCAACCTCGCTGACAGGTAGGTCTCTGTATCTCTCCGTCGACAGTTTACACCACGATTTCTTGTACAGCCATATCCAATCGTCTGGGTGAGCCTGACCAAGGACAGATTGTCCAACGAGCCCAAACGGCGTCATTGCACCACGCCAATGCCCACCCTCAGCAGATCCATCCTCAATTTCCATGACGATGTCAAATTGTCCAGTCTTCTCATTGATTGAGCCGTGTAATGAAAATCGAAATCGCCCTGCCTCGTCGTAGCAATCAGTAGCCGCGATAACCATATCATCCGCTGCACGTCCGGATTTGCCCCCACAATCTGTCGGGCTAAGCACTTGGAGCTGGATGTTAACCAACACATCAAAACGATCTCGTGGTGGGCCCCTGTACGAACCCATCCATTCCCCTTCAATGTTCCTTGCCTGACATGCGACGGCGTTGTGCCTGAAGAGCCAGAAGCCCCAGGACCTGTCTGCGTCAATGCTGCTGTCAAAGAATGGTGCAGGTGGCGCAACTCCGAGGTCGACGACAGGCAGGCTATCGGACAGCGGTAGTATGAAGCGGTCATGGCTATAAAGGTTTTCTTCACGCAGTTGCATTGCAAACCCTGCCACAACCACAGCAGAGAATGCTTGCTGCTGAAGAGGTGTGTCAGGAATCTTAAGGGCGCAATAGTACTCTGTTCCTAGATCCTCCTCTAGTGCGTCCAGATACTCACAGAGCATTGCGAAGTTGTAGTCGTCAGACCCTTGAGAATGATGTAGGACACCCCACGCAGTGAGGAACGCGATTCGTGATTGAAGGCTGTGGTCGGGTATGGACCATTCTCCGAAAGTCTTGCCAAAAAGGCCTACCAACATGCGTATGCATGAGATCGTAGTACTGCGCATGTCGGTGATAGAAGACTTGCAGCCCGAGACTATCAGGTGAGGTAAGTATTGACAGAGTGCATTTAAATCTTCCTTATTCAGCACTGGTACGTCGTGACAGCCGTAACAGAATCTTTCGGTGCTTGACCCGCAGAAAGATCTGGCGACCTTCTCAGCGGTCTCAATCGCAATCAAATACCGCGCCCAGATCTTCTCGTCGTCACCCAGCCACGATCTCAAGACCGCTCGAGGTACTGTCTCCTGAACACATGTGTCTGGTTTTCCATCACTAGACCACTGGATTTGCAGTCTAGCCAACTGCCATGCTTAGTAAGAGTCGTCCGTTCGTCGAGGAGAGCCTTACTGTGTTGCGAACTGCCTCCTGGTATACTCGTGCATCGATGGACAATCTTCTCATATAACGACATGTTCGAATCAAGGACAAAAGTGATCGACTTTCACAGAAGCTTGCCACGATGAGCAGCAGCTCAGGAGATAGATCGAGTATTCCAGTCTTGCCTGAAGACATTGTAGCATGATCACGGAGGAGATATCATTGACGACTGTGCAATAACAGCGAAGTATTGAATAAACTCATCTCAGACGGGTTCACTAACACTGATGCGTCTCACTGACATACAGTAGGTAGGTATATCTTGCCAAGACCAAGCTTTCCCAATTGAGCTAGTCTCTGTATACCGCCGTACCTTCGTGCATACCTCTACTCCCTCGTCTGCAACCAAACAATAATACAATGCCAATCTGTATCGAATGCGGCTACAAGCTTGCGAACCTTTACACCACATACAGCAAAGCGGACGATCGATCACTTGGCAAGGGAGTCCGTCTCACACAATGTCCGAGATGCAAGCGATTTGCCGATAAATACGTCGAGCATGACTTTGTGGTCTTGTTCATTGATCTTGTATTGATCAAACCTCAGGTAAGCTCTGTTCTGCCCTCGTCTCTCTCTCTCTACTCAAGCAGCATATCTTGTTCCCTGTGTTTGCAAAGCCAGAAGACGTGGTGTTTGATCTGGAGAATGCGCAATTCAATTAGGCACGTCGGATATATTTATAGCGTCAATCTGTACGTGGACTATTGCGATCGGGAGATGAATGATATGGCACCTCACATATTCCTCGTTGCTGACAACTACCAGGTCTACAGACATCTCCTCTTCAACCGCCTCGGGCGGGAAGATGATCGCTTCGACGTAAGTTAAGCAGATTGCCCGCAGACACTGCACCAATACCAACAATAACCAGCCATCTATAATCCGACTCGGGATCTTACTCCTCCTCTTCGATGTCTACCTGACCTGGGCACGCATCGAGAAAGCCACAACACCAACGACAACCACGACCGCCTCCTCTCCACCATTGCCACAATCCATTGCTACCATCGCGAACACAACCGTGAGCACCATCGCACCATCAACACCCGTCTCCGCCTTCCTCGCAGCGCAACCCATAATCCTGCAATACCTCTTCTTCCTCTTCCTCTGCTTCAGCGAGACAGCAGCCTTCCACCTACCAATCCGCACCGTCCTGAGCATGCCACTGCCCCGCTCCCTACGACCACTAATACCGCACTATCCGCACCCATCAGTCATCAGCACCGCTCTTCTCGTCTCCAGTTTCACAAAGCTCTTTCCACTGCTGCTGCTGATCTGGAGCTACGACCTGCCTTCGAGCGCTAGCGCGGTCAGCTGGGCGGTTATCATCAATAATGTTGCGGCGTTGGAGATCTTGCTCAACTGTGGATATGGCAGTGCAATGCTTTTGGCGGGGTTGGGCGCCGTGTGTAGGGCGCTCGTTGGGTGGGGCATCTTGAGGGCGGTGGGAGTTGGCGGTGATGTGGCGGCGGCGGGCGTGGTGGAAACGGGAGATTTGCTTGAGCTTTGGGCGAAAGTCGCTGGAGAGTTGGGCTTAGTATAGTACGGAGAGCCGACGAGGATCCGCTCTTGCAACACGGCATATGTGATAATACCACTTGTACTCGTGAGACAAATTGATGAATGTGCAATTATGATCATGATATCAACCCAAAACGCCAATGCTGCTTTCTTCCTCTTCCTCTACACGCTCTTCTTCCAACAATAGCTTCCAGAGCTCTTCTCTCCTCCGCGACAATGGTCGCCGTCCTAGAACCTGGAACCGCCCGGTCCTTCGCGATGGATGTACTCGGGCCTGAGATCGCTCCTCTCGGGTTGAATGAGAGGGTGCCATTGCGCGAGGAATGTGATCGCTGTGTTCTCAGTCAGTCCCCATCCCTTGATCGAGCAGCACTGTCCGGAGCTATCGCTTCCGAGACTTGAGTAATACGTACCCCACATGAGATAACACGACCATGCCGAGAGTATGAGCGTAGACCTCCATATCCTGTTGCAGATCAGATCAGCATATATTCTCCGGATTTCCTTCGACATTGCAAGCAAAAGGCGCCGCCCCCTTATCTCAGCTCTCTTTTCTTATCATAGCGAATCCATGCTCTTTCTCAGCGCTCTTCAGATGTGGTTCGAGCTCTTTCCATCGAATTTGACCCCCAATATCTCTCCTTCCACCGAGCTCCTTCCCTGCGCACCGGGGCCTGCGACCGAGTTCAATATCACTTACGTCTGTGTGTCACCCTTTGGACTCGCGAACCATGCTACGGCGCAGAAGACGACAATGAAGATTGCGCCGACGAGAAGAGACCAGCTGCGGCGAAGGATGTTAGCGGTTCAGTCCCGTACCGGGAATGTATTCTCTACGGAGAGGGAGGAGGGAGCAGGCGTACCCGTTTGCCATCGTGGAATTTGTTGTGTAGTTTTCGTTGAATAGGCGGTGGTTGTTCAAAGAGCTTGATGCCTTGAGATAGCATTAAGGTTGATGATTAGGATGGATTGACGTCGCTGCGCTTTGAGATTTGCGGCCCGCTGGGGGTTGGCAGGGCCCAAGACAGCGATATATACTGGCCTACGTTCAATTGATTCGATCTCGTTATATACGGATAAATTATTCACTATGATTTGGGACAGCAAAACAATCACGATAGACAGGACCGTCATTGGTCTCTTGATATCGCGCCAGACGACTGTCAGTATTGCCCTTTGCCACCAATTATACACCGCATTCACGGAAGCCATCGATACGTGATCAAAGAATAGTCCAAAGGCACATCAGTTAAGTCGAAAGCAGGTCGAAGGAAGCTGTCTCGTTAAATGATTGGAAAGAGAGACATTATTCTGCATTAATTCGTGGTATGGTTGTGTATGATTTGGTTTGTGGCCAGTGGCGAAATGATATCGAAAACGACCACGGCCAGGCATGATGATGTACCATCATAATTGCATCCTGATCAGGTTCCTCCTCGCCATGAGACAAGACCTTGTCATGCTGATAACCCCTTCTGACGGCTGTCAGTCGTCGGTAGCTGACCCTGATTCGACGTGATAGCGGGCAGCATGTGGCGACCTGCTCGTCTCGACGCTTCTCCAGCGAATACGAAGAGACTGCATCTCGATGAATGTCGTCGTTGATCCCGAAAGACTCCTGTCTCATTGCATCGATCACTACCCAGTCATCGGTGTTTTCTGACTTGATGCGGACTGTGGTGCGGACTGCTTCATGTCGTCATCCCTGTCCTTAGGTGTGAAGTAGATGGCCAGACTGGGCAGCGCGACGCCGAGGGCGATTCTGCTATAACAAAGGAGATGCATATTGAGGTCGTGAAGATGCGTGGTCTTTGTATTTTGTTTGACGTTGTAGTGAAGAAGAAGAAGACATTCATTGATAGGTTTGGTCTGAGGTGCACAAACGGGGGTCCACTGTGGAGAAGTGTTGTGGAGCTCAAATCGCACAAGCTTGTACAATGGAGCAATTCTTCGGGCTAGACAATGTTTCATCTCTTGACGATCTTTCAACAAGCCTCTGTACCTTGCAGTTTTCTACTGACTTTATCTGATCGTCAAGCGGCACACATCGAACTAAGGACACTATCTTTCGTCCCGGTGTTCCCTGACGGGCTGGATGACTTCACTATCACTGCCCAAGCGACGTCCATCCAGTGACATACAGAGTTACAAGTTGTGATCCACTCGGAAGGCTCGTATCCCTGCTCTCGCTGCAGTGCTGCATCTGGCCCTCAACCATTCTCGTCCAATCCAGTACGAAGACTAGGGTGGTACAGTGAGTCAGTGGCTGACAGATTGGTCGCACGACCTAAGTTCATCAACATTTCTTTATCAATTTCATCTTGGCATGCTTGCAATATCGATTTCTGCCTGTCCAGTAATCTGCAATCCACAATTCACACTCTGTTCTGTTTGGCTCTTCTTAAGGTAGGACGCATTAAAGTTACTGTGCTTGCCAGGTCCATTCACTTCTTTTATTGTTACCCTCTTCATTCATTTATCATGGTTCCACAAGCAGAACCGCTGCCCAGCAAATTCGACTCGGCGGTAGTTTCTGAGAAGCAAACCAATGCACGAAACCGCAAACATTTCTGGAGAAAGGTCGCACTGATCACGGTGGCTGTACTCGTTCCAGTCATCATACTCGCCGCATGTCTTGGAGCACTCCTTCCCAGAAAGCATTCTTCGGGTGGTGGCAGTAGCGGCAGCAGCAGTAATAGCGGCGGCACCGGCGCTGGCGGTAGCAGTAGTAATAACAAGGAAGCATTAGTTCACCTCGACTATGCCTCATATCAAGGTACTCAACTGCTTGCTGGAGTCAATCAGTACTTGGGAGTGCGATTTGCCGCACCGCCGACCGGCGATCTTCGATGGAGGGCACCACAGCCACCTCGTACCACCAGTGGTATACAGGACGCGACCTCCTTTGGTCCAGTCTGTCTCGGCGTGGGTGCAGGCATGGCCGATGGACAATCAGAAGACTGTCTCTTCGCCAACATCTATACTCCATCCAATGCAACGACCTCTTCGAAACTCCCCGTCTGGATCTACATTCAAGGAGGCGGTTACGCTGGAGACAGCAACGCCAACTACAACGGTACTCAGGTCGTACAGACCGGCAATGTCATTCTGGTCAATTTTAACTACCGAGTCGGCTCATGGGGTTTCTTAGCGAGTGAAAAAGTCAGGAGTGATGGTGACCTGAACGCAGGACTATTGGACCAGAGGGCGGCTTTCAACTGGACTCGCAACTACATTGAGCAATTCGGAGGCGACCCAGATCACATCGTGCTCCATGGTGCATCAGCCGGCGCAGGCTCAGTAGGTCACCACCTGGTAGCCTACGGAGGCCGAAACGACAACCTCTTCGTCGGCGCCATTATGCAATCACCCTACTTCCAGACCGAGATGACAGTAGCAGAACTCGAATGGCAATTCGACCTCTACACCGCCAACACAGGCTGCAACAACACAAACGACCCAATGACCTGCCTTCGCAACACCTCCGTCTCCAAACTCCAAGCCGCCGACTACAACTCTGTCTTTCCTGGCCACAAGACGAAACCACGACGCTCCTGGGGACCCACTGTGGACGGCGACTTCATCCGCGATCTGCCCATAACGCTCTTCAACACTGGGAAATCCATCGCAGTCCCACTCCTAATCGGCGACGAACCCAACGAAGGAACCCTCTTCGTCCCCGACATCGACAACAGCACCGCGCTGCAGCAGTTCTTCAACGAGAACTACCCACGACTAAACAGCACTCAACTCAGCGCAATAACAGCACAATACCCGCGGGGCACCCCGGTACCAACCCACCAATCCTACTTCGGCCCAGCCGCGCTCGCCTACGGCGAAAGCACCCTGATCTGCCCCGGCCTCTGGATGGCGAGCGCCGCGGCCCCCTCCGCACCAGTATGGAACTACAGCTTCAACATCAGCGCAGCGGCGGACTGGGCCAACGGTCTCGGCGCGTACCACACCGTCGACACGGGCGCCATCTTCGGGCCCTCCTACAACGGCGCGCCAACAGATCCGGCGGTCGTCGCGTACGAGACCGTGAACAAGGCCGTCGTGCCGTTGATGATGGGGTACTATCTGAGTTTCGTGAAGACGCTGGACCCGAACACCGCGCGGATGACCGGTGCGCCGGCGTGGGATGCGTTCGGGACTGCTGGCGGGCGCAGGATGAGTTTCCAGAGCAGCGATACGCTGATGCAGGATGTCCCTGCGGCGTTGGTGGCGAATTGCGAGTTTTGGAAGGGATTGAGGGTGACTATGGAGATTTGAGATGGGCTCATGATTATGATTGTGATGATTCTATTCTTGGAGAGACCGCAGAGGTCGTTGGTGACAGCAGGCTTGGAGCACTTTTGTTTCGTATACCCATGTTCCCATCGACCGATCCGCTGATGCATGATCTGGAGGATCATAGTTGGCGCGTTTGCTGCGTTGACGTTTGCGAGCTTCTGAAGTGGTAGCTTGAGTCGGCTTTGTGATGCTGACGTTCCAAGATTCGATGCCGAGAGGGCTTGTTGTAACGAACTCTATCATGGGCAGATTCGATGCTTTATATTTTCTCTTCACGTCTTCTTCCCCACTCGGTTCTCGTGACATGACAACAGAAAAAATATGATGTGTACGGATTGCACTGTGGTTGAGAATCTTGGGTCTGTTATTGTAGCATTGACGACATCGTATTACACTATCGATCCAACACATCGAGACGCACAAGAGTCTTTGCAGAACACGCTATTCCTGCCTCAGTCAGGGATCGATGTGCCTCGTTCCAGTCCCTCTCAGACAAGGAAGCCTTGTTAGACCGCAACACAGGAGGCAATGCACCGGTCTGTGCGTCATTCAAACGTACCGTCGCCTCACCCGGTCATCAAGATTGTGATCAACGCGCAAGGAAGCCTTGTTAGAACGCGACGCAGGAGGCAATGCACCGGTCTGTGCGTCGTTCAGCAACCGTACCATCGACTCAGCCGCGTTGATGATAGCTTTGGTATCATCAGCGCTCTGGGGTTGGGTAGCCTTGTCCGCTTCCTTTCTAATCGAGTCATTCTGCGCAATCCCCTCGCGACTCGGCATGACAGCGACTTCGATCTGGCGACCGCCGCTATAACCGCCCTCTATGGCGTTGACGCTCAGGACATATCTATCGGACAAGTCCGGCGCTACAGTCTCCATCTCTTTGATTGGGCTGAATTGATGCCGGCCGCGATGTTCGAAGCCGGCGAAGAAGTAGCTGTGTTTCGATAGCTGTGGCGCTGCAGATGATTCGGAGTCTCGTATCATCCATGATGGGAGCTTCAAGTCAATCGTTTGTGGTGCTTTGAGCTCGCCTCCGGCTTTTATACTTTCGACCACGGTCGTGATGAAGGTTCGCATAGCGGGGTCACTGAACGCCTCGACTTGAGATGCGGGCACGCTCCAGTGCTTGGAGAACCGCAAGTCTACGTTCTGGTCTGGTAAGGCGACGTAGTAATGGGTCTCCATAAGCGCGGCGTTGATACTGACGACTTTGACTACTGTTGTTTCGTCAAGTGGGATCGACCATTGGTTGTTGGTTTTTGTTGCTGGCCGTTCAGTCAGAGCACCTTTGGGTGCAACAATGGTATCTATGTTCAGGACAACGTTTATTGGTGGTAGCTTATTGAGCTTTGGTGCGTCAGCTGCTGAGAGAGGCGAGGGTATCAAACGAACAATCAATTGCGCCGGTAGAGTCTTGCTTTGGTTTCGCCTACGGCGATCATGGGCAAACTCGAAGTATGACAGGGCTTTGTTGAGTCCCGGAGCCTGTGGGGAGAACATGGCGGCTTGCTTCTTCTCGAGATCCGGTCGCTGGGTCAGACTGGAAGCCGGAGGCGTCATCTTGATGGGCGCTCCTTCCGAAGGAGCCTCCTGGTCTTTAAGACGAGCCTCCTGGTCATTAGTAATCTCCGAGGGTTTCATTTCGTGGAGCACATATCCGAATGTGGCATTCCATGGCGGTGACACGATCTGAGGTCTCCAGTAGGATCCCTCGACATCGGCAGGAACTGGCAGTCCCGCGCGAGACGGATCCTGCTCCATGTGTTTTATCAAGTCCTGACGAACTGGTTCCTGCAGGATTGCGTCGGGCCGACTAGGCTTCTCATACCGTGACGATGATCTGTGTACCACACTGGCAGTCCATCGACCGAGCCTGGTTGCTCTGATCAGACTCGGGAGTGTTTTGGCCACATAGATCGGCGCAAGACCAATGTCCATGTAATCACCAACGAAGTCTATGTAATCACCAACGAAGTCTTTGACCACTCGAGGAACAGGCAACCTTAGCAGAGCAATTAGTAACCGGAGAGCACCATCGATCTGGTCTTGACTAAATCCATGGATGGAGAGCTACATACATGTCAGCTTTTGGAGCGTGGAACCTAAGATTTTGATGTCTCACCTTGTTCGTGTCTGCGTCAAACACGACATATGTCTTGGTCAGACTCATGATGGCCTGAAGTTGCGTGGGTGTAAAGATGTCCGAAAGATTCTGCGAATGTGTATGAGATGAACCATGTCGGAAGGGGTCGAGGTCAACGATATGTGTACTCGCACGTTCGAATGCTGATTGGAAAAGGTTGGCGATGTCTTCGGTCTCTCCCTTCGGCCCAATGACACGAATCACGCCCCTCTCTCTGATTCGCTCGAATCGAGAATTTCGGTAGAATTTCCGCGAACGCATCATAGAGAAGAGATCAGTCGCTTCTCTTGTATGCAGCAAACCCCACTGCTCTGGTGTGAGCGACAGATCAAGCTCGCCCTCCGTGGTTGCTTCTTCCTCGACTCGAACGTTCCATGCAATTCTATATATGCTTGCAGCGAGGTTCTGCTTGGGCGACGAAGGGTCGGTAGATGTGCTGGAGGGTCGAGCTACACCAGCCAGGTTTTTGTTGATCTCCGTAACACCACCAGACCACTCGCTTCTCTCCAAGTATTTGACATCTCCTGTTCGCACGGTCTTGACGTCCTTTGTCTGCGGCTGTGCATGGAGTGAAACTTTGGGCGTATGACGATTCAGATAGTTCTTCAGCTGAGATTTGCTGAAGCCTTTGGTAAGAGCTTTTAAGCCCTGGTCGAACTCTTGTCTACTCAGAACCTCTTCCTGGGGTCTGAGGTCGCTGATTGCCTTTTCGATCTCGTCTCGTTTAGCAGGCTTCTGCTTCTTGAAAAGAGCCTCAATCTCTTCTGCTGTCATGGAATGTGCCGAATCGGCAGTGGCCTGGAAGCTGATGACCTTTTCGGCCTGGTGTTTCAGCTTCGGCTGGTCGGGCACATCCCGGAGAACGATAACCTCTGATTCCTGGCCCAAAGATTTTATTCCTAGCTGTTTCCGATCCTCTCGCTGTGTTGAACCTCGAATTCGACGCATCTTCCCGCGAGGCGCAACGATCTTGTACTCGACATCGCCGCTTTCGTCAATATCGCGTCGTACACGGTAGGTCTGTTGTGGAGCTTCTGGGACGGGTAATTCTACCTCGGTCGATTTGTGTCGCCTTTGAAGGTCATGTCGAAAGACACCTCCTTGAAAATGTTTTCCAGTACGCGAAGCCTGCTGCAGTGTTTGCCGAAGTCGACATCGCAGGCAGTTCTCTGCTCGAGGCAACCCAAAACTCAGCATCTACCCCTAACGAGCCTTGTCGTTGAAAATAAGAAACGAAGTAAGTTACAAACGAAGTAAGGTACAAAAAGATCTACGGACATCACGCGCATAGGGCTGAATAACCGACGTTCGGCAGAAGATGCACCCCACAAAGCTTGCCAGCGGCCCGCTTGCTTGGTGACGTTTAGGTGCGGCTGCCGCAGAATGATGCCGCGCAGGTCCGGCAAACAGATTGGTGGAAGAACGGCACCGCAGTGCTTTTGTCATCACCAATGCACGAACTGGTGGATTGCCGCCATCGTCGAATTGAATCGCGCCGGGCCGTCTGACGGTGAGATCCACTTTGGAGTTGTCTATTCGTTCATACAGTGAGATGCAGTCTCTTAGTAAGTTACCATGCAATCATGTCTCTTAGACACAAGGCCCTTTCCAAAGCCGAAGTGCTGACATTGACAACCTTGACAGTCCCTAAGAACCGAAGGGTTTGTCGCATACACTCCTACGCTAGTCATGAGCAATACTCATACCTTGATAGCCGAGATTCGACCTCAAACTACATGTCATTGACCTCAACAATGTCCCCCTCGTGTCTGGAACGTCGTTTGTGAAATGGCATCTACCATCTTCGACTGCAGCCGAACATCGAGGCAAGTCGCCAAAATGCAGTATCAAAGATCACAAGGTCACATATGACTACGATAAGACGATACCTGTGCGATTAGTAGTTGGAAAAGATGGCGTGCTGCAAGAATGCTGGATACACTTTGAGGTGCTGCAGGAGTATCAGAGCGGCGGCCGAGTGGAGAGGATTGTCCTGGGTCTAATCAAGCTCAACTTGGCCGAATATGTCCCCGCCGGACAAAATGCTGGTCTTGAGGGCGAGGGAGGGAGTATCTCGAGACGCTACTTGATGCAAGAAAGCAAAATCAACAGCACACTCAAGGTCGACATCTCGATGAAGCACATAGAAGGAGATCGCAACTATTCTGCGCCTCCCCTCCGAAGTGCTCCGGTCTTTGGCGGAATCGCTGGTATCATGTCGCATGAGGCTGCAGAGGTGTCCGAGGAGATCGGACACGTGCCATCGTTGTCAAGCAAGAGCCGCGAAGCTGGAGAGTTGCAAGATATGTATCGTCGCACACTTGCCGCGTCGTGGGCTGCGCAACCTGGAGTAGGCAAAGCTCGATTGTCTCTTGTACGCACGCTGACCGTAACTTAGGAGCTACGAGCTGACGAGTGTGTCGAGGACATCTTTGCCGGAGGTGATGGGTGGGGCTCACGCGTAAATCAATCCAAGAGACCACCAGTCAAAACAAGGCAGTCTAATGCATCTAATGCATCGCATGGCGACGAGGCAAGCGATGATGATCGCGATTATAGGAACGGGGGCTCGAGGAGACATTCCACCGACTCTGGATCAAGAAAAGGCTCCATATTCCATCACAAGAAGCCGAGTCCAGCGCAGACAAAATTGGAGAATGGTCGTCGAGGAGACCAGTTCCATCGCCACTTCGTTGGCGGTTCTAAGCACGGTGTGACAGGACGTACAGCTGTTGATCAACAAGTACGCGATATGAAAAAGGTCTCTAAACATGGTCAAAGGCCGCTGTGGGGCCACGAGGTGGATGAGTTTAACAATCCTTGGAGAGACGATCTCAGTTCTTGGAAAGTCAGAGATCCGGCTGCTGAACGAGTATGATACCCCTTTGTAATTACTGTAACAAATCGAATACAGAAGCGAGACCTTGTATACAATGATGAAGTGATATAAAATGCCAAGCAACGGTTTTATCGGCGTTAAGCGGTATCATTCCAGATTTACTCTTGAAATTTCCACGCCGACCGCCCATACTGTACTTAACTTACATTATATCTACCACGATCTTTAATATGTTCGCAGTTCCAGGCTGGTCAGTCTCCGCGACTGCGCTCAAGGCGCAAACTGCCCCTCCGCCTGGAGATTCAGAGAAGAAGTCGAAGAAGAGAAAGCGACCCGGAAAGGAAAAGCCGAATGCAGTGACCGGTGAGAACATAGCAGAGCTGTGAGGTCAGCAGTTCGAGGGCAAACCAGGACCCAAGAAGGAAGCCAAGAAGCAGCCCGTCAAAGTCGACAAGCCGAACAAGAAACAAAAGACCGACGAGGGCGATGCGACCATATCACCTGCGGGCGAAACACAGGATGCGCCAAAGGCGGTTATAGACGGCGAGAAGGTGGATGGTGCTGAAGTCACGAAGCCGCAGAGCAAGAAAGAGAAGAAGAAGAACAAGAAACAGGCGGATGATGAGGCGGTACCAAAGAGCGATGCCGCTGTGGTGGTAGCCAAGACATCCCAGACACCGGCTGCACCTCCAGTACCCCCAGCGATGAAGCTCACACCGATGCAAGCTGCAATGCGACAAAAGTTGATCTCAGCTCGTTTCCGTCACTTGAACCAGACGCTGTATACCGCACCTTCAGCCACATCGCTAGATCTCTTTTCGACGAATCCGGAGATGTTCGACGACTATCATGCCGGGTTCCGCCAGCAAGTCTCCGTCTGGCCCGAGAACCCGGTCGACACCTTCATCGCGACTCTGAAAGCGCGCGCGGTCGTCAAGCCCAAGTTCAACAAATTCAACAGGAACAACCGCAAGCCCAAGCCAGAAGCTTCTTTGGAAACCAGCGCGATACAGATGCTACCTCGCACTCACGGCATGTGTACGATTGCCGACTTGGGCTGCGGCGACGCTCGTCTGGCCTCGACGATCATGACAACAAATCTGGCGCAGAAGCAGAACCTCAAGATCCTCTCGTACGACCTGCAATCGCCGTCCAAGCACGTGACGAAAGCCGACATATCCGCTCTGCCCCTCGAGGACGGCAGCATCGATGTCAGCATATTCTGTCTCGCGCTCATGGGCACTAACTGGATTGATTTCATCGAAGAGGCCTACCGCGTGCTGCACTGGAAAGGCGAGCTCTGGGTCGCAGAGATCAAGTCACGATTTGGTAGGATTGGAGGGCAGAAGAGCAGACCCGGACAGCCTGTTGCGCATTCTGTGGGATCGAAGAGGAAGGAAAAGATGGGTCGGAAGGCGAAAGAGGAGGAAAAGGCCAAGTTCGAGGAGCGCGAGAACGACTACGCACTGGCGACTGAGGTTGATGAGGTGCAGAATGGCAGTGCTGAGACGGACGTCAGTGGCTTTGTCGAGGTACTGAGACGAAGAGGCTTTGTGCTGAAGGATGGAGATGATAGCGTGGATTTGAAGAACAAGATGTTTGTGCGCATGGAGTTTATCAAGGCCGCACAGCCTGTCGTGGGTAAGAATGTGAGGAAAGAAGTCGAGGCGAAAGAGGGAGAGAAGAGGATGTCGAAGCCAAAGTTCTTGGACGAGACGAATCAGATCCCTGTCGAGGACGAGGCTAAAACACTCAAGCCGTGTCTGTACAAGATTCGATAGATTCATAATTACATCATCAGAAGCTACCAGACAACGTACATCTACGCCTTTTGCAACTTGATATCCTTGAACTGTGCCGCGGTATCCTTGATCGCAATCTCGACAGGCAGCCTCTCCATCGAACTCGCGCCGAAGAACCCGTCCAGCCCCTTGACTCGCTCGAGCACAAACCTTGCATCGTCCGGCTGCGCGATAGGTCCGCCATGGCAAAGCACAATGATATCCTTGCGAACCTTCCTCGCCGCCTCCATAATAGCCGTGACATCTCTCACACAGTCCTCCAGCGACCGCCCCGTCTTCGCACCAATAGTGCACTACTCGTCAAGCCCATGTGCGCAACGACCACATCCGCACCCGCCTCCGCCATATCCCTCGCCTGGTCCGGATCAAAGACATACGGCGTGGTGAGCATATCCAGGCCATGGGCGGTGCGCACCATCTCGACCTCGCGCGCATAGCCCATATCAGTTTCCTCGAGATTCGCGCGAAACGTGCCATCGATCAGGCCGACGGTGGGGAAGTTCTGCACGCCCGCAAAGCCCATGTCGCGCAACTGCTTGCAGAACCGCGGCATGTCCTTGAACGGGTCGGTGGCGCAGACGCCGGCGATGACGGGCGTGTGCGCTACGATGGACAGCACCTCGGGCGCCATGTCGACGACCACGTCGTTGGCGTTGCTGAATGGCATCAGACCGGCCAGAGAGCCGCGGCCGGCCATGCGGAAGCGTCCGCTGTTGTAGATTATTATTAGGTCGCCGCCGCCGGCTTCGATGCTTTTGGCGCTGAGGCCGATGCCTGGTGTTGTCAGTATTGACAATTCTGGGGTGCTAGATGCATAGGTGCTTGAGGGTGAGACTTACCTGCTCCGGCGCCGACGATTGGCTTCCCAGCATCTATTTGTGAGCGAAATTTGGAGAGAATCTCGTTGCGATCTGTTGGAGGACCCATTGCGATGTGGTCTTGATGGTAACGAGGAAGCTGAACGGTCTGATAATGTTCTTGTTCAATGAGCTGGCCAATGGGAGTTTGAATTCTGAGGACTGCTAGAATAACAGAGGCAACACTTGTCGAGAGATTATCGAGAGCTCAAGTCCATGAAGCTTCGATACATTTGACGTTTTGAGGTCATCGAGGTTTGACGCAATTGTGAATGCATGGGGTGTCGATCAATGGAGCCAGGTCCGCGAATCTGGGGAAGCCTCCTGCGCGATGATGAAATCAATGCAAACAGATGGTGCAGGAGCAGCAACAGCAGCAGCACAAGGAGTCGGAATCGGTATTGATACCTGCGTCTTACTTATATGCTCGCGGTAAGGCTGAGAAGACAAACTTACGTGCATCTAACCACGAAGAAGAAAAACAGTTTCCGAATACAATGCCGAATATCATCCTGCTGGGTACACTCGATAGTAAACTGGAGGAGTTCCTATACATCTACGATCAACTGGTCAATCCGTCAGTTCAAACCAAAACACCCGTTAGAGTAACCTTGATCGATTGTGGGCGGAGTCCGGTTGAACACGACAAGATCAGTATTAGTCAATCCGACTTGGTATCGAAATATGGCCCGAGCAATGAGTCGAAGTCTCTCATGGACCTACCTCGAGGAGAAGTCATCAAGTTCATGACTGAGTGCACCACATCATGTTTGAAGAGTCTCATCGCCGAAGGGAATATCCATGGCATCATCAGTGCTGGAGGTAGTGGTGGAACAACGCTGGTTGCGGCGGCGATGAGGGAAGCAGCACCGATCGGGATGCCCAAGATCATCGCCAGTACGGTCGCATCAGGAGACACTGGCCCCCTTGTTGGCGAAACAGATATTACCATGATGTACAGCGTGGTAGATATCGCCGGAAGCAATGAGCTGCTGAGAAATGTGCTGGGTAATGCTGCAGGCGCAATGATCGGCATGGCTAGCTCGTATGAGCGGTTGTTGGTGGAGCAGGAAAGTCGAAAAGGTCAGCGCAAGACTCGCATAGGCGTCACCATGTTTGGTGTCACGACCCCTTGTGTCGACAAAGCGCGGCAATACCTGGAAGATACCTACCCTGTCGAGGTCTTCGTGTTCCATGCTACTGGCCACGGTGGCAGAGCGATGGAGAGGTTGATCGAGGAAGGGCGCCTGGATGCGGTACTTGATATCACCACGACAGAAATTTGTGACTTCTTGATGGGAGGCGTCATGAGCGCAGGTCCGACTCGACTCGAGGCAGCGCTTAAAGCAGGCATTCCAAACGTCATCTCGTTTGGCGCAACAGGTAAGAGAACTGGTCGAGTCATCAATCATCTGCCCAGTCGCTGACGCCACCACCAGATATGGTCAACTTCGGGCCAAAGCCAACTGTTCCAGAGAAATATCAATCTCGCAAGCTGTACGAACATAATCCCACCGTAACCCTGATGAGGACGACTCGGGACGAGTGCAAGGAGATAGGCGAGTTCATCGCTGAGAAGATCCGTTCGATGGCGAAAGATGTCTCCAAAGTTCAGATACGAGTCCCCTCGGGCGGTGTCAGCATGATCGCAACGCCTGGTGGACCCTTTGCAGATGAAGATGCGGATAGATTGCTCGTTCAGACAATCAAGGAAGGCCTGGAAGGAAGTGGTGTTACGATTATTGACGACGAAAGGGATGTGAACGACGAAGGCTTTGCGGTGGATGTAGCCGAGCAGTTGGTCAAAATCTTGAACCTGACGAAGAAGGCATAGAAACATGTATAGAAGTATACAAAACATGACCTTCAATATGGCAAGTGAAGCCGCTGTCGAGCGGTTAGATGCAAGTAGTGGCCGTTGTTGTATTTTCTTTTGACTTTTATAGCGACTGTGACTTTCGGCTAAGGGGTGTTTGTCGATTTCGGGGCAGGGTAGAAAAGGCGTCATGTTTTCCTCTCTTAGTAATATTATTATGGAAAGCCTCGTGGTTGAAGGATACATACGTATAGTGGAGTACCCGATGTGCTGCAGTGAACCCCTTTCTACTGATGTTGTGACCGTCTATCGACCTGGAGAGGTTTGTCAGATGCTTTGGTTCGCAGATGCGGGAGACCCTGAGGCCGGCAGTAGTAGCGCCACCTAGAGGTTCATGAGACAGCTGCAGCACCGAACGATAATCGAGCGGTGAAAGCGTCAAAGTTGAACTGACAACGTCTCTTCGAAGGAAGAGGATGATCGTCCTGTCGTGTTCTCGTGACAAGATTCACTAGGCTCCGCTCCGCGAGGCATGCAAGATATTTTGATCGATTGGGGTTGTTAAATATAATAAGACTCGATACGCAGCCGCACGCCGTACGCCGCTGCACGCCCCAGATTTGCCCACGACCAGCGAGGACGAAGTGGTACACGCTACAAGGCCTTTTCTCCGGAGCTGTAAGCTATAAATATCAGTGCCAAACAGAGCGACCGTAGGCTCAATCGTACGTACGCGGACCTATGCCCTGGGTTGCTGAACTTTTGCTGGCGTATGTTGATATTTGCTCCAAACAAACGAGATGTAGACTCTCCTGAATTGGGTGATGTGTATGGAAGATGCACTGATGGTGCGGTGGAAGGAACCTAGATTGGACATAAGAGGGGCGCCACCGAGGATTAGCGAGCGACCTGCGCCAACGGGCGCATCAGGCCTGCAGCGACTGGAGTACAAGGACAAGCTAAAGGTAGGTCTTGCCGACACCTCACATCGCCTTTGCATTCGACGCTCTGCTGCATGGCACGATTCGACTCGAGATTGTAGATAAATGATAAGGAAAAGCAGCGTAATGCATTATACAGACGGAAAAGTCGCGAGAACCAGATCGAGTCGTCGTGTTATAATAGTGCATTGTACAGTAGTAGTAGATATTTTTACTGTATTGCGAAAAGGCAGGCGCGATTACCGCATGGGATAAGGTTCAACGGCGGGTGGACCAGACGCTAGTAGCGTAGTTTGTCTGATGATTGATCGAGGTGATTTCCATTCTCTCCGCTGCTGCCTCAGCCCGTCTGTCTCATTGCGAAGTACCTACATGACATGCGACTGTCTGACAATTTACTCTCTCTTTCCACTACATCTGACTCTTCATCCACTCTGCCTCCTTGCTGTGTAGTATCTACGTTTGCACGACTACCCATCAACGAGAATTTACAGCAGAACCGGTCAGACTCACGCCAACACTACACGCCCATTGGAACCCGGCACAAGCCGCTTTTTAGGGTCGTCTACCATTCAAGCAAGTCTCCATTCGCAACAGCGAGCACCACTTCATCCTCACGGCGCCGCCGAAACGAACAGACCTTCGACCTTCGACCTTCGAGACCATACTACAACCCTATACTCAGTCTAATCCCTTCGGCCTCCTACTAGGGTTCCCAGTCGAACCCGCGCAGCCGATCATCTTGCGCAAAGCCCCGCGAAACCACACCGATCACCTCGACATTTCTTTCGCATAATAGAGAACATAGACCGACTCTCACTGTTGTGTCGGTAGCGGAACTGTTGAAAGAGCATTTGTTCAAGGATAATTTGGAAACTTCCACACTGGTCGTACAGTCAACTGCGCCTTTCTACTGCAACGAGTCAGCCTCATCCTCTGTGTGCTGTTGGACACGCGCGCGCTGGACCACTTCACCAGTAGACTTGCATGCTTGCATGTGCGCTTGTCTTTTCGAACAATTCTCTTTGGTGTCCGGCCATTGCGCCGTGAACGGCCCCTCACTCGCTTCCCGCATTGTCGATCCTGTATAGGGCATCTTGGAAATGAATCAACAGTTTATGATGAACGGCGGAATGCCACAGGCCAACATGCAAATACCTCAGCCTAATGAGAACCAACAAATCTTCCAGCGTATTTGGCAAGAGTTGACCAAGACTCAAGTTCAGACTGGTGGCTGGCAGCAGACCGTCAGCTTGCGCGAAAGAGCACAGTATGTTCTGCAAATGGTCTCGAGTCTTCGCCAACTCAAGGATGAGATTCTCAACTGCATCAACGTTGCTGTAAAATTCGAGGCAGCTCAACTACTCGAATCCGTAAGCAAGGATGCTTATCTGGCCTCCTTCCGCCAAAAGCTGGGCGAGATCCAGCACACCCAAACCCGTCAGAACCAACTTCAAAACATGGGCATGATGCAGCCTCAGAACATGGCCGCCATGCAGCCCGGAATGATGCCTGGCATGATGCCCCAAACTCCGATGCAGCAGAGCAGGTCGAATCAGGGTGAGATGCCCATGAACTTCACGCCACAGTTTCAGAACCCCATGCAGGCCTCGCCTATGAATGCTCAGCCTCAGAACGCCAACATGTCGAACGGCAACATGGCACAAAATATGCAACAACAGCAGCAGCAGCAGCATCTTCAACAACAACAGCAGCAGCAGCTTCAACGACAACAACAGCTTCAACAACAGCAGCAGCAGCAGCAGCAACAGCAACAGCAGAACCAACAGCAACAACAGCGTGCCAACGGAAACCTTTCAAGCTCCTTAGGAAACTTCACGCAATCGGAACACAACCAAATTACCAAGTTAGCCTCGACTATGTTTCATAGCGTCCCGAAAGAGCAGCAAGACAAAATGCGCAGCACACTCCTCCAAAAAATGGATCCTGCCCAACGCGAGATGTTGAGCAAGCAACACGGTCCAGATCCACTACCTCGTCACTTTTTTATGCTGGCCGCGAAGAGGTTTCAGCAACAGAAGCAGCAAGACGCCCAACAGAATGCCCAGCAAAACAACCAGATGGGCAATATGCAGATGGATAACGCCATGCAGAGGCAACCATCGCAAGCTAATAACCCCACCGCCATGACCCAAAACCAGAATCAGAATCAGGCTCAAAGCATAGATTATCAGGCGTTCGTAGGCCAGCAAGCCGACGCAATGAAGATGCAAGGCGCAGGCGAGCTCGTTGTGCCAGCTAGCAACAACATGAGCGGCGCCAATGCTGCGAATAATGTGCCAAACCCTCAGAACATGGCCAACATGGGTCAAATGAACGCTGGAAACATATCTCAACTTCCGCAAGGCATGAATGTGCAACAGATGATGAATATACGTCAACAGCAGATGCGCAACGCTCAGGCACAGGCTCAGGCACATGCCCAAGTCCGGAACAATCAAAATATGGCCCAACAACAGCAGCAGGTCCAGCAACAACAATTACGTGGTCAGCCTGGAGGCTTGAACGCGAACCAGCCGATGCAGCAAAGCCCTGCCATGTCTATGCTTAATCGACCTCTGGGACCTCCTGGTCAGCCTGGAAGCACAACACCCCAGCAGCGACCGAATCAGCCGGTGCAGGCCATGCCACAGATGAATGGTCAGCAGACAGGCCAGCAACCGAATATGAATCAAGGTCAAGTACCCATGCCTAAACAGAAACCTCCTTTTCAGATACCGCCCAATTTGCCACCACAACTCCGAGCAAGACTTGCAAATATGCCCGAAGACCAAGCACAACGTATGCTTGCCAGTTTGTCACAATCGGTCCAGAACAGGAGCGCCCAGAACGCCCAAAACCAGACTAGACCCGCCTCTGCTGGTCCCATGGTACAGAATCAAATGGTCAATAACCCGCAAATGCCTATGCAAGGTCAACCCGCCCCGACTCCAAGTGCACCCCAGAACATGCAAAGCGCCCCGCAAAACGGCGTGGCCGGTGTGTCCGAAGAGCAGCAACAGAAGATGATGGCTAATCAGCAAAGACTGCGGCAATTTGAGAACACTACCCAGTTTCCGAGACAGATCTTAGGTCCTCTCGGTCTCGCCTCGAATTGTCCAGAGAGCATTGTAACTTGGGCTCAACTGCGGCAATACTGCATACAAAACAACTTTGGACCTGACACGATTGATAAGCTTAACAACTTTATGAGGACAGTGATGATGCGCCAGAGCCAACGGCAGGCCGCGGTCCAGCAGCCCCCAGCACAGCAACCGATGCAGAACATGCAAACCCCTCAGGCTCCCACAGCTCCCATGATGCCGCAACAGACTTCGACGCAGCAGCAGTCTACTCCGGCGCCACCAATGAAGCTCAATTTCCCAATACCTCCACCCACGCCGCAAGAGCTTGACAACATCAGAAACAGGGTAGAGAATGGAATGTCCATGACCGACGAGCAAGTCAGGAATATATACGGCAGGATGAAGATGCAACAGCTTCAAAAGAATCCCCAATTCATGCAGCAGCGAGCCGCCCAACAACAGCTACAATTACAGCAGCAGCAAGCTATGCGCTCCGGGATGATGCCAGGGCAAAATAATCCACAACCCCAGCCCATCTCAAATCAACAGCCTGCGCAAATGTCGATGCAGCCAAACCCAGCAATGGGTATGAACTTGCAGCAACCACCCATGCAGGCTGGCCAAAAGCGCTCAGCAGAGGCATTGGCTGCCAATGGTATGCAAGGAGCATCTCAAAACGTACCAGCTCAGGGTGTTCGCCCACAAAATCGTCCTCAAATGCCCACTGCAGAGCAACTTGCAAACATGACTCCAGAGCAAAGGCAACAGCTACAACTACAAATGCAACAGCGTGCTCAGATGGAAGCCCTCAGGAGAGCGCAGCCTCAATTGGGACCGCAACAACCCTCGCGACCAAATCAGATTGCGCAGCCGCCTCAAGCACCTCAGGGACAGAACCAAGCTCAAGGTCCAACGCAGAATTTCCAGATCGCCCAGCTGAAAGCTCGAGCTAACGTTCTCATGGCAGAGGTAGACAAGGAGACATTGAAAGGACCCCCAGTGAATATGGACGGCCCCACTCACGAGGCTGCTGTAAAGAAGCTTAAGTCGATTTTGCCCCTCATATTTAAGCTCGAGCAGGGTGCTGGACCTGCCTGGAGTCTGTTCGGCGAGGATCAGCTTCGTCGTGTCTTGAAATTACGAGCTTTATTCCTCCAGCAAATGACCAAGTCTGGACAGCTTCAAGGTCCCATCTCGCTTTCCCACGACGCCATTGATCGCATGATGTTCGAGCTACGCACGTTCCTTGGCAACTTGATGTCGAGGTGCTCGGGGAAACAGCAAGGCGGGAAACCACAGCAACCGGAATCCGATCAACAGTCGGAGCAGCAGGCGCAACAGCAGACTCAGAACGTACCGAAACAAGCTCCGGCCAACATGGCTCGTACAGCATCTCAAAACCGCAAAGCATCATCTAGCAAACCTCCATCTGCTCCTACTTCTGAACAGCCGCCATTCCAGATCGGAGCACCTTCCCCACACGGCGTGCCATTGTACGAACACAAGGGTGCCTTTGCGCCAGACAAGCTCCATCTTCCCACTAACAAGAAGCGCAAGACTCAAGGCACCCCCGGAGCAGCAGAGGCGACACCTGGCAGTGAAGGAAGTCCAAGGATGGTCTCTAAGACGGCAAGTCCCGAGCAGAAGCGACAGGCTATTCCGAAGCCCGAGCAACCTAAAGAGCCTGAAAGGCGCTTCAAGTGCGGTGATGAAATGTGCGAGTTCGCTCTTACTGGATTCGAGAAGGAGGAGGACCTTCAAAAACACAAGGAGGAAGCACACAAGCCTGTCGAAGACCCCTTTCAGTTCTTCTTGGACTCTGCGGCCAATGCCTTTGGCGTCGATGCGGACGGCAAACCAAAAGAGACGAAGCCTGACCCTGGTGCAGCGAACAAGGTCAAACCAACGAACCTGTCAGTCAAGCCTCAGGCTCTTGGACCGGCAACTCTTAAAAAGGAAGCTCTCAAAGTGGAAGGTCAGACACCGGGCAAAGCGATAGCAACTCCGACACCTAGACAAGGCCCGGCATCACCATCTGCAGCGGCCAAGAAGGCGTCAGTCACACCTAGCCGAACGCCATCGAAGCCAGTCGCTCGCAAGTCACCCGAGGTTGCACCAGCCAACAGGTCGATGTACGATGCGCTTGTTGCTAAAAAAGGTCTCGAGCTGCCAAAGACCGCGGCAAAGGCCAAGGAAGCGAGAGTTGACAGCATCTCGAAGGGCGAGGAAACCGAATTCGACTTTTTGGCCACAGTCCGTGACACACTCAAAGACATGAAGTGGGAGCACAACGGCTTTGACTTTAGCGATCTGCCAGACGATACCGACTGGACTACTTTCGGCGGGCTCGAGCAGCTGCCGACTCCATCGCCTCCACAACTCACACCGGACGGAAGCGGCGCTGGCTCCAGTGAGTCGAGCAGTGCGGCCGACACGTTCGGCGCTCTGAACCTCGACATTCATGAAAACGACAGGCTCCAAGTTGCGTTGGGTTGGGCACCAGGCGAAGCAGAGAAGATGGCCCGAGAGCGCTTGGGTATGAACGACAAGAAGGATGTGGACGACGACAAAGAGCCGGAGAGGCCGGAGTTGACTTTTGACAATATCTTCGGCGAGCGCGGCATGTTGGATCAAGACGAGGACGACTGGCGCAAGGACGAGAATGGACGCGATATCTTCGAGGTGATGGATTTCTCCTGAGCGACACACCCATTTTGTACATGATTCTGGAAAAAGCGAGGAGTTTTGGCGAGCGATTTCTACGAATTCTTTGACTTTGACAGGTTTCGAGTGGACCAGGCATGGACATGCGCTGCAACAGCTCGGTGTTTTATACCTGAGTTTTAGTCTTTGGAGGATTTTTCGGAAGCGTGGGAATACCCGACTTACGGTCACTTGCTACCTTATGATCTAATGCAATTCATTTTTTGTTCGAACCACGATGGTCTCTCTATCCATGTTTGTACATCATCGCCGCGTGACAGCCTGTCTGAGGCCTTCGTTAGTGTGACACCGGACACCCCCGTAGACTCTCCGTTATTGCGACTTGGCTTTTGGTCTCGAGCCATCTCTATCATGTTCAATACACGATGTTTCCTCAGATCGGTGAGTCGTGATCGGAGAGCCCCGAGCACTTCCTCGGATGAGTCAATGTCGTCGGGATCGTACGCCAGAAACGGATCGATGGCCACTGTCGATTTTGTCATGGCCATGGCCGAAAACGCATGGTTTCATTTCAGCGAATGGCCATTCTTGAATACCATCGTTTGGTCCAGATAGGGTCAAAGAAGGACTTCAACCCGGAACCTCGAAACAATCCATCGTCTCCTCGACCGTCCTCAAGAGCGGACCAATCCTGTTAGCGTCTCTGAGCGCCTCGGGCACATTCTCCCTCCTCGCAGCCAACTGCGCCTGCACCTTCTCATAGCTCTCCTCCTTGGCCGTATACTGCCTGATGACCACGTTCGAGCCGAGCTCAATATACACTCTCGTATCTCTGATACGAACGATGACGCCGTCCAGCCTCAGGAAGAAGCGGCTAAGCAACAGCAAGCGCTCAGGCATGACGCGAATCTTGCACGACAAGATGGCAATGCCGTTATCCGCGAGCTCGTCTTCGTACAGCACCACGTCGTCGTAGAACAGGATCGGATCAGGTCGCGTGAGCAGATCCGTGCGAACAGGCGTCCTGGCCGGATCACTAGGTCGCCACCCCGGCGCGCCCTCGGCAGCGCTCGTCGTGCCCTTGTAGTCGGTGCTGTAGGACCAATCGAACGGCTTGACGACTTCCTTGATGCCTTCCTGGTGCTGGCGATCGGCTTGCCACTCCTTGGAATAGGCGACTTGCAGCATGCCATCCGAGGTCTTGGAGACGCGGTCCAGGGCGTCGAAAGCGTTGAAGTCGAGTCTGAAGCCGGACGACGGGTGTTCGATGCGCACGCTGTTGTCGCCGAAGATCATCTCCGGCACGGGGATGCCTAGTTTTGTGTTGAACTCTTCTATGGGCTCGGCTTTTAGGATTGGTAGTTTGCGCGTGCTGATGCGCCATTGCTTGTTGCGAGAGACGAAGGTCTCGACGCCTGGCGAGGCACTACTGTGCTCGCCATTGTGGCTTGGAGCGGGCATTGTGGTCGTCATATTTGCATTTATGTGCTGAATGCTCGACTGCTCACGCAAGGGTCGCCGGTGATGTTCACTTTGCGTGACGCTGGCTCGCGGTTGACAAAATAAGTGGCACATACAACGCTAGCCTCAGCTTTATTAGACCACTATGTAGGCCATCAGCAGTCTATTATTTATTGTATAGCTATTATATTCATCTCATTATCAATTATAGTAAAACCTTTACATACAAAGATTACATCTACATACAGTTCCTCGAATACCAGCGTTGAACGGTTGATGTGTTACTGAGTGCCATATTACCTGGTATCATACTGAGTGCCAATTATCTTGTCAGTCGCGGGGCGGTCAAGCGCTGTGTGGGGAAACACGGCGCGGCTGTAGCCGTCGAGTGCCCTGGCAACGATTTGTCTATCAACATCCATCAAGCGCAGCTTCCCTCGATTGGGCACAGACGATTGGTAGACTACGGGAAGGACTCTGCCACTCGCTTTCGCTTCCAAACAACACTCTCGCTTGGTTATACTGCATTTTCGACACCGTCAACATGGATATACAATCTCTTGAAGCCCGTTTCGAGAATATCTCGGTCCATGACGAGAACCATGAAAATGCTCTCAAGTCAAAGGTACTACTAGCAGATACATCTTTGGGAGTTGAATATCTTGCTAATGTCATCATAGGGTTCGTTACAACAAGCGCTCTCTGCATCGAATCTCGGAACATCAGCATCACAAAGTCGACCCAAGCTACCACTTCAGAAACTCGCAAACGCCAACGCAGCAAAGGCACCAACTCTTCCCGTCGCAACCGTCACAAAGATCACCCTTCCTTCACAAGCAGCACAACGATCTTCAGATGTCGAAAGAAAGTCGGAAGTGAGAGCTCTGCCAGAGCCGGCTTCGCAGCCAGCCGCTCCCCGTCAATGGCATCTCGGCATGTTTGAAATCGGCAAGCCACTCGGAAAAGGAAAGTTCGGAAGAGTGTATCTGGCAAGAGAGAGATCGTCTGGATTTGTCTGCGCGCTCAAGGTACTACACAAATCCGAGCTCCAACAGGGCAAGGTGGAAAAGCAAGTCCGTCGCGAGATCGAGATCCAGTCGAATCTGGCACATCCTAACTGCCTGCGGATGTTCGGTCATTTTCACGATAGTAAGCGCATCTTCTTGATCCTTGAATATGCCGGCAAAGGAGAGTTGTACAAGCACCTCAGGCGGGAGCAGAGGTTTCCGGAATGGAAGGCCGCACAGTACATTGCGCAGATGGCAGCGGCGCTGAAGTACCTCCACAAGAAGCATGTCATTCATCGTGATATCAAGCCAGAGAACATCCTGGTTGGTATCCACGGTGAGATCAAGATCAGCGACTTTGGTTGGTCAGTACACGCGCCACACAACAGGAGACAGACCATGTGCGGAACGCTCGACTACCTTCCACCGGAGATGCTCCGCGGCAAGGACGACAACTGGTACAACGAGAAGGTCGATCTCTGGTCGTTGGGTGTTTTGACGTACGAATTTTTATGTGGAGAGGCTCCTTTCGAAGACACACCGGTTATGACCCAGAGGAGGATCGCAAAGGGAGAGATGACGATCCCGGCATATGTGAGCGCAGAGGCCAAGGACTTGATTAAGAGGGTAAGCAATTTCGAACTCGAACATGTTACAAGCACCCGCTAACACCACATAAGCTGCTTGTCTTGGACCCAGAGAAGCGTATCTCGCTTACGGACGTGCAGAACCATCCTTGGATTGTCAAGCACTGCGTCAAGGGCGAGAGATCGTACAACCGTACTTCGGACAAGTAAACCCAAGTGCTGGGTTCTGATGCTTGACTGATGAATGGCGTTTGGGTTTTCCCATATCTTTTCTGTTTCACACATTTCTCCACGGGAAGGACGGGACCATGCATGATAATCGGAGTTTGGGTATCTTAATGCGTAGACCAGACGCCTGCGCTATGCCATTGAACCATTTTGAACCTTCCGTCTGATTCTCAGTGGGCCGGAAGGCTACAGGACCGACTCACCAAGTTTCATTCAGACCAGTGTATCCTGTCGTCACCCTTATCGTACACCTTTTGGCTCGTCTCTCATCGGTAGATCTCGTCGAATGGTCTCGTGTCATTGAAACAGCTCTCCCAGACCTCGTTGACGACTCTCGCCGCATGCGCTTCGTCTTTGCAAGTCGGTCGATTGGCAACTGACAACGTAGCCCTCCTCCTGACACACTCCTGGAGTTGCTGTGTGATGTTCCACTGTCCCCTCGTGATGAACTCCCTTCCAAACCTGCACTCTCCCGAAAGCGTCGACGCTCGAATCTGCCACACATCAGCACTCGCTTATGTCCTGTGTCATCTGAACGCACCTCAGTACAAGCGGCATGCCTCAAATCCTTGGGATCATTGTATTGAAACCTCAAATAATCCCACGCATGCACCATCTCATGCGCCATGGTATCCTCCAAATGGCCGCGATTCCTCAACTGATTCGCACAGATCAAGATGCCGTACTCGGGATCAAAGCCACCAGACTGTCTGGTCTCGCACCGTCGGCACCGCACGTTGGTCTCGTTGATGTCGTGGCCCAGCAGCTGGATGTTGTGTCGCATGAACCGGATTATCGGACTGTTGGCGAACAGCCATGCTTTGTCGCTGTCGGCGCGTGCGATGTCCGATGCTTCGTGTAGTGTGTCGCGGACCCGGAAGTAGGCTTCTCGTTCGGCGGGAGGGGCGCGGTTTGTGAGGATGTTGAAGAAGGTGCTCCAGTTGTAGAGGAGTTGGTCGTCGGGGGAGGGTGTGGAGGTGGATGTGGATGTGGATGTGGATGTGGTCGAGGTTTGAGAGGCCCCGGCGCCTGCGACCGGCGGTGATGGATCGCTCATATTGACGTGTCCTGGACTATATAGAGCTTGGATGGTGTGCTATAGTTAGAAGGTCGGTGTGAGGGTGTACAGTACATGAGGTTGCGGTCTCGGAGGCCACTGATTGGTCAGGAAATGTCGCGTTCACTTTTTTGGATTCGCGCCCTTGAGCGGAGATCAATGCATGGCAGAATGCTCCCAAGGCCATTTGAGCAATCATGAAATAACTTGCCTTGATATATCTTCCAATCTCATGATCACCCCTCAAGATTCTTGATGCTTTAATGCTCTTCTCGTAACATGAAGCGTCATCTTACCATCGTCATCAAACTCGGTAGTCTTTTTCTTGGACATTGAGTCATATCATATATTAACGTCGTACAGGAACATCGTCTATTGTCGATGAAAAGAGCCATGAGCCTCTGTTATCGATCTTGTCGACGATAGTCGAGACGGCTTGTGCTTTGCAGAAAGATGGCCACCGAGTCGTCATTGTTTCTTCTGGCGCCATTGGAGTCGCCCTTGGCCACATGAGCCTCGACAAAAGACCGAAACAACTCCCCCAAGTCCAGGCGCTGGCAGCTATTGGACAATGCAAGCTTATGAGTCTCTGGGATCAGCTATTTATGCACAGGCGGCAGCCAATTGCTCAAATCCTCCTTACAAGAAACGACATCGCAGACCGCTCGCAGTATCTCAACGCACAGAACACCTTCATTGAATTATTACACATGGGTGTGATTCCGATCGTGAACGAGAACGATACTCTTTCCGTGGCGGAGATCAAGTTTGGTGACAACGACACTCTTTCGGCCATTACGGCTTCGATGGTGCATGCCGATTACTTGTTCCTCATGACCGATGTTGACTGCTTATACGACAAGAACCCGAGGACGAATCCGGATGCAAAGGCTATCGAAGTGGTCGAAGATATTGCAGAGCTGGTCGCAGATGTTTCAACAGCCGGCTCGGCTGTGGGTACGGGAGGTATGTCGACCAAGATTGTGGCAGCAAGATTGGCTACTTCAGCTGGTGTGACGACGGTGATCACAAGATCAAGCAAGCCTGGTAACATAATGAACATTGTCAAGTACTCGGAAGCACAAAAGACAATCCGCAGGCGGGTTTCGAGAGCGAATTCAACGGACGGATCAGAGACATCTGGCCACCATACGCCCACGGCGCCATCCGGTGTGGCTACAGAGACTTTGGACGAGAATCATCTACTGAAGAAGGCAGTCATCCAAGGTGCTGATGCGACACCACGGCTAGACGAGCCATCCCTACCTCCATTACACACACGCTTCCTGCCGAACGACCACCCGATACGCGACCGCTATTTCTGGCTAATGTATGGCCTCACGCCTCACGGCACGATATATGTCGACAAAGGCGCACATAAGGCACTGGCAGACGGAGCAGGCTTACTGCCCGTCGGCGTCGTCGAGGTCGAAGGCAACTTTGCTCAACAAGAAGCTGTACGAGTCGTAGTGGTGAAACGAGTCTCCTCACGATCGACCGAATACGAGAAAGTCGACCCTGCTCCGATCGAGGTTGGAAGGGCACTGGTGAATTACTCTGCGGCCGAGATCAGGTTGATACGTGGGATCAAGAGCACCGAGATTCAGGGTGTTTTGGGCTACGCTGATAGCGAGTATGTGGCTTTGCGGGAGAGTATCGCCTTGTTCAAGCAGGAGAGCAGACCGGTGACACCGAGTCACATGGCTAGTAGTCAGGACTTAGGTACACCTGGACGAATGGCGAGTAGTGGTGAGCTACCGCCGAGAGATATGCCACTGCATTCGAGATGAGAAGGTGATGGATCTGTTGCATTTCGATCGGCTCGAGCTCAAGTTCGTGTAGCTAGATTTAATGTGATCGAACACGAAAGTTGCTTGACTTTCGACGAATCCGTCATATAATTGTCTTTCGTCCTAGATTCAAGATGGAATGTGCCTCCTGTAAAGCTCAAGGCGAGGCTCAATTCAGGGACCAGCGCGAGTTGTCCCACCCCCACGGTCTTGGCGCAACCACCGTGTTCAGAAGACCACAACAGTTGTACACAGCAACAATTTATTATTGAGAGCTCATACTCCGCGACAATCACTCCTTTCCACCCATTGATACTCTTTCTGGAACTCTACTGCTTACGATTGATGTACTGAACTTGCCAACTTCGTTGCGCCAACGTGCAGAAGCTCTCAGACCGATCGCAGTCTGCCGGACAGCCCCTTTGACTATAGGACAAGAGCTACCTTTGCGACAATATGCGTCTGGACGTCAAGGTGCGGACACACTACGAGTTGCGCTTCCGGAAGACTACTCTTGAGGCTACCCTGCGCCATGGTAACTAACATGCAAATACAGAGGCAGCTCTTTGCTCGCTCTCAGCGAGTCAAAGGAATCGACTTCCATCCTACGGAGCCATGGGTGAGTACCTACAAGCATTGTAGTATGCTGAGTAATACTGACAGCCCAAGATCTTGACGACTCTTTATAACGGTACGGGACGAAGAGCTAGGATATGACAAGATGGAGGCTAACACGAAGCAGGTCATGTCTTCATCTGGTCATACGAAACACAGGTTCGCACGCTTCAAGCAAAGAGACCGCAATATGGCTAACGGTTACAGGCCATCATCAAGACATTCGAACTCACAGACGTCCCTGTCCGAGCAGGTCGCTTCATTGCCCGAAAGAACTGGATCGTATGCGGTTCCGATGACTTCCAATTACGAGTCTACAACTACAACACCTCTGAGAAGATCACCTCCTTCGAAGCGCATCCCGACTACATCAGAGCGATTGTCGTTCACCCAACACAACCTTTCGTCCTTACCGCCTCAGATGACATGACAATCAAGCTTTGGGATTGGGATAAGCAATGGAAATGTGTGCAGGTATTTGAGGGTCACAGTCACTATGTCATGGGTCTCGCGATCAATCCAAAGGATACCAACACATTTGCGTCAGCATGCTTGGACAGGACCGTCAAGATCTGGAGTCTCGGATCAGCCACAGCAAACTTTACCCTCGAGGCGCATGAGGCCAAGGGTGTGAACCATGTCGACTACTACCCTCAATCCGACAAACCATACATTCTCACCACATCAGATGACAGGACGGTCAAGATTTGGGATTACACAACAAAGGCCATGATTGCGACTCTGGAGGGCCACACCAGTAATGTTTCTTTTGCTTGTTACCACCCGGAACTGCCCGTCATCATTTCTGGCTCAGAAGACGGCACAGTCAAGATCTGGCACGCCAACACATATAGGCTGGAGCAGTCTTTGAGTTATGGACTGGAAAGAGCATGGTGTGTGAGTTACCAGAGAGGCAAGCAGGGCATCGCCATGGGTTTCGACGATGGTGCGGTTGTCGTTAAGATGGGTCGTGAAGAGCCAGCCGTATCGATGGACGGATCAGGAAAGGTCATCTGGGCGAGACATAGCGAGATCTTGACCTCTGTGATCAAGGGAGGAGGTATGTTCATTCTAACACAACGGCAAGTATCAAGCACTGACATCCTGCAATAGACAAGGACTTGAAAGACGCACAACCCCTCACACTTCCAAGCAAAGATCTTGGATCAACCGAAATCTACCCTCAGACATTACTTCACTCTCCAAATGGTCGTTTCGTCGCTGTTTGCGGAGATGGCGAGTACATCATCTACACCGCCCTCGCACTTCGCAATCAGGCTTTCGGCTCTGCTCTCGACTTTGTCTGGGCATCAAAGGAGAACGACAGAGAATACGCCATCAGAGAATCAGCACTTAGTGTCAAGATTTTCCGCAACTTCAAAGAAAGAGCGACGGTCAATGTTGGGTTCCAAGCGGAAGGTCTGAGTGGTGGTGTCTTGCTCGGTGTCAAGGGACAGGGCGGTATCGGTCTCTTTGACTGGGAGACCGGTCAGCTTGTTCGAAGGATAGAGGTCGACCCAAAGAGTGTACGTACAATTCGAGAAGAACGCAGTGTTGCTTTTACTGATCGGATCATAGGTCTACTGGTCGGAAAACGGCGAGCTCGTGACTCTTGCTTGCGAAGACACCTTTTATGTTTTACGATTCTCGAGGGAGGCTTACGTTGCAGCGCTACAAGCTGGCGAGGCGGATGAGGATGGTGTCGAGGCTGCTTTCGAGGTTATTACCGACATCAACGAGAGGTATATCACACAATTCTTCTTTACTGCACATGAGCTAATTATTACAGCGTGCGTACTGGTCAATGGGTTGGAGATTGCTTCGTCTACACCAACAGCACCAACAGACTCAACTACCTTGTCGGTGACCAAACATATACCATCTCTCACTTTGACAGCCCACACTACGTTCTCGGATACCTGCCTCGCGATGGTCGTGTCTACGTCGCTGACAAGGATGTCCAAATCGTTTCCTTCGCTCTCTCAATTTCGGTCATCGAATACCAGACCCTCGTCCTGCGTGGCGAGCTAGAGTCGGCAAACGAGATGTTGCCCGACATACCAGACGACCAAAAGGCCAAGATCGCACGTTTCCTTGAAGGTCAAGGCTACAAAGAGCAGGCCCTCGAAGTCGCCACAGACCCGGAACACCGCTTCGAGCTGGCCCTCGGCCTCAACCAGCTCCAGATCGCCCTCGAGCTCGCCCGCGAAGTCGACGTCGAGCACAAGTGGAAAACCGTCGGCGACGCCGCGCTCAACGGCTGGAACATGGCGCTGGCCGAGGAGTGCTTCGTGCACGCCAAAGACACAGGCAGTCTGCTGCTGCTTTACACATCGACGAACAACGAAGCCGGCCTGCGCAAGCTGGCGACACAAGCCGACGACGCCGGCGCCCGCAACGTTGCCTTCTCGTGCTTGTGGCAGATCAGCGACGTCAGCGCTTGCATCGACCTGCTGGTGCGCACGGGCCGCGTCGCCGAGGCCGTCCTGTTCGCGCAGACGTACATGCCGTCGCGCGCGGCCGAGCTCGTCAAGACGTGGCGCGAGGGCCTGGCCAAGAGCGGTAAGAGCAAGGTCAGTCGCATGATCGCGCAGCCGCCGCTTGATGGCGAGGACGCCGATGGCGACATGTTCCCCGAGTGGGACGAGTATCTGCAGCTGGAGCAGCAAGGTAAGGGCACCAAGATGGGCGGTAAGAACCTGATCGATGTGGGTGAGGTCGCCGATGTCGATGAGGTCGTTGCTGCGGATGGCGAGACGGAGGAGGAGGCGGTGGAGAAGGCGGCGCCTGTTGCTGCTGATGCGCCCGAGGCGGCGGACGAGGAAGGCGCCGATGAGTCGCCGCAGGAGACGGATGTGTAGAGAAGAGTTTCGTCGTTACATTGCATGAATAGTGGAATGAAAAGGGGTTTTCTGGTCTTGGCTTCGTGTTCTGTGATATGTGATCGTAATGCCATATCGCTGCCCAACTCCTATGTATTGATACATATTGTCACAGTGACATGAGCGATGACACATCGAAAGTGTACATAGACAGGTACAGTTAAGAAGTGAATAGGTCCATGACCATTGGTTGGTAGTAGCTAAAGTACAGAATTATTCTCTTTCCTCTCTTCGTACCCTCCTTATTCGCTCTGTCTTCTCCTTGTTCTCGTTATTCCAAGATCGTGGCTCATGCCTGCCGTGTGGCATAGCCAAGTCTCGTAGCCTATCAGTCACTCGTGTCAAGCTCACCAGTCGACGCTATTCTCTTGTTCGACTGTTTCTCGACACGGTGCTGATGGCTTGTTCCCCTTGACGTCGTCGGTCAAGTTGGTAGATGCATGATATTAAGCATGTCCGATGCGTTCCGCCACAGTGCTGAGATAGACTCTTCACGTCCAGCGTGATGGTCTTGATCGCTGTTCTGTTTGGGTGCGCTCGGTGGCTATCAACTCAGAGAAAGGTAGCGATGTTCCGGTTGATGGGACTGGCGCCTTTCTGGGGAGGACTTCGTGGATCGTCATCGGAGACCTTGAGGTCGTCGGTGGTCTTGCTCTCGGACGGTATCACGCCGAACGGGTTCAGGGTAAACTCCGTCGCACGAGGTGACATGAGCGCGCTGAAGCTGTCTTCATGGCCGATTAGGGGCGCACCGATCTCAATAACCGTCAGGGCTGGTGAAGTCGAAGCTTCGCGGGCCGGCGCAATCGGGCTTGCCGGTGGCAACGGCTGTGTTGGTGCAATACTGCGTCTTTGCGGATACGAGAAGTTTTGTTGCCGTTTCCGTGTCGTGTCCTCGGCCATCGATGCGCCCATACCGAGCGAGCCCAGAAGAGCTGCCCTGTCTAGTGGTGAATGGTGAAACTCGGTCGTCGACGGTGACATGAGACCGAAATGATCATCAGGGGCCACTGCTGCAGACGGCTGTAGCGAAGTCATAGCGAACTGTTCGGAGCGTGGTGATGTTGCGGAATCTCTGATAGTTTCGGGGTCGATTGAGCCGAATCCTGTTTCGAAACGGAGAGAATGCGGTCTCCTCCTTCCACCAGGCACTTGCAGGTTTGTAGGGCTGGTGAACCCATCGTTCAGTGGACTGGCTTGGGGGACTGAATGGGCTCTCTCATCGCGAGCGGCTTCTGTACGGACGTCGGATGTTGGCCAGGTAAGTCCTGATGGTGCAGAAGACGGGCCAGGGCTCACAGATCTGGCACCGTACTCATCTGAGATAGTTGCGACTCCATCTTTCGGTGGAAGTGGCGCAGTCTTGGGGGTCTTAGCCTCAAACTGTCCATCGAGTGCTCCGTTACTTTTTCGCCACTCGTTCCAACTCGAGGATGCCTCGATCGGTGTAAGACTCTTGAAGCCGAAGTTGCGTCTCGGGTTTCCCATAAGGCTAGATCGGAATTCTTGGAGTTGCATGATCAGATTCATGTTTGGCCCAATCCACTTACTCTTCTCCTTGACTGTGTCATAAGCCTGTTGCACACTCATTTGAGGGCTTTTGTACATGCAATATGCAACTACCAAGGTAGCGGATCTGCTCACACCACATTGACAATGCACAAGAACTCGTTTTCCACCCCTTACCCTCTCGTCAATGAGCTTGACAAGACGGAGTAGATCAGGGACGATGTCCGTGTTGTGCTCCCAGGGTATGTGAATGTATTCTGGTTCCTTCTCTGAGCTATCTGCCAGAGGCATGGATTCGTGAGTGAGGTTGGCTTTCGGCGTTGTCGGTGATGGCGCCTCCACAACTGTCTTGAGAGAAGTCGAGATACCGGCATGTGAAGGATTTCTGTCTCTTCGAGGTGCGTATTGTATGCCTCCACCGCCATCCAAACGCACTTCAGGTTCTGGTGTGATTGGCACATTCACTTGCATGAATGGGTTACGCACTTCGCTGGCGACATTGAGAATAACATCATAATCTCTTGCTTGCTTGGCTGTTGGCTCAAGATACAAATCCACGTAGGGCTCGAATACACAAATCGGGCCAAGTGGGTACGCCTCTGGCTTTGCCTCGCGTGATTGAGGCACGTCAAAGTTGTCTTCGTCATCGTGCGCTTTCGGCTGTTCGGACATTGACCGAGTAAGCGGCGCTGGTCTACCGGCCGTCATGACAGAAGGAGCACTCGCTGACGCTTCCTTGTGACCGAACAGTGCGAGGTGAGGTGATGATTGAAAGTGCCTGAGCTCAGGTCTGATGGAGGAAGGTGTGGGCGGGACGATTTGTGGTAGATTGCTTGATGTGATATTGTTCCTGGCTGATGTCATGATAGTTAATGATAGATTGCTAGGCTTTCGTCTCGGTGGACTTCGTGGTCGCGAGAAAGAACCTTCGCTGGTCTTGAGTGCTGTTTCGGACATTGCTGCTTTCACGTTCGGAAGAGATGTGGCGATCGCACGTGGGGTGCCCGAAGAGCCAGTAGTGTTCACCGCCAGGTTCTTCAAGTTTCTTGGTCGTTTACCCGGAGTCTGTGGTCGCTGAAGGTCGAAAAAGGTTGCGCTCCGGGACGGCAATCTATGCTCGTGAGATGTAGCCATGCTCGAAGCATCCATGGCTGAGGAATCAAGCGAATTCTTTGCCAGTGGTGATTCAGGTGAAGAGCCTGGAGACATTTCCATTAAACTTGCATCATCGGCAATCGAGGCAGTCGTGGTAGGAGAAGATCCAGCAGAGTCCGAGGCGGATGTCGACGTACTTTCTTGATGTTGATGTGTTTGCGGAAAGTATGCTCCAGAGAACGTCGAAGATGGTAGGGCCATGGGTTTCGAGATCCCTAGGGATGGCTGTGCATTCTCCGAAGGGGAAGTACCTTCCTCAACTATTTCAGGCACGCCAGTGTGATAGGCGAAATTGTGCTCCATATGAGGCAGTAAAATTTGTTCAAAAATCTGTTATGTCAAACGATATGCGATGAGCGAGCAAAACAAGCTAGCTCGATCTAGAATGAGCCTGCAGAAAAGGACGTCAGTTCGACATATCTTAACGATTGAGCTGATAGCTGCGTAAGGTTTAGATTTGAAGTGATGTTCGGATTGAATTGGAAGGGCACACAAAAGCCCTTGAAATGCAGCCAATAGCTATGACGGAACTCCGAAGCACTTACGGGTAAGGTTGTTCGAAGAAACAAGATACTCTGGTGCCAAGTGCAAGATTCCAATAGAAAGGTGGTCGTAGGCGGGTAGAGAGTAATGCTTTGGAATCGATATAGCGCTATAACGCCATGCCTGCGGTGACGGCAGGACTAGCTCACAATGGACGAATCGGTTTGGTGTTGGATGGTGTGTCCGAATCAGTAATGTCCAGGTTCGAAGTCTGCAATGCTGCAGATTGCTGTGGCAGAAGCGCCTGAGCCCAGGTTGGTGTGTTATTAGACGCCGAAGAATGCGGGACGCAGATGGTCAGCTGCAACGATTTAGCGGGCGCTTCGTCGAGATACGTGCAACCAATGATGGAGTGCCCTATATACAATGTTTGCAATGCTCAGGAAAGTGACGTTATTTACACAAGGAGGACGTGCGACCGGCCAAGAAGGCCCTGCCAAATGCGACCACTCATACTCCAACAAAGGATTGTTTGTTTGAGAACACACTTACAGGTCTTGGTGTTCTTGAGCAGTCGCGTTCTTGTATTGACAAGCAGATCTCTCGTGTTTGTACCGTCTCTTTCCCATGCAATGATAGACTTGTCGTTATGTTCGGACCAACGAAGACTGCAAGCCAAGTGTGATAGACAATGATCACGATGCTTGTGCAATCATGTCGGTTTGGTGCGATATCGTAGAGACGGTGCCAGCTATTCCTTCTCTTTACATGTACAGTGTGGATTGATCCTTTAAGTTTTGGTGTTTAAATGAGCGTTTCCCGCACATGAGATGTCGTCGCGATCGTGGTAAATCGTGCCTGGAGACCGCTGGCGCGTAGTGGTCGCGAAGTCGTGTTCTCGACGCCTGAAAGCGTTATAGGAGGACACAGGTAGACTGATGGAAGTCGATGATTGTAGAGAGGTGGGCTTGTAAGTCGAAAGTGTTTGGCCGTTTAGCGCAGCGTCAACGGGGAGTGACAAAGAAGGCTGGGTCCCACTTTGATTGTCTCACCCAGACAAAGTATCCCGGAATTTGACTGCGAAAGGGAGCAACTGTCTTGCCGAGGGGTTAACTTGAGCGGTATGGTCAGCGAGTAACGGCCGGGGCAGAAAAAAGAGATGATTGTTGAACAGGATCAGAGAACGTGATGGAACTGTGCAATCGTGCAGTAGTCGCCGTCAGACGAAGCGAAGCGACGGCCGTGTCACGCCTGTTGTTCAGCATGCATGTTTGCGGCACCAGGAATTCCTCCGGCTATATTTAGCAGCGGCTGCATGACTAGACCGTTTCAAGCGCACCCAAAGGGGAGAGCTCCATCAAGGCCCAGAGTTTCGGTCGGTGCCTCGTGAATGAAGCGCGTCGCGTAATTCATAAAGTTATATTGAGTACATGTAGAGAGTGGAATAAATCTTGCTACAATCACTACCTTACACATTTTTAACAGCGGTCTCCAATCGTTCTCTACCCTCATTCTAATAGGAACGGAGTCGATAATACGCGATTCACGCGATTCTGATAACCGTCATCGTCTCGAGTCAGGTAAGACTGTGAGCGCCTCGGCATCTCCAACGACCCGCGAGTCACGATCGTCGCGGCGCGGAAACGCGTGCCTTCCTTCCGGTTCATCGAAAACCACCCTTGTTGATCGTCAAATATCTCGTCTATCATGCAGATTGGAGATGCTCGTGGCTTTCCACACGTCTGATCTACATCACAAGTACCTACGAGCAGGCGGACAGCTGAGATACGCTGGACAGGATTCAAGTTTAGTGGTAGCGGGATTGTGTTGCTCCTTCGCGAATCGATTGCTGATTCTCTACCTATTCTGACCAACAAAGCTATATCATCGGCTCGTGTCGGCATACTGACGTGACACAAGAGACCAAGCTCAGGTGTCATGACCACGCTATTTCCACTGCTTAATGTATCCAGCACAATTTAAACCTCTTGGACTGGAGAGATGGAGTTGGCGGCGGCCTTCGGGTCAGCGTCGTAGGGTTCGTTGATCTTCTTGACCATCTCGGCTGGCCGTTTCCGATCGTTCATAATCTGTTTAGTCATCCCTTGCGCTTGATGGATGTTTTCGCTACGGTCTCTGATGAGCTTTCCCATTCGCTACGGTCTCTGATGAGCTTTCCCACGCGCCTGAAGATGAACAGAAGAGACAAGGAGGCCAAAGCGAGGAAGGCCGGAATCGAAGAAGGCCACTGCACACCCAAGTTTGCATACATGTAAGTCGTGAAGAGGGGAAAGACAGCTCCGAAAAGCCCACGAAGGATGGCGCTAGCGGCAAGAGCACTAGCGGCAAAGACCGTGTAGGCATCGACCGTGTAGGACATCATGCTTATGAGCATCAGGACCTGACCAAAACCGAACAAGCTGGAGCCCGCGATGCCAACCATCCAGTGTATAGAAGAGTATGTTGTCCAAGCAAACCAGAAAAGGCCGACTGGCAGCGCAACGCTGCCGATCAACGCGGGGTCCAGGCGACTTACAGGGCTTGCTTGGTCCGGATGAGCAACAATCTTTTTCTGGTAAGCCATTTCCATGACAAGGTGGAACGGCATGGCGAGTATCTGTCCGACCATGACCCCCAGGTACGGTAAGCCACTGATACCCTGCGACCACCCGCGGGTCTGGGAGGTAATCAAGCGCCAGTGAAGTACTTGTCCACCCGAAGGCTTCTTGCTGAACATTCTGAGATATCAGTCTGAATGAGTAGACCGTCGCTGAGATGACCGATACAATTAGGACTTTGATGTGCTTGACAATGAGCCTGGCTTGAGGAACTCGAGGGTTTTGAAGTAGCAGCATGGCATTCGGGACTCTACTCATTAAGTAATACGACCGTGACCAAGAAAGCAAACAGAAGGCAAGAGAACGCAATGACTGTTTCCTTCCGCATCTGCAGTAACATACCTTAAGGAATAATGTCTTTCCGACTGACCGGTGATAGCGGGCTTATGATTGGTGAGGCGGAATCACATTTCGACCGCTGCAGCTTATGTCCTGTTAAACCCGGACGTTCCTTCGCAAAAGGGAGACATCCTGTTCCGCATCTCCGATAATGCGGAGACGAAGGATAGATTGTTGTCGGTCAGTTCGCTGATCAGAAAGACGTGGGACGTCGGCGAAGTTCGACATTGGTGATAGCTGGTACAGGCACGGGCCACAAGTGCGAGTGTGAGAGTTCGGGGCTTCCCTCGATCTCATCCGTCCGTCGCAAGCCATAAGCCGCAAGACGATCAGCATCTCAAGATGAACATTGTGGAGTAAAGGTACTCCCGTACTCGTACTTTTGCTCTATCGACGGCTACTACCTCGCTGGAGGAAGGTCTCACAGTGAAGCTATTTACAATGGTACTGCAATGATCAAGATGCGCACCACCCGCATCTGATCGATCCCCTGCCACAGCTTCATGCTTCATGTGGATCAAAGACGCATCCCAACCACCCGCAACTTCAAATCACGGAACGATTTTTTGAGTAACTCTGCAACCCAAAGCGACAATCACAGTGAGGAATAGTCGCGTCATGTCGAAAAAGGAGCTAGGAAGACAAATACGCGGTGATGGAGATGTGTTTCTCAGCCTGGCGCAAAATGACGATTCAGGGGAGAATGATAGTTTTGAGGATGCGAAGGAGGACCATGACAGCGTCAAGGCAAAGACACCTAGGATACCTGGCGGATTTCCAGAACCGATGTCTCCACGCATTTCCAATGCCCGACCACATTCGAGTGGACAGTTTATATCACAGCGACCAGACGAGTCCCTTGCGGCGGACAGCAAACACGCTAGGCACAGTTCGCAACCCGATCGCCCGTTCAATTCGACTAGAAACGCTGGACTCGGCTTGGATCGCGAGAGATACACGTCGAGGTACGACCTTCGTAGTCCCAAGCCAGAACTGTTGACGCGCGCGCGACTGGAAAATATGCGCGCATTTGACGGGAACTCAGAATACCCGCGGTACGCTCGTCATAGAACATCTTATTCTGTTCATCCACTTTCTACAGAGACGGCATCGCGCCGAATTTCTGGACATGAAGATTTAGGCGACGATCGCAGCCTAGCTGGAATGGGCATTGGTCCCGGACACAATATGATGACATCAGCAGGAGCAGGCGTGTCACCACCAGAGTCGGACTCCATGGAATCACAGACAGCACCCTCGACTGTGTGGGACGAGCTTGACGAATTGAAGTCACGGATCAACAAGTTGGAGTTTAGTGGCAGATTACCTTCGACGTCCCCGCGCAATGCGCCGGGACGTACAACCGACCGACCGCGCACTGCGACTACAGCACCTACAACCATCTCCTCGTCGCCTCATCAAACGCGCAAGGCCGCTGTCCCCGCTTCCGAAGTCACAGTGGCAGGCTCGACGATTTCCGGCGCACAAAAACTCTTACAAAATGCCCTTTCCAGGGCGAAGACTACGCTCAAACCTCACCTTTACAGACCACTAGAGGCTTCTGCAGATGACGTGCTTGCCCTCGCTAGCATGACTGGTGGTGCCGGCTCTCAAGAAACAACCTTTTCTGCAGCCTCAATGATAAATGGCGGCATTACGATATCCGATCGACAACTTAGAAGAAAAACAGACAGTATGTGCAGAAATCTCACCGACCTATGCATTGCACTCTGCGATGCCCAGATTGAGGATGGCCCAATTCAATCATCACCACTTAGTGCGAGGAAGCTTCAATTAGGTACACCTCCATCTCGATACGCTCGGCGAAGTATGGAGCCGGATGACGACGTCGTATCACATGCTGGAAGTACGATGCGAGGGCACGCTTCAAGAAAGAGTATCAATCGACTTGACGACTTTCGCAGTGCACGTGGGTTGAGCCCTCTAGTCAGCGAGAGCTCTGATTCCTACCAGACGGCGGAGCGATCGCCCAGGACAACACCGAAGGACTATACAGCTCGCTATGTATCGGGAGAGCGACCGGAGTCACGCGGCGGACCAAAGCTCGAATTGAACGGTGGCCTTGATCCTACAGTTCGCGCACCGTCCCGAGCAATGACTGACGTCGTTTCCTTCCGACAGGCCCCTTCCCAGAGGCTGGAACACCTCAGCAGCGGAACTCAACGATCGCCCAGTCTACGTGAGACATTGGCCGCGAGGAGAGCAAGCGCAAGCATGAGAGATAGCGACACTTTCAGCGAGGCTGGTGGCTCTGTAGTGTCTGGCTATACTCCAGCACCACGCCGCTTGACCGATCGGCCGAGGGCTCCTTCGAGCGAGGTGGGTAGTTCGGTGTCAACGTCTCGAAGACGGATTGCCAGTATGGAGCCATATAGTCCATCGCCCAGGCTGGGCAATCCGCCGATTCGTACCTCAAGTTTGAGCCAGAGGCACATGGCTGAGTCTTGAGCGCGAGGTTGAGGGAAGAGAGTGAAACGATATTAATATTAATATTACGATAGAGATGTGTATTTTTAGCGACAAAAATGAAGACACAACGAACACAATCTCAATCTGGACAGTAGGTGAACCTGGTGGGTTACGACAATCTATAGATGGTGAACTGCCGCCCTGAAGATTTACTGGCGCCGTCACAGGAGCTGAAAGATATGCTGAGAAGGCTGAAGGTTGACCAATGGAATTTAACAAATGCTAGACAACGTGATCTTTATATTCATGTTCAGCATTTTTGGTTCTACTACATGTACGACCAACTCAAAATTTACACGCTTGGGCAGTCCGGTGTTGACAACAAACTCGATGACGTATTGTGATCACGCGTGTACGCGATCTCCATTGTTAACCACGTCTACATGTCGGTCCAACATATCTGTCTATATTAGCGAAAGCTGGACCTTGACAGATACCAGAATCCGATCACAGAGGCGCGATTCCCTTTGAGAAGCCTTTCTTCGGTTCTCAGCGTCTCTACTGCTCATCATGGAATCCTCTGTCACCCCTCCCGCAAAGTCACATGCCACTGTAGTCACTCAAGGTAGGTCTTCATACATATGACTCGATCTTGAAGCACTCGTGACTTATTCGCCTTGTTAGACTCAGTTTCAAACTACTTGCTCAAGATCGATCTCAACCCTGTGTATTACAAAACGAGGGACGAGGTCATCAGACGCACACTCAATGTTCCAGCCGACTGTACATTCACAGAGCTTCATAGAGTAATATACATCGCATTCCAATGGGACGACTCACATTGCTGGAAGTTCAATGTTAAGGACGGTACTGAAATGAGAACAAGAAAACAGAGATGGGACACTGGAGATCTATTGAACATTCGCCACCTCAATCGTTCATCCAGGAGAAGCCGCGATCCACCTGCGCTCGAAGCTGATACGACAACAATTGGTACTATTCTCGAAGATGCGCAATACAAAGGAAAGATCCTAGAATATATCTGGGACTTTGGTCAGAACTGGGATCATGTTATTACTGTCCAAGGAAGACGACCCAGAAATGCACACATCACCCTCGTTGAAGCAAAAGGGAAAACGCCATCAGATGTTGCCCCTTTTATACATCCAATGTTCACGGAACGCGATCGCCAAGAGATCGTTGAGCGCCTCGCAGCTATGGACGCATCTCGAGGACAGGAAGGAGCTCATACACCCTATCAGTGGCTGGGAGAGGAGTCGGATGACGAAGACGATCCTGGAATACGTCAAGCGAAACTCGATCGCGACCGAATTGCGCAGCGCCTCGCAGATATGGAAGTACCTCGAGTACTGGATAGAGCTCCCATGGGTCAGCAACAGGCAGCGGAGATTCCTAGCACTACTTTAGATGGGGTCAAGAGCGAAGTTGGCGGGGAGAGGGACGACGATGGCGGGAGACGTCAGGCGGAACGCGATCGCGACCGAATGGCCCAGCACCTCGCAAGTATGGAAGCACCTCGAGTACTGAAGAGAGCTCGTATAGAACATCAACAGGAAGGGGAAAGTTCTAGCACTACTGAGGGACATCAGGAGAAAAGAACAAGAGTGGAAGTGGCGTAGCTTGCGTCCAATAGAGTAAACGAGACCTGGAAGGCGATCGAAACTTCATGGTCTACTATTCTTGACTGTTTGACACTAACCATGACCTTTGGGCGTGGCTAACGATATCTCACGAGAGTGAAAAGAGTTACCTAGATGTGAAGGTTACTACATAGTCAAGTGATTGAAGACAATTCGCCGCTGATCTGATAGATTCCGATGCGTGTGCGACAATAAAAGATAGGAATGATCAAACACCAGTCTAGACCTTTCACGTGCTTGCGACGAAGTCATGTTGCTGGTGAGGTGGGGTGGGTTGATTGCGCCAACCACATCAGGTTTTTGGCGCTTGCACTCCACGGAACACTACGTCAGGCTGCATGTACCAGCCACAGGGATGGGCAGCATCATAATCCACGAGACCGTTCCAGCTGCCCTACATAAACCAGTCGACCCTGCAACTCTAGCTTCGAGATAACCAGAATCATTCAAACTACCACCTAAACAACCAGCAACTTCACTCTACCGCCAATTCACCACAAATCGTCATCATGAGCAAGCCAAGCGAGGAACAGAAGGGCCAGCAGCCTACCTACACCGAGCAGGGTAAAATGTACTACAACAAGAAGTACGAGACCTGGATGCCATGGATCGAGGACCAGTATCTCTACTGGTTCGGCAAGGGCGACAACAAGGCCAGTTACGCGACCAAGGGTATTTATCATTCATCCTACATGTTAGTCTAACCACTGACAGCCACAGAACAACTCGACAAGACCAAGGTCACCGGCATCGAGCCAGTCAACAAGCTCCAAGACGGCGTCAACACCACCGTCGGCGGCCAATTCGGCAAGGGCGGTCTCCTTCAACCAGTCGGCGACATGGCCTCCAAGGAGGGAATCAACCGTGCCGAGCGCGGCGGCAAGGACGAGAGTGGATCGTACGGCGGTAGCACTCTCGGCGGCTACACCGACCCTGCCATCAACCAGGCCAAGAACGCCGGCAGCGGTGTCGCATCTGGTGCTTCTGGCGCTGCGAACTCTGTCACCAGCGGCGCAAAGGGTGCCGGTTCATACGTCGGTAGCTTCTTCGGCGGCGGAAAGAAGGAGGAGGGCAAGGGCGGAAAATAGGCGCTTCTACGGATTCTTATGATTGATGATTGGGTTTGAATTTCACATTGGAGGTTTAGAATACCCTTTGCATTTGTTTCATTTTAGTATGCACAATCCAACTTAATGCCATAGTGTTTCTGCATTTTGACTTCTCCGCCAAATTTGCGAGTCGAAGTGCATGTGTCGAGTTGACTGCGAATACTTTTGACTGCGACAATTCGTTGGCACGACCTGTATCACCTTGAGGTGCAAATGCGCACACCACAGAGTCTTGTGTCACGATGACTCCAGCCTTTGATATCCTGTTTCTCTTTGCTGCAGGATTCAGCGCGTCCATCGCACTCAAGCAGGAACAGCCGGCCTGTGACGCAAATCACCCCAGATCGCCCGTCGATCAACGTAAGTCCATCCACTTCATGAGAGTAAATTGTTCACCATGACTCTCATCATCTTCCGTCGTTCCTCTGCATATCCCAGATATTGTAACTTTCAGGATGGTTCATCTCGACAAGCTGGGGCCTGACACGGGCATCTTCCACACAGATGAGGTTAGGCCTCGGACAAAGCCGTGTAAATCGACATCGAGGATAGTCGCACTACCCAGGACAAAGAACGGACCATACTACAAGCAAGCGCCGAACTTGGCCGCCGGCTTCAGGTCGTTGAATCTGTCATGCGAGATGCCTGTACGCGCCAACTTGGTGGCTGACCAGATCACCGACTCTCAATTTCGAATGACCCTCGAGACATGGGGAGGATCGATTTTACATTCAGCGGGCGCGACATGGCTCGAACACAAAGCCGACGCAAAAGACTGCGTATTCGGCCAGTTCGACACTCACGACTTGCTTCAAAGCAAGAAGGGCGCGGCAACTAAAAGACCGCATCAAGAGAACTCTACGCAAGTACGCTTTCCTCGCGCCTTCAAGTCAGAACCACAGGTCATCTGCTGGATGAATAGGATCGACATGGCCAGTGGAGATGATCGCAATTGGCGCATCAGAGCCTACGCCGACAACATCTCGACCAAAGGCTTCACGGCGCATATCGACACCTGGGCCGACAGTGTCTTGAACGGCGCAGCAATGTGCTGGATTGCATTCCCAAAGCGCAAAGCACACGTTGCGAGTGGCAGCTTCAACACCATGGATGTGAGGAGCTGGAGTAATCCGAAGCCGAGTAACAGCTCGAGAATCAAATTCCTAGACGGTGTCTTCACCAAGCCGCCGACGGTGCTGGTGGCGCTCAATATGCTGGACATGGCGGGTAATGCTGATCTGAGGGTTGCGGCTGATGTTGATGAGGTTACGAAGGATGGCTTTAGGTGGCACTTGGATACGTGGGACGACTCGACTATGTATGCTGCTGGCGCTAGCTGGATCGCGCTCGGCTTTGTTTGAAATGTCTCTCTCTTTGAGAGGAACGTCGACGAGCATTCGCAGATAACCACATTGTGTCAGCCACTCCGGAGAGCCATGCGATCGTGATCGATCATCGCAGAACCCTAGGAGGTCACAGCGTCGATCGAAGGACAGCTTTACGGCGCAGTACACCAGCAATATGTGTTGCACTGCAAAGGGGAAGAGTGCGCGATCATCCCTGTCGAGATGAGGCCCATGAAGAAATGTGTGTATGGTTACAAGGTCAACGATGAAATGCAAAGTCTGTTCGCTTCGGGGAAGCTGATCAAACCTCCGCAAGATATGATAAAGCGTTTCAGAAGTATATCTGTCAATCAAATACAATATCAAGCTTGACCTATCGAGTACAGTGATATTGCGTGAACTAGAAAGGTGAGCGCATGAAATTATAGATAGAGTAATCATTGGCCAGTCTCGGTGTTTCTCGATGCTTGACGCTCGATGGTGCGTGAGGTGGCTCCAGCCGCTTGAGTCCCGCCATGCCACTTTTTGCAGTCCACTGTTGGAGAAAGAACGTCAAACCCTGAATCGCACATCCTCAGTCCCCTCTCACGTCGTTCCCTCCACACCGCGTCGCTAATCTTTCTCTCCAATTTTATTCACCTACCTCGAACTTCCTCCCAACACCCAGAGCTCTCGATACATTACCTGACCTCCTCTCCTCTCCTCACGTGTCGCGCTCCGAACTCCGCGAGTAAGTTGCCTTCTACAAAAAAACCATCTGTGTTGGAAGTCGCGACTCAGTATTGACGCGATAAATAGCTCCTCCACCTTCCAACTCTTCACCTCCCACCTTTTCTTGCTCGACATATCGTACCTCACGCTACGACTCCTCCATCCTCGACACTTCTCTCATCCACAGCGCTCGCGCGACTTTCCTCCTACTCTTCGTCTACCAAGACATTCTACCAAATTTGCATCTTCCGAAACTTCCTTCTCAACCTAGTCCCTAGCTCCTCTACAACATGTCTTCCGAAGAAGCTCAGCACGACTCTGGAGTCGACCAAATCACAGATGGTGTTGCCCGCCTCAACAACGGTGGAGAAGATGGTCCTCAACGCACAACCGAGGAATACAACCAAGCAAACTTGACTCTTCGTGCCATTGTCTCTTCCAAGGAAGCTGGGGTCATTATTGGCAAGGCAGGCCAGAACGTAGCCGACCTCCGCGACAAGACTGGTGTTCGCGCAGGTGTCAGCAAGGTCGTACCTGGTGTTCACGACCGTGTCCTTACTATTACTGGTGCTTTGGACGGCGTTGCGAGCTCCTACGGCCTGGTAGCAGACGGTCTGCTCAAGGGTGCCCCCTCTGTCGGTATGGGCGGTGTGTCCACCAACGGCAACACTCACCGTAAGTTCTTGCCAAATTGGACGGACAAAAGTACTTTCCAGACATTTCGCGTATAATCAGCTAACTCCTCCAGCTATCCGTCTTCTCATCTCTCACAACCAGATGGGTACCGTCATTGGTCGCCAAGGTCTTAAGATTAAGCAGATCCAGGATGCTTCCGGCGTCCGCATGGTCGCTCAGAAGGAAATGCTCCCACAATCGACCGAGCGTATCGTCGAGGTTCAAGGTACCCCAGAGGGTATTCAAAAGGCTGTCTGGGAAATCGGTCGCTGCTTGATCGACGACGAGCAGCGCGGCTACGGCACCATTCTGTACAACCCAGCTGTCCGTGTCTCATCGGGCGGCCCTCTCACCAACGGCTCCGACATGCCACGTGAGCGCGCTCCAAGAAGCTTCAACCGCACTGGAAACGGTGCTGACTTCAGCGATGCTGCACCTCGCTACAACAACAGACGTTCCGACGCAGCTCCTACCGCCCAATCTTCTGCACCAACACCAAACGAAGACGGTGACGACATGCAGACTCAGAATATCAGCATTCCAGCGGATATGGTCGGCTGTATTATTGGCCGCGCTGGTAGCAAGATCTCTGAGATCAGGAAGAGCTCTGGTGCCAGAATCTCCATCGCCAAGGCACCTCACGACGAGACTGGCGAGCGCATGTTCACTATTACTGGAAGTCCTGCAGCCAACGAGAAGGCACTCTACCTGCTCTACGAGAACCTTGAGGCGGAGAAGATGAGACGCAGCCAGGGTTCTCCACAAGATGCTTAGAACGCAATCGACATGACCACGACGCACGCCGAATACCTCCCGCCAAAGGTCACGGCCATCACTCTTCCTGAATCAGCTCTCGGCACCTGCTGATGGTCGCGCCTCGTCCAAAAGTTCTCTTTTCCTCGGTATCATCAACCACTTTATATCTTTGACCAACATCCTTCTTCGCTCCCTACCGGCCGGTCGGATAGTCCGTCGTCACCCAAATCTCTCATTCTCGCGACTTGAAATAATTTCTACATGAACATATTTCGACCCTAGTCCTCTCTTTCACCTAAACCCCAAATCAAATCAAACCGAACTCTCAACTCTCGAATAACCAAACTGGTGACTACGATTCTTTCTCGGGCATAGAGGCCCCGTTCAAGGGATGCGCTGCGATGACCTGCTGGGTATGCTATCGGTGGGACCGAACGAAGGATCGAGTGATGAAACTCTCATCCTTTCCGTTATACCACATTTGCGTTCTTGTTCTGTGCACTAATGAGGCACTGAAGGTCAAATGCCTATGGGTAAACAGTCTTATGAAGTAGCTGTTAAACCCAATCAATTCTGATTCTGATGCTGTTCGATCCAATGCCTTTCCTTTGTCGATGATGTTTGTTTATGTGCTTGTCTTTGTTTATGTTGGGCACGACGGGACAATCGCACGGAGGTGAATGTGAAGGTGAACTTCTCTATATGGCAAGTACGCGTACCACGAGCGCGCCTTCCCTTTCGTTCATCATCTTTGCACCTTTTCGATTTCTCCACCAAACTTCTGCTGTCACCCACGTTCTGAGGATCTACTCATTTTACTTTGCATATTCCCATGTGCGCCATACAGCCTCAACCTTGCTTGTTCAAACGACCAGCTATCAAGCAGGACAACAATCTTCAAGAATACAGAGACCCAACCGAAACAGCAATCAGGTATACACCGCCATACCAACTTCTGAAACCTCCAAATCGAGCATGCCGTGCTTCAGAGGCATAACAATACAACTCCACTCGCAGTTTGACATCTTGACGCTACCGGAATATACCTCCTCCTTACCAGCTCCCCTTCCACCTTCTCCACCGCCTCGTCACGGCAAGCACCAAGGCGACCTCGATGATTCTCCTATCAGTGATGAAGGCTTTGCTTTTGATTACCACGAGAAGCGCAACGCTTTCAGGAGATACGAGAAAAGCAACGATGGTCCAATGGAAGTATCAGAGGACAAGATCGCGGATGTGTACGTCCCTGTCTATTTGCTCTCACAATTCTGGATCGGGTATGAAGTGGATCTTCAAGAGATCATAGAGGTGGTCACTGAGGAAGAGGGCACACGAGGTCTCCTCGATAGGTACGATTTAGAGGGACAAGACGAGGTCAAGTTTGTTTACTTCAAGTTGCTTGTCAATGGCGAAAAGACCGTGGATTGGGGCATCAGGGCTCGACGAGATCGTGACGAAGGGGAACATGGTGCCTGCAAAGGAAAGGTGATGTTTGCGCTTTTCCAGCGGAGCGACAGACAGGTCAAGGCGCTGGAGAAGAAGGGATTCTTCTTCCAGGGAGGGGTCGAGGATGACGAGGACGATGGAATGGTGGATTGTAAAGAAGAGGAGGGCGTCATTGAGATACGCGCGTACAGAGCGAGGGGACGGAGGAGGGTGGGAAGGAAAGCTCGTGTTGCGTTCGAGGATGGTGAAGAGATGGGTGTGAGGTATGTTGCGTCGGCATGCTGACGATGGAGGATACTGACCGGATATAGCTTACAGACCATCGGCAGCATTGCTGCGACGGATCCACAACGCTACTATGAGTACGCACTCATCGACGCGAAGGATGAGCCATACGCTGTGGTACGGTATCATGTCTGTACGACCGACCAACTCTTGGCTCTGGGCATCATTCCCGGCAATCGACAAGATCAGAGGGGCGGGACGACATCCAGTGTTGATGCAGAGTCTCTTGGTACTCCAGACATCGTCGACCAAGAACAGCTCTCGACTGACGACGCTGACACCAATGCTGGCGCCGAGGACCTACGACCGCATACGCTGAGTCCGGGAGAAGGTACGTGGATGGCCCAGCGAATTTCGATACCGCCTTCGCAACGACTTACAGCCACGACTTCAACCCACGAGCCCTCTTCTCCAGTCAAAAAGCTTTCACATCCAAAAGATAGTCTGGAAAGTGTGGTTCTCGACCGGAGCACCTCTTTGAAAGACCTCCATCCAGCTTTCGGCCGGTTCGTTGTCGGTACTTCGAGCCCTGGCACGGCAGTTACTCACACTGACGCATCTGCGTCGCCAGAAGAAATCCAGAGTGCGAGACCGAATGCTTTACAGGTCTTGAAGGGTGTTTTTGATAGTGCGTTGCGGAGACGGACGTCTCCAATGCCTTTCAATGGTGCCAGCACCTCGTCTCTGAGTGCGACCTCGTCGATGGGATCATTGAACCGGCTTTGAGGGGAGTAAATGTCGACGGGAAGATGATTCGATCTGCGATGATCAAGAGCGCATCTACAACGACTTCTTGATGATGTATGCATCTTGACGAAGCTTCTTTACACCGCATACCGCAGGGCGCCCAGCACGATGCGGTACAGATACAGACAGGTCACAACCATGTCACTCCTCGAACTTCGGTCATTGATGGTGGCCAGATTATGCATGAGACTACATGAGAACAACGAGTTATAATCAAAATCTAAACAATGTGGTCCGCATGACTTTAGCCGTACTTTTTAACCCCACGTGCTCTACCAAATCTAGGTACTCCAACGTCCACGCAGGAACCCGACTGCAGTATGACGCATTTGCGGGGTCGGCTGCGCTCTATGGCTCTGTGAACCTTGTCGGGGATGCGTACACCTGACACCCTCGCATCGATGTGAGCCGTTATTAGTTGTCTTGGATAAGTAAAAAGGAGTCCAGCTCCATTCTGTTTCACCATCTCTTCTTTACTCACATTCTCTTCGTGTCAGGAACAATCTATAATTGCGAAGATTCCAGCAGTTCCCGCTGATCCACGAAGATCCTAGCCGCTGATCGTTGCGGCTCTCCCCACTGTACTGTATACAGTGTACCCAGATTGCAGGAATCTACCTAGCACAAGGCTGCAGATACATGTAATAGTACACGCCAGCAATGAGAACACAATCTATCACGGCCGTAGTTGCGGCGACCTTGTCGTTCGTTACATTCGGTAATGCTTCAACATTGAAACCTCCGGTCCTGCCGTTGATTGTTCGCAATCCGTATCTGTCGACCTGGTTGCAGAATGCAAGAGATGTTCCGTGGAGTCGGTGGCCTATGTTCTATACTGGGCAAGAGGTCCGTTATGAGACAGCGACCAGTCGTGGAGAAGCTCACAGGACTATAGATCGGCTTCGGTATTTTAGCTGGTGTCCCAGAGACCGACACTGTTTACCCACTGCTCGGAAGACCTCACGATTCGCTCGATACTAAGGGAGAAGGGTAAGTCTGATAGATAGCTCCACCGAGCTGTAGCTGACGCGACGCAGATACAATGTGTCGTTCCCCACCTATGTTGGCGCCAACTACGATGCTTCCACTACCAACCTGACATACCATATCCCTGCAACCGAAATCGGTGCTTCACCAGCCGAACTCGTTCTTTCCTTTCTCTCGCCTATCACGCCTACTTCGACTCTGCGGCAGTCGATCCCGGCTTCTTACTTGACTGTGCACGTCAACGGTAGCTTCGACATTGACATCTACATCGATGTCAACGGCCAATGGGTCAGTGGTGACAGAGGCAGTGGCATCGTTTGGGAGTTCCAGCAGTCCGAGACCGAGTCTGAAAGCAAAGAAGAGGTCAAGACGTGGTGGTTCAAGAGAAGTGTAGAGCAGGTATTCACAGAATGGGAAGACCGCGCCGAGTGGGGTGCTCTTCGCTTCACTGGACCATCTGATGCTCATCATGAAAGTGGTAAATCGTCGGTCTTGAGACAGCACTTCTCTCGCACGGGCACCTTGAACAATACAAACGATGACAGGTTCCGGGCCATAATGGAGGACGAGCCGGTCTTTGCCTTTTCTAAGTCATTCAAGCTCTCCAGAAATTCTAGCAGAAGGACCAACTCTTACGAGAGCGCTCTCTTCACAATCGCCCATGTCAGAGACCCTGTCGTACAATACGCTTCTGCACGCGGCCTGACATACATGCGCCCACTCTGGAAGACATGGTTCCACACAGAGGACAAGCTGACAGCCTTCCACTACAACGACTTTGGCAATGCCCAGAAGCTGGCACAGAACTACTCCGACCAACTTGCCATTGACGCCTACCAATCTGGATCAGACTCGTACAAGGATATTGTCGAGCTGTCGGCTCGTCAAGTCATGGGAGCCACCGACTTTTCTGGCACTGCTGAGCAGCCAATGCTTTTTCTGAAGGAGATCTCGTCCAACGGCAACAGTCAGACGATCGATGTCATCTTTCCTGCTTTCCCGTTCTTCCTGTACACTCAGCCTCGATGGTTATCATACCTTCTCGAACCATTGCTTGAGCATATGCTATCTGGACAGTACCCTAACGACTATGCCATGCACGATCTCGGTTATCACTACCCCAACCTGACGGGCCATGCTGATGGTAAGGATGAGTATATGCCAGTCGAAGAGTGTGGTGATATTTTGATTATGGGTCTGTCGTTGGCTCAGAGTCTGACTTATGGTTCTGACTCGGGATCTCACTCAATATGGGCAGCTCTCGGAGACGACAACGAACAGGCATTGGCCGATGACGAGATGAGCCCGTTCGCACTCAACAATGTACAAGTTGACGCCGACAGCGCAGTCATGCAGGGCATTGACGACCGCTGGGGTGGTCCAGTCATCGGTGCTCAACAAGCGCAAAAGTGGCTCAAGAAAACTTACCGTCTTTGGAGACAGTGGACAGGCTACCTCGTTGAGTACAGTCTGGAGCCACACAACCAGCTCTCCACCGACGACTTCGCCGGCTGGCTCGCGCTCCAAACCAACCTCGCCCTCAAAGGCATCATCGGCATCCGCGCCATGTCCGAACTCTCATCCATGGTCGGCGAGGACAAAGACGCAAAGCATTTCCTCAACATCTCGCAGACATATATCGCTAAATGGGAGGAACTAGGCATGTCCCGCGACGGGTCACACGCCAAACTCGCCTATGACTGGTACGGCAGCTGGACGACGCTCTACAGTCTCTACGCCGACTCACTGCTATGTTTCCACCCCTCGCCCTCCGACGCCAGCGCCAGCGGAGTACCACCCTACGTCCCGGCCGGACACGGTGCGGAAGCCCCACTCAGTTCTGCCACGTCGAAGGAAAGCAACTTTATCCCTAACCGCGTCTACCAGGCCCAGAGCGACTGGTACACGGCCGTGATGCAGAAATACGGGCTGCCGCTGGACTCGCGCCACTTGTACACAAAGTCGGACTGGGAGTTCGAAGCCGCGGCTGTGTCGTCACGCAAGACGCGGGCGGAGATTCTGGATAGAGTCGCCATGTGGCTTAACGAGACCAACACCGATCGTCCGTTTACGGATCTGTATGATACGGAGGGCGAGGGCGGCTTCCCTGGGATCAACTTCTTTGCTAGGCCGGTAGTCGGTGCGCATTTTGCTTTCTTGAGTCTCGAGAGGGCTTGTGGTGGGAAGGCTATGGAGGGGTTGATGGGGTTGGAGTAGTGGGAAAGGGTAGAGAGTATGAGAATGTGACTAAAGAAGATGGTTGAAGAGCGGAAGGAAGGGTTACCTGCTGCAAGTCCGAAGCGTCTAAGCAGTGATGTTGGACTATGTCTCAAAGTATCGTGAGAAGTATGGACAATCTTCGCACGAGTTGAGGTCATAGCAGACCACTAGAACTCTAGATCTCTCCTCCATTGTTCGAGTCAGAATTCAGTGAATATACTTTCTCGTCCTGAATCGCGAACAAAGACATGACACAAGCATCATCACGTGACCTAGCCCATCCTCCACGGCACGTGACATGCACTTGCTCCAAAGCAATAAAGAAATCCCCCGAGCACACCCGTCAATAGCGCAGCCCTGAGGCCATCTCGCATTAGCAGCCATGCACGCCGGAGATTTCTCAACCAACAAAATCTCCGAGGCCTGCACCGCTTTCGCTGTCGAACACGCGTACAAGTCATACCGTCTCATTCGTCGCCTTACGTCTGTACCACAGAAACTCTGCCGTCCGACAGTTCTATGCATGGGGCTATGTGCATGAATACCACATGAATACCGCATGAGCAGTCACGGCGAGTTGGAAATGGAGAACCCACGTTCTTGGATGAGGTGGTGTTGGGGACGGTGCAAGCGAACCACCCGCACTATTTCTGTAACAGACCTCGGCGGGCGCTAGGGCTTGTGGCGCTTATTAAGGGACGGCTTGACCGTTGCTTTTGCGGGCTTCTTCGTCTTGGTTTGGCGGTCCGACGAACTGCAGGTGGCTGCGGCCTGTTCTCTGTTATAGTTTGTGTCGGAGGGAGAGTCGCTTGTGTGATTGAGAGGAGAATGGTTGAGACGATATGCGCGAGGAGAATATGATCAACGTCGGCGCAGTCGGGTAATATGAACGGTATGTAAGGTACGTATTTTTATGCAAGGATTGATATTAGGATAATTGATTACCTGTATTGATGATGATGGTGTGTGGAGCCGGCTTGTGATGATTGTTTGGGGTAAACGGTTTCCGCATTGCTTAATTCGCTTTGTTAAGGTCGTTCCTTCCGTATATGGTTGAATGTGTTCTTTGTGCAACTCTGGTGGTGATTGGTAATTCATTGTGAAGTGGCAGATTACTGTGATGATAGCATGCTGTGTCGCTGTACAGCAATACTCCAGTATACAAATTATTATGGTCGACTGTCAAAGTAAAGGGAGACAGCAACGATAGATCAAGGTGAACAAAATGGATGATGCAGCTTCCTATTTTTGAACCACTTTCCAACGAATCGCAGTGTTGGAGGCTTTTTACTAGAATGAGACCAGTCGATAGTGGCCGCAAAATCTTTACTCTATACAGTGCATGATCGTCAGGACCATTTCGCAAATGTGGACATGCGGAAATGATCTGCCTCCGTCTTGTCTGGCTCAGGCTCGAGACCGTCGCTACCGGGCGCGTGTCAGGCTCCAACTTCGCCCACCTTTGCCCAAGATCGTGCCTGCCTGCCTGCCTGACCGATGAGAGAACACCACGCTCTCTGCGATATTCAGGATAGACGAGCTTCAAGGTTGTCAATCGAATCGTGCAGTGCAGCTAGCCAGATTGTATTCCTTTGTCCTCTTTTCTCCGGACCGACGACTGTCTGAACCGCTTTGCTGTGCACAGCCAGGCCGCCGGCAGACACACATCCACGTACTCCTCCAACTGCAGTCCACTGCTTACCGCACATCCTAACCAATCTTACCACAGTCACTCATTCCTCGTTCCCTCTCTCGTTCCTTTCTTCTCACCTCGCGGCAGAAGCAGTTTTCCGACCACCTGCTATCGACAACAACTGCTGCCAGTGTTTCGAATTTCATCGTCTCCTTTCGCTTCGACAGGACAGACGACGATCCGTCGCGTGCAGTGCAGCGTCGCAGCAAACTCTCCGCCTTCTCAACATCGACCGTTTTTTCAGCACGACAACCTTTTGTCGCCCCCCTTTCATCCAGCCTCCAGTCTCCACCAAGGGCTATTCGCTTTAGAGCTTCGTTGGCCATTACACTCTTTCGCCTACAATCGATATTCCTCCCTATAATCTAGGCTAAGCTTGTCCTTGACCCTCCTGTCATCGCAAGTTCGCCATCTGTCGCTCATTTGATCCGCCCTATTCATCACAACATCGCCATTGTTTGAACACACAACCGTCAATCTCCACAGCCGCAGCAATCAAACTCCAACGTCACCTTCACACAAAGAAACAACGGTCGGCTTCCACTTGCCAGCCCTTTGACGCGACAAATAACTGCCACGAGGAACCCTTCTTCTCCTTTGTGAACCATTCGACGTTCTTTGTCGACTTACGCCTCATCCGACATTCCTTGGTCATTGCGACTCTTTGACGACATCCTGGACCATCGACTCGATCAGTTCTAATCCGACCGCGTATACCATCAACTTACCCACGCACGACAATCACAACCTCGTTTCACATACCACCACATTCATTCACTGCCAACGCATATCATCTGGTTATTCTGGTATGGATTGAGGAATATATTCGAATAGAAAGAGCTAGGTCTATTATCAGACTTCAAAAGTTATCGTCTTGAATTGCTATTATTGGACAGTGGATTCGCACTAGGTAAGATACAAACAGGCGGAAGGAGGTATGGACAAAACTGACATCAGACAGTCCCTCACGTTCGACTTTTCAGTCAATTACACTCGTTTGCTATCACTCTAGGTGTGTATAGAGGTCATACAAGAAAGAGCCAGGGCCTAACTCGTATACAGCCCTCATACAACATGAGAAACTCAGTACTAACATGGGCGGCCGCCATGGCCATCCTTTCTATCTATAATGGACCTGTCACCACCATGGCTGCAGCAGCACCAGCGCCATATGCGAACGATCACACCGCCGACAAGCCAAAGTTTTACGTTCCAAAGCACATTAAGCGTGCTGTATTCACCAACACCTCTACCACATCGACTACCCCGAGCACCTCGTCGTCATCGTTGCAAAAAACCACCATTACGATCACAGAGCACAGCCAGACACAGACCTTTACCATGGATATCCCAAGTGGTGTGCAGTCGACCTCTTCACCGAGCAGCAGCAGCAGCAGCACGAGCACGAGCACGAGCCAGAGCACAAGCACCAGCGATTCATCCTCATCTTCGCAATCGTCTTCGTCCGACTCTTCAAGTAGCCAGCAGCAGTCACCGCCAGCTCCTTCCGCTGCCGGACCTACCACCGAGTCTGTCACACCAACTCCTCCAAGCTCTTCGTCCTCGCAGCCCTCGACCACTTCCGAATCGAGCTCTCAATTCAATCCGTTTGCTGCCATGTTTGGATTTGGGTCGACCGGCCAGGCGAGGCCCGAGTCCGTTAGCCCTACTGCTTCGACTGCGTCGTCCAGTTCGTCCAGTTCGTCTGCGTCATCCGCTTCGTCCAGTTCATCTTCTTCGTCTGCGTCGTCCGCCTCGTCCTCGTCGGCCGCTTCATCGTCTAGCACGTTTCAGCAGCCTCCGAGCAGGTTCACCGCCTTTTTCGCTTCCACTGGCCAGGCCACGACCGAGTCTGTCACTCCAACCGCTTCTTCGTCGTCCTCTAGTCAGAGCACCCAGACTTCGTCAAGCCCTTCCAGTGTTGGTTCTACTGGCCAAGCTACGACTGAGTCCGTTAGTCCTACCGCCGCTTCATCAAGCAGCCAGAGCAGCCAAGTCGTCCCGACCTCGTCCGCTGGTGCTTCTACTGGCCAAGCAACGAGCGAGTCTGTTACTCCTACCGCTGCTTCGTCAAGCAGCCAGAGTAGCCAAATCGTCTCGACATCCTCCGCTGGTGCTTCTACAAGTCAGACAACAACCGACTCTGTAACTGCTGCTTCCTCAGGTAGCCAAAGCAGCACCCAGGCCGCATCAACTCCTTCCAGCGTTGGTTCCACCGGTCAAGTCGCTGCCGAGTCTGTGTCTCCAACCGTTGCTTCCTCGAATAGCCAGAGCACTCAGGCCGCTTCAGCTCCTTCCAGCGTTGGTTCCACCGGTCAGGTCACTACCGAGTCCGTCTCGCCGACTGCTACTTCGTTTAGCGCTCAAAGCACGCAAGCCTTCTCAAGCTTTGCCAGTGTTGCTTCATCCGGCCAGGCCACGATGGAATCTGTCTCTCCAACTCCTGCCTCGTCCAGTGCTCAAAGCACACAAGCTAAATTGAGCTCTGCTCCCGTAGCTGCCAATGTTGCTTCTACAGGTCAGGCAACCACAGAGTCCGTTTCTCCCACTCCGGCTTCGTCCAGTGTCCAGAGCGCTCAAGCTGTTTCTAGCCTTAGCTCCAGTGCCACCGGCGCGGTTACTTCACCTGTTGTCCAGCCCAGTGGTGTCTCAAGCAGTAGTCTGACTTCTCGATCCACTGTGGAGGATTCCAGCTCGAGCTTCTCAGACTCCACCCAATCTGTCTCCTCTAGTGGCGCTGCCCCAAGCTCGACCATTCAGCCAACTCTATCCAGTACACAGAACCTGCCTTTCCGCCCGGCTGTCTCTCCCGCTTCGTCCGGTAGTGTTCCAGCAACCGTTGTTCAGGCTTCAAACACTGTCTCTGATTCTCCGGCACCATCTGCCACTCCAGAGACTACTACCAGCAGCTCCTCCGCTGGCCTCCTGGTTGGCCTCAACAGCATCATCTCAGCTCCTGCTGCCACAGATGCTACTTCCGCTGTAGCTACTCCTGCTCAAACCTCAGCGGCTTCTGGTGCAGCTTCTAGCCAGGCCTCGAGCGGAATCAGCCTTACTGGATCTTCTGTATCAGATGCGAGCACCGCAAGCCAAGCCTCCTCAACTGGAAGTGGTAGCAGCGCGGCTCAATCTGCCGTCGCAGCCTCCCAGACCACGGATGCTTCTGTCACTGACAACTCGTCTACCACCGTCGCTGGAGCATTGCCAATTACCTCCCCTCTCTCTTCCCTTATCCCACAGCCAACTGATGGTGCGTCGAGCGCTCAATCTGTGGCTTCCGGAACTGGCGACTTTACCGCTGTCACTCCTCTGACAACATCTGCTGCCGGTGCCACTGATTCTACGAGTAGTCTATCTGCCACTCCTTTGAGCGACAGTGGATCAGCTTCCGTTTCTGGTTCTGCATCTCCATCTGCTAGCCAGTCTGGGGACCTCGCAAGCAGCATCGTGGTTCCTCTCGTTGGCACTGCTTCATCTGCTTCCGGCTCTCAATCAGCGACTGCCGCTGACAATGTATCGTCTCCGGCCTCTGGATCTGCTGCCACCGAAACCGCATCTGCCAGTCAGTCTGGTGACCTTTTGAGCAGTATTGTGGCTCCTCTTACAAGTGGCTCTTCTTCGACTGATAGCTCTTCGGCCACTGCCACTGATAGCGCTTCAATTACCGCCACCGGGACCGATTCTTTAGCATCAGCTACCGACAGCTCTTCAGTCACCAGCAGTAGTTCGAGCTTGACTGCCTTGCCAGCATCCACAGCCACGGACGGCACCGGTGCTCCAACCCTTGCCTCTAGCACGACAGATGCTACCGCAACTATCACCAGCGGTGCGGCTGCTTCTGCTGCTTCGACGTCTATCAGCTCCGATTCGTCCAGCGTTGTCAGCTCAGACAGTGTCGGCCCAAGTGTATCCTCTGCTCTTGTGTCGACCACTGCATCGATCACCTCAAGCGCTTCGTCTTCGCTCGCTTCGGGGGTCAGCACCAGTGCTACAACTACTGCCTCGAGCACGACAGATGCTACCCCAACTATCACTAGCGGCGTGGCTGCTTCTGCTGCCTCGAGCGTTCTGTCTGCCATTTCGTCGTCTATCAGCTCCGAGTTGTCCAGCATTGTCAGCTCAGACAGTGTCGGCCCAAGTGCATCCTCTCTTCTTGCTTCGGCCTCTGCATCGATCATCTCAAGCGCTTCGTCTTCGCTCGCTTCGGAGGTCAGCAGTATTCTGTCTGCATCTGCACCTGCCACCACCACCACCGATTCCGCTGTCTCTCAAACCGCACCAGCCAGCTCGCCATCATTGAGTGTCCCAACCTCTACTTCTTTCTCGGCCTCGACTTCTGGCAGCACGATCGTCCCAGTCCCTGTGACCACCGGAACCTCCTCTTCAGTGCCAACATCCACCAGTGTCTCAACATCTGCAGACTCGATCTTGTCGTCGCTTGCTTCTTCAGCATCTTCGGCGCTTTCTTCAGCTGTATCTCAGGCCTCAGAGACCCTTGCGCCTTCATCGAGCACGACCAACTCTTCATCTATAGCTACGACACCTCTCGTGGTTGGTTTCCCCACCTCTGCGACCGATTCTATCTTGACTGCAGCGCCTGCTACATCCACTGGTCCTTCTACAGTATCAGCAACCTCGACTTCTGAGCCGTCAGCTACCCAATCTGCTTCTTCAGCTACCTCTTCGGCCGCTTCCGAGGTCGCTTCTTCAGCTGCTGAGGCGTCCGAGGCCCAATCCACCGAGTCCGTCTCTTCGTCATTCTCGTACTCTCCGGCTCCAACCGAAATGACTTCTCCCACTCCTCAGAACGGAACAGAGAGCGCGACTGTTGTTCCTGTAGTCCCTGTCACTGATGTGCCAAGTGCGACAATAACCGAGAGTGTTTCCCAGACCAGCGCTCCGGCACAGACTACGAGACCTCCAACCAGTATCGTGCCGACTGGCACCAATCCTTTCCCATACCAGCCACCAACTACCATCCTTTACCAGCCTACAAGCTCTGCAGGTTCCAGCTCCTCTTCAGCCGTCACCGGTATCCCGACCTACATGCCACAGATGGTCCAGCCTCAAACTGGTATCCCAAGTCAACCAAAGAACGCGACACTTGTCCAGATTGGTTTCAACCACAGCTTGAACTACCCATTCGTTGTCAACACACCAGGCTCCGCAAGTCAGATCATGGATTTGGTTCCAGCTGCGATTGCTTTTGGTCTTGGTCTTGATGAAGCTGATGTCATTTCATATGGTCTCAAGCCATATGACACCACCACCGATCTTGGTTTCATCACCACCCTGGCTATGGCATACGTTCCATCCTCCCAGGTCAACTCTCTACAACTTGATCTTCACTCTAGGATGACTGCCATCTACAACAACCCCAACGCGAGTCTTGCCACGCTCATGTCTTTTGTCAACCCTGCCATTGCCATCCTCCCTGGTCAGAGCACCGACAGCTCAAGCGGAACGGACGAAAATGGTAACTCTATCGGTACCACAAACAGTCAACAGAGCAACGCCGGACCAATTGGTGGTGACTCGGCCCAGTCATCATCCGTTAAGGGCAGCTCCGTTGGTATCGGTATGGGTGCTGTAGCCGGTGCAGCTATCTACGCCGCCGCCATGGTGTACGTTGCGCAACGTTACCGCCGCAAGAGACAACTCAAGCGTCATGCCCGCACCTCTAGCGTGCCAACTGCGGAGTACCAGCCACAAATGAGCCAACGCAGCAGCGGCGGCATGGGTGGCATGGGTGGATATTTCATGTCTGGGGGACGTGGCAACCGAGAGAGTGATGGCCGTGGATCAAGAAACTCCGCTGGCAGCAACAACAGCAGGGGAGCCCGCAGTGTGCGCGAAGCAGGCATCAGCGCACCTGTTATGGCTGGAAACTCGTTGGGCTGGACTTGATGAGCTAATTCCTTTCTGACGACCATCTCATTTTCGAGCGATATACTGCTGGTCATCAGAATGATCTTTGAAGCATTTTTCTGGAAAGAACGAATAAAAGAACGGGTGGAAGTGCTTTTTGAAACGATGTTGATGGGTCATCTGACTGATGTTCCCCCTTGAGTTACCTTTTTTTTCCCATTTTATATCATACACAGCTTCGATTCCGATGGCGGATGGCATGTTTTCAGATGCCTCTGCTGATCTTTTTATTGTACCATATACCACTCTGTTTGGAGATGCATTCAATGCCATATACAATTCTTCACTTTACTATTTGGATCCGTTCGCTTGTGACGATCGTGACTTTCACTTCTGTGACACGTGTGACGTTGACATTTTGTACCTTGATTCACGACTGCATACATCTGCTAATATGAAACTTGACGATCGGCTTGCCGCTGATTGACATGTACAGCCTCATGCAAGATGGTGAGTCGCCAAAACCTGCTGGAACTTCAAATGGCTCCGCCGACGTCACCTTGTTATTGATTAGTTCAGACTTCACATGATCTTCTCGTGTTACGGTGATTATCAATTCCATTACTCGTCCAGCATTTCCTATAAGTGTATACAGTTCCTCGATTCCTTGCATCAAACAACATATCATATATCCTCGAACACCCAGCTTTCATCATATTTCAAGAACACCTCCCACCATGCCAGACTCACTACCATTCACGATTAAAAATGCCAGCGACTCCTCCAACATCTTCGCATACATAACCGGCATCGCAATCCAACATGACAATCAACGCTGCCTCTTACAATCCAACGGCAAAGACCTGTATTTCCCCTCGAACCCACCATCAATCGGCTCTCCCCTCGCCGTCGACTGCGCCATCCCCCTCGGGCCCCCAGGCAACACCATGACGCTCACAGTCCCGCAAATAGCCGGCGGCCGCCTGTGGTTCGCGCGCGACGGCAAACTGACCTTCCTGCTGAACCCAGGCCCCGCGCTCGTCGAGCCCAGCGTGCTGAACCCATCGGACCCGAACGCCAGCGTCGACTTCGGCTTCTGCGAGTTCACGCTCAACAACGACCAGCTGTACGCCAACATCTCGTACGTCGACTTCGTGCCGCGCTTGCCCATCGCCATCGCCCTCTCCGCCGCCAGTGGCAGGCGACAGACCGTGGCGGGCATGCCGCCGGCGGGGATCGAGGATATCGCGGCGAGGTTGAGGCAGCAGAGCGCGCGGGATGGCCAGCCGTGGGAGAAACTCGTCGTGCCGGGCCCTGATGGTCGGCCGCTGAGGGTGCTGAATGCTACCCATGGCGGCGCGGTCGGTGCTGATTTCGCCGTTTATTACGAGCCGTATATCGACGAGGTGTGGTCGCACTACTCCTCGCGCGAGCTGTCGATCGACACGCAGTCGCCGTCCGGCACGCTGTCGGGACGCGTCAATGGTGCCGGGAACCTGTGTATCGGGAAGCAGGAGTTCGGTAGGCCGAACACGGCTGATGTACTAGGCTGTAATTCGGGGCCTTTCACCACTGGCCCAGATGGTGAGAGAAACGCGATCATTCCCCGTCTCGCGGCGGCGTTTGTGAGGAGTACGCTTGTCGACTCGGATGTTCATCCTAGTGATCCCGCGGGCTTCTATAGGAGAGACATCACGAATCACTATGCGAGAGCGGTGCATGAGGGGAATGCGGACGGGAAGGGGTATGCATTTGCGTATGATGATGTGCAGCCTGACGGCGGCGAGGACCAGAGTGGCAAGGTCAATGCGGGTGATGTTACGGGTTTCTTCGTTACGGTTGGTGGTGGCGATGTTGGGAAGGGTGCTCAAAGGAGTGCGCCGGCGCCGCCTCAGCAGCAGCAACAGCAGCAACAGCAGCAGGGTGGTGGCAATCAGGGTCAGGGATTCGTGGATCAGAGCCAAGGTGCACCGCAGCAGGGCGAGCAGCATGGACTCAGAGGAAAGCTCGGTGGATTCATGCACAAGGTGTTGCACTAGGACGTACAAATTGCATACATGGACTTGCATCAACGAGCAGCTGGACTGCTTCGAGAGGACGCTTCAAACGAAATGTGATATCAATTGTGAGCTAAGTAGCATACTCGAATTCGATAGACACAAAGACACGTCATGAATTCCTTATTGCTCAAGGGCTGTGTAGAAGATTCGAATGGAAGACCCGTTAAAGTAAGAAAAAGGTATCGTAAACACCAAGAACGCAAGCACAGCCTCTCCGCAGCCACTATACATACTCCTCTGCATTACCCAAGTCCACTAGCGCCGTGACATCGACACTTAACTTTGGCCTGCTCACAGAAGGGCCATGTGTCTCAATCCTTACACCCACTACATATGACCAGCCTCTCGTTCTCTCTCGCGCCTCCACCCCGTCGTTGAATAGACCCGCTCACTCCTCGATAACAACTTTCCTAGTCATACTGTCCACAACTTTGGTATAGAACTTGACGGCATGATTCCTTGGGAAGCAAATCTCTTCCGTGAGGTAATCAGGCAGGATATCAATAAGCTCGCGATCACGGTCTTCGTCGAAGAACGGCTCGTAGGCGAATTCCGCATCCTCGTAGGAAAGCCCTGATGGTGTCTTTGGGTTGGTGGACGATGAATCGTTGTTGATCGTGAGATGGAAATGGAGCGCTGTGAAAATGTTAGTTTGCTTAAAACTAGGAGATAAATCGTGCCACCTACTTCCGTTACGTCCCGTTTGGATGCAGCTATACTCGTCCTCGCCTTCGCGGCGCTTGATACTGTTGATGATCAAGCCCGTCAAGTCGCGGTAGAGTTCTTCCTTGAGCGCGGCGGTTTTCGCCGTGTCGAGGTTCCCTTGCAGCTGTGCGCGGTTGCTGGCTGTGTCACGGCTCTTGACGGCGCTGCCTGGTACTTGCTTTGCGGCTTCAGCGACCGTGTTTGCGGACTTGCGCGCGGCTTCGAGTTTGGCAGTCAGTGCTTTGACTTCGTTTTGTGCTTCTGAGAGACGCGTCGAAAGATCTTTGTTCTCGGTTTGGGTCTTTTCGGCGGAAGTTTCGAGGGTCGAGATCTGTGATTGGAGTTTCGCGTTTTCTGTTGAGCCGGAGGATGTGCTCTTGCGGGCGTCTGCGAGCTCTTTCTTCAGAGACGCGATCAAGTCGTTTGCGTCTGTGGATGTGTTAGCATATTTTCCACCGCGTCTGCTGTCGGTTGAATCTTACCCTTTGCTCTCTGATCCGTCGCGCGCTTCAGCTTGTCAAAATTGCTCTCTGCTCCATTCCTTCCAAGCTCTTGCAGACTCTCATATTTCAGTCGCATGTCCTCGTAGTTTGAGGTCATCTCTGCCAACTTTCTCTTGCTTTCAGACTCTGCCGTCCTCCTTGTCGCATCCGAGGCACTTCGTTCGCGAGAGTAGTGGTGAGGCTGCTGTGAGGCGGATCTACCTCTTTTCCCAGCTCCGTTCGTCTGTAGTGATCGTTGTACAGATGCGGATCTTGCACGTTGCAATGCGCGCTGAACGTGTTCTGGCGTAGGCTGATTCTCGACTTCCATCTGTCCCGGGTCGATCTCGACAGACTCCGATACATCCTCGACTGTTTGTGTTTCTGGGATGATGCGCATTGGCTCGGCTGAGGCAGCCCGCTTTTGTACAGCAGTTTTCCGCGACTTGGTTGCGGGCGCATTCTCCACCTTCGCGTCGTCAGACTTTGCTTTGGTCGCACGTGCCCTCTTCTTTGCAGGCGCATCTGTGTCTTCGCTGGTGTCTGCTGTGCGAGCCTTCTTCGCCTTGGGCTTTGGTGCGTTCTCCTCCTCGTCCATGACCTCGTCTACCTCTTCCTCGTCACTTGCGTCACGAATGTTGGTGCGATCCTTAAGTGCTTCGCGCTGCGCCTTTGTTTTCGCTGGAGCCTTCTTAGGGTTCGTAGCGGCCTTTGCAGTCGCGGCGCCCTTCTTAGTGGTCTTTGCGACAGCTCTGTTGATCACCGGCATACGCTTGTGTGAGTCGTGGTTAAGGTCGAGCTCAGTCTGGGTGACATCATCACCAGAGTCGTGAGGTTCTCCTCCGAGAAGGCGCACGTAACCCATGGGTAATATTCTAAGAAGATCGTCGTTCGTATCTGATTGTAAGTTCAGTGTTGAGACTTGACAAGCTGCGACTGGTAAAGTGGGATGTGGATGTTGTTTGTCTTTGTTTACTCGTCGGCTTTTGACGCGTGGGGAAGTTGCCTTGGCGCGCTAGGTCAGGAATGGCAATCATTAGTCGATAGGTCGTGCTTCGGGATACCGATCACGAGACACGATCTTGACAAGGTGTGATAATGGCTAAGAAGGTAAAATAATGAGAGTACAGCTCTATACAAAAGGGTATCGTACTTGTCCAGAAACCAACGCTTCAAACGCTTGCTAATCCCATGCGGACGCTACCCATGCCACATTACATATCGGTGTCGTATCATACCTGTATCAGATCCGGCACTGCAGGTCCAATACCCCTCAATAGAACGATCGTGTTCCCCGTTTGAACAGCAGTCCCCAACTTCTCCGAAAACTCGAGTAGTCTTCCTCCTTCTATATGGAAGACCCTCAGCTTGTCGGTTTCTCCTCCACCTCTGTTATTGACGTTCTCGACTTGAAGACTCTTTGCCGCCATGTCCAGTACCCTACCGACGCTCCATTCCTTACTATAGAAGAAGGCGCCGTTCGGTAGCTTCGCGGAACATGTGCTCTTTTCTGCCTCGACGCGAACATAGATACGCTTCTCTACCGGAACCTTGTCGTCTCCCTTGGCCGTCCTCCTGAGGTCGGTGGTCGCTTTCAATCGGGTCGCCGCATCTGACTTGGCCTTTGTCTGTGGCATGCTGATACCCGACTTCTTGGCCGCTCCCCATGCTTTGAATCTGTCCAGTGCTGCAATCCCTTTCTCTTTCTGTGACTGTCCCGGCCTTGCGCCTATCGGTGTCAACTTGGCGCAGTTGTGTTCTTCCCGGAGTCGGTGTTTCAGGCAGTATCTCCGGTTGCAGTCCGGGCAATGGACCCCACTGACGAGGGGTGTGTCGATGAGCGTCTTGCAACTTGGATCTGAGCATTGTTGCTCGTGCGTAAGGACTGATGGTTTAGGTGTGGGCTTATATGTCGAAGAGAGAGTACCATTAAGTTGTGCTGCCCTCCTCTTCGCCCAGGCGCCTTCTTGAGGACATGAATGCGCCGTCTCCGATCGGTGGTCTAGGCAGTATTTGCCTTGACAGCTTTCGCATCGAAAGGGAAGGAAGTCCAGCTGGTGACAGAATGGCATTTGGCAGTGAGAGCCAATAGCCTCGACATCTCCAACGCTCATCTTGGTGAAGGTCTCCCCTTGAGGTTGCGTTTCTTGGTCTGTATTTGCCATGACGGGCAAGGGTGTCTTTATATCATAAACGCGACTAATGAGTGATTAGTGGATGTATGACGCCAAGTCCTGGTGCCTGGCGCCTCGCGTGAACGTGTCAGTCAGCGCCTCAATCTGGAAGATTCCAGGATGCCGAAAATGAGATCAATAATCCCCGACCGAACAAGTGAACCCTTGATCGGCAGACGGCCCGCCCCGAAACCTGGTGCAATTGCGGCTCCACCAAGGCACATTTGAAGACGTCCGTCTAGGCAGTCGAGCCTCGAGGTGAGGCAGTAATAATATAATAACCTCACCAGCTTCCCTCCTTCATTCCTTCCACCGGAACATCGCAGACACTCCAGAGTTCCAGTCTCTCCCATCTTTAGCTCTCGCGTACTTCAGGGACATTACGTGTATGCCGAGCGATTTAAGAAGCCAGTAAGGCAGCCGCCTTGTACTGTTATAGCCCGCCGGTAGGATTCACTCCAAGCGCTCAAGAAGGTATGTTTGACTGGAAGACAAGCTCCTATGTCCGGGCTAGCCACCCATGAGCACTTTCATGCAGACGTGTTGACTCTGCAGCTTGTCGGCCAGTGTGCTGGAGCAATAAATTTCCCTCTCGAGATTGCCTCACTCTAGGCTCATCGTATCAAGTCTTTCCCGACTTCAAGTAGACCACAGTCACCATGGATCTCGCAAAAACTCTTTTGCGCACGATGGCGCGCGCCTTCTACACGACCGAACACATCCTGATCGTCGATGCTTTATGTCTTCATGGCACGCTCACAGATAACGACCTTGCGCACATTCTAGGCATGCAAACCAAGGCCCTGCGGCGTTTATGTGGAAAGCTGAAAGAGGACGGAATGATCAGCGTGCACTCGAGAGCGGAGAAGAAAGAGGGAGCGCCTCCGATGTATGGATCGCAAACAGCAAACGGACAGCCTAAGGAGAGGATCTACTATCGCGACTGGTACTATCTCAACTTCCACCATGCAATCGACAGTATTAAATATCGCTTGTATCGGCTGAGCAAACATATCGAATCCCAAGGAGCACCCACGACGGAACGAAAGGACCTCATATGTCCACGATGCAAGAGCACGTACACCGAGTTGGAAGTAATAGATAACATCGGAGATGAAGGGTTCTACTGTCACCGCTGCAATCACTTGCTCGACACACAAGAAGAAGCCGACGGTCCGGCTGAGAACGAAAGCATGAAGCGGATGAACGACCAACTGGGCAAGATTGTAGCACTCATGCAGCAAATTGACTCGAGTAAAGTTCCAGAGAACGATTTTGACACAGCATACAGCTACCGCCTCGATATTAACCGACCAGACACGCATCAAGGGCCGAAGTTCGAAGCAGTGGAAGATCGCAAAGCACATCTGGCCTCGTCCAAGGGACTGGCAATGGCACCAGAGAAGATTTCCGTTAGCGTTGGCGACGAAAACACCGAGACCGCCGAAGAAGCCGCCGCGCGCAAGGAGCGCAGGGAGAAAGAAGCCAAGCAGAACATGCTGCCCGAGTGGATCAGCCGATCGACGATCAACGGCGCCATTACCGCGGTCGGCGCAAAGGAAGACGCGCAACAACAGGAGCGCAACCGCCATCTCGGCGACCGTGATCTCGACGTGGACGATGGCCCTAAGAAGGATATTGTCGACGATCAGGTCATGGACGATTACTGGAAGATGCTGAAGGCAGAGCAAGAGCGGGAGAGACAGGAAGCGGCGGACGACCAAGAGGATGATGATGATGATGACGAGTTCGAGGACGTTGATGTTGGTGGCAGTCAGCTGAGTGCTTCGGCAACGAATGGCAAGGTCGCGGCTATTGCGACGCCGAGTACCGGCCTCCAGAGTAGTAATGCTACTGATGATGAGGGCGATAGGAGAGATGTCAAGAGAGTCAAGATCGAGGAGACGGCGCCTGCGGAGCATAGTACTAATGGTGCAGACTCAAAGGCTGCGGAGTCAGACGAGGACGAGGGCATGGAGTTCGAGGACGTATAATGCGACCATCACAAATCAAAGACCAAGGAGTCTCGTGTCACCTTTCGACGCCAACGCTTAACGCTATAGGACGGGGACATCAAACAAGCTCGATAGAGTACTGATAATACGGCCATTTGCTACGATAGTCAAAATAAACTAAAAAGAAGCAATGAATGTCATGACCCAAAACTCTCTGGTGTATGCACCCGTGTAGTGCTATGCAAGTCCCCAAAGCTCCTCTGAACCAAAAGTACAAAGACCTTTAAATAGCTTCTTGATAAAGAGGTTGTTGTGATTACTTATTTTTACTTCATGCTACTATCTGAGATGGGAGTTCTCCTTATGGTATATTACGTAATCTTCTGCCTTCCTTCCTTTGACCCTCCAGCAGCTGTACCACTTGTTCTTCACTCACCACCATGTCACATTTCGCCTGTTGCACATGCGCTGAACACGTGAATCTGCCTCGAATACGCTAGACGGTACATGTACACGGGGGAGCGTACGTGAAAACACATACCAGTGGTCAACGACAACCCTCAAATGTTCAATATTCAGCGGCGATGACCTTCATTCCAGCATCAGAACATAGCGCTCGGAGGAACGCTCGCCAATACACAAAGGGTTCCAGCAGCGTAGTAACTCACGACGGACACCGGCAGCAGGTTCCAGGTACATGTAAGTGGCTACCAGTATGTTTGCTGTGAAGCAACATCTCCTTCTCTTTATGTCACTTCACGGTGGCTGCCTTGAATGTTCTCCGTGGACCCGCCATCTCGTCACGTCTAGACAATGATTCCAGGCAGTCAAGTTTGCTCGCGTGAATGTTCACAGCTTAGAGATCCATATCTTCTGCTTTCTCGTCTGGACTCTGCACTCTGATATCAAGCACGCCTCCTCATCTGTCTGTCTCTGCACCTGCCCCGGTCACATTCAAGTCATTCCGATCCAGCACGTCGCTTACCCATCAAACCCAACCTTCTCTCGATGGACGACACAATTTGCGGAGCGCCATCTATCGACCATGAAAAGCCCATCGTCATCGGAATCTATGGCGTCCCTGGCTCCGGGAAGACTTACCTACTCAACAAGTTGAAGGGCGATCTTGGTGAAATCGACTTCATCTTGTACGAAGGTTCGCAAGTCATCAACGATCTTGTTCCGGGTGGTCTCGATGCGTTCAAGAAGATGCCTGAGCCTGAAAAGGCACGTTGGCGCGAAAAGGCGATCATGTTGATTAGTGATACTGCCTCCAAGACTCGCAGGACTGCAATAGTTACCGGCCATTACATGTTCTACAACCAGGGCGACGCCGCCGTCGATTTTACCATGACGACGGCCGATTTGTCCGTCTATACCCACATTTTCTACTTAGACACTCCAGCCCAGATCGTTTCTCAACAACGCGAGTCCGACAAGAACAGAGTCCGAAACCGAGACGACACATACCACATCAGTCAGTGGCAGAGGATCGAAAGGGAGAACCTGAGTGGCGTTTGCCTGCAACATGGCATACTGTACGCCCGTATCACGCGATCGATCCATCGGGCGCAGGCGTTGGTACGCGACTGTTCGGAACATGCTGAAGGCCTCAATCTGCGTCGTGCCCAGAACGCTCTCAATAGTATCACCTGCGACTTGCCAAAGCTCGAAACGGTCCTTGTCTTGGACGGAGACAAGACACTAGCCGATGCTGACACTGGAGACATCTTCTGGGGGCTCTGTGGTCAACAGCATCCAGAAGACAAAGACATAACCCTGAAGGAGGTGTTCAGCAGCCACCTCGGCTACTCCTACAAAGCCTTTCGCCAGGCCATGCTGCTTTACGAACAAGCTCACGATGAAGACGCTCATGATGGTGTTTGCGAGAGGGTGGCCGAGCAGATCACCTTGCGGGCAGACATGCTATCCTTGATGTGGAAGGCTTCAAAGCAAGATCACGTCATGGCAGTGGTGTTCACGAGTGGCTTGAAGCGTGTATGGGAAAAGGTCTTGATCAGAGCAGGACTGCCCAACGTCAAAGTCATTGGTGGCAATCGCGTCAAAGACGGCTATGTCGTCAATGGAGACGTCAAAGGAGCACTCGTATCACATCTGAAAGACAACCGCGGGGCTCACGTCATCGCCTTCGGAGACAGCCCTCTCGACTTGCTGATGCTCCGTAATGCCGACGAGGCTATCGTCGTTGTTGGCGAAGAGAATATCAGAAGCAAGAGCATGGAAGTCAAGCTCACGGAAGCGATCGAAAACGGCTTACAAGCCCGGCAACTCATCTTTCCCTCCAGCGCTGCTCCGCGCCTCGACACCAAGCGCCTCCCTATCGTCCATCTCGACGCCGAAGAGATCACCAAATTACTCCGTCGTCGCAGCCCACGGAGCAGCACGAACCAGCAACAGCACCAATTGAGGCTGCATCACGCGACCGGCTCCCCTGCAGCGAAGATCCTGATGAGCCCCATGCGTGATGCCTCCGTCTCCGGTCCCGCACTGCGCCTCGCTCACCGCAACGTCGGCCACTATCTTTCCCTGACGTACATCCCAGCCATTCTCGGGCTCGAAGAGTATGACATGAAGCACGTGCAAGGTAGCACGACGACCGGCCACCGCCTGGCGAACGAATCTACAACCTTGATCATCGCCCTCATGCGCGGCGGCGAGCCCATGGCCCAGGGCGTCAGCGACGCCTTCCCCCTCGCTCCATTCCTGCATGTCAAGAACGCTCCCGACGTCAAGGCCGAGCACCTCAAGAACACGACCGCAGTCATCCTGGTCGACTCCGTCATCAACAGCGGAAAGAGCGTGCTGGAATTCGTTCGCCGGATTCGCCAGTTGAATGCTCTCGTCCAGATTGTTGTTGTGGCCGGTGTTGTGCAGGAGGAAGCGACGATGTCCGATTCTGGAGCTGGAAAAGAATTGGCGGAGGCGGAAGGGGTCAGTCTGGTTGCGCTCAGAGTGTCGGAGAATAAATTCACGGGGACTGGCGGTACGGATACGGGGAACAGGTTGTTTAATACTACTTTCTTGGCTTGATTGGAGAAGAGCACTGTATGTGGGAAAGGGACTACAGATGGAAAGCGTCGTTGAAGGCAGGCTAAGCAACCACTGAGGGTGCTGGTCCTTGAGAATCCCGACTTCGTAGATTAGTTGCAGCACGAGTAGACCTCGCTTCCAAATCAACGTGAATTTGCGGATTGATCAGCATCCGTGGTCCCTCTATTTGCACCAGTGAGCATAAATATCGTGGTCATAAAAGAGTTGATTTATACAGATCTCGTAATTTAATTACCTGATAAACCAGGACAAGACAATAGCAGCCAATGCCACGCTTCCCATGCCAGTGCCGTACGTCTGTGCTGCATTGGATGTGGACGCTGTTGCAGCGGAGCCAGCCGGCGCTGTGGACGCCATTCTTGATGACGGGCTCGAGAAAGAGTTCCCAGATGCGGAGGATGTGGTAGCAGCGGCAGCCGTGGCCGTGACGGAGCGGGCACCAGATCCAGAAGCGGGCGCCGCAGCCATTGCGGAGTTGCCAGACGCCGAAATCATAGACTGAGAAGAAGAGCCTGTCGAAGTGGCGACAGAGGACGAGGCAGTCGGCGCCGCACTGGCTCCAGCACCTCCAAGCAACTCTTGTCCTGCTACTATGGTCACCGGCATATACTGCCATGCGAGCATACTGTCGTCTGTGGCCGGGCTTGTGTACACAGCGGTAGGTCCGTCGTCGTTGTTGCCACCGATGTTGGTGGTAGTACATGTTGCAGGAACAGTGCCGGACATGACGCAGTGAATTGATAATGAGAAGTCCTCGTCAGGCACTTCTACTGATAGGTCGTACACGCCTGTGGTAGCGGTGGCGGCTGGCTTGGCCCATGGTCCGACTGTGACGGTCTCGTTGAAGGTTCCGCAGTCGTCCTTGTCGTCCTCGTTGGGGACGCAATTGAGCCTGTAGGCGGTGGCTGTGGGGTTCGCGTACAGTACTGTCGCATCGATGGCCTGCGGGTCGGTGTCGAAGAGTAGGAGATCAATCGTTTGTGTAGCGTTCGTTGTTGTGGAAGTCATGTCGTGTGTGGTATGCGAGTGTGCTGCGTCTGTGGTATCAAGCTACTTATGGTGGGGAGGATTCTTAGTAGTGAGAAAGAGGAAAGGGAAAGAACTAGGACTTATAATTGTGCTTTACTGCAGTCTCACCGTTCTGTGTGGTCCCTGCTATGTCTCTAGCACTGTTCGAGACATGTATGGGTAGATCTGGTTGTTAGATATTTTCAAGGGAAATTAGGCCAAGACTTTTAGAGGCTGAGCTTCGTGTTGGCAGTTTCGACGCCGGTCTGGTGATAACTACAGTGGACGACTCATGGGCTCCAAATGGCGGTCTGAAAGCGATGAATGGGTGCTGTCACATTAACAAATTTTTCTGCCGCAGAGGAGGGCAGACGACAACGATGTTCAGATGCGAGTGAGATGTAGTTGGAGATCGAGCTCCACTCAACCAATCGCTGCCTGAAATCCGGGAAGCTTTCCCCGAAACCCCGACAATTGGGGGCCTTGGCGCGTCAGGTTCGCGTGACGCCTATTCCGCGACTCCTCCATCATTAATGTGAAAGCATCTCGACTCGATCGCAAATTGGTCTTGACCATTGTACAGCCTGCGCATCGTCGCTGAACTTATCGCGCCGGTCACCTTATCTTGTACGCGACACCTCCTAATCATAATGGCACGAGCAACGCGTCAGAGAAAGAGTGCGCCGGTCGAGGTGCCAGAGCCCGAGCCAGAAGAGGTCCAAGAAGAGGAGGAGGAGGAGGAGGCCGAGGAAGTCCAAGAAGATGGAGACGAAGAAATGGAAGATGCGAAAGAGGGAGACGGCGAGGATGAAGAAGAACAGGAGGAGGGAACAGTCATGTTAAAATTCGACGAACCTCTTACCTGGAAAGCTGGAAAGCAGATCATCGTCTCTGAACTACTGCGACGGCTCAAGAAGCTTCACAAAGAGCTCGGCGACATCGAGCAGGAGGATGCGTACAAGGAATCGTTCCATCCTGTGGCGAAGGAGTTGGCCAACGTGAACTTGCTGAACCACAAGGACAAGGGTGTCAAGGCTTGGGTAGCTGCTTGCTTGGTCGAGATATTCAGGATCCTTGCTCCAAATGCGCCATACAACACTACACAGCTCAAGGAGATCTTCTCGCTTTTCATCACGTCAACGATACCTGCGCTTGGCAACCCGATGGACCCGTATAACGACCAACACTCGAGGGTTCTGACATCGCTGGATGAGGTCAAGAGTATCGTCTTGCTCACCGATGTTCCGGGCTCGGAATCACTCCTGGTCAAATTGTTCATTTCGTGCTTTGACATCCTATCGGACAGCACAAAGAATGACTCGGAAGAAATGTTGAGCAAGAACGTCGAATATCACATGACACGAATGCTGGTTACGGTTGTTGACGAAGCGGCAAGCATACCCTCGGGGGTCGTCGATATGATTCTGGCGCAGTTCCTGAGAACGGATCCTAGCATTTTCCCATCACACACGAGGAAGGGTGCACCCAATGGCGAAGAGGACAATCCGGTTGAGGTTCAACAACTACCTCCAGCCTACAACATGGCGAAGAACATCTGCGCCACGTGCGCCGACAAGATGTCGCGCGTCATCAGCCAGTATTTTGTCACGATCATCACAGATGCGACAGAAGGAAGATCGTCAAACAAGACCAAGAAGGCAACGGGAAAGAGGCGGCGTGGCAGCGAGGAAGCCGAGAATGACGACAATGTTCGGACTGGACCTAGCGAGGAAGACCTCAAGGAGCTTGCTAAGGTTCACAAGCTATTGCGTGAACTCTGGCGCTCAGCTGAACCTGTGGTCCACGGTATTATGCCACAGCTGGAGGCTGAACTTGGTGCGGAAAACACTACTCTACGCCTGCTGGCACTCGAGACAGTAGGCGACATGATATCCGGCATAGGTGCAGCTGGTCCTCCTCCGCCTGCACAACTAGACCCTGCAGCATACCCGTCTCAGAGCTTGCAGACTCATGCGCCAAAGCCCACTAGCTTCAACTTTCTCACTACGCCTGCTGCGCCGGGTTCGTTCTCCTCGTTTCACCCCCAAACGTATCAGACTTTTATGAACAGGCGGTCTGACGGGTCTCCGCAGGTTCGCGCCCTGTGGACCACATGCGCCGGCCGCATCCTGTCGACGTCTGCAGGCGGAGTCGGACTGGACCAAGATGAAGAAGAACATCTTATCTCGTACATGTCGGATATGCTTCAAGACAGCGACGAAAAGGTTCGATTGGCTATGGTCCAAGCGATCGGCAGATGTGACCTGGAGACAATTGTTCAGCGAATTGGTGCGAGTGGCGGGGTGAATGACAACGGATCAATCCTGTTCCATCTTGTCGACAAGCTGAGAGACCGAAAGATCAGCGTACGGTCCGAAGCAATGGACCTTCTCGCCCGTCTCTGGGGAGTAGCGTCAGGAGCCATGGCGGAGGGCAATGAGCGCATGAAGAGTCTTCTCGGCCCAATTGCTTCTAAGCTGTTCGGCGCTCGCTACATCAACGACACAGAGACCAACTACCTCCTGCAAAAGGTGTGCTTCGATTCTTTACTACCACTAAACTTTCCGCCATCCAAGAGCAAGACCACCAATGGAAACTCACAACGGGTAAAGGACAGCCAAGCAACACAGTCTCAGCGTGAGTCAGAGCCGGATGTGGACGCTATTAGAGCCGAGCGCATTCTCCTCTTGACGAGTTGCCTTGAGGAGAGGAGCAAAGCAGTCCTTTTCAGCTTGCAAGTACGCCAAGCTCAGAGCGCCAAATACATGGAACTCTTTCTGAAGTGCTGCGAAGAATACAACGGAGGTGTGAATATCAAAGGCGGCAAAGGCAAGAAGGACAAAGACAATGCAGAGCTCAGTGCTGAAACAAAGCTTCGCAAAGTCATTGCCGCTCTTGTAAATCCCCAATACTATGCCGACACAATGACAGTCAACGACCATCTTTTCAAGTTTGCAAAGAAGCATGACAGGAGATCCTATCACCTCATTCGTTGCGCCATGGACCCGGCCAGCGACTTTAAGAAGGTAACGAGAGCCATCAAAGAAGCAGTCAGTCGAGCGGATACAAGCATAGCGAGCAGTCTTGCCCACATCATCACGGGATGCAGTGTCCTACTATACAACAAAAGCCACATCCCGACCATCTTGGAGTTTTCAAGGACAGACGAAAAGGGGCTTGGCGGTGTCGCGCACGAGATCCTAAAAGACATGTCGGAAAGACATCCTGAAGTCTTCAAGGCTCACGTTCGCACCATGTGCGAGATACTCGTCGACCAGGCTCCAAATTCCGCAAGCGATGTGTCCGAGGATGGCACAGTGCAGACTCTGAAGGCGTGCGCTGGCTTTGCTCAGAGATTTCCCGATGAGATCCCCAAAGAACGAGACTTCCTGCAGGCAATGCTTCAGTTCGCCACGGTCGGCAGCTCACCACAAGCGGCGAAACATGCGGTGACTGTCATTGCATCAATCGACGACAAGAAAGACATGTATGTGAAGAACATAATCAGCAAATCCCTGAAGGAGTTCAAGTACGGCGAAGAAGGATACTTGACCAAGCTTGCGGCACTCAGTCAACTCATGTTAGTGGCTGCTGGAGACATCGAGGACCAGCATGATGCCATCATTGGTGTCGCTATCCAAGGGGTTTTGCTACAGCAGCGGATCACAGCGACTGGAGACGAACCAGATTGGAGGGAAGATCTTGACGAGGATACTTCGGCCAAGATCTGGGCTCTCAAAATCCTGGTCAATCGCCTCCGCTATTATGCCAATGCTGTTTCTTCCGAGGAAATGCAGACGACTGTAAAAGAGATGGCAAATGGTCCATATACTCTGCTGAGAACGCTAATCAAAAAGGAGGGCGAGATGGGCAAGGGCGAAGGGACGACCCCTTCATATCAAAAATCACGACTCAGACTCACTGCTGCGAAATTGTTGCTCAAGCTGTGTGGCGCGAGCAAGCATCTGGACCATCTGCTCACACATGCGGACTTCAATCAGCTCGCTCTTGTTACTCAAGATGCCGTCGGCGAGGTACGCTCCGGATTCGTGACAGCGATCCAGAAGAACATCGCACTCGAACGTCTACCGAGCAGATTCTATGCTATACTGTTCCTTCTCGCATTTGAACCCAACAAAGCGACGCAAGAAAAGGCGGCGGCTTGGCTGAAATCACAATCCATGCGGCTCACAAAGAAACATGACATGGCCATGGAACTTTGCTTTGCTCGATTCCTCAGCTTACTCGCTCACCATCCTGACTTTTCCATGGAGGTGGAGAACCTCAAAGACTTTGTCGCATACATCATGTTTTACTTGAAAGTCGTTGTGCAGAAGAGCACCATATCTCTCATCTATAACGTGGCTCAACGCGTCAAGTCTGTCCAGGACGGTATCAACCCGGAACTGAGCGACAATCTCTACTGTCTGTCCGACATCGCACAAGCAGTAGTTCGCGCATTCGCAGATGAGAAGGGCTGGCAATTGACCGCGTTCGACGGCAAGATCACAATGCCGTCAGGCATCTTCGCTCTGATCAAGGGTCACGGTGTGTCGCAGGCCATTGCCGAGAAACAATACGCACCAGAAGACCTTCTCGACGGTATCGAAGACGCAGTGCGCATCAGTCTGCATCCCAAGAAGAGGAAAGCAGATCATGCATCGACCAAACAGGCCAAGAAGAAGAGTAAGCCAAGCGAGCCTCGCGCCGCCAGGGCAACTCCTGCCAAGAAGTCAACGAAGCGGACGCCCAAGAAGCCGACTGGTGATTATGAGGACGAGGAGGAAGGCGCGGCAATGCTGGAGAGCGAGCGCAGACGCAGCTCGAGAAAGTCGAATGCGAAGAGTTATGCTGGTATGGCTGACAGTGATGACGAAAACGAGGATCAAGATGGAGGGGCAGAGGGCGAGCAGATCGAGGTGGAGGAGCAAGAGGCTGAAGAGGAGGATGAAGCTGAAGAAGACGGCGAGGAGCAAGCGGATGGAGATGGTGTAGAAACAGAAGAAGCTCAAGACGAGGAAATGGCGGACGTCGGGCCAGCTCCTGAATCAGAAGAAGAGGCAGACGTAGAAGAGGCAGAGGACGAAGAGGAAGAAGTCGAGACACCGGCAAAGCCAGCTAAAAGAGGCAAGAAAGCCACCAAAGCCGACACCATAAAGGTGGCTCCAGCGACGAATACCAGGAGCACGAGGTCCAGGAGATAGGACCATGTATATTGACAGACCATTAACGAGATCCTCCCTGACAACGAGCATACATTGAATCACCTTCATGCAATACACAAGCCCTGGACAGACTGTGCAGTAGATTCACGACACAGTGGAAGATTCGGAAGTGTTCGACGACGTGCAACCACTGACTGAACACCGCCATTGCTGTGTAGTTCGTCGTCGAGGAGAGAGACGATAATCTGCCCGAGACCTAGGTCTGGGTCTACTTGGATGGCGCCTTTCCAGAAGTCGACAGCGGCACGCGTAGAACGACCATCAGTAGCCAGACGGACGATACGCGGTGAGTCTATCGAAGACCTTACGATAGAACGTTCGACTCCCAAGAGCTGAGAACGCGAACGTAGACTGACCTCCACCACGACGGTCCATCCATGAAGGTCCTGTCTCAGCCTCTTGGTTTCACTTTATTGTAGGGCCGGCGGGACGTCGTATACCGTATCCATGTCCAGCTACACTCAGACCATCTAATCTACAGAAGCCAACGAGGAAGTGATTATGGAGTAGGTTCGCTCGCCCCGGGGAAGAACCCAGAGCATTCATTTCCTCCTGCCTATTTCGTGCAGCATCTCAGCTCGCCGTTGCATGGCCCGGTCCTCTCGGATAAGATAGTCAGTCGAGACGAATGCAAAAGAGCCGAGGATCAAGAATCCACAAGCGGAACGTTCGGTCGTGTATATTCATCTCGGCTATGTGGTTCTTCCCTCGCAGAGTGAGGTAGGTATACTAGGACTCGTATCGTGCAGACCGAGAACGAGAACGATGACCCCCAGCTGCGGTTGCCTCGGCCGGATCTTCCGAGGTGGAGCTATGACGGTTGACTATTGCCGAGCTCTGTCAAATTTCAGGCAGCGTTTTATGTGCAAGAGTAAAGCGAAGAGTATCTGCCGAATTGAGTGTGCTGTACATACCGTCAGCTACTGCTGTATAGTCAGTCGTAACGTCGACCGGCTGAGACACTGGGGGTAAGTTCAGCTCGAGAGCGCTGGCTGGAAGGTGCGAATCATCGCCGAGGTTCTGTCAACATAGGCTTCCTTCTGGCTATGTTTTATTGATGAGCACGAGATCAATTACCCAAAGGAGACGTCGAAACGGCTCTTCGTTCAACGTAACGGGCGTCGTGCATGGTATTGCCATGTGTAGTTATTTTCTTAACCGTTGAAGCAACGGTCGGTGGAAGCAGCGAAACGGATCGAGAGCCATGGGTCCAGCTGTTTACCTAAAGACCTGCTTTGTTTGGTCCGTTGTCTGAGATGGACAGGCAACGGTCGATGGTGGCTTATGGTTCTTGTTTTTTTGTGTTCTATCGGCGGGTGGTGGTTGTGGTCAATATGATGGTAGGTCGTGGAGTTCTTTCGGTTCAGTTTCGGGTGGCTTCGAGGTTGTATGGTCGATCCGGAAGTATGTCGTAGATGAACGACACGGGGGTTCATGCGAGAGTTTGTGTTCAGGGAGAGATTGTGTTTCGAGACGTCGATGAAAAACAGTCTTCGAGTCGATGCATGGGCGGTGGTCGGGTCGTAGAGTGGTCGATGGGCCGCCGACATTGTCCATGGACGTGATTGTAATAATCGAGACTCTTCGAGAGAAGGATGTAAAATGAGGAACTTGTGATAGATATTTACACAGTATGAAATCTAGGAAAGGTAACAAAAGGGTATTCCCGACTCCACCGCGCCTGGTCCTGACATCTCCATGTCCGTCTGCTTGTAAGCACCCTGTTTTATGTACTGTATATTATATTGTTTGGCAACTCCTAAATCAAAAGCTCGCAGAGTCGACCGAGACGTCAGGGTCCTTGCGGCCATCGGTATAGGTGGTGGTGACGACGGTACCAACAGTGCGAGTAATTCCTCCCTCCTTTGGCAAATCTCCGAGCATCATCTCCTCGTCGTCATCTACGTGGGTCGCAGTGACTTGGGTACCGACCTTGCGGGAGACTTGTGGACCGGTCGTGTTGCGCTGGGAAGCGCTTGGGTGGTTGGAACCCCTGCTTGGACCCTTGTCCTTGAGAAAGAGGGCGCGGAGCATAGGAATCGAGGCGGCGATCATGACGGTGTTGTTCTCGCCGATAACGCAGTACTGGAGGACAGCGAAGTTGTAGGTAAAGTCTGGTCCATTGGAAAGTTGTCTGATTTCGACGGCCTTGGCGACAGAGGCAACGAAAGCGCTGGAGAATAGTCAGTATCGAGGCGAGAATGAGAATCGCAATTATGTGGGGAAATGACTTACAAAATGGAAAGCATGAGAAGAGCACCGAGACCGATCTTGGTACTTGCTGGCATCTGGAGCTTGCGGATGATGGCCATTGGGAGGATGGTGAGAGACAAATCGCAGAAGCTGTTGAGACTGGCCTGGACGTATCCGAGATATGTCGCGAAAGTAGCAGGTTGGCAGTTGGCAATGGCGGCGACGGCTGGGTTCCAGTTGGCAGAGAGATGAATGCCACAGTCTGCGTATGACTGGACGACAACGAAGATGTTGATGATGGTCTCCATGCCGATCAGTGCCCAGAGAAACCAGCGCTCATACTTTGACTGGGATCCAATAACGCTCAGAAGGAAGGCGGCGAAAGACATGCGACCAAAGTAGGAAACGACGACACTCCAGCCCTGGATGGAGAGGATGTAGTGACCGACCTGGCCAATTTGTGCCGGCTCGAGGTCGAAAATGTGGTAGCCCATACCAGCCTCGCGGCCGGCGGTGAGGAGAGCAGAGTGTACGATTTCACTGAGCTATGTGAATGTTAGACCTCAAAGCCAGCCATGATTGTTGTGAGGGACACAGGACATACCAAGGCGACAACCATAAGCCAGTCGTGAATCTGCATGCGGTCCTTGAGGTAGGCGACACGGGTCCATACTCTCATGCCGACAATGGCAAGCGAAAAGGGAAACAAGGCCCAGGCAAAGGCGATCAGGCCAGTGCCGATCTCATCCTTGCCTTTCGCCAGCATGTTGAATTATTGATTATTAGAAGAAGAGGTGACCGGAAAGGCAGTTTGGACAAAGACGAAGTTGACGATGAGGGACGGGAAGAAATGCCGACAGCGACAGGATGAGTTCAGGAGTTATATGAGCAAGGACTCATGGAAGAGCGGATCCAATGCTTGAGGGGGAGAGAAAGGTATGAGACAATTCTTCGAACGGTCACCACCAAAGCGGAAGAAGAATAACGGGGGCGGGACGGTCCCCAACTTATCTTCAGCGTCAACCGAGATCTTTTAGAGTGAAGTCCCTAGACGACGGGAACTAGTAGACGACCACGTACCGTCTGCGTGCTAGCCCACAGTTGTGGCCCTGGCGGAGGTTTGGCCATCAAGCCGAGAAGCCAGCGGATTCGAGGTTGTATGATTGTGGAGCCGATTCAAGCAGGCCGAGCGTTATTTCATGCAGGCACCACGTCTTGACCATCATCTAGAATGGCTTGTGGCGTGTTACGGAGTCCCGAAAGTTCGCAGGCACCAGAATAGAGCAGCAGTAGAGGAAACGTGAATTAGTAACAGTACTTGGCAATGGTGAGCATCTTCGTTGAAGCCAACTATAACTCTAGTCCCTGTGGTTCTGTTTGCGCGTTGCATCCGTCGAGCCGGAGGAGCTGAATATAATGTACAATTTGTATGTACTGGTTATAACAATCGAAGGTATTAATGCCGTCATCCTGGTCAGATGGCTCGGAGTTGGTTGTCAGCCTTTCTCAGTTGCGATGTCGAGCTGGGTGATCCGCTCAACCTCGAGTTTAGCCAAGCAGTGAAAAGGAGAGCTCTAGGTTGCGGCAAGGCCATGGACTACCAAAGACCCATGTTCTTGTTCTTCGCTTGGACGTGGGGCGGTGGGAGCCGTTGCACTACTGCATCGTACCTCGGACCCCTTGCCAAGTTATGCTGAAGCAGTGGAGCTTAATTGTGCTTGCGCGTGGTGCTTGTGCGTGGTAAAGATCAAACAGACGGCTCGGCATAATTGTTATTGACTTTGTCGGCACTAGAGCATTTTGCCGGCAGATTCGAGCCGGTGGTAAGACCATAACGGCGGAGGATAGCAATAGTAACAACAGGTCTTCCAGGTTGCTATTACTTGGAGAGGGTTCTCCGAGAGTCAAGAGTGGAGTGCACATCGTAACGAGAAGACAGCAAGAGTCATATGCTGAGCATGCAATCTGTCGCGAATGATCGACGGGTCTGGTTCTTTGATGAGCAGATCGTCTTGGCCTGCAATATTAATCAGACGAAACAACCAGATCCAAAGTGCACTGTTCATCCGCGTCATTAGTCTTACCATGGATCAGTAATCGAGAGATTCAAGGCAGGTGCTGTAACATCCATTTCAAGCTCTTAACCGGTCAATTATTGCACGCGTCGCAAGCGCAACATGTCCATAGGCGAAACACCGTGGACGTCCATATGTAGAATATGTCCATACGATGTTGAGTAGGGTTTCAAGCCAAGCGAAGGCGTAACGTGCTCGATGCTTGGTCGTGATTTTGTTCTGATCAACGCGTTGTCCGCATTTCCGATCGCGCAGTCTGGCCAATTGCCGTAGTATGGGAAGAGCTGCGGTTGCGACAATGGATAGGTAGCGGGTACTTGGCTGTACCCAAGACAGTTATGTACAGCGCCGATATTTCTGGGCAACGACGTTCATGGTCAAGTCGTTCTTTCGATAAATCGACCGTTTTCTGGAAATAATGCACAGCATCTGTTCTCTTGCCTCTCCGACCGATTCCCTCCTCGGAGTCCTGACTCGCAGGAGACGCGCTAATGAGTCATGCAGACATCGCTTAGACTTTGCCTATAGACGGCAAAGTCAAAGTGCGACAAAACGCGAATGCATTGTATATACCGAAATGGTTCTGGTCGCATTCAGGAGAAGTTCTGGATATGTGGATAGAAGACTGGCTCAGATTCGTGCATGTGTTGTTCGCCTGAATGGAAGAAACCTGTCAGACAGATCATGTCGGTGAGTCATGTATCGTAGACCTGGGACTGGTCCTTGGGTTTTCTGTCCTCGAGGCTGGAACTTGCAGGGGACCCAGACCCCGATGCAGACGTTGATCAAGAGTCGAACGAGTCATGGAACAAAAGGCGTACCTACCTACGTCCTGTTATATGATGAGTAGTATCGGGTTACATCAGGGGTCTCAGGACTGACAGCAACGATCGTTGCCTCGAACTTGAACGTCGGCGGCATCCGATGCTGATCAGGTCTCGTCTAACCTTGTCTCCAGTGCTCCGGATTTTCTTTCCTGCTTCCGGACCCGAAGAACGACAACGAGATGTTGGTATTGCTGATGCCTCCGTAGCGCATCGAAAGCATCGACCTATTGATGCTGAAAACGCTGGCGTTGGAACGCTCTCTTTGCTCGAGGGACAATCCGATCTCGCCGGTCGGTAGGCAACGAACCGAGCTAGCGTGAGAGGGGAAGTTATCGCGAACTGGATAACTGTGCACTTTGATATTCAAGCTGGAGTTCTGAACTCTCGGATTCAATTTCAAGCAGAGACAGGGACCCTTGAAGTCTGGAAGAACCACAGAGCATGAAAGAGCTTGGACGGGGGTTTGGGTGAAGTGCGAGCTGGAACGAGACCGCTAAGCTCAGACGAGCAACTGCCCCACCGCTGTCCACGGTACCTTCCGCCGCCGCGGTCTTTCCTTCCGAGTCTTCGGTCTTGGCGTCCTCGATATTCTCAGACAACGCAGAAGGTACATGTATGTGCTTGAGACTGTTCAATCTTGGTATACAATTAAGGTACTTGGAAGAAGCATCGTCAAGCACGCATTACGAAGGTTCATAATGTTGCAACTCTCATGGTAAGGTTCTCGCAATCTCTGTACTTCCAATGAGGTGGATCTCAGAAGTAGGTGGGGCTTGTCATTCGTACCTGGACGTGGGGCTCTATTCGCAGTACTCTCACGACAACAACTCCTGCTATACACAGCCAAGGATTATCGCATTATCGCATGAGAATTGTTAGGTATAGCATAATCCCGGGACCCAAGACGACCTGCAAGCAGACATAAGGTAGCGAACGCCAGTTGAAGTGTCTGTAGACGATACTCACCGCCAGGTGCGCCATATGTATCTTCAACTTTTGCGGGGCCATGGACAGTGCACCGTATCTCCAGAGCGGTATCACAAACTGATCAGACACTTTTCTTGCACTTGAGCACGACGTCACTATAGTGCTCTTGTAGTGGCCTCAGCAACTGCTATGACAGCTAAAATGTATGTGCTTTCGTGACAAGGAAGATGATTGTCTTTCACATGCTGAGAAGATGAAGATGCCAAGAATCTCGAAACGTGCGGCATTTGTGCAGTAATCCGGGGCAAGAGCGAAATAACGCGAGCACGAACAGTGACGGATGTCGGACCCTGATTCTGCTGGCCGAGCCTCGTGAACGACCAACAAGAAGTCAATATCATTTCATTTGATAATATTCACGATCGTATCAATTGTCAATTGAGCTTCGCATCTTCTTCTTCTTGTTGTTAACCTCTCGCTCGTTCAGCGCCTGCAGTTGATTTCTCGTTCTTACCAGATACCTTCGTTATCTATACTCTCTATCAAATTCCAACCTCTTTTTTTTCTCGCATACCGCATCCCTCAGCACAAAGATGCCTGACATACACAGGATGCCGGACAAAAAAGGGAGAAAGGATCCATTCTGGCTAGGGTTCGTCACTCAAAATCACAATCGCCAATCGCAGATACTAAACCATCTACAGTGGAGCAGCGGCATGTTTGGCAGCGACCATCAGTGCGTACACCATGATACCGGGTTGAAGGCCACGCGACTTATGTTTCACAGCACATCCATTGGATCAAACGAAATAGTATGGCTCGACAAGTACCGCGCCCACGACCGATTCTGACCACTTGCAGCCGCATGCAAGTCATGGAGAAACCACAGAATATCGCCAAGACCATGGCTCATTTCGCAGGCCGCGACGGTATGTGATTCGACAACTCTCCTCCAGACCTCAACTAATACCTACTAAGGAGTACGATCCCTTTGGACAGGAGTGTCAGCATCATGGCTGCGCCAATGCTTCTACTCAACAGCTCGCTTCGGCCTCAACTCCTACTTTGTTGAAAAGGCAAAGCAGAGGACCGGTCAGCAGAAACTCTCGGCGTATTGGGAGATTGCCTGCGCCGGTGCTTCAGGTGGTCTGGCCGGAATGATTGGAAATCCTACAGAGGTGCTTGCTTCATTTCCTTCACTGCTCGAATCTATCAAATTAACGCCGCCAGATTGTGCTTGTCAGAATGTGCGCTGATGGAGCGAGAGAGCCCAGCAAGCGATACAACTACCGCAACTCGTTAGAAGCTGTCGTGAGGATAGCGAGAACTGAGAAGATATCAATCTTCGCACGAGGCCTGTTACCGAATACTGTCCGCAGTGTTCTGATGAGTAGGTCACCAGCTTCCAGAGACAGGAAAAGCGATACTAACGGGCTTCAGATGTTGGACAAATAGCGACGTGAGACCGTATATCAGATTCGGTAGTCAATCTTCTAATGACCTCACAGCTACTCCGCAGCGAAACGACAGCTCCTTGCAACGCCGAGTCTCGGTCTACAAGACGGCATCACGACGCATTTCTTGTCGTCTCTGATCGCCGGTACCGTGGCCACCACCATCTGCGCACCAGCAGACGTTCTCAAAAGTCGAATCCAGGCTGCAGCTGCCTCAGGAGGCGTAAGTCAACGCACAAGACTGACAAGGATATCGACTAACCATTTGTAGAGCCTCAGTACCATCATCAGGGAGTCTCTACAGAAAGAAGGACCAGGATTCCTCATGAGAGGCTGGACGCCTGCCTGGTTACGACTGGCGTAAGTCTTGCCATCTGGAGACCGCGGATGCCGTACTGATATGTCCACAGACCGCACACAATCTTGACCTTTATATTCATGGAACAGCTGAAGAAGGCGTTATAGACGAACGATAGCGTTTCTGGAGACGAACATTCGCCACGAATCACAAACCGCGAACAGTCAGAGGGCTACCAGTGGGAGCGGTGAAACGGGGCTGGATAAATGATCGATACCCCGTCTAGAGGAACAAACGTACGGCACGTAGATTGTCGATACCACTTTTTATACAAGTATACGCCACCATCGACGGAGCATTGACTCTCCAGACAGTGGTATACATGGAATAGCGGGAAACGGCTTTATAGACATTCGATAGCATTCGAAAACAAAAAGCGCAGGATATCATTGCAAGTCATTCATCATATGCAGTAGCGACAGCCGACTCTCATTCAAAACCTAAGCAACCTCCCTCCTCTCAACTCTCGTCATCTTCCCACTCTTCTCGCCCTGAACAACCACGTTCTCGATCCCAATATCCTCCTGCGGCCTAAGACCGACCCTCGTGACCGAGAACTTATCCGCCGGGATCCTGTAAGCGGGGACGAAATTAACCGCAAGCGCATACGACCACGCACCGACAAAGAAAGCCAACGGAACCGCCATCGCCGTGGCCGTCGAATTGTTCGCATCAGCCGCAACACCCAGCAGCGGCGGCACACAGGCGCCGCCCGCGACGCCGCCGACGATGAACCCGCTGCCGCGCTTCGTGTACTTGCCCAGCCCGCGCATGCCCAGCGCCACGATCGTCGGGAAGATGATGCTCTCGAAGAACAGCGTCATGTACAGCATCGCCATGCCCGTGTCGCCGCGCTGCGTGATGGCGGGAGCGATGAAGACGATGCATAGCGTCAGGTAGGCGAGGAAGACCCAGCGCGGCCGCACGAATTTCATGATCAGTACGCCGGCGAAGCGGCCTAGTGCGAAGCAGCCTTGGGCGCCGGCGAGGAATTTCGCGCCTAGACTGCTGTCTGTGTTGGGCCGCACTTCGGTTACGTAGTTGATGAAGTAGCTGGATGGCGTTAGTATGGTATGACCTGGATGGAAGGGAAGATATAGGGTACAGCAAAGATACAGGGTAGGAGAGATAGGAGACGTAAAAGAAGAGAGGAGATACGAACCCGGCAATAGCAACCTGTGCGCCAGTATAGCAGAACTGCGCAAACGTAGCGTGGAAGAGACGGTACTGCTTCCAGAACGGCTGTACGGCGGTATTGGCGTGCGTCTCTTCGGCCTGGTACTCCATGTCGGCATCGGTGATCTCGGGGATGGTCGAGAAGTAGAAGACGGCGGCGAGCAGGAAGCAGAAACAGGCGATGGCGAGGTAGATCCACTGTACGTTGCGGAGCGCTTGTTCGTCGTCGCCGGTCTTGAGGAAGATTACGTAGGAGCCTAAGACAGGCGCGACGACGGTGCCGATGCCGTTGAAGGCTTGTGAGATGTTGATGCGCAGTTCGGCGTATTTTGGGGGCCCGCAAACTGGGATGGTTCGTTGGTGGGATCACGGAGACTTTGGTAGTGGTTCTACTTACTGGTGATGTACGGGTTGGCAGCTGTCTCGAGCGAACCGAGTCCGTTACCAATGATGAAAATGGCGGCGCAGAAACCGCCGAAGGAGTTGTAGAGAATGCATGGCCAGGCGACGAGAGCGCCAACGCCGTATAGGCACAGCCCCCACATAAAGACGGGCTTGAAGCCATAGTGTCGTAAGATCCAATTGGCGTGGCCGAGTGAAGCGAGAGGGTAAGCTCCGAAGTATGCAGCTTGAAGACCCGAGGATCTAGCTCTTGTGATTCCGAGTGAGTTCTGGAAATGTTTGTTCAAGGTGTCGAGCAAACCATATGAGAAGCCCTTGAGCTATATTAGGGCCGTGTATACAGATTGCAGGGTGGGGAATGTACCCATAGGAAGAACAAGATAGTGACCAAGCAGATGGGGTAGATGGAAGCGCGCAAGGACAGCTCTGCAGCTCTAGTCCTCTTGCTATCATCAGCTTTGAGTGAATGCTTTCCGAATCTGATGAAAGCCATCTTTGGTCTAAATGTGATGTAGTAGAAAAGAAAGTTAATGGATCAGCGTCAGACGTGCTTGCCTGATTATATATTACAGATGATCGTCTCACGGGATACCTATCTTGTGAAACCGCTGCCATGCTGTCTTCCTATGCAGGGAAGCAAGGAGGAGGCCAAATGTACCTCGAAGGGTGGGGAGACCATGTGCGGGTGCATGTCTGAGGGATGCCTGGGGGATGCGTCTGGGGATGCGTCTGGGGGATGCAGATCATCGTACAAGGAGTGGGGTAATGAGATGCATCTGACCAGTTTCCTTACCCCAAACCCAAGAAGAAGTTCTTCGGCTTATATGTGATTGGTGTTTCGTAAACTGCTTGATAGGGCAAGCCAAATAGTATCGGTACAACGTACGCCTAGTGTAGGATCGGAAACACAACGCGGCTGATTCCAGTGGGGAAAGTCTTTTCCAAATGTGCTGTATGGGACTCGCAGGTATTGAGCGGCTGACTTTGAGAAGGAAACTCTACATGTGACGGATGTCGTGCATCCCGCCTTATCGCAAAGGACTTTTGCTATCCCGAGGTAGGCATACTTGCGATCCAGACGTGTTGCTTGAATACATAACCATGGAGGTCGGTCTGGTCGATGCTGGTCGATGCCATGCATCTGGTCTCGACAACACGTACAAGTTGCATGCAGTACTGGAGCCCCTTGAGCCTGGTAAACTATTGCGTACTCTGACGAGCGTTGGGTGCGATTTCTATCTCATTTCCTGGAACATTTAACGAATGAAAGAAGTTGGTTGACAAGGAGTGGTGGTTTGGCTTTTGCCCCGTAGGTTTGCGCCCCACAGATCATTGAACGAACTCAATGAATGAAGCTGAGACATCCACAGGCGATGGTTCACGTTCTAAAGGTATGCGAACCTGAAACCAGCAAAACTTGAAATGAAATAGACTGGTTTATATGCACTCAGACTGATGTCACATGAGAATGAACTGGATTTTATGCACTCATACCGATGTCACATGAACGGCTTTGATTTTAGTCGGCATCACATCTATTTATGCTGCTACTATCCCATGTACGACAAAGATCAGCACCGGAGATCTTTGATCTTCTTGCACAAATATGGTGTACGTCAAGGTCATCGACACTACGAAGCAGATCAGCGACTTGGTTGATTGGCTGCACTTCCGCCATGCGCCACCAGAACCGATGGAGCCAACTATGTATATTGATCTTGAAGGCGTAAAGCTTTCCCGCAATGGATCCCTTTCCATTCTCACTCTTCTGGTCGACACAGGGATTCCCACCATGAGCATCTACATTATAGATGTGCATACTTTAGGAACACAAGCATTCACCACCTCCGGCATCGAGCGGACAAACCTGAAGGACATTCTTCAGAACGAAAGGATTCCAAAAGTGTTCTTTGATGTTCGTAACGACTCCGATATCTTGTTTGCACATTTTGGTGTAAAGTTGCAAGGTGTCCAAGACATTCAGCTTATGGAAAGCGCTACAAGAACAACGACCGGATCTAGGAAGTATCTGAGTAGTCTGGTCAAGTGTGTGGCAGACCTCGGGCACAACACAGCAAGTTGGAAGCTGGCGAAAGAGACGGGGGAACGACTGTTTCGATCTGAGTATGGCGGATCGTACCAAGTTTTCAACCAGAGGCCAATCCCTAAGCAGATCGTCTCCTACTGCGTTGGGGATGTTCAGTGTCTCCCTCAGCTGTGGAATAGTTTGCAGCGGCAGAAGGCGAGACTAAACGTATGGCGAGACTTGGTTTGTGAAGAAACCAGGAAGCGTGTCACAGCATCTCAGAAACCAGAGTACCAGCCGCATGGCGCAAACAGGGCTTTAGCTCCATGGAGCGAAGCTCAGAACAAGATTCTGGATGAGTGGAATGAACCCATTCGTCTAGATGACTACTACGATGAAGACCGTGATTGGGACGATGCCTATGAGCAGCATTTCAACAGCGATGATGACGACGATTGGGGTCCAGAGAGCTGCAGGGACATCATCAGCAGTTGGGACTACGATTGTTATTATTCCGACTGAAAATGTCACGCTTAGCAAGTCTCCAATTGGTCTTCGTGTTACTTCCGTCTGCTTCTTGTTGCTTCCGTCTGTCATGTCAAAATGAGAGGCTCTTTGGTATTCCTGGGTTCAACGTGATGAGCTCGAAAGTGGGAAGGTCACGGATGCAGAGAACGACTTACTATAGCCAATCTTTGAATCAGGGGACAATGAATCGGTTCGAACACGTTTCGGTGTCTGTCTAAATGACCGCTGAGCCTAGATACGTCTTCTCAGACGACGTGTTGACGCATAAACTGAGAACCTTCATATACACATAAAATTTCTGGAGGGAAAAGCGTGACTTAGGAGAAGTTGACGAGAATGAAACAAGTTGTATCGACAAGATGTGATTGGTTTTTTTCCCCATGATTTTGCCCCACAGATCCAGTGAAATGACGAGTGAGACAGCGACATCTGTGGATGAAGTTCGTGAACTGGAGGAGAACGAGAACGCGATTTCGGAGCGAGCGAAGCTGTGGTCGACGTTGCTAATCTGCAGAGGCGGGGTAAAATCAATACCTGATCACGGGCTGGTGTGGCCTCCGCACAGGGTTTCCGACGTAGGCAGCAGCCTCGCCTGGAATTTTGTAAACTCACGACATGTGTTAAGGTTTGCTTGCCTCTATGTAAATCGCTCAACCGCTCGACTCGGTCCTTTTCTTCTATACCGCATTTCTGCCACGGTACGCCACATGTACAGAGAGTTCGCAGATCGTTGGGCTCGCAAGAGATATTTCGGTTAGACAGTCACGAGGCTCGAAAGAGGAGGGACTCAGGCACACGGTAAACGACAAAGAGCCAGATACCTGCTTAATATCACGCCCTAGACGTGCTACATAATTGTACGAGTCTGCATAAACCGGGTCGGCTACTCTACTAACGACCATACACTGACAAACATCCAGTATCTTCAGTAATCATACCTTTACCACACTTTCAGCATGCACATCTCCCCAAAACTTCGCCAGTCGGCGGAAGAAAAGCGTCCGACCTTTTCCTTCGAATTCTTCCCTCCAAAGACCGCCCAAGGTGTTCAGAACTTGTATGACCGCATGGACCGTATGCATGGCCTGGGCCCAGTATTCATCGATGTCACATGGGGTGCTGGAGGTCGTCTTTCTCACTTAACGAGCGAGATGGTCAAGGTTGCTCAATCCGTCTACGGCCTCGAAACATGCATGCACCTGACCTGTACCGACATGCCCAAGAGCAAGATCGATGACGCACTGAAAGACGCCTACAACGCCGGTTGCACCAACATCTTGGCCCTTCGCGGAGATCCACCGAGAGAGAAAGAGAAATGGGAGGCTACTTCTGACGGCTTCAGATATGCCAAGGATCTTGTCAAATACATCAAGGAGTCTTATGGTGACCACTTTGACATTGGAGTTGCCGGATATCCTGAAGGATGCGATGACCATCAAGACAGGGATCTGCTTATGGAGCATCTCAAAGAGAAGATCGATGCTGGTGGTACCTTTATCGTCACACAGATGTTTTACAACGCCGACATCTTCATCGACTGGGTCAAGCGTTGCAGAGATAATGGCATCGACTGCCCCATTGTCCCCGGTATCATGCCAATCTCTACTCATGCTGCTTTCCTGAGAAGAGCAAACTGGACCAAGTGTGATGTGCCAGCAGGATGGTATGAGGCGTTGGAGCCCGTCAAGAACGACGACGCCGCTGTTCGTGAGGTCGGAACAGGTCTAGTCGCGGAGATGTGTCGTAAACTTATGGATGCTGGCATTTACCATCTCCATTTCTACACCATGAACCTCGCCCAATCGACCCGCATGGTCCTGGAAGAACTTGACGTTCTGCCCTGCGAGGACACTCCCCTCGAAAAGCCACTCCCGTGGCGTCAATCTCTCGGCTTGAAGCGACGTGACGAGAACGTTCGTCCAATTTTTTGGCGAAACCGCAACAGGTCATACATTGCCCGCACTCAGGACTGGGACGAGTTTCCAAACGGACGTTGGGGAGACAGTCGCTCTCCAGCTTACGGCGAGCTCGACTCGTACGGCATCGGTCTCAAGGGTACCAACGAGCAGAACCGCAAGCTGTGGGGAGAGCCAAACAGTCTTCGTGACATTGCGAACCTCTTTGCTGGCTACATGGAAGGCAAGGTCGAATCTCTGCCGTGGTCCGAGGCACCAATCACATCCGAAGCCAGCGTTCTGCAGCAGGATCTGATCGATCTCAACAAGCGCGGTCTTCTGACTATCAACAGTCAGCCGCCAGTCGACGGAGCAAAGTCCACCGATCCTGTCTATGGATGGGGTCCAAAGAATGGCTACGTCTACCAGAAGGTTTACCTCGAAGTCTTGATCTCTCCCGAGTTGATCGACGAGCTGATTACTCGCATCGAAAGAGAACCCGATGTCACCTACTACGCCGTCAATGTCTCTGGCGACCTCAAGACCAACTCTCCTACAGAAGGCGGTCCCAACGCCGTCACGTGGGGTGTCTTCCCCGGCAAGGAGATTGTTCAGCCTACCATCGTCGAGACTGTCTCTTTCCTTGCTTGGAAGGACGAATTCTACCGTCTCGGTCAAGACTGGAGCAAGTGTTATGACAACGACAGTCCAAGCAGACAGCTGATTGACAGTATCATGAATGGATGGTACCTCGTCAACATCGGTAAGTCTTCAAAACCCGCGCTTCATTCCTGTTATTAACTATTCACAGTCCACAACGACTTCCGTCGCGAACGCGGCATCTTCCCACTCTTCGAAGGCATGTCTGTCCCTGGCCTCGACAAACACATCGTGACCGGCGACAACAGCGACCTCAACGGTGTACCACACACGAATGGCTTCAGTAGCAACGGCGACCTCGACGAAGCAAAGGAAGCATCGGCCTACGACGCCGCCAGAGTGAGCAAGCCCAATGGCCACGAAGCCGCGGCGCAAAGCGTCATCGCCTCGCACCCAAAAGAGGCCACGAACTAAGCCCAGTACCACAACAACAACGAACACACACAGACCGACCACTACCACGACTGTGAATGAGAAACGAAATGATCATGCGCCTTCTTCTTCAACAAGAACCAGGCATGGCATTAATAAATCTGCTGAACCAATCACGACCATATGATGCAAAAGCAGCGGCGTTTTACAAGGATCAACTGAGAGCATGGATGGATGCTAAAAAGCGAAAGATACCCCCATTCAACCGGGCGAATTGCATTGTCCTTTTTTTTGATTTGATTTACTGAGTTTAGAGGCGCGAGATTGCATGTAGATGATGAATCACAGAGATCTTTGTGCTGGCTTGCTTGAAGGGGATGTGATTTGTGATGCTGTGTGTGTTATGTACTGCTTTTGTGCCGCCGGGATTGATGCGCTTCATATTATGTCCCAGCCCCGTTCCCATTATGACCTTCATCGTGATATCTCCTCGGTCGTGATATCTCCATCTCCGTTGTGATATTATTTCCACCTTGATCCTGCTGGTTCCAGCCCAGCTATGATATCTGCAGCTCCGTCGTGATACCTCCTGCTCTGTACATGACTGTCGTGTTGTATCGTTATTATCAAGCCCTTGAGACTGTTGGATTCAAGTACGTTCATCTCGTCAAGATCCTTGGTCCCATCACAGTGTTCTCCAGATCGACATCGTATTTTGCTACGGAAATCACCCTCATGTGACGCTGTCATCCAAGTTGAAGTCCTTAGCTCCGTTGTTGTGAATATCACTCTCGTCTCATTGCTCGCTTCAATAAGCATTGTCGTTTGGTGAGTAACGCTTCCGAGACTCTGCAGCGCAATCTTTCTGCCTTTAGACTCGTGCTCCGAAAGGAAATCCGCTGCGCCTTCCTGTAAAGCCAGCTGGGAAAGAATCACGCTTGGCTGGTTGAACGCGGATGCAATCATCCGCCGAAGAGAAGCGAGCTCTCTTGTCTGACATCTGTTGAGATGCTTGTTGGCTGATGTCGACGTCGGCTTGGACTGCAGAGGAACGCTCGGAGAAGGTGCGCTTGCAGGGAATTGCCGGGATCTTCTTGACAAGAGTAGCAGGAGCTTCCGCTTCAAGCTCTGTACTAGGTGTGCGTTGTGCCAGAAGGATCTCAGGACTGGACGAGCGACTGGTGTCGGATTCTGTATCAGAGTGTTGCTCGAGCCTCGTTGCTCTGCGTTTACCCGGCACAGGCACGATTGGAATCGGGTCGCCTTTGTAAGGCCGTGATGACCAGGTTTCGTATTCGATTGACATTTCCTCGCTGACGACGGCGTACTCGCAGTACTTGATGAAAGCGTCGGGGTTTCCAAACGGGATGATGTCGTCGCCGAGTGATTTATGGGCCTGGGGTAGATGAGCCCTTAGACCCCTCACACCATTGAAGTATTTACGGTGTTGGTCTGCATTGCAATTGCAGACTGGACATCTCATCTCGACCCATTTTCCGTTGGAGGTTAGCACGACGGTAGGAGTCTGGCGGATAGTGTCGTATGGCTTGTAACCTCTGACAAACGGTCTTCTGTCGATTTCAGATGCATCATTACTAAGGGAGCGCCGACCCGCAGAAACGTGCTGCTGTTGAGACACAACAGATCTGTCTGAGAGCTGATCTGTAATAAGCTCGCCCTGATCCTCCATGGTTATGTCGTCACCTGCTGCAGGTCTTGCGTGAATGTTGTCAGTGGAGATAGCGGAGTTGGGTTGGCAGTCATTGTCAGTGGAAACCGCGGTATTGACTTGATCTTCGACATGGCTTTGTGCTGACTCAAGAGGGCCCTCAGGAGCGTCCTCTGTCAATTGTGTATATGTTCCAGAGGAGTCGCCAGACAAGGCCTTTACATACGCCTCAGTAGCAATCTGATTACATTAGACGACCATACACTCTTCGAGGGGCAGGCAAACTTTACCGCCAGCTTTCTGCGGATGTCTTCCAAAGTCGTCGCACAGCTCTTCTTCGTGCCTTCATATTCTGCTTCAACGATCTTCAACGTAGCAGTGATCCCTCGTGCTTTTCCCTCAAGTTTGATCATGTCGGAAAAAGCTATAGCGCGAACTTCGTCACCCATGGTGGTGTAAAGCTGGTGGGATGTCGAGGCTGTTGTGAGCAGTGGTGAAGGGCTGTAAACGCAGTCACAGAGCAAAGCATATGTAAGAAGAAGGTGGAAATGACAAGCAAACGCGAAGTAAACATACGGCAGACGTGTTGTTTTGAAGTGGAGAAGGCAATGACGATGTACAAGGGAACGCGTGAAGTTAGACGCGTACAACCTGATTTGCTTGTAGCCGTGAAATTGGGATATACATGTTGTGTTGACTTTGGCCACAGCAACCAGCTGCATAGCGCCATTCCAATGTGCATAGAAGCACGAAATACTCAGGTGTAAATCGTTCAAGCATCGCCTTTCGCCTTTGAATTCAGTGCTTCCAACGTCGTCGATCAATCAGAATTAAGCCTCTGGCGAATGATGGCCTTGTCGCCTACTGTTCCATCGACGGTCGAGTCCCTTCTCTCTTGAACTGGAGTTTCTACTGGATTGGACAATCTGATAGAATTGCCTCGTGCAGCGCGCATGCTGCAGAAGGCTTTGACAGTAGGAGGAGAATCCGAGTCGGAGGAATCATCCGAAATTGCTCGCTTGCGGCGTCTTACAAGGATTCCGCTTTCACCATGCTTGGGCATAGTACGTCGTGCTGGTTGTGGACTTCTGAAGCCCGGCGCCCGAAAATTTGCTGGTGCTGGCTCAATTGGACTCGAATCTGGCATTTCCATGTCTTCGACTGCCTCCTGACTGGGCGACTTCGGTGCTCGGCCACACGGTACTTTCTCGATAGGGTTTGCGATAACGGTCGATTCGTCAGCGCGAAGGTAGGTTTGTGCGGTCTCATCATCGACGATTTTGTGCTTGCACGCTTCAACAAGATCGTACCTTGAGAGCTGTTGAAGTCTGCGACCTTCGGCGCCGTGTGCTCTCCACAAGTGATCGGCCAAACCTTTCAAGCCCTTGAAAAAAACAAGGGTAACTGCGCCTTTTCTATGCCTGGTGTTGCCGTTACAAACCGGACATCGCAGCTCCACCCAGACACCATCCTCGCTCAGCACGACGGTCGGGAATCGTTCAATGAAAACGTAGAACCCTTTTTGATTGTGCCCGGTCGACGTGGCGGTTGGTCGACCAGCAAGTGCAGTGTCTGAGGCCTTCGACGAAACTCTGTGTGTCTGTCTTGTGCCCCTCTTGCTTTGTTGTTCGCCAGCGTCATCTTGATAGTCGGACTGGGTTTCCTTGATCTGGCTTGGACCTTGGGAAAATCCTGTTGTGAGTCTTTCGTGATTGACAATTGACTCGCCAGAGCAGGCCCTGCGGTATGCGTCGGCAGCAATCTGTACTCAAGATCAGAGGACAATTGCCTAGAACTTACTTAGGGGCTTGGTACGAACCTGTTGCTTGTTTCCTATGTCCCGCATCTGGGTATTGAAACGCATCTCTACCTCATTCTTTCGTAGTTTTGCAGCGTAGTAATTCTCCCGCACGCTTTCAAGGGTGGCATTCAATTCTTGTTCTTGCCGGCCAAGCTCGATCATATCGTCGAGCGCTCGCTGCTTGTCCATGGTTGCGGTGTGTTCAATGTATCGATGGAAAGGTTGGCGTGGATTGGTAGAGTGATGAAGCTATAACGCGTGCATGCGTGGGTCGTAAGTGAAGCGTGACAAATAATTCAGCAGAACACAGAGCTGCTGCCTGATGATGTAATGAAAGTGCACAAAACAAGGATGAGAAACTAGATGTATGTATTACTTCGTTTGCACTTTGTTTGCACTTGGTTTGCGTCTTGGCTATAGCAACCAGGCGCACCTCGCATAAACAATGTGCACCGTAGCACGCCGTATCCAATCATGAGTCGTTAATGCATTAGGATAACAAATTCCATCTCCAACCCAGTCCGAAATACACTTCAAGAAGGGCAGTATATGTTAGCGGCCGTCGCATTCACATATTGGCTATTGTTCGTAGCGACAAAGTCGTTTGGAGTCGCAGTACGGTTGAAAAAGAGGCAGGCAATCGAAGGAACACCACCAGCAGTGTAGTAATAGCCTTTTGGTGTTGGAACATTGTAGGCCATCAATGCAGTTGTGCAACCAGAAAATCCATTGCATTGGCTCAAACAACCCTCCCAACGATCGTCGAGTGTCTCGTAGTCAGGCTGGCTGAGGTAGAATGAATAGACTTGCGACTTGAGGAGTTCCGGGCTTGGTGCGTAGCCTGACACGGTACCGTTGCCGTAGTATCTCGAGGCGTGAGGGAGAGGGTTCATGATGGTGCAGTTGTTTGGAATTGGTTTATAGGCTGGTCCACCAGCTCGAGATTGGAGTGGTGCAGCTGCTGCGAGCAGAGGCAGGAGGGTTGCCAGAACTGAGGTGAACAGCATTTTGCAAGAGTGAATATTTTTAGGTGTAGGTGAGGTCGAATCGAATTCAATTGCGTGATGAGCAGTCGAAAGTGATTGAAAGGACTGATGAAGTCAATGTGTTGACGGTGTGGTGTGTATATAATCGAGTGTGGGATGTCTGTTATAAGTAGTAGTTCGTCGTATCGCGGCTTCCACTTAATCTGATATTCATGCCGCTCTTACCTTAGAAAGCATGGTACTCACCGCACGAGCAAGGAAGCGACGTCGGCTGTACTCGGGCGTCATAGCTGCAGCAGCGATGGACCGTTATTGACTAGGTACAACGATATGTGTGACCAGACGTCACACTGGAGATGAAGGTGATCGACTGAAAGGGTGTTCCACTGTAGCGGTACAAGAGCGCGTTGTGTCCCTTGGATCATTGAATGCACAGTGGGAGAGTGGGAGGAGGAAGTTGGTCGGGCTGAGCTCTTACCTAGATTAACGATTTCATGCACTGTTCAGCTCCGCCCTGCCAATCTATGCCGCATCCGGACAGTGCCAAGCTGCTCGCACCTACCATCGGGACAGCATGTGATACATTGCATACTGCATGTCATATAATAGCTGCACCGTGGTGGAATTGACTATCGATCTCGTACGACCAGTACGAAAATAGTTCTGTGGCTGTGCGTGCACCCCGACACCCTCCGACACCCTCCTTACGATGAGATGGACATTTGATGCGACTGGTCGGTAATAAATGCCTGGACCCTGAAACTGCCTCATGTATCCCCGGATTTCTGCGTGTGCGGCGGAAGCTCAGGGCATCAAAAGCCGATAACAAACCACAGAAATGACTCTCTTTTCATGTCGACAGTCCAGTAAAATTGTAGACCTATAACTCACGAGAGTATTGTTGTCAGGCTATCTCATCAAGTCGAACACTACATGGCCTCATTGGCAGTCCTTGGAGGAAAATCATGGCCTCGGCTCGGTCGGCGATTGCATCATAAGTTGAGCCCCGCATCATGCCTCCATCAGTGTCCAAATGTCCGTTACCAGACAACAACCTCGACTCTTCTACAATCCGGGACTGCATCCAAACGACCAATTCTAGAATTGCCTAATCGATCTTATCTTAGCATTCCACGCAGACACAAAGCCAAAATGGTCGACTCATCACAACAGCCTCTTTCCGGTTTGTGGAAGCCGACACATCTCGAACAGCTGTACTATGGACCCGACAGTGTATCCCAACATCTCCTAAGCTGTCTCCCTACCGAGAAATCCAAGGCCTTTGTCATCACAGGAAGCTCGTTGGCGACCAAGACTCAATTGATCAAACAGATCGAGAAGCTCTTGGGCGATAAACACGCCGGCACTTTCAGCAACATCAAGCAACACGCACCTGTAGCCGATCTCGACAAAGCGACCGAGCAAGTACTCAATGACTCCAGCATTGACACCATCATCAGTGTTGGTGGTGGTTCTCCAATCGACAGCGCCAAAGCCATCTCCTACAGACTGCACGAAAAGAGCGGGAAATACCTCCACCACGTCGCGATCCCAACAACACTGTCAGCCGCAGAGTGCACACCAAACGCTGGCTACACCAACGAGAATGGTCAGAAGGTCGGTGTCTCGAACCCAGCATTGGCTCCTCATTGCATCATCTACGACCCCAAGTTCGGTCTCGAAACACCGGCCAAGCTCTTGATCTCGACAGGAATGAGAGCAATGGACCACGCCATGGAGATTATGTACCACCCAACCACAACCGAGGTACCGTGCCGCCAGATGGCCTTGAGCGCCGCTGGAGATTTGTTCACGTACCTGCCAAAGTACAAGGCAGACCCGAAGAACGAAGACAATATCACCCACCTTATGCTCGCCTCGTTCGCATCGCTCGGCTTCCTCGGCTACAACACCAAAGGCGGTCTGGGACTGTCACACGCGCTTGGATACGCTCTCGGCTCGCCGTACAGCATTCCTCACGGTATCACTTCCTGCTTGACTCTCGGTCATGTCGTCAAGCTCAAGGCACAAGACCCTGCTGCTGCGACCCAGATCGCAAGGATGGCTCCGTTCATCGGTATTGGTTCGCGAAGCGGAGACGATAAGAAGGATGCTGAGAAGGTCGGCCAGGCTATCCTTGATCTCGTCGAGCAACTGGGCCTGAAAACTACTTTGGATGAATACAGCGTCGGACAAGACCAGGCACCGGTCATCACGAAGACTGCTACGAGACAAGAGAGTGGTCCAGTTTACGATGCTGTCATGAACCTCGTCAAGGGCCTTTGGTGAGCCTCCTCGTCATAAGAGTTTGAAATGTACATAGAACATTAACAGGTATACCCAGTCATGCTATTGAAGCTCCTCGACTGTGATATCCGCTCCCGTGCCTTCATATCTCGTAGCAGCCTATTAACCGCTTCATGTGTCCCGGATCCACCTGCACTATTCCCCTTCCGCCCGTTTTTGCACTATGTGATCTTCCACCGGCAAGATACTACTGTCAGACGGAGTGCTGCGTATCCTCCTGCAGATTCCTATCAGGACCAATGCCGGCATCGTCGTGACCATCTCCGTTTCATAGTGTGACCTTCCTCTGCCTTCAAGCCTTCAAGGCCCCGACATCTCCATGATAACCTTCTCCAAATTTCTTACATCATGCGCAAACCGTCCCAAAAACAACCCATCCACGCCCTCCTTCAGCATCTCAAAAGTCCCCGGACCCGCCGAGCCACCGTACAAAATCCTCGTGAGCCCCGTCCTGCCCTCAACCATGCGTCTCAACTCCCTCGCAACATTAACAACATGATCCGCCGGCGCCGGCTCCTTGGCCCCAATCGCCCACACCGGCTCATACGCAAGCACGACCTCGGCAGCATCCGGCACAGCATCCAGCACCGCGCGCACCTGGCCCCTGCACTCCTCGACCGCAGTCCCCACGGCCGCCGACGCGATGCTGCCGTGCGTTTTCTCGCCGATGCACACCAGCGGCACCATGCCGTGCGCGACGACCGCGGCGCATTTCTCGGCGACGTCTTTGTCCGTTTCGCCGAAGAGGCGGCGGCGCTCTGCGTGGCCTATTTCGACGATCTTGACGCCGGCTTGGGAGAGGTTGAGAGGGCTTACTTCGCCGGTGAAGGCGCCGCGTGGTTGCGTGTAGGTGTCTTGTGCGCCGAGGAGGACGGGGGTCGATTTGAGGATCTCGTGGGCGGGCAGGAGGGAGATGAAGTCTGGGACTACGAAGAGGTCGATATTGTGTTCTTGCGCCAGAGCGCCCAGCTTGGAGACTGCGGTTATGTAGGATTGTGTTTGGGCCAGGTCGAAGTACATCTTTAGTGATGTGCCGACGAGACGGCGTCGTGGTAGGGTTGATTCTGCCATTGTGATATGATCGTTTGTCGCGATGATGTGTCCGAAAGGGTTTCTGCTCAGAAAGCGAAAGATGAGAAGTTGTTATGGAGAAAGGCAGACAACTATACTTACCGTAAATGTACGTTGCAAACGACAAAAGACAGCTGTGCACGTCATGGCAAACACGTGCTGGTCGCGGGGTCGCGATGCGGGGTTGGTACCTGATCGATATGAGCCAATCAGATAGCACTTCCGCAACTCAAGATTTGACCAGGAAAACTTCCGGGTTACCACATCAATCAGACAGGATACAAGAACAGAAGACTCTTGTATATTACGAGAGATGTACACTATATCAGACCATTGCGATAAAGACGCCGATGCTGCCAGAAGCGTTCAAACTGTGCATTCGCTGCCTTTTATAATATTTTGATGGAACTATCCCTCATCTTGACCATCAAATTTCTTTTCAATCCAGGTCTTCGGGTTTGACCTTCACGTCGTCGTCGCTGTCGTACACAATGATGGGTCGATCAGCTGAACCCTCCTCTTGCTTCTTGTTAACTGAATCAGCCTTCTTGAGAATATCGACGGCCATCCTAGAGACCAATCAGTTGGTGGTTTTCTCCTTTGACAACTGCCTTCCTACTCCAGGGTCCGAATAGCAGCGGCTTGATTGATGGCCTTGATAGCCTCTTTCATCCTGGCATACATGATCAGTGAACAGGTCTCTGATACTGGTTTGATGGAACTCACAAGTGCTCAGGTAGCCCGTTGGTCAATTGTTGCATGGTGCTGTGTTCCTGTTAGTCTTCCACGACACGTGCGGACGTACCACGACCTACTCGGCCTGCTGCCTTTTGCGGGCTCTACACGAATTGTCAGCATCTATTGAGGAGACTTGAATCACTACTGACTTTGCCCGCCTCCTGGCCTCATTCTTTTTGAGATTTCTGGCCTATGCCTCATCAGTAACAGTTCTAGATCGAAGTATTGGCTTGAGATCACATGGTTCGGTCCAATCGATCCATTCGGTCCATACGGATTCGTCATTGTATATTTGCGTGAACAGCTTGCTATCCGCAAATCGAAATGGAGCCTGCGATGGATATTTCTCACGTTTCGAATGGTAGAGGAATGGGAGAAAGATAAAGAAATTCAGTGGGAGATCATGGAGGAAGTCAATGGATGACAATGGAGAGACATGAAGTCAATGGCAGATCATGAAGAGAGAATCGGATGACTTTACTGCGCCTGCCAGATGTGTCAAACGTACTTGCCTCAAGCGATCACTACTCTCACCCGCTTTTTAGGCTACAGCGTCCGCCGGTCGCGTGGAAAATCACGGGAGCAGATATACTCGACAAGATCCATATATGTAGTCACACCTCAAGCAACGTGACGGAGCACATCGTCACAGTCTGCTTCCAACGACTTCTTCCTCTGGGCATCAAGACGTCGGGTAGGGATGAAGATGTGAACGCAAGCTTTGTTGACAAATGATTGGGGAAATGATTACCCCGCATTGGAGAAGCGATTGGGGATATACCCTCCAAAAATTCAACCACAGACATTCAACCTCAATCAGAAATTCTGCATGACAGCGGTTCACTAACCTCAATCGATTCGATCGAGTATCACTACGTATCCGATTGATTCCCCTGAATAGTCGAGGCTTGAGAAGCAGCCATGTCTGCCCAACCACTAACAACGCACCTCCTCTCCCTCTCTTCTTCCGCCCACAAAACCGCAACAACGCACCCCTTCCTGCAGCAAGCCGGCCAAGGCACCCTTGACCCAGCCCTCCTCTCCTCCTGGCTCCGACAAGACAGACTGTACGCGCTCTCCTACGTCTCCTTCATCGGCAGCCTGCTCGCCAAAATCAGCATCCCCAGCAGCGTCCAACGAGCACACAGCATCGAGTGGAGGGTAGCCGACATGCTTATTGACGCACTCGTCAATATCAAGCGCGAGATAGGTCTATTTGAAGACATTCTGCGCAAAGACTTTGGCTGGGGAGGAGACGAAGACGACGATCGACCACGCACGCAGACCAAGGCGTATACCGATCTCTTCGCCGGTGCTGGAGCCGCGAATCAAAGTCTCCTCGTTGGTATGACTGCGCTGTGGGCGACTGAGAAGTGCTATCTAGACGCTTGGAGGTTTGCGCGGGGTCATATCAGGGAAGCTGCCGCGAAGGGGGACACGATGAGGGAGGTCTTGATACCGAACTGGAGTAGTGACGAGTTCGAGGAATTTGTGACCAGGATCGGAGCGTTGCTGGACGAATTGGAGACGCAGGAGCGTGTCACGAACGCAGATATCGTCAAGTGTGAGGATGTTTGGAAGCAGGTGCTCTGGGCCGAGGCGAACTTTTGGCCAGAGATGGACACGAAATAACGCACCGTGTGACAGACTGACACCGAACATGAACTATCGAAGAAAAGGGTATCTCTGCCTATCCCAACCGATTCCCATGAGCGCCAATTGCAGCAGCCATAGCCAAGTCATGATCCTTGTTGCCTTACTATCGACGCCGCGCCTTCTGCGAAACCTTATTACATCTTCGCCGGCGTCTCGGGTATCTCCCATATGTCTTTCTTCTTCTCGTCTTCAGGTGACTCTGTCGCGCTCATATCTCCAGTATCCAGCATTGACATGGATACTCCGTTGCCAAGTGTGTGATGACCGTTCGGGCTCAAGAGTGGCATCTGGGTGCTTGAGACATGATCACTACTGGAAGCAGATGGCCCGAATGGTATGCTTCCAGTACTGCTGAACACTGGCAGGTTCGCCCGACCGAATTGTATCGGCGGCGATTGTAATTGTCGGGCTGGAGGATCTGAATGAGCCGGCCGCCACTGTGATGCTTGATGCTCGGACAGTAGTTGTCGAGCCGCCGTGTCTGGTACGTAAGCTGATTGCGCCAGTGGTTCGGCGATAGGCGTCGCCGGTAGCGACGGTTGAACATGCTGAGCGGCGTTCCTCGGCACTACAACTGTAGTATTGAGCGTGCTTTGCACAGATGGGTTGTTCGGAGGTGGAACCGGCAGCTCGAAACTCCTGAAACTGCTATCATCCGCTTGAGCTGGAACAGTTGCATCAAGCACAGCAGGATCGGGCCGTGCTGGAGTCAACCTGTCACGAGCGACTGCTATGGCTGCCGGTGATGGTCCACTTGCACTCGCCAACAAACTATTCGCAGTACCGCTTGACGCAGCCGTTAGTCTCTGATCTGGCGGCATTGCCACGAAAGCGAGCGGATCTTGTGTTATCTCCCCCGAAGTAGCAGCATTGCCCTTCTGCCTGACGACTTGCTGAGGAGACTGGTCTGCCGACTTCCTTGCCCGCGGAATCACATTCTTCCTTGGCTTCTTTTTCGCCTCCTGCGCCGCCCGTTCTGCCTCTTCCCTCTCGCGCTGACGACGATCGTGCTCTTCCCGACTCGGAACCTTTAATGTGATACGCTTGATACCAGAAGCCAAACGGTCAATTTCTGGCGTGCCTTCTTTTGTACCCGCAGGCACCTCTGTCTTCGGCGTTCGTACAGAGTCAGCGCGCGGAAGCTCAGCCTTTCTGACACTCGTTGCTGGTCTAGATGGTAGGAATGCCGGAGGTGGTAGTGTGTGCGCCGCTACGGATGGTTTGATCGCTGGCACCCTTGGTTTTCTGCTCTTCGGACTTCTTGGCGCGGCCTTTGGCTTCGGTTCCGGGAAGGTATGAATAGGCAATGAGGGTATGGGAGGTGCCTGGAGATCGACAGGGGGTATGGTATCGGCATCAGAGGCTGCACTCGATCCTTTGCTGGACCGTCGTGGTAGGCTCAACTCAATCGGAATGGGTTCCGAAACAGGCAATACTCCAATAGTTTTCCTGCGGTCGACGAGAGACACCTCGGGTTTGATCGAGATTGACTCGTCGTCAGACGCTGGGCCGAAATACTCAGGAGCTTTCGTTCTTCTATCACGCAGCTGGCGGCCGCCATTCGCTGGCATTGCGGGGACAGGCGCTTCAGTTGAGTGTCGTGGTTTCTTCGCTCGTGCGACGATGAGATCTTCCGGTTTACAGCTCGTAGTAGTCCTGTCGGTCGGAATGATGAGCTTGCTCAATTCATGCGTCGCAACAATCCAATTGACCGCAACGCTAGCCGGATCCACCTTGAGCTCTTCAATAGGGCGCATAGTACCCGAGATCGAACGGTATAATTTGTCAGGATCTACTACCTTGTTTGCAAAAGACTCTGTCGGTGTCGCAAACGTGGGTAGCCAGCTGCGACTTTTCTTGGCTTGGGGTGGAGGAGGAGGCGTAATGTATTGTTCGAGGGCGGTAAGAAGATCTGAATGCCACCATTGTGGGTCATATGAACGTACACCAGATTGATCGTCAGGAGTGCTCGAGATGCCGCCCATGGTATCAGTCGAGAGTGTCTGCTCTGGACTCGATTTCGTGGTCTGGCAGAGGCCAGAGATATGGCTCATGACTCCACTAGCCAGCGCTCGGTCGCTATAACCCCCTTCCAGTACTGATATCACTCGTCCTTCGACCGCAGTACCTTCTTCCTGAGCAAGCTTGACAACGTCTTTAGTGAAACGCGCGTAGAATTCGGTAGGTACATTCACTGCATGTCTCTGCATGCCGGCGCCTTCATGTTCGCTCGCGTCGAAGCCGGCAGAGATGAAGATAGCTGCTCTGGGCTGGATAGCTTTGGGAGTTGCTCTGATGCGCGAAGCATGACTGCGGAGGAAATTTCTAGCCTTTTCAAGCAGAACCAAGTACTTTGTTTCATACAGCCTCCAGAAGTCGTCTGGGGTGGTCCAAGGTTCGAGGTGAACATTCCATACCGACTGTCCGTGGGCGTTATCGATGCACAGACTGGCATTCTGTACCTTGGTTCGGTCGCCTCCTTCGCACGGAAAAGAGTTGATATCATGCATGCTGTAATAACCGATTGCGACCTTCTTGTTGTAGGGCGCATTCTTAGGCATCGCGGCGCTTTTCTCGTTCCTAGCCCACGTGATCTCTTGTGACCCATCACCGTGATGCAAATCAAAATCCAGGATGGCGGCATGGGTGAGGCCGTAAGTTTGCGCCGCATACTCGATGCCGACATGCACGTTATTCAGCCAGCAGAACCCAGAAGGATAGTCGGAGGAGCAGTGATGACCAGGCGGACGAATCGCAACGAATGCGCGCTTGGTGGGGTTCGCGCTATCGAAGGTGGCATCAACAGCATCGCAGACACCTCCCAAAGCGCCTTGGAAGGCATCTAGCGACTCCTGGCACAAGTATAAATCTCCTTCATGAAAGTGTGCCTTCTCAGGTTGTGACGCCGGCGCATCAAGCTGTTTTGGTCTTTCCAATTCTCGTTCTCCTTGCTCGAGCTTCTGACCTGCAGAAGCGCACATCATCGCCAGCTCGTCCATCCAGTCTTTACCATGTACTGCTACCACAGCAGGATCCAGTAGACCCAGTGAGCGCGCAGACTTTCGAATGGCGAAAGGCGACTGATTGGGAGGTATTCCCTCCACTACCGGCGCATGCTTGCCCCCTAGATGTCTCGATCCTAGCCTGACATAGGCTGCAGACATACCCAGTACCGATGCACGTATCCGCTCTGGTCGCTCCACAATCATGCTAAGCATACTCTTTGACGTCCTCAACCGGGAGAACCTGTGGCCATAGCAAGCGTCATGAACAATGACGACCGTCTCCGGACTGTTCGCCGGATCCGAGTGTGCCTCGAGTTCCTTGGTAAAGTAGTCGGATGCAATGGATGATGCGGTAAGAGGCTTGTAAGGCTTGGAAGGCTCTTCATGGACCGTGTCTTGCGACTTGAGAGATATTTGCGAGGGCGATCTTAGATGTAATGTGCTAGATGCTCGTCGAGGAGTACCGACTCGAGGAGATGACGGCGCAGTCGGGCTTCGCAAGGAGCTGGTTGACGATTTCCGGAGAAGAGTCGGTGACGCCGCAGATACATGACGAAAGGGAATCGGCGAAGGTGTGCTACTTGTCTTGGTGTTGATCGCAGGCAAGGCTGCTACGCTAGACTGTCGCCGTGACGGGGTAAGGGAAGGAGATCGATTGTTCGCGACGGAGGACAGATTGAGACGCTCGAGAGTTTGGGAAAGTCGCGCAGTATGGTCCCTAGGCTTCTGCGACACAACCGAATCGCCGGCGTCAGTTTGTTCCATGATCGTCAAGAGTTTATACCATGCGCGACGTGAATGTCGCGAAACATGTTTATACGAAGTAGGCAGGGTTTCTGGAGTAAGTGGAGCCCATGCGGCTGCCACTGCCGGTGGTTCCTGCATTCACTCCGACGCCATGACGCTACCAAACCTTGAGGTCCTGGAATCACATGCTCCAAATTAGAAGTGCACGTGATGTACGTGTATATGAGATATGTTGGCCTGGAAATCAGATGCGAAGTTGTTGGATTCATGATATATATCATGTTGGAATATTATTTCTCGTCCTCGAAACATGCCAGCCCAGAGTCCACTATGATACAACGCATAATATATTGCGCACTCATAACAAAAGCTGCCAGGTCCCAGCCCTGTACTTTTGAGCGCCTATAACTAGCCTAGACTGGCAAGCAAGACAAGATGCTCTAGCCGTCAGTCCGTGGTGGCGAAGAAACCATGCGACCGCAGCAACGTGCTGTCAAGGCCGCTTCTCACAATTACACTCGTAAAACGTCGTCGTTGAGACGTGGTCAGTATTGGTGAAGACCGTTCATCTCCCCATTGTTAGGTATACCGAAAAATTCGAACCTAGAAGAACAATCAGTCGAATTTCCCTGTCATGTATCGTTTTCACTTACCAATCTCCTACGTTCAGCGTAGTAGGCACAATCGGGCCACCTCCAGTCGAGCTGTTACTCCAAGCATCGTCCGGTACTGCTTGACCACCGCCCATATCGCCGGCACTAGATCCTACTCTTTGCCTTTGTTGTTGTTGTTCCATTGCCTGCAGCTGCGCCCATGCTGCCGGGTCGTGCGAATACTGCATGGCTTGCAGTCCATTCGCAGCCTGCATAGCATCGCTATGAGGACTACGTAGCGGCGGTTGTTGATGCATAGGAGGCAGATTTGGCGGCTGCATGTTAGCTTGAGGTGCAAATTGCTGATGGTTCGCCGATCCACGGAGAGCAGGGTCGACCATAGTTTGCTGCGGACTCGACAAGCTGAAGAAAGAAGCGTCTGGAGGGAATAGCTGGTCGGGTTGGTAGTTCTGCCACAGATCAAGAGAAATGTTTGGTGTATTGCGGGTATGTAAAAAGAGATCCGGTGGGGTTCCCGGCATCGAGTACGGCATGAAAGGGGTATTTGCACGAGTGCCGGACCTCGAATCACCCATGAATGCATCGTGCACATGACGCATCGGGCTTGCTGCAGTCATGTTCGGCATCTGTGGTGGTGGTGGCTGCTGTGTCTCACGGGATGGCGTTGTGTTGGCGACCGGCGACACTGGTCGCGAACGTTCATAGGACATTTGAGCTGCGGGCGGCCCACCAGCGTATTCCATCTCCAGATCGTCGAATTTCCGCTTGGGTGGTGGCGGCTGGGGTAGAGGATCCTGCTTCGGCTGCACGTTTGGTACCGACGTGTTTGCTTTGGCTTTTGCATGACGCTTGCCTGCTGCCTTTTGAAGTCTTTCTTCGAGATGTTTGTTACCCAGGATGGACTCAAACAAAGTGTGTACCATCTTGGCGACGAGCCAGACCTTGGAGATGTCCTTCAAGGCATTCATACACACTGACAGTCTCTTTCGGGTTATGTCCACAATGTGAGGGTTGGAAGATCGCATCTGATAGACATGCATGATCAGAGCAGAGAAGAGACTGTAAACGCTGCAGTGTTTGTCAGTCGATGACAACTGGTATGCTCAAAGCTTGACTTACATGAACGCCGGAGCGTAACGGAGTTGGCCATGGGTGGTGAGCGCTTCGATGATCGAGGTGATCATGGCTGCTGCTTGATGGGCAATGTTCCGTGACGGGTATGCCGTCTCTTCGGGGTACCCATTACCTCGCTTCATTTCAGGAGATCCTGCTGCAGGCATGTGCGCCCTGTGTAGTAGGCAGAGTGTGGTACTAAAAATGTCAGTCTGGGCACTTTTATCAGACACAACATCACTCACTAGTAGTTTGAATGCAAAAGAGCAGACCAGAAAGAATGACGATTCTTTTCCCAGTAGACTTCTTTTGGGCAATTCTGCAGCCAGTCGGCCAAAGCCATGTCACTATGAGTCAAATCGATGGCTTTGATCCGGCCAGTCTTCTGGGCGCCGACGGCGTAGTTCTGCGAGAGCACAAGCCCCATGATTTCACAGAGCTTGACGTAGTTTAGGAAGAATTGGACGTGTATCGGATCTGGTTGGGATTCCGGAGACTTGTCAAGCTCGTCGTCGATGAAGTCGTCTTCGGTGACCATTTCGACGTCCGAGTCGTCAATGTTAATTCCGACTGGGCGACCAAGAGCAACAGCCACAGATCGATCTCGAGTGAATAGTGTCCACCAGATACGCTTCCATAGGCGCTTGTCCGATCGACTGAGCTGCGAGCTCTCAACACTGTTCTGTTTAGAGCTATACTGTTGGCTGTCGGAGGTAGACTTACCTTCTGTGCATTCCCGAGCCTTGAGCTACAACGACCGCAACTCTGCTCCAATAGAAGACGTTCTTCGTTACATCTGCGGCAATGGATGAGCGAGAGTGGGAGGCTGTTTCGGCGAATTCCCTCATCCTACCTTCAGGACCTTCCCAGTACCAGCCCATGAGGATCAGAGCTTGTACAATGGTGACGCGATCGTCCTCGTAGTTGGCGTCGTACAACGCTTTGGCGCGCTTGTAGAAGGTCATTGCGGCGGGAGTCGTAGACCCATTCGCGTCCATCAATTGAGAGTTTGTGCATACACGAGACCCAGCGAGTAGTATCGCCTGTAACAAAAGCAACGAAGGAGGGTTCTTCGGGTCTCGGTATCGTCGCATGAATTTGCTGCGATTGATGACCGGTACTACAGGAGCAATCCATTTGAAGAAGTCGTCGACAAGCTCGTCACACAGCTGGCGAGGGGGTAACAGAAAGGCTCCTCTCTCATGTAGTATGCGTATTTCGAGGTCGTCCATCTCGTCCATGCGGGCGCGTGTTCCTTTGACTGTGTCAGGAAGAGGATAATGCACGACGTCAGTAGTGCCATGTTGATCATGAACTAATAGTGCGAGATTCGATGACTCTCCCAGATAGGCCACACGACCAGCTTCTTTTATGGGCGCACGAGCAAACTTTGGCTTCATGTACTGAGCCCAGGTGCCGTTCTGTGTCTTTTGCGCCTCAAGATACTGCTCCGGCAAGACTGTGGAAGGAATACCGTCTGGTGAGTTCTGAATGATGGTGTTTTCCCTCGTGGGAGCGTCTCGTGTCATTAGTCCCAACGTGGGTGTGTTGTCAGCAGTCACAGTAGAGGCTCGCCTGGGAGCTTCGCTACCTCTGTCGCTAAAACTCAGATCAGCCTCTGGTCTTCAGCGGTGCAATGTTAGTTGTACCTGTCAGAGTCCTTGATCTTTGCGTTCGAAGTCTTCTTCCTTTTCGGGCCTGGAATCTTGCACTCGATGTTGAAGGCGACGCAGTTGGTGCAAGGGACGCCGAGGCTAGCAGCATCGCACCGGACCTGGAAAGTTCATGTTAACTTCTCGAAGCTGGTCGAGTAAATGCAAGCGTACCTTGCGCGCGTGACATGTCTATGGGATCGTTAGTCCGTATCCATTTATCTTCTGTCGCGTGTATGCTCACCTCACATGCCCGAGAAGCTCGCTGCCTATGCCTACTGTTAGCCCAACCCAACACATTATGATTGGCTTGCTCTTTCTGACCTTCGGAACCCAGCAGAATTCATATTTTTGTTCGCGTCCCCGCCCGGCGAGCCACTGCCATTCTCGCCATCCATAAGCGCGCCAGGTGCTGGCATCTCGTTCATGCTTTCTTCCATGATCGTCGATATCGCACGCGTTGGCAGCTTTAGGTGTTTCGCTGTTCGGTCGGATTGTGGTTGTTGTAAGGATCGCGTGATGTATGTGAATCCGCGCGCGCTATTGCGTGTCGCTTTTTATGAGAGATTGTTCAAATGGCTGCGGAGGTGTCGCGAATGCCGCAGCGCATTGCTCACAGCGCGTGAGCAGCGCTCATGCAGACGAAGGTCGACTGTAATATAGCGAGTCGCCGCAAGTGCGACTGTTCCAGGTGGATAATGATCCGGACGTAGTGAAAGTTCCAAGGAGAAGTTTTCTGGCCGATATAGGCTGACTGTGGTTGATCGCTTGATCGCTTTCGTCCCCAGACTGTCAAGGGTTGCGGTGCGGTGATGCGAAAGGAAGTCGCGAGTGCATGCGTCCCTCGCGCCAAGCGGAGCCGAGGTATCTCGTGCTTGCCATATTGGTTCAGGTGATTTTCTGCCGCACCACTCTGCCAAGATCGATCTTACCCCAGATCTCCAATGCCCGTTTAGGTTATGTAAGAGTCCCTCGATAGGTTTCATCCAGAACGTGATCGACAACTTCAAGGTTTACTTTCAAGGTTCGAGCTCCCCGTTGTAACCCGAGCACAACTGTCAGACCACGCGTACACTCAGTAGAACATGCTGCCAGTTCATTTTTGCACGGGGAGAGGCGTGAGATGATCTGAACACTGCGACAGGACGAGGACCCCGTAGCCGTTCAGTCGTCCCGTGTCGAGAATCTCAAGCATCGCCTCCGGTATCAACATCACCCAGACCAACTGTAATTTGACATCAAGGATGTCGAGTCATGACGGGAGGAACCGGCGAACATTGTTCGCGTGACGATAACGCATAGTAAAGGGATGAACCCGAGTCTAGACAATGACCTCGATTCCTGATCTTGATATTCATGCCATCGTTAATCATATAGTTCCTCGGCTAGGTGCCCTTTCCTTCGCGGAGTTTGCGCAACCGACCACTCAAGTGGGGTTCACTGCTCGCGACCTCTTTTCTCACATGTTTGCCTTGGCTGCGATGACGTGCTTTTGTAGGTCGAAGGCCTGGAGTAAGACCATCTTCATGTCCTTCGAGACGTAGTTCAATCTCTCCCCGTTGAACTCAGCCTTTTCCACAACCTCTTCGGTTGCCCATATGTATCTAGAATGCTCCGCGTCGCTGAGCTTGATTGGGACTTGTTCAAGTGAAGTGAGACCTTTGCGCTCTCTTTGATGGGGTTCTTTTCCATGAGTTTCGCGTGCTGCTTGGGGCGACTTCTCACCGTCGGTCTCCGTCAGACGTACTTGGTCACCAGTGTCGTCTGTTTCTTGCAACAGCGGATTGCCATCGTCGGCGTGTTCTAGCTTCCCAATCTCGTCAACCTCGACTAGGAATGTCGTCGCCAACCAATTCTTTTTACCGCCGGATGTGGTGAATCTCACGCCAGAGCCGACCTCCTGAATGATCCAGGCAAATGTGAGACCAGTCTCTTCTGCAAGTTCGCGGGCCACGGCGTCCTTGATTGTCGCATCTTCGGGGTCAACGCCTCCTGCTTTTAATTAGTGATATGTTTGTCGCTCGACCAGCCACCGACTCGCCTCCAGGCAATTCCCATCGACCAGGTAGACTGTCCGTCTCGGCTCGTTTCAGCAGAAGGAGATATGTAACATCGTCGATGGTGCAGAACACGGCTGCGCGCATCACAAGGCCATCAGGCTTGTTGTCAAAAGCCGCTTTGAATGTGTCAGGAACACATTGTACGAAATCCATCGCCGCAACAGGCGGCTTTTCCTTGAGTCGAAACATGGCACTTTCGTTCTGCAGCGATGTTTATGGATGAGAAGCTGCTGGAGTTCGCTTTGTGTGTATGAAGTGGAGAGTGAACGTTGTAGAGTTTCAAAGAACGCGATGAGGGTGAGGTTTATATGCTTCTGTTCTTTGGTCGGCGTGTGATTGTCAAACACGAAGGCACTCTGTATGCCACGAGTGAATGGCTCACATAGAGCATCAAAATCAGAAAACCATAGAAGATTGGGGATGTTGTAGGAAATTGACGAAAAGGAATGACCATTCCTTGTGTTACCCCAGACTCTTTGCACAATCTACAGTATAGTAGTGCCCATCAACAATTCCTGCCATAACAATCACTTGTGTTTTTGTCTTTGTCTCGCTTATGGAACGTACGCATGAGGAACAAGCCATCGCATGGTCTCGATTGGCATCCGAAGCGACCATTTGAAGCAGTCCACTCAGCGACTCATGAGGTCGGGGATGCTTCCTCATATCAGTGATAACCACAATCCAGCCGCTGTTGGAGAAGCTTACCAAAAGCCGATACAGGCAGTTTCGGCATACCCGATTAGGAAGTGCCGTCTCCATCAACCCCGCATCCCCTCATGCCCCGACCAAATCAGCCGCCAAATGATCCAATTGGAACGGCAACTCGACCACGCTGGACGGCATAGCAATCATGTCGGACAAAAAACGTATCCAGATCTCTTCAACTGTTGAACGAGACGCAGAATCATTTCGCGAAACCATACAAGACCACAACACTGGTAAGACAAAGATTATCGACCAGTCCAATCCTCACTCGACTACCTCTTCCACAACTATCACCAGCAATCCAATCACCGTTGAGGCACAAGGGCCCGAGACCAAGACCAAGCAAGGCGACAGCATAACTTTGAACAACAACCCGTCTCTACAAGGACTCGATACTAGTCAACTCTAGACCCACCACAATGGCTTCAAGCGGAAACCAAAAGCCTCTTGTCATCGCTATGGGCGCTGACGAGGCAGGCTGTGGCTACAAGAACAAGATCAAGGCCGACCTCGAAGCTCATCCTGGTGTCGCAAAAGTCATTGACGTCGGTGTGAACGACAGCTCCGACAAGACCGCCTACCCACACCCAGCTGTCGACGCAGCCAAGTTGATCAAGAGCGGAGAGGCCGACCGCGCCCTCCTCATCTGTGGTACCGGTCTTGGTGTCGCTATCAGCGCCAACAAAGTTCCAGGCATCCGTGCCGTCACCGCTCACGACAGCTTCAGTGTCGAAAGATCCATTCTCAGCAATGACGCCCAGGTGCTCTGCATGGGCGAAAGAGTTGTCGGTATCGAGCTTGCCCGTCGTCTGGCCAAGGAATGGGTCAGCTACAGGTTCGATCCTTCAAGTGCTAGTGCGGCAAAGGTTGACGCTATTATGGAGCATGAGAAGAAGAACTACAACTAGAGAATGTCGTTGGAAGGGAGACAGTTTTGAAAACACAGGCCTTTGGATCAGCCAGACATTGTTCGTTGAGCTTGTCGGAATACCATATGTTCGTCATTCAGTACACCTGTTTTCCGGAACCCATGTATGTGAGCGAATCTGCGGTTGAGCGCGCTACGAGGGTTTGCGCGATCATCTGTGTTCGTACTGTAGAGCGATTTGTCCCCTCGAGCTGTCCAAAAAACTTAAAGTGATAGAACGACGTTTGTGTATCAGATGGGAGTTATTCAAGCGTGTTCGGGCCTTAGTATCAGTAGACATCGGCCGCGCAGGATTTTCTTGGCTTGTATATAGCTTACCTTTGTTACTGCGATTGATATCGCATTATCAACACCGACTTGCGCTCACCAAAATAGAAAATATATCGGTGCTGCCGGAGTTGTTCCGCGCGGAGATGGTGCCAAGACCAGCCAAAGGCGGTGAGTTCGCATTTTTCTCCCCGAACTCCAGATTCTGGATCAGCGAACTTTCTCTGCCGCCGCCAAACCTGGTCGTCGCTTTTGCCTATTCCACCCTCACTCATCGCTCCTCGGGTGATAGAAGAGTAAAGTCGCCAATATGAAGACCACCTGGAAGGATATCGCTCCGGTTCCCAACTCCCAGGAGTTCCTCGACATTGTCCTCAGCCGAACGCAGAGACGACTGCCTACACAGATCAGAGCAGGTTTCGCAATCTCCAGAATTCGAGGTTCGTGTAGAATGAGTATGAATCAAGGCTATCATCCTGACAATTACCAGCTTTCTACATTCGTAAGGTCAAGTACACCGCAGAGACCTTTTCCGAGAAGATTTCCGCCATCCTTGACGGTTTCCCTCGCCTCCAGGACATTCACCCTTTCCACAAGGATTTGCTCAACACTCTTTACGATGCCGACCATTTCAGAATCGCCCTCGGTCAACTTTCCACCGCAAAACACTTGATCGAAACTGTGTCACGAGACTACATCAGACTGCTGAAGTATGGCCAGTCCCTCTTCCAGTGCAAGCACCTCAAGAGAGCGGCCCTCGGTCGCATGGCCACAATCTGCAAACGCCTGAAAGACCCTCTTCTTTACCTGGAGCAAGTCCGTCAGCATTTGGGACGTCTTCCAGCAATCGATCCAAACACCAGAACACTCCTTATCTGCGGGTACCCAAACGTAGGAAAGTCCAGCTTCCTCAAGAACATCTCCAGAGCAGATGTCGACGTACAACCGTATGCTTTCACGACCAAGTCGCTTTTCGTTGGACATTTCGACTACAAAATGTTGCGTTTCCAAGCAATCGATACCCCTGGTATTCTGGACCATCCTCTTGAAGAGATGAACACAATTGAGATGCAGTCAATAACAGCTATTGCTCACTTGAGATCCGCCATTCTGTATTTTATGGATTTGTCAGAACAGTGCGGTTACAGTGTGCAGGCGCAAATGGCTCTGTTCGCCAGTATCAAGCCCCTTTTCGCCAACAAGCTCGTCTTCGTTGTTATCAACAAGATTGATGTTATGAAGATGGAGGACCTCGATGCCGAGACACACCAGCAGTTGCAAGATTTATGCAAGAGCGGCAACGTTGAGATCTTGCAGACGAGTTGCGCCACCACCGAGGGTGTCATGAACGTCAGGAATGTTGCATGCGACAGGTTGCTCGCCGAAAGGAACGCAGCCAAACTCGCAGCAGGCACCAACAGCAGTGGCGAGGTCACCGGCCGTCTTGGAGACGTTCTTAAGCGTATTCACGTCGCACAGCCAATGGGTGGAATTGTCAGAGAAGCGTTCATTCCAGAAGGCGCATTAAATCGCATGAAGTACGACAAGGACGACCCAGACAGACCCAAGCTTATGCGCGACATTGAAGAAGAGGAGGGTGGCACTGGTGTCTTCAACATTAACCTCAAGGAGAAATGGCTGCTCGAGAACGACGACTGGAAGCAAGACAAGATGCCGGAGATGCTCGACGGAAAGAACGTTTACGATTACGTCGACCCAGATATCGAGTCGAAGCTCGCTGCTTTGGAAGAGGAGGAGGCACGTCTCGAGGCCGAGGGCTACTACGACGGCGATGAGCCTGTTGACGACGCTGATCAGGCCGAAACCAGATACAAGGCAGAGCTTATCAGAGAAAAGCGTCAACTCATCAGGAACGACGCCAAGATGCGCAAGAGTCTCAAGAACCGCGCTGTCATTCCTCGATCACGAAAGGCAGTCGATATCAACAAGATGGACAAGGGCTTGACAGATCTCGGCTTCGACACCACATCAATCACAGAGCGCGCTCGTGCCCGATCACAATCCAGAGCTCGTGGAAGGTCGGTGCCAGCCACTCCGGCCGAGGACGGCGACGCCATGGATGTCGATTCTGGCGCTGGTGCTCGTAAGCGCAGCATTTCACGTGCTATGAGCCAGAACAGAAGCCAGAGCCGTATGAACAGACGTGAGGATGGTGTCACAGATGAGGTCTCGAAGGAGAAGGCCGAGAGACTGGCCAAGTTGGGCCAGAAGAAGATGAACCGCATGGCCAGACAGGGAGAGGCAGACAGACACACTACCGCTGCCAAGTCAAAATGGCTGTTGGCCGGCAAGCGTGGTATGGGCAGCACCAGAAGCAGGTAGACGGGTCATTGTCGTTTCTTCGCATCGCTCGGCGCTTTTGGAGGTCCTGGACTGGCGTTCAAAGAATTACTGGACGCAAAGTCTGGTTTTTTAGCAAGATTCATATGCTTAATGATACCAAAATTCTCATAACAAACAAACATGATCAAGCCTCGTAGGGTATTCGCCGACCCTTATCCACGTAGTCTATAAATCTTTGTCCCCCATACCGTCGTAGTAAGCAGGCGGCGCGACATCCTCGTCTGCGGCCCTTCTGTTCACTGCTCCCTGATCTGAGCCCTTCCCGTTCCCGAAATATGGATCCAGAACCTCGACCGGCATCTCGGTCTCGACCTTGAAGATATGCCCACTCTCTCTGTGCTTGATAGTCGCACTCACTTCAATGACATGCTGTAACTTCATGTTGATTACCACTAGATCAGGAACAGTTCCACTTTTCAGACCTGTCATGTCACAAAGCCTAAACTCCCTTACTACGGTCACCCGAGTCCCGTCTGTAGGAAGCTCGAATTCCTGATTGAGCAAAAATGCACCCAGGTTCTGAGGTACAGAGTCAACAGTGTAGGAACCGCCCGCACCCCTATTTGTAAGGAGGTTTATCCGAAGGGATACGAGGTCGAGGTGCACCGACACCGATTGATCTGTGATTGTGTAATTAGATATCGAAAAAGTGATCGGGATCGGCTGCCAGCAACTCAGTGCTTCTGCGAACGTGATGTTTGCGGTGAAGGACATGGTCGGGACTTGAGAGTCCGAATCCGAGGAGCGGAGGAGACGACTGAAGCGGTTGCCTTTCGCGCCGGAAAGGTGGCGGTCCGTCCATGTGACGGTGTCGAATGAGCGGGAACACATCGTCGGTTGTGGTGGTGGTATGGTGCTCTCGCGCGGCGGATGGTCAATCATGATCTGTTTTGTAAAGGCCTCGGAGCCGATCACGCGAGCCCCGAGACTGTAAGAGATACAGATGGTGTCGACGCTTTGTTTGCCCTTCTCTCGAATACGCCATGTCAACGACGGCGGTAACGCGCCGATCGCTCGTTTCTGAGGCACTGCGAGCCCGTTTGACCCAGCTGATGCCGTGAATTCGAGATGCTCGCCGTCCACAGGGAAGGCCAGCTCGAAAGGGAACTCCATCGTCTGCTTGGTCGTAGCGGACGAACCGTGGCAAAGCGTTATCGACTTCGCGAACAGCGCATGACGTCTGCTCGTGATTGTACGATCGCGATTGAGGACGTATTCGCCGTCGAACATTCCTTGATACTCCATTGACCGCTTAATGGTAGCATCGTCCAAGGAGCGTATCGAAATATCGCCGCTGAGGACGAGCTCGATGCCGCTGAATCCTTCCCTTTCCTTCTCCTTCCGTGCCTCATATGTGACTTTCCCTCTGATCACTTCGCCGCTACGATAGATAGGACCTAGCACGCTGTGCTTATCTGCTTGCAGTTCGATGTCGAGGACAGCCATCCCGAGTGGATGTGCTTTATGAAATTGTTATCCAGCGATGGCTTGACTGATACAAGACAGAGAACCAGGTTTGCGGAGGAAAGTGTACACAGCCTTGCGGAATTGTGAACAAGGTATATCAAAAGCAGTATTACCTTGTAGCAGACTTACGCTTGTTCTGTATCGAATATCCAGGACGCTACTATGCCCCGCATGACCTTTCAGATCAGATGCAACGGGCGTGGCTGAGATTGGAAGCGGCTGCGCCTTGCTCGTGAAGAAGCTGTGCCACGTTATACAAAAAGATCTCCATCCAACAGTTGTGTTCACTTGAGGACAGCATGTAGAGCTTCCATGGAGCACCTCTGTGTACCGGTGACACGAAAAGTTACCCCGTTGATTGTGTTGTAAGCTTGTCGACCTCGACAGCAACTTACTCGACTGCCATGAACAGGCTGAAGTCGTAGACCAGCCGGGAGCCACCTTCAAGTTCCCCGCAGTTCCTGATGACGTAAATGTTGGTTGTGCCAAGCCAATACAGTACAATCACAGCATTTTTGGGATTTTCGTCTACTGTAACTAGATCCCACTTCGAGCTGCTCGATTTCCTACTACTCCTACTCGCTAGCTTAGAGAGTAGGATTTTTTAGCTCCTACTCGCTCGAAATTAAGTAGCTTAATGTCCTACTCAAATCAAGTATTAAGCTACTTATAAGCTACTTAACATTTATATAAGTAGCGTTATAGCACTATATAATATAAGTTCTAGTTACTATAGTAGCTATACTACTACTATGCTACTACTACGTAGCTTTATGTCCTATATTTATAGCTATTTAATAAAATCGAGTAGCTTGGAATTGAGCAGCTTAAAATCGAGCGGCTTAAATTCGAGCGGCTTAAAATTAAGCGGCTTAATTTATATAAAAGCTACTTACGCTCGCTCGAAATCGAGTAGCTCGATATCCTGCTCGATTTCTGGCTAGGAGCTACTCCTGCTTGCTCGCTTATGAGCGGCTCTAAATTAAGTAGCTCATAAGCGAGCGAGCCCTGCTTAGCGAGCTGCTCGCTGCTCAAAGTGGGGTCTACTTGCACAGCAGACACAGGTCATCAAGATATGCAAATTAGGACCTTTGCAATCCATAGATTCCACATGGATCTCTACATACTATACATTGTTACTCATCTCTAAATGATATGTCAAAAGACTGCATTAGACATTGCTTGTAGCTATGATCCGCAGAGTCTCAGGCTTCAATTTGAGATCGATCTACAAGGTAAGGGAAGATCGCATTACTAGTGACTATTACATCTAGACCCTACGTCCTGCAGCTAAAAGTTGCCCGCGCCCGCTGGGCTACCCACTTACCCGCGGGAAGTAATGGAAGTGCCTCTGCTTGATTTGCTGCAGAGGCAACGGGCGCGGGCGGACGCTGCCTGATGGACATGCCAGCGGATTACGTGGGTTTGAACTCCTTTCGAGTGTTCAGAGCGAACAGTTTCATCAGCCATTGGTCACATTATATAAAGAAACCTACTCGAGGTCTATTCTAGACCCTACAAGAAGCCGCTCAAGAGCGGCTCCTGCTTAATGCCCATCATGAGCGGCATATTGAGTAGCTTGATTTTGAGCGGCTCAATTTTGCTGCCATCCCTTGCTCAAAATCGAGCCGCTCAATATCGAGTAGACCCCATATCGAGCCGCTTGATTCATATAAAAGCTGGCCTCGTCCGCGCAAAATCGAGCGGCTCGATTTTCCGCTCGATTGGTAGCTAAAAGCTGCCCTTACCCGCTCGATTTTGAGCGGCTTAAAATCGAGCGGTTCAATAGTTATTTAAGTAGCATTATAGCGATAGATAATACAAATTATAGTTACTATAGTATAGACCCCACTTTGAGCAGCGAGCAGCTCTCACGAGCAGGAGCAGCTCTTAGCTGGAAATCGAGCAGAAAATCGAGCAGCTCGATTTTAAGCGAGCGCGAGCAGGTTTTCTAGAGATCGAGCCGCTCGAAATCAAGCAGCTCGATTTAGGCTACTCAAAATTTTGAAACAGGGGCTATATAGGGCTATTTTAAGGATTTAACTATAGCGTGGTAGTAGCGTAGTAGTAGTATAAGCTTTATAA
>Ga0058702_10000035_pt1 | contig 178787 bp, 171 predicted proteins | sample AgamicOrSfe_FD_83781 | JGI IMG/M metagenome (GOLD analysis project Ga0058702, IMG submission 83781) | Agave microbial communities from Guanajuato, Mexico - Or.Sf.e | ecosystem: Host-associated > Plants > Phyllosphere > Phylloplane/Leaf | place: Guanajuato, Mexico | collected 2012-05-30
CTCGTGCACGAGGTCGTCGTCGTGTCTGGCGCGGCGGAGGCCTGAGGATGCGTGGACCCTGCCAAGTGCGAAAGAGAGGAGATGATCGCTGTCCTGCGAGGCTTGATCGATATTTGTTAGGTGCCAGCCGGTGGAAACAGCATCGATCAGCGCAGGCTGGGTAATCGGTATGGCACGCGTGGAGTCGACAGGGTACCCTTGCGTGTCACCAGTGGTGCTAAAGTGTGAGGGAGACTTCGAGGAAGACTCCGAGGGAGGCTTAGAGGAAAAGTTGGAGGGAGACTGTGAGGTGGTCGGGTCGGCAGCAAACTCGTCGTCAGATAAATCGCTCTCAAAGTCTGAAGAGAGATACGCTTCGTCATTGGCTTCGATGGCGTCGAGATCGGACGAGCTTTCGTCCTCCGATTCGTCGTCGCTTGCGCCGCCCATAGCGGACTCTTCGTCCTCGTCCTCTTCGTCGGCTTCATCGTCACTGAGGGGTTCAAGCATGTGATGTACAGTCAGCCCGTACGGCTTGTCGTCCACGTGGACAATCCCGCCGAACGAGACTGGAAGCATATGACCCTCGTCAGGGAGATATGCACCTATCGAAGCACCGCAGACTGGGCGCTTTTGGTAGTATGGGTTTTTCGGCGCGCTGTCTTCTTCATCACTATCAAGCATTAGCACTTGACACTATTTGGACCACAGCAACTCCAAGTAACGTCTACCGGCACATGGCACACGACCTGTCTGGTACCCAGCGAATAATAAAAATATGTCATATTTTCTTGGTCTCATGAACAAAACTATTCTTGGGGTATAGTGCGTCAAAAACAAAAAATCAATGGGGATCGAGGTACCTTTGGTCCTGGTCGCGGCCGTGACCATTGCTTCGTCTGCAAGACTGCTGTGAGTAGCCTGATGGATTACCCGTACGGCTCTTGTGTCCACGGGACAATGAAACACGACCTTTTCGAACCTTGACATCGAACAGATCGCGATCGTAATGAAACTTCCGCTTGAGAGCAGCCTTAACTCGCTCCGTGCTTGCACAAGTGATGATGATGGTCGGTCTTGCATTTGACTCGTCCAAACCTATACCAACAAGATCTATTGTCGATGTTTCCAACGAATCTTTGAGGGCTCGCTCTACAATTCGAGCGAGTCCCATGCCGAGTTGAGAGTGCCATTGATGAAGGATCTGTTGCGGGAGGTTGACTGGAAACATTTTGCAGTGTCTTCGATCAGCGGATACAGGCTCTAGTACTCGAGGTGAGTGGTCTGATGGGTTACCCAGCGTCATAAGATCTCGTCTCCGGCGCCAACACTTCTGAAGTAGTATTACTTTGCGGCGAATTTCACGAAAGGAAAGATTGGGGTCCCAGACTTGCTTCATTGAGCTAGCGGCGGAGGTCAAGCCTTCTTTGATGGTATCCATGCGAGGGAGCTCCGTGTCGTGAGCGGGGCTTTGCTGTGAGGGTTTACGGGTTGTTAAGGCTTTGCGAGCCGGGACATTGGCGAACGTAGAGGGCACGCTTGAAGTCATGTTTGGCAAAGAGGCCAAACGATGAAGTGAGACGGAGGACTCCAGTTGCGGCTGTTCCGAGGAGGTGCGAATGGACGGAGTTTGTGGGTCTGATGCGCGAGTGACCGGACGTGGTCTTTGGGAGTAAACTGGCGTGGGTACCTTGATAGACCCTGCGAGACGCTGACTCCCATCATTGACAATGTCATCATCGTCAATGATACAGCAGCGATTGAGGTGTCTCATAATGTCGTTGTAGAGGAGATCCATTTGCGGTCCAGGTTCGTGGCTATCGGCAAATGCGAAACACTTTTGTACAGCTCGCATGTATGCAGAGCCACATTTGGAAGCCAGTTTTGGAATCCATATCTTCTCCAGTCGTGTCTTGAGGTCCTGAAGAGTGTACTTGGCTTTGTAAAGATCCCCGAGTGGTGCCCACAAGCCAATCTCAAGTAGGGTCAACGCGAGACCGTAAATATCGTGTGACATGGCCTGACTACTGCTGCGTTTCTCGACCTGCGCTTGTGGATGCTGGTAGATGTTCAGTGGTTGTGGACGAGCGCTACTTTCCATGGTCGTGCCTGAAAAGAGATCGAAAGAGTCGAGAAGAGGTGCTTCGACCCGTGCTGATTGTGACTTCGATTTCGGATTCGAGGTCATGAATACAACACTACCACTGTTCATGTTTCCGTGTGCTATATCTGCCAAGTGCATCTCCCTAAGACGCTCCGTGATACGCAGAGCAAGCCGGAACCGAATCTCGAGTGGAGGGGAGGCTGTAACACTTTCGACCGTCTTGGTGGACTTGGAGGCGTCCTGGAGAAGTAGCAGGAGACTCTTTGGAGATGCTATCTCAAAGTCGAGACTGGGTCCGAGTGTTTGTGCTTGGTTTGCTGGCAGCTCATACACAACCCCGATACGAGGTGACTGTGAGTCCTCAAAGTAGCCGAGCATTCTGAGATGTGTCGAAGTCTGCTGTGAGCGCTGTGAGAAGCCGAAGATGGCTTCCAATCGTAGAAGCGGAGGAGGTACTCTCGTTTCATGGTATAGCATATCGTAATTGGCGAACTCGACCAGTACTAGTGGATCCTCAACTGACGTCTGTGAACACGTCCGAAGTCCGTGAGGCATTTGTGAAAGTAGTAAACGAGCAATCATGCGTACCGTCGAGGGCGCACCGACACTCTCGTATGGAGGAGGACCCTCGTCCGGCAGGATCAAGGCGGACTGGTTGATCGCGGGTGGAAGGCCAACATAAGGAGAGTATACAGGCCTAGAAAAGCTTGGGTTGACCAGTGTCGTTGTTGAGGAAACAAAGCTGCGAATGGAACCATTGTCTGCAAGGTTCGATGCCTTTGTAGGTTTTGGGTAGGTTTCGGCGGTCGAGAAAGAAGGATGCGAGCCCTCGGCAATGGCGCGCCTGGCCCTTGAAAGATCATATAGTGTATCGATAGATGTCGTGAGATCAGTCACAAGATCTCCGTACTTCGACTGATCCACAGCAAGCCATCGAGGTTTCTCCGGAATGGTTACGGTTGCGGCAGGCCAGACTTGATGAGAGCGGGTCGGAAGACTGGCGGATCGAATACGTTCTGCTGCGCCGAGCGTGTCTTTGATACTATTGAGCACACTGGACACGATATCTGTGAGTCCAGCTCGGGCGACTGAAGCGTCGATATTGCCATCTTCGCCTTTACCTTCATCGCTCCATTCGAGACCCCAGGCGATCAGGCGATCCTTTTGGATACGGAACTTGCGATGAAGATCAGTGAGGATCTGAGTCTCCTCGGGTTCAGCTCTCGTGACGTTGCTGAGCGCGCTCTTCTTCGCTTCCACGTAAAGCTGCGTGAGATCACCGAAAGATGGGAGGACGCTCATGATGGTGAGCTGGTCATACAGGCCGAGACCCTACAAGGTGCCCTACGACGAGTCTGGCAACGTGTGTCGCGAGCTGTCTGGCACTCCGTCTGGCGGGTTGATCGTCTGATGTGTTACCGGGGGATCTCACAGCTTCTCATGCGATGGTGGTATGTAAAGTCAAGAAATGCATAAAAACTGCAAGTGGAATCGGAATCATTTCTTGCGAACATATTGTTTTCAACAAGAGGGAAGAAATCTACAGGCTGCCATTTACGAGGTCGTCGCAATCGCGTCGGTACTCACTCGTTCCTGCTCAATCTGAATGCTGGTGCCTGCTGACATGGCGCTAGTCGTGATTGGTCGAAAGTCTGTTTCTCAGCCTCATTTCGTGGAGGCGTCGGAGTTGTTCCCGTCAACCGCGACAAGCCGTGGCGATATTATTATATTGACCATACTCTGCCAATACGCATTAGATTTGCTATTCCGGCGCCTATTAAGGAGCTGACTGACTTACTGCTGCTCGGAACACTGCATCGTATTTGATGACTGATATCCTACCACGGCTGCTATGCCTCACTTTCACGCACAGCTGTCTACAGAAGTCGGAGTCATCCTGAGACAATCCGATGACATGGCAGTCAGTTCGTCACATGAGACAGCACGAGCTCGTGAGGCCAGGATCAAGATCAAGACTCGTCGTCGCAGATATCTTGAGATGCATCCCGAATATTTCAAGCAATCAAGTCTGGAGCTAGCCGGTAGGTCACATGGCAGGTAATTGCATTCATTCTGTCATCGTTGCCAACCCCAGTACAGATCCTCTCTTGTATGACCGTATGGTTCGTCACTTCCAGACTACCGTGGAGCGGGAGACAGAAGGAAGACAAAAGGGGTATTCGGGTACTTTGGAAGCAGACCTTCTTCGGTCAGAAGCGAAGATAGAAGCACTGAATCACCCTGACCCAAACAGTCCACTGATCTATAGACGCGATGCCACCGGTTCCATTGCCGCTGTCGACCAAGATGACGAAGACAGACCGAAGTCCAGAGAACAGGGTTTCGCAAAATGGAAGGAGTGCATGGAGCAGAGATTCCTTAGTGGGAAGGACGTTGATGTGGATTATGACAGCATCGACCATGATGATCGATACGATGATTGGCAGGAAGACTCGCGAAGAAGAGAGGAGAAATATTTCGAAGACGAAGATGCTGAATTTGTCGCTGGCGGCGAACAGCTCGGCGAGACTGGCATTCAAGATTATTGAGCCCTATTGACCGGCCAACCAAATAGCCCCGCGGACATTATCGTCCTGTCTACTGGCTATATGACATAACTGCAAATCTAGATGGATGAATATTTTGTACAATGCAAAGACGCTCGATGCAGTGTGGGCATGATACGATTGAGCCCTTCAACCCTTGCTCTTGGTGTTGAGAATAAGCGCGACGATAAGCCTATGGAAGTCAGCCATACGCACGGTAACATTCTGTGATATTAATGCTCACCCATAAAGACCAAGGACTTCTCCGAAAATCAAGATGAGAACCATACCGACAAAGATTCTTGACTGTTGCATGTATGCTCGAACGCCCTATCGTTATCAGTATAATGACCATGTATGAGCAAAGACGAGACGTACGCTGTCTCCGACAACACCGATAGCATATCCAGCAGCGAGACCAGTCAAGCCGACGGAAAGCCCGCATGCCAAGTGCATGAATCCAGTGAACAAGCTGTAATGCTGGCCTGGTGGAGGTGCCATATCTCCGGCGATCAGGACAGACACGACCAACGCATACACTGCGATGATACCAGCCATGACGACTGGGATCAACGACTATCCAGTAGTCAGTCCCCGCCCATCATTCCGTATATCGTGCTCTTACCTTCATGATCAGATCTGGCCTAAATGTTCCGACTCCTGCAATACCAATGCCTGATTTCGCAGTTCCATATGCTGCTCCGACACCTGCCAACATGTGTGAGACTTGGTCGATCCAGGGAAGTGAGTTACGTACATCCAAAGATCATGGCGAAAGCAATGCCGGCCTGTAGATGCGTCAGTGGTTGCAGATGAGGCAACTATGCAAGATGACCTACCATTCCGAAGAATGGCGCGAACTTGGGCGTCAGTTCCGACGCTGATATATCCGACATGTTGATGGTGTTGATGCGATCGGACGAGCAGAGAGTGCCTGCTCTCTAGATTGTCTTTGAGTGGTGGTTGAGCTTGGTAAGTATAGTGGTAGCAGATTGCGGAAACGAGCGTCGTTCGTTCGGCGTCGCCGCGTCACAGCCCGGCCGCCGGTCACGTGTTTCTTCACATCACAAAGACACTGAGCGAGTACCAAGCACCAACCTAAACCCACGAACATACACAACCTGGATCAATTCGACTGCGGCTATCCTTCTGACTCGACTACGTTCTTTGCTTTGTGCACTGAGCGTCCGATTGCAAAACTAGATTTTGCACCGCGTATACAGCTCTGTTTCTCAGACACCAAACACCGCGAGGAGCCGAATCAGCCCACGAACGACATTAATAAACCCTCGACAACCTCGTGTGAGCGATCCCAGTCACGCGTGCGGTCAGGATCAGCCATCTGCTTATACCTCTATCTCCATTGCTACAACTGCAAAAGACCACGCTTGTCACTTACGCCCAACCTTTCCAGTCGCACAAGGGCGGCGAACCCTTGTCGCGAATCGAATGTACTTTGGACGGAAGAGTAGGGTGTGAAGCAAAGGATCCAATGGCCCAATATCAGCAACAGCAAGGTCGAGAATTTGGTGGCCGACAACCTAGTTATGGATCTGGGAATGGACCTCTACCCGGACCAGATTCAGCTTCATCGCACCAGCGAGAAGCTGCCTACTCCAACATCTTTGGTGCCGCACCTCCTCCCGGGCGATCTCAGACCATGACATCGCCGCCTCCTCAGGTACTCCCCGATCGAGCTGCGACCATGTCAACACAAACGGCCGACTACATGCAAAGAGCGCCCCCAATTCGGCAACCTATGAACGGATACCCGCAGCAAAGACCAATGACAAACGGCGACTCGCCCGGTCATGATCAACAGGGTAACCCCTCGTTTCAGAGACAAACCCAGCCTCAATACCTCCCGCAGCCTCTGAGGCCGGATCGCCGACCATATGGAACTCCGCAAAGATTAGATCCGAGAGCGCCTCCGCCATCGCAACAGTACAATCGCACGTATACACAGCCACAAAGACCCTATGCACCCCCAGGAACGGGGCCAGCGCTGAACAGTGACCCTTTTCGATCACAATCTCTTGCTTCGGCACCTCGACCGGTGTTTCAGCAGTCACAAAGTCAATACAACATGAACCCTTCTCACGCTTTCAGACAGCCGTCGTATATGGGGAATTCAAGCACCAACCTAGCGAGGACGACAGCTCAAGGGCGGGTCGTACCAGATCGACCTACGGATGAGCGGACAATGTCCATGTCTTCGTATACAAGAGACACCGATTATTCTCAGACAATGAGCGGCAGAGTGATACCCAATCGAAAACGTGGTGACTCTGGTGGAGCTGAGATATTGATTGAGAAATTGGCCCAGGCGGATGGCAGACCTAACGGTGTAGCTACTGATGCAGTCAAATCTAGGGCTCCCAGTCAGGGTAGTGTGCAGTCGAGGACCATGTCGATGGCTTCGACCATCAACTCTCCTGGCTTGGGATATGAAGAATCTACATCTCCGCGGCCGTCACTTGCGCCTGCGTCCACAAGATCTAACAGTCAGCTCACGTCGAACAGTCAGCTCACGGGTAGTACCATGGTTGCGCAGAAGAGGCCATCACTGGTGTATGGTGCTTTGCTTTCCAAGGTCGCAACAGCGTTTAGAGAGAGGATCGCGATCGGTGAAAAGGAAAAAGACGGACTGGTGTACAAAAATGCGTTTACTGGATACGAAGCTGTCGAGCTTATTGCTTATATTATTCGAACATCCGACAGAAACCTTGCGCTTCTACTGGGCAGGTCTTTAGATGCTCAGAAGTTTTTCCACGAAGTCGCTTACGCCCATCGACTTCGCGACTCGCCAAATGAGATTTACCAATTCAAGGAAGCCCTGGTTGAAGAGACTCCCGAGGTCAATGGTGTCTTTACTCTCTTGACCGAATGTTATTCACCAACATGTACAAGAGATCATCTTTGCTACTCTATCGCTTGCCCGAGACGACTTGAGCAACAATCACGCTTGAATCTGAAATTACAACCTGGTCTGAAAAGAGAAGGGTCACAAGCAAGCTTGCACGAAGAGGAGAAGGATGATGAACAGCGTTTGTGGATCAACACTGTTTCGGCAGAGGTCGCGCAAAGTGTCGATGACCACGAGAAGAAGAGACAGGAAGTCATTGCAGAGCTCATGTACACGGAACGAGACTTTGTCAAGGATTTGGAGTACCTCCGCGACTTTTGGATCAAGCCACTGCGAAACCCCAACATCTCTCCCATCCCGGAACATCGCCGCGAAAAATTCATTAGGACCGTCTTTTCCAATTGACAAGAGGTTCACGCGGTCAATGTGCGGCTGGCCAGCGCTCTTACAAGGAGACAACAGCAAAGTCCCGTGGTACGAAATATCGGCGACGTCTTCTTGGAGTATGTCACACAATTTGGGCCTTTCATCAAGTATGGTGCGAATCAGCTGTTTGGCAAATTCGAATTTGAAAAGGAAAAAGCATCGAATGCAGCGTTCGCCAAGTTCGTCGATGAAACGGAAAGACTTAAGGAGTCCCGCAAGCTGGAACTGAACGGATATCTCACCAAGCCAACAACTCGTCTCGCAAGATACCCGTTGCTCTTGAACAGTGTTCTCAAGTCTACCGCGGAAGGCAACCCAGATATGCAAGACATTCCAAAGGCAGTGGCAGCAGTCAAGGAAATCCTCACCAGGGTCAACGAGGAGTCCGGTAAAGCAGAGAACATCCAGCAACTGCAACAACTGAATCAGTCGTTGAAGTGGGGTAACATTCCTTATATGGACCTCAAGCTTACCGAGGAGAGTCGTCAATTAATTTTCAGGAGCACGCTCAAAAAGACACCCACAGCAGAAGTTGCTGATATCTCAGCCTACCTTTTCGACCACGCTGTGTTGTTGGTGCGAAACAAGACTGTCAACAAGCGTGAGGAGCAAAAGGTCTACAGGCGACCTATTCCACTGGAGCTTTTGGTTATAACGCAGATGGACGAAGTGTTGCCAAAGTTGGGAATCGCCAAGCGGCCCTCTTCTAGCATGATCGCCGGCGCTAGGACTATTACTACGGGTGCACCAAAGGAACAAGGTCATCCGCTCACGTTCAAGCGACTGGGTAAAGGAGGATTCGATTTGACACTGTTTTGCACTTCGCAGATACAACGAGAAAAGTGGTTGGAGCACATTCACGGCCAGCAACAGAAGCTTCGCGAGCGCAGCAACATCTTCACAAAAACCAACATCAACGAGGGTTTCTTCACGGCAGCGGTCAGAGTCAATTGCTGTGTGCCTATTGATGGTGCACGGAAACTGGTGCTTGGTACCGACTTTGGTGTGTATTTGGCAGACCGCAAGCCCAAAGATGCTTCGCATAAGCCAAGACGAATGTTGGATTGCAAAATGGTGTCACAGATCGATGTTCTGGAGCAGCATTCAATTCTACTGGTACTGGCCGACAAGGTAATGTACTCGTTCCCGATGGAAGCATTAGATCCAGAAGAGAGCGCAGCTGCACCTTCGAAACGCGGTCGCAAGATTTGTCACGCCAACTACTTCAACGCTGGTATGTGCAATGGCAAGCTGCTGGTATGCTGTGTCAAATCATCGTCGCTATCAAGTACAGTCAAGGTGTACGAGCCAATGGACTCGATGACCAAGGGTAAGAAGAAATCTGGTCTATCGAGGATGCTGGCGGGAGGACAAGACGCTCTGAAGCCATACAAGGTAAGTGTTGTCATATCCACGAAGCAGCCGCAATCGCTAACTTGTGACAGGAATTCTACATCCCGATGGAATCCAACAGTATCCACTTTCTTCGGAGCAAGCTCTGCGTGGGCGGCGCGCGAGGCTTCGAGATCGTGTCGCTCGAGACACTGGAAACGCAATCACTGCTCGACCAAGCCGACACGTCACTGGACTTTGTCGTTCGTCGCGACAACGTGAAGCCGATCTACATAGAACGTACACCTTCGGAGTTCCTGCTCTGTTACACGGACTTTTCCTTCTTCGTCAACAAGAACGGATGGCGAGCCCGCAACGACTGGAGAATTACATGGGAAGGCCAGCCTACTGCTTTCGCTACGTGGGGCGACAAGTACATTCTGGCGTTTGAGCAGGACTTTATCGAGGTCAGGCTTACGGAGAATGGGCAGCTGGTTTGTGTGCTCACGGCGAAGAACATTCGTTTCTTGCATTCGAGCGAGAGAGGTGAGTCAAAACGATCATGATCGTGTCCCTGAGGAAGAGACTAATTTGCTACATAGATTCTGTATGCCTACGAAGACGAAGTTGGTGAAGACGTCATCGCCAGTCTGGACTTTTGGGGACGACCGATGTCGCCTCCCAATCGGTAGGCTTAGGCGTATGAGGTCGAGGCCGGAGATGGAACGATTGGATCCGATGGCTAGATGGATGTACGACTATGCTACGGTGACCGACGACAGTGAGGAACGCAATACCCAGAAACCATTCATTCATTCATATTCAGACCTGTTTCAAACTTTTGGTGCAAAGGAATGTTTCAAGCGGAGGCAAATGCGTGAATGCTAACACTGACTACTTGCCGTGGAGGGGTGCAGAAAGTGAAGTACACAATACACGACTGACCCCTCGGTGTGTCGCGCACGCACAACGTGACCACCGCCACATAGATTCGTTATCTGAATGTCCCATTGGCACTCGAGCTCGCACGTGTTGTCAAATCGCGGCTGACAGAGTCGGATAACATGGACACGGATTGGTGTCGGTGGAGTAGAAAGACTAATAAGGAAGAAATCCAGTTGCCGTGCCGTTATAGGTCGCATCGCAATACACGGATGTGCGCGGCGACTACATTATTGATCATGCATATCTGATGGTGTTAATGGAAGCCGACGACCTGCAGCAACGCAAGGGAGAGCAAGAGAGTCTAGACTCGGTAGACACCACGCATGTAAGTTACAGGCATGTAACTCTGTTTCATGCTTCAACGGCCGCGGACATGGATGGGAACAAAGGGGGTATCGGGTGCAAGTGGTACCACCACTGTCATTTGAGCCAATAGTGATGAGATGAAAATTGAAGCGAACACTGGTTCTCTGGATACAGGAGATAATGCTGGGCAGACATCATCAGTGGAATTATTGGCATTGACTCGGCAAAGGAGGCAATGTTGGTTAGTGTTGTTGAAACCCGTTGAAGAGGGGAGAATTAAGACTTTTGCCAATCTATTGCGCTATCGTGGTTGATCGGATGCCGACATGAACGGTGATCTGCATTCACAAGAGGTGTTGATGTGATGCATGTGAGATCATTCATGCTGGGTGGTATCGGGGTGATTTGGGCAACTCTTCTCTTGGCGGAAGGAGATATGGATGAAGAAGTGGCTTCTTTGTCTTTTGGTTACACAATCACCTCCTTCGATGCAGAAACCAGCCATGTGCATGCTTGTGGCGGTAATTGTTGGCTTGCAACTCGGAAAGGAGCATGGTTCATCATACACACAAGCGACCGTTGCAGTAGCAATCGATTGCCAGAGGCTTGTTTAGCACAGATAGATAGTCAGATTATCACATCAACGGGCAAGAAATGAGGACTTCAACGGGTTGGGGGTATCTGCGGACGTCGGACGTGGTCGAGTATAGCGAGGACAGGATGACATGCTTTGATTTATTCATGCCCAGGAGCCTGACAAGACAAGACAGGGCTGATGTTGTTGAGCACGAAGTACCTAGTAGCATCCTTCGGAACTAGATACGATGACCAGTTCGTAGTATAATAATAAATTGACTGACGTGCAGCCGTACGGGATTCGGGCGGCGCTTTTGGATCAGCCACACTAACCTTTCTGTCTACCTGTACTTTGAATAGATTTGAGTCTAGCGGCGACCGGCTTAGGGTCTGGCGGTTGTGAAGTAGCAGCAGTGATAGAAACTTGACGATCGTTTGTTTGTCATGTCCAGCGGCCAACGTGAGCTACGAAAAGGAGTCATAGTGCTATACCAGAAAATGCCGCAGACTGGCTTCTTTCACGTGCAGTCGGCGACGATAGCAACCAGGTCTAGCTTAATTTGCTGATCCCCGTCTGTTCTACCGCCTGGCACGCATTGTCGCATTCGCCATGTCTCCACTTGACGAGAAAACAGTTTATGGTGTGGTCCGCCGGTCAATTAGGCCAACAACGATCGAATACGATAACATTATTATTCCAAGTGTCTTGTATGTCTTTGTCTTGCTTGGCTGTGATCAAAACTGCAAGTGCTCCCGGTATCCTACCTTGCTTCGGTTCCATCTCTCCTGTTCGACACGCTTTCACCTTCAAGGATATCTATCAGCATCCTGGTCACTCGTTTCTGGTGTTCGTTGCATCTTGAATTTTGACTTGCATAGATCCACTTTTCTGCCTTGGATCCCGATCACCGTCACCCACTTCCAGTCCCTTCGGATCACCATCACCGACCACCACACCTGCAAGTCCAGCCGCGCTTACAGACCCTCGATTGTACACGTACGTGCCCTACGTGTTTCGCAGAGTTACCAGCCAGGCACTGTATGCTTGGGAGACCAGGCTGAGTTCTTGCGACAAATTACCCCGTTCGACCCCCCCGCGACCCTTCTCTGCGGCCAGCCGTCTACGACTCTCCTTTCTTGAGACACGCACTGTACTGTACTGTACGACTTGTCGCTACAATCGCCCACAACGACGAACAACCTTGATTGGAGATGCTCACCTTCAAACGCGCTCTGCTCGTCGCAGGTGCGATCCTCGCCGTTCTCGTCCTCCTCAAAATCGTCCACTCCGACGATGATGGCCTAAAGCCGCTCACCAGAAATTCGCCGAAACCAACGGGCAGTTACCAGGACAACAGAAAGATCGTATTAGGTCCGGAACAGCCAGTCATCGCTGCGACTTCAGCGACCGCCGACCAGAAAGAGCAAGAGCATGAACTCAAGCAGCCGGTAATCCAGAACAAGAAGCAGCGCCCTCAAATACCACTCGACGACTTGCACTCAAAGCCCCTGAGATCACAACTCGCTTACCAGTTCCCATACGACGACGAGGCCAAGTTCCCGGGCTACATCTGGCAGACCTGGAAGTACGGCCCAGGTGACTCGAATTTCGAGGAGCAGTTCCGCAGCACAGAGGCTTCCTGGTCAGAGAAGCACCCAGGCTTCGTCCACGAGGTCATCACTGATGATGTCGCTGTTCACCTGATCAGACATCTTTATGCTGCCATTCCAGATGTTCTCAGGGCCTACGAGGCTCTGCCGAAACCAGTCCTCAAAGCCGACTTCTTCCGCTACCTGATTCTTTTGGCAAGAGGAGGAATCTACTCAGATATCGATACCGAGGCTCTGAAGCCCGCGACCGACTGGGTTCCGAAAGAAGTCCCTCGTTCTACTTACGGCCTGGTTGTTGGTATCGAGGCCGACCCTGACAGACCGGACTGGCACGACTGGTACTCTCGTCGCATTCAATTCTGCCAGTGGACCATCCAGTCCAAGGCTGGTCACCCAATCTTGCGCGAGATTGTCGCAGCCATTACCGAGCAGACTCTGGCTGCGAAGAAGGCCGGCAAGCTGAGCGCAAAGAAAATGCTCAGCTCGATCGTGGAGATGACAGGCCCAGCCATCTGGACTGACAAGATCTTTGATTACTTCAACGACCCCGCTTACTTTGACATGAGCACAAGTACCGGTAACATCACTTGGGAGGCATTCACCGGAATCACTGCGCCAAAAAAGGTCGGTGATGTCGTCATTCTGCCAATCACTAGCTTCAGCCCTGGTGTCAAGCAGATGGGTGCCGGTGAAGTGGACGACCCAATGGCTTTCGTCAAGCACAACTTTGAGGGTAAGTCTAGCGCCACATACCCAGATTCTTTCTTTCAAGCACTAACAGACGTACAGGCTCATGGAAACCAGAAAGCGAACGTCACGTCGGCGAGATGTCATAGTCGACACCAACCTGAGCGAGGAACGAAATGATGCAAAACAATTACGAAACATGAGCCCGAATCTTCCGGAGCATTTATTCTTGCCTTTGGTGCACATAGACTTTCTTCTCACAACACTCCACAACCACCTTCTCGAGTCCGGACCCCCTGACAACGAGTCCGGACCCCAGTTCCCGCACGACCACAGGCACAGAAAGAGGAGGACATATAAAGCTCACTTCACTACGCCTATTCAAGAGCTGAATTGAGCATTTACGAGCATAACTTAACTTAGCGGAGCACTTCCGATACCCCATTTGCGACTTCTTATTTACTCCATTATATCACATCGATCATCCGCACTGTGTTCGTTCATTTGTTGACAGGGAGGTCCAGCCGCCATTGGCGGACTCTCGAGCATGTCAGGATTCTTTTTTTGTTGGTAGGCATACATGGCGAGGTGTTTGGGAGGACTTGGTACGCAGTTCAGACGAAGAGGTGGGCAGGATTATAAAGGAGCTGTCGCCGATGCTGCCGTGAACGGCATTGCGGAGATGTTTGGAATGCGGACACGAATACGATCAGAGTTCTATAGAAAGTATCGATCATCTGATGGCCAGTTTCACTGTACTGGACTCTTTGGTGCACACTCCTCAACCCGTCTTGACTGAACTGTTTATATATCTCTTTCGGTCCCCCGTTCCTGTCGTTTCCGAGGGCGTGTGACAGAGCTCGGCGAAAAGAGCGCAGATACAACGAAGCACTGGACGACCGACCTTTTTCTGTCGATACTGGATTAAGGGAAGGCACCATTGTTACCTCACAGCATGTACAAGACTAGTAGTTCATGGGCCCGCGAAGGAGGGCTGGATTATCCTATCTGAAGTAGCCACTTTGACAACCGACCTCAAGTCGTAGTCCCCAAACACAAGACCTTTCCGTATCTCTCTATACTCCGCCAAGCCGAGCCAATCTCGCCATAACAGCCTCGACAAGCGCCGTCTCACGCTCCAACAGTCCCATGACCTGCCCAATCTTCTGTCTCCGGAAATCATTCGGCACGGGCACAGGCGCCTCCGCCTTCTCAACGCCGTACCTCTCGCCGTCGCCTTCTTTAATATCCCCCGCGACACCATTCGCCAAGCTCACAAACTCCTTGGTCATCTTCTGCACGGCGCCGAAGCGGCTCGCCAGGCCACTGTCGGTGTTGACGGTGTCGTCGATGGCATTGACTTCGGCCGCCCAGTTCTCCTCGCGCTGGCTGAGCTCCTTGCCGCTGACGGTGGTCATGCGTCGGCGCAGACGGTCGACGCGGTGCGCGAGGTCGGTGTTCTTGTCGCGTGCGCTCTTCATGCGCTGGGCGATTTTGTCGTTGGTGCTGAGGTCGGAGTCCGTGTCGTCTTTGCCCGTAACGGTCGCGACGCGGCTGTTGATTTCGCGCACTTTGCGGATTTGTTCGTGGAGCTCGGATCGCATGCGTTGGCACCGTCGGAAGAGATCCGCGGCTGCCAGGTCCAGCCGGTTCGTTTCGTCGGAGAGCACGCGGTGGGCTTCGGTTAAGAGTTGGAGAGTTGCTGGTGACAGGCGGACTTGCGATTTCATGTCTTCGCGGCGTAGACGTGTTGTGCCGGAATGTGTCAGGGAGTCCAGTAATGATGGCAAAGAGGACGCTGCGTAAAAGGCTTGTGGTGGTTGGTAGGGATCGCGTGTCTCTGGGGCTGGAATTGCCAGAGGTGCAGCGTCGGGAGCGAAGGAGCTGTACACATCCTGGTCTTGGGGCAAGTCTAGAGAGGCTGCATATGGCTGGCTGTTGATTGTGGTGAGGACAAAATGTCCGAGGTCGGAATCGATGACCGAGATGCATGCCGAGGGGGTGGCTGTTGTATCTTGTGCTGCTTTGATGACTTGCACTATTTCAGTCTTGTCTGAGTCGTAAAGCAGTCCCATTCTAAACGACGCGCCAGACTCATTCGGACTTGACAATTCGTCCTCGAGATTCGATAACCAGGGCGTGAGTGTGCAGTTGTAAACTCCGCCAGGCAGTGACACGAAGAACCCATAACGACCAGCTGGATGTGACTCGTACATGGGCTGTTCGAAAAGGTAGCGGTGAGATAACAATGGCGTCAATGTTGGCCAATGTGAGGTTGTGTTCTCTGTTCCCTGTAGCGACAAAGTCTCGAGGAGCAGAAGATCCAGAGGTTCGTCATCAAGATCTCCAGATCTCTGGAATACGGCGCGTTTCGGTGGGAGCCACTGTGCTTCAACACCGTTCAGATCGAGACAGACGTGTACATTGCCAGATTGGGTGGCCAAGCAGATGACGCCGACAGAGACGCCAGGCCTGCTTGTCAACTCTCCAAATGAATCTTCGTCTTCTTCGAGTAGTGTATCGTCGTCAATACGAGGAGCCATAGTATAAATATCGGTGATCTCTTCGAACTCAGGTTCGGGGCTGAAACGGAAGGGACCTTGCAATTTGGGGATCGCAGGGGGGTTGTTTGGACGGTGATAGACCTCGACAGTCTCGAAGCTATTGGGTACTGAGTGCATCGTGGACTCCTGAGAGTCGATATCCGCCAGCCACTTCTGCTGCTGATTCGCAGTCCGCCTGTCTGCTTCAGAGGCGGATGAGTCGTTTTCGAGGATCGCAGCTTTCGACACTACTGAAGTTGAAAGTGAAGGAATGGTAGATGCTGCCGGTTGCCATTTGCTAGACAATAGAGGACATAGCGCGTATACATCTCCTTCTCGCATGGCTACCCACAACGTCATTGGTGACCAACCGTGCTCGTCTGCAGATCCAATACCGCCGAAGCAAGCCGCCGCAACCTCCATCTCGACAGAGTCTGGTGAGAAACCCTTGCTTGTGCCGTAAACCGAAGCGCGTAAATCCTCTCCGGCCGAAGTCGCGTTGGCAAGCTTCTTCAGATCGAGTGCGAGAGCGGGTTCGTCGAAAGAATATCGTGATTCGCGGTTCAGTTCCCAGAGTCTGACACATGCATCGGTGGTAACTGTGACCAAGCATGATCCCAGTCTACCGAATGGATGCCATATTGCGGATGCAAGTGCCGCCTGGTCCAGAACATGCGCAGTAGGACCAAGCTGAAAAGTCCTCAGACGAACAGGTCCGTTGTTTGGTCCATCGAAACGCGAAGGCAGGGTTGCGACATGTATGGTGTGGGATGTGCAGATCGCAAGAAAGTCACCCAGGGGGGAGATTGAGAGCTGGCGAATTTGTCCAGCGACTGGGATCTTGAGCGAACGGGAGACCCTTTCAAGACCGGCCTGTGCATCTGAGCTGAGATCTTGCGTACTACCTCCTCTTGAGAATCTCTGCTTGAGAGCGTCCGCGTCCTCTCCTGCGTCCTTCAGCCATATCAGATCCGACCAGCGTAACTCGTTCCCGACGACGAAAAATATTTCTGTGTTCCGATGCGCGATCAGTCGTAAAGGTCCATGGTGTTCAATCTTCTTCCCTGAACCATTGCTGAGTGCAGTCGAAGGTCGGGATGCCTCCGTAGGCTGAAAGGCCTGGAATCCAGTAGACGGCCTCGACAGCCACGCAGGCGTGTGACTGAGCACTTGTGGCATGTTTATGAAAATGAAGTGAGTCGCGTGATTGAGTAGTCTCGCATGCCATCAGCCGCGCATTCACCAGTGATCGCGTGCTAGAATAATTATGAGTACAAACGCTAGGCGTCAAGCTACCAAAAGTGAAGCCGAACAACATCGGATTCATTCCGCACCTCCAAAGCTTCAAAAGCTCGGGCCTTTGAACACAATTGAGCGTACTTCGGTCTTCACTCACGAGGACTCTCCTCACCAATTGATCGTCACACACATTCACGAACATCACCATGGCACCTTTACGGATGCGTAGTACAGTCGAGCGCCTGGACAAACCAAGCTCCTACGTGACCGGCAAAGTAAGCACCTCCTCGCGAAACTCCTTCACGATCTATATACTCACCATCGCAGTACAAAAAGCGCCGCCCAAACGACCGCTCCGGACCCTCCGACGACCTCCCACCGGACCTCGAACCAACGCTCGAAGACAAGCTCCTCAACGCAACCACGCTTTACGTCGGCAACCTCTCCTTCTACACAACCGAAGAGCAGATCCACGAGCTCTTCAGCAAATGCGGCGAGATCAAGCGCATAATCATGGGTCTGGACCGGTTCCAAAAGACGCCTTGTGGCTTCTGCTTCGTCGAGTACTACACACACGGCGACGCGCTCGACTGCTTGAAGTACGTCGGCGGTACGAAACTGGACGAGCGAATCATCAGGACGGATCTGGATGAGGGTTTCATTGATGGCCGCCAGTATGGCAGAGGAAAGAGCGGTGGTCAGGTCAGAGATGAGTATAGGGATGAGTATGATCCTGGAAGAGGTGGATACGGCAGGGCGTTCAAGGAGAACGAGGACGAGTATAGGTGAGAGGGTTCAAGGAGTTTCAGAGAGGCTTGATATTGCGAAGGGAAAGGCTACGAGGTCCAAGGATGATACCCGGGATTGGCATTAATGGAGTTATTTTCTTGGGGTTGTAGCTCATGCATCTTGCCACGATCTTGGGGGATCGAGATGACCGGCCTTGAGACGGAAGACGAGATGCTGCTACTGCGGCTGTCAGCTGCGGCGTGTGCCAGCGCATCGCTGCAAGAGGTATTCGCAATCCGTTAGTCGGTGTGAGGTATGCAGCAGGCCGCATGGCGCACTGCATGCCGAGTCAGTGAGACGTGAGACGTCGCTTAGAGCTCCAAGCATGAAGCAGTCGGAAGAAGCACGCATGCAAGTTCTGCTTCTCGTCCGTGCTGCAGGTGGTCTAGCGTTTGTAGAGGCCAATTGCACCTATTAATCATGCATAAACGATGCATTGGAATATACCACAAGCAACCACATTAAATGATCAACAGATGGCGGCGAGGCACAGTAAGCAGTCCGTAATCGTACATTTTCCGAGACCTACACCACGAAGCGGGGTAGCACATGGCACGCCTGGGCAAGACCAACGCCATTCGTCCGACACATCACCACCACTGTTCGATCGCAACTCTCTTGCATACACCTCTATTCCTTCCACTATTCCATGAACTGACCCCTGCATCCACAGTCCACGAAATGGCTTCTGCAACCTCCTTCCGCTCCCTAATCGGCGTGCAACCCTCGACCGCCTCGCCCAGCGACAGCACGCTGATAATAATCGACGCGCAGAACGAGTACGCCGAGGGTAAACTCGCAGTCTCCAACGCCGCCTCGTCGCGCAAGGCCATCGCGTCGCTGCTGCAGAAGTATCGCGACGCAAATGGCAAGATCGTGCACGTGACGCATGTGGTGCCTGACGGCGCGCCGGTATTTACGCCTAACACGGCGCTTGCCGAGGAGTTCGAGGAGCTGACGCCGCGCGATGGCGAGAAGGTCGTCAAGAAGATGTACCCGAGTGCGTTTGCCGAGACTGATCTTGCCGAGTATCTGAAGGGAGAGGGTCAGGGCAAGGTCGTGCTGACTGGGTATATGGTGAGTCTTCGGTCGTCCTTTGATGTGTTTGAGAGTGCTCACTGATCCTTCAGGCTCACGTCTGCGTGTCGACAACTGCGAGACAGGGAGCTCAGCTCGGGTTTGACATTGTTTGTGCCGAGGACGCGATCGGTGATCGTGATATCCCTGGTGTCAGCGCAGAGGACGTGACCAGAGTCGCTCTCAAGGAGATCGCTGATGCGTTCGGCACGGTTGTCCAGAGCAGTGACATCAAGTAGAATCTGTCCGAAATCGAGCCAGTCGTCTTCAGTCGTGCTGTTCCTCGTCGCTTTGTCTGACGTAGATGACCACTCCGCTCATCGCATCCGAGTATTCGAGCTCCGGAAAGTCGTACTTCTCGAAATTCTGCTTGATAGCCTTTGCGCCATCGAGTCCTCGCTGTGGATCTCCCTTGTTGCCATGGCCTTCGCAATTGACAATGCTTCGCTCTGCCGCGTCGATGACCCAGTCCATCGGTGTGGTGAAGTATAGCGGACAAGCGATGGCGTGCTCGCGATATGGGATCTCGACATACCATTCCAAGTGTGTGGGACATATAGAAAGGTTTTGTTATGGACGAGTCCCAAGATCTGTGGTGGTTCGAGGATTTCGAATTGGAAGTATTGTCGTAGGAAGTCCTTATCCAATTGCGTGAAATTGGGATCCTGTGCGAAGAGTTTGATGTGATCCTGAGGCTCACGGTCCCCGTTCACTGATGATGACTTAGTGCACTGCTTTCTATCATATATCAAGAGAATCGGAAGAGTTGATGCGTAGGGAAACGTTGAGATTGAGAGGTCTAGGTACTCACGTAGACGAACGACATCGATAAATACGACCAGCTGCCACATGCTTTTCGTTGTCAATTCGAGGTTTGTCCTGCTCAGACTTCCGAGTGCCATCAGCGCTGCCGTTGTGATACAGTCTTGTACTTTGCCAGATCCATTCCTACGAAGACCATTTTCAATGGCTGTGTGTAGTTTTTGTCTGGCTTCGGTAGTGGTCCATTGATTCAAGCAATTGACAAATCTTGTGGTAAGTTTGGCAACGCTCAATGACAGGTCTTCTGCAGGGATTTTATACGACTCTGTAACTTGTGTGAGGCCATTCGACTTTGCCCTCACGTCCGTTCTCGTCACTCGTGTCCAGCCATCTTCGGAAGTCTCCTCTTGTCTTTTCCTGTAAGGTGTTACTTTCCGCTTCCGAGATGTATGTGGCATTTATAGTGTTGACAGAAATAAGGTGCTGAAGAATTGCCGAATGGGTGGAAAATGCTCGGTTGTGCAAAGGTATATAGAAGTCTTGGCGTGATGGAGGAAGCTGGAAATCACAAAGGTAAGGTAGTCATGCGGTCATGTTTGATAACTCACGTATTTGTATTCCAAGTGTCATGACAATCGACGAGATCCAAGTCAAAATCGAAATCCATGTAGCTGTACTGATCAATATAGCAAGGTCCATACAAAAAGTCTGTCATGGTGGCTGCTTTGGTAGAAAATTGCTGAAAATCATCTGGACACCGGCAGAGCTTACATTACAAGGACAAATACGCCGCTATATACAATCATCACAATATAGTACAATGCATCAACCAACACAACCGAGCCAATGGACCCATGATTAATAACATGCTTGCTGTGATAGTCAGACAATCCCCTTCGCTATGCAGTGTAACGCGCATCATCATCACAAAAGTAGCCAATAATTAATATCAGGCAGAGACCCCGAGTGGACGATGTCCCGTCATCTGTGCGTCTTGTCGCTGTACTCCCGTGTCAAGCTTGCTTGCTGCATTCCCGAACCGCTCGTGCGCCTTCGCGTCTCCTGCCGCAGAAGCTGTTCTATCCGGAGAATCGACTTTGGTACTATCACTGTCGTTGCTGTGAGCTGTGCCCGCATCACTTCTCTGCCGCACGTCCTTTGGCTTGTCCTTTGCTGATGCTGAGTGGCCAGATCGTCCGTTTGCTCGTACATCCGAAGATTCTTCATATGCATGCGGTTGCTCAAGCGCACTCGCACGTGGCTGATCCGCCAATTCCATCTCTTGACGTGTGTGCCGGAACACTCGATTCAGGTCATTTCCCTCCTTCTTAGCCTTGAGTGCTCGTTCCGTCGCAGATATATTCTCTAGCGCACCGGCGTCTTCCCACTTCTTCTTCTCCCGGAAGAGTCCTAATCTTCCCTTGAGTGGGCCTCCAGATCGTCTGTGATGGTTGGCTACATCCCAGGTTTCTTCCATTATACGCCAACCCTTGTCCACTTGGCGCTGTGCGTCTTGCAGCGATCCGTTACCGGAGGACTTGTCTTCCAATGATCGGGCGTCTTTTTGGCCCTGGACTATATGAGCACGACGAATCCACGTATCGCTGCTACTACCCGGGCCAGCTGTACGCTTCTTGACTTCCCGTCGGACTCCCTGAGCGACAAACGCAGGCGGTGTGATGATGGCAGAAATATCCTTCAGCACGAACCCGCCAATACCCCGTGCGAATCCTTTACTTACACCGGTGATGTGACCTGTGACACCAGATGCATCTTTCCAGCCGCCGACTGGCTGTAACACTAGACCGCTAAAGCCGTCATAGACGCCAAGAACCAATTCTCGACCAGCAGCTCGGAGACCTGAGTGGAAACCAGTGATGCGCATCGGCTTACGTACAGAAGCATCGCCATATAGACGTGGGGCGTTATGAAAGCCTTGGGCGATGGCCAGTGTGAGATCAAGCGGAGCACTGACCAATGCCTCCCCAGTCTGAAGTAGTCCCTGACCAGCATCCTGGGCTAAATCTTGTGCAAGAGGCTCCTCAGGGTCCGCAGACATGTTTGTGGCCTGAGTCATGCCAGTGTCTAGTTGCTGCGCTTGTGGGCGTCGTGCTGAGCGCTCGTCCGCAGGCGAGAGGGTTTCCGATAGCTGGGTGGGTGCAGTCTGACCTTCATTCTCGGCTTTCTCCTCCACAGCCCCAGCCTTCTTGCGTTTCTTCTCCGCTTTCTTTTCCTGCGCTTCCTTCTTCTTCCTCTCGTGCTCGTCCCGCTTACGGATATGCTTCTCCATACGTACAGGAATCATTCCGACCCCGCTGGCCATGCCAGTAGCGGTGTGTAGCAGAGCCCCACCTGCACCGCTGATTGGCTCACCCGGTCCGTCAAAGTCATTCCACTCGTAAGTTCTAAGCAGTCTGAGGTCCTTCCACTTGATCTTCTTTTCCTCCACCAGAATATCTGCTGCGAGAGCACTGAGGCGAAGGTTCGAATGCTTCAATTTCCACACAGCAGCTCTTTCTTCGAGTATTGAGCATCGCATGTTGTGGTGGCCAGCAAGTGGCAAGCTACGTTCGAAGCTTTTGACTGCATTCTCTGCTCCGTCACCTTCGTGCGCAATGGATTCGGCAATGCGTGCCGTGTTGTCTTTGGCCTCTTGTGTGAGGCACTGTTTGATACCGTCGGCAAGACGCTCTGCGGTGAGATTCTTGTATGGAACAGATTCATGCGCACCGGCTTTGTTACTGGAAACCATGGCTCCCCAGAAAGGCTGGTCACCAAAGAATGGTACAATCATAGTGGGCTTGCCGCACTTCAAGCCAATTGCTGTTGTGCCCGCACCACCATGATGGACCACTGCACTGCATCTAGGGAAGAGCCAGTCATGCGGTGTGTTCTCCAAAAGGAAGATGTTGTCTGGTACATCGCCTCCTCCAAGGCCTCCCCAGCCTTTCGATACAAGCGCCCTTACACCAGCCATTTTGACCGCATCGAAGATAAGCTTGGTAAACTTGTTCGGATCATCGACGACGATACTGCCAAAACCGATGTATACCGGAGGCTCACCATCGTCCAGAAACTTTTGAAGTTCTTCAGGTGGCTTGAATTTCGATGCAAGGTCCAAGAACACAAAGCCGCTAATGTCGATTTCTGGACCCCAATCCTTTGGTTTGGGAATGAGCTCTTGACTCCACATGTATGTGTATGGAACTTTCATCCTGTACAGCGCTCCCGGCGCCCACAAGGACGACACTGGTTCCAATCCAAGAGTCTTTACTCTGAATTTGTTGACAATGTCTCCAAGACCCTGCCATGTCATCATCTCGACAAGTGGATAAGACATGAAATTGGCATAGTTGGCGTCGACGTTGCTCTTTGACGGCTTGATGTTGGCTAGAGGATGAGGAAACTGCTGAGTCGGAGAGTAGGGGAAGGTAAACATAATGTGCAGTGGTACGCCGAGTCTTTCGGCAATGTGGACATGGGCGAAAGAAGGTGGGTTCGCAATGATAGCGTTGGCAACGAAAGGAGCCCGGTCGCCCATCATCTTCATGTTGAATTTGTCATGCTCATCGTCGGTCGCATTGACACAAGCTCGCCAAAACCCCTCGAACATCTCAGCCATCTGGTTCCTCTTCTTCTGAATCTCTCCTTGCTTGACCGTCTCCAGGCTGGGGATCAGCCCAGGGTTCTTCACCATGAACGCCATGAGCTCACTGGGGTCACCGCCAATGCTGAAGAACTCCAACCCAATGTCTTTCTCAATGAACTCGCGGAACGCGGGATGGGTAGCCATGCGTACGCGGTGGCCGCGATCTTGCAATATCTTTCCGACCTTGAGAAATGGCTGGATGTCTCCTCGGCTTCCAACAACCATGATAACGATGTTCAAAGTTGGTCGAGGAACTGTCTTGCGCAGTGTATCGATGATGCCTTGAGCTTCTTTGTTGGGGATATCCGGCTGGTTTTGTTTGTCAGAAGCCGGGTGCCTGCCATGGCGGTCAGGCACGTCAAGATGGTGCTTTAGACCCCGACCCAGAGCTTTGGCAATGTATCCGCTGTTTGCCGTCTCGTTGATAGAGATGTTGAGTCTTCCGTCCTTCTTGGAAACACGTCCTTTACCTTTGAAATGGTCATTCGAGACGTTGAACTTGTCATAGGATCTGCCCCTATCCATTGCCTTTCTCTTTTCATGACCTTTGGATGTCTCAGCCTGCTTTTTACTAGCTTTCTTCGAGTCGTTCGCCTTTGGTTCTTCCTCGTCAGAACTCGAAGTGTGCGAGTCCGAAGCCGGATCGAATTGATACGAGTATGGTGCCCTGCTGTTGTCAACGGCGGTCGCGGTATTCTTGCGCCTTAGGCCATCTCTCAATGACGTTCCGCGCTGAGGTGCATCTGGACGGTCTGAATTGAACTGAGGCTTGATGGCAGGCCGGAGACCGCCCACCGGCGCTGTGCCCATTCGCACGGTCGGGTGGGGTTGCGCAGGCTTAGATCCTGATCGAAATGCATCGTTGATAGTGGATGGTTCTGTAGGTTGCTTTGGTGATGATGGTGCATCGAAGTATGAGTCGTCGTCGTCGGCCGACAATCCGGTGGCAGACTTGGACGCAACCGGTCGAGACAAGCCAGTGTTGAATTCGATAGCTGGCGGAATCGCGGTAGGGACGACCGGTGTTCCACTATCATCGGTGAACACGGCCGGCGACGCAAGCTGGTTAAGGCCAATGTGCCCCTCGTTGTCGCTGGTCGAGTTCGGCATCTTTGTTCGTGGTTGCTGTGTGAGTCTGCTACTCCTAGCGGATTAAGTCTATGTCAATGACTGCATACTAATAGCATGCAGATGGTAGATTGGAGTCGGATTGGGTTTCGAAAGTGGGCTTGGATTAGACACGAATAGAAGGGACATAAGGAAGGGACATAGAAAGGCGCTCTATACCAAGAAGGCAATTACGGTTTGAAGACATGCCCGCGGCCCTACCTCGATTCACTTTGCCTATGACATAGACACAAAGGAGGAACTGGGTTTCGGAATGTGCACCTGATCTCGGCGATGCTGCGAAATTGAAACAAGAAACAGAGATGTATAGCTCTTTGATTGGACGCCTGACGTAGATATCACGATTGATCGACGTCTTGCCGGTTGTCGCCGGTGGTTCCTGCCGCGGGAGGCCGAGCAGAGCCGCAAATTCTTTGCTATTCGACAAAGCTTGGCGCCTTTGAGGCCCGAATAGGCAGTGACATCATGTCATAGAAAGCACGGTAGCCGGATTGAGAATACCTTATTCGCGACCGCTTGAAGATCCCGCGGCACTATTTCTTCTATAGCAGTAATGGTTATCCAATCGCTCTACTAGTCTCCTTTGTTAGGCTCCGACTTCACGTGTGTGATGGTTTTCCAGAAACACTTCAACCATGCGTGGAACCAGCTTATCGCGACCTTCGATCATGCTCGATTGACGATGCACAACTTTGATGAAGAACTCATAGTAGAGTGTCTCCCGGCGGGTGGCCCGGAGCCTTTATGTACACGAAACCAACCACGCTTCCACATTCATTGGACAGATGATCATGATGGAAGAGTACGAAAACACTCCGATCACAGGTAGGTATCGAGCAATACGTAAGGGAGGTGAGCCCGCAGTCAAACAACTCGCAACCCCAACGCCATCATCGCATCCCAAAGGTATCGAGTAAAAAGTCAATCCCATGAACTACGTCCCAGTCGTAGACTCCGTCAATCCGTCACCCTCCCGCACTCTCACCGTCCCGCTCTCTCACAGATACTGCGGCGGCGGTTTACCACCGGCGCCCTGATTGCCGCCGTAGTATGGGACTTGTTGCGGCGGCGGCTTACCACCGGGACCCTCATTGCCGGCGTACGTCTGCATAGGAACTTGTTGGCCGGTTGTCCCATAGGCTACACCACCATGCATCTGGTCCATCTGGGCTTGGACATCTGGCCTGTGTCTACTCGGTTGTCAGTTCGTTCTGTCAGGGTTTCGAAAGGAGACAGGGGATTATATAGAGGGGGAAGATTGGGTGTGTCTTACGATACGTCCTGGTAGAAATTGCAGATATGACATCCGACTTCATGCCAGGGTTTGAGTGAGAACGGGATAAGTGGCTGTTGGCTTGGTCAGTACGCGGTCGACCTTGCTCGGATCATGATGCGAAGTAGTCAGGAGTAAGCGATAGATGTGGACGTACCAGGAAACAAACGGTGAACCATTGCCTGTGATCGTCATCAGTACTTTATTCATACGACAATGTCTAAAGACTTCTTCAGGTCATCGATATGACATACCATCGCTTATACACCTTGCCGCTGAAGTTGCCGCAGTTCTGGCACTTGCATGTGATCTGCTCGTACCCTTGGAGCAAAGAACTGAATGTGTGGGTGCCGCACGTCAAGAAGAACGCCATTATTATTGTCGTTGACGATTATCGGAGAGTTTCTCGAATCGAATGGCAGAGCGGACAGCCGGAAGATGATGAACGTCAGGCGACGAGAAGGTGTTACTAGAATTCCTTTGCGAAAGGAGCGCGTGAGAGTCGGTCGCTGGATTGATTACTGGTTGAACTCGGTCGGAATGATCTGGATTCATAGGCCGCTGAATTCTGAATGAGTATTAATTTACGACGTCTGTGAGTTTGATGATGCCGCCCATGAGGCTGTTTATGAGGTTGTTCGAGGTGATGGGGGCGACACTCGGCAGGCTCCGGTGCTCATGGTGGTGTGTGGAAGGCTGCGCCTCGCTTCCTTTCGTCTCGACGCGACTTTTGACTTCATTCTTGGTCATGCGACAACCCGACGTCGTTCACTTAACTGAGACAGTTAATGAGCAGGGGTTTGATGACAGAAACTCAATTGTCTTGTCGCTGGTTGCTGCTGGCGCGTTCAGTGGCATTCGACAATCATGACTGGAAGTGATCACGCGACACTCATACAATCGCTGCACAGCTTCGCAGGCAACATATACCTGGGATGTGCACAAGATGTCGGCCACGATCATCTTAAACAGACGACACACCTCATACTTGAAACGGTCATGGCATTGCGCCGGTATCAAAATCTCCGTGAACATGGCTGATACTGCAGGCGACACGAGCTGTTTGACGACAAAATTGCTGTATTGCGATATACAGTTATCTACAGCTGCTTCACTATAGTAGGTGCTCTCGTCCACTCTCCATATCCAATTTAGACGGCACACCATGTCTCCTCCTGATGACGAGGGTATAGAATGCAAAACCAAACACTGACAACAGAAACCCAACAACCAAACGCCTTCGCTGAATTCACATCGAACCAAAGCCCTCAATTACCAATCTCACCCTAAGCACGGAGAAGTCTCGTCTTGGACCAAGCGGAGAATTTGATCAGCTTATCCTTAGGCTTGCCCTTGACCTTCTCCGAGCTCTGCGACCGCGGCGTTGCCTCTTCCTCACCAAACTGCGACACGGACATGCCATACTCGTCGTACAGCTTGCCGGCGATGTTGTACACTGCACCAGTGGACGGCGGTGGCCAGAGACCGGCCGGCTCCTGCGATTGCGCGGGCATGGCGTGAGACGACTTGCGCGCGTTGTACGTGTAGGAGGACTTCTCCTCGCTCTCGTAGGGTGGGAAGAAGGCTGACTCGCGCTCGGCCTCGACATCCTTGGACCCGCTGAAGTCGACGTTGCTGAACACGCTGTTGCCTGAGCCTGATCTTTGTGCATCGGATGATCTGCGGGAGTCGGATGGCTTGCGGTTGTGCGCAGCTGGGTCAGATGGCTTGCGAGAGTGGTCTCGTGCGTCGGACGCCTTGCGAGAGTCCGATGGCTTGCGGGTATGTACGATCGCATCGGATGTCTTGCGGGACAATGGGACTGGCGCTGACGGAAATCCGTCTGCCTCCTCGTCTTCAAACGAATCGACCATGGCGATACTTGGACGCCTGCTGGTGGACTCTCGCCTCCAGATACGAGCGTGCATCGATTGCGCTGCCTCGGACCTTCTGCGACGTCTCTCCTCGGTCGCAGCTTGGTTTCTCTGGTGTTTGATCTCCTTTGCAGCCTCCTTTTCTTCAAATGCCTTGCGGGCCGCCGCGATGCTGGCAGAACGCTCCAGGGGATCTTCTGGCTCGAGGTCCCGACTGATGACACTAGCGGCTCTGTCGGAAGAGGCGTAGATCGGAGAGGTCGGGTAGCTGAAGTTGGTCTGTGAGTTGCGAATAGGAGAGGTTGGCTGGTTGCTGCCGAATGTGGGTGGGTTACTAAACAAGGCGCTCTCAGCCAACGACAAACGAGTATTGATTCGAAGTGGCGCAGGTCTAGCCTCGTGCGACTCGCTCGACACGGAGCTTGTCGCGGAGACTGGCGAGATCTCACCATCCTGAGTCTCGACTGGTGACTCTGTGCTCGCAGCACGACCGAAAGAGTCGTGGCTGGAAGACGACCCGTCTTGGTATTCTCCCTCTTGCTCCTCCTCGATGCCATCAGAGCTGGACGTGTAGGCGTTCTCGGTAGGCGCAAAGTCCTCGGGCACAGGGGCGACAGACGGGCGGCGTGCCAGACTGGTTGCTTCAGAAGGACGACGCATACCAGGCTCAAGACTGAACGAAGGGTTGGAACCGTTCATGGACCAGCCAGATTGCCAGCCACCGTCACTGCCAGTCACACTGTTCAGACGCTCGACGGCAGCTTCATGATCCTCCTCCTCGTCCTCCCAAGCCATACTGGTGTGCTGCGAGTTGTCCTCGGATTGGTTGAGAGGGGTGGTGAAGCGACTTGGAGTCTTCTGGTTCGGGTGGACGAAGCCTGTGGTGGTCTTGAAAGTGAAGCCGACCTTTTCGCCGAGTGAGTTACCACTGGTGTTGCCGACCTTGAGACTTCGCAGACTGCGGTCGGAAGCCACACGATTCATGGTAGGAAGATCGGCCATGGAACGAGACTGTTGGATTGGAAGTCCAGTCAGGCGCTCGTTCTCGGCACTGGTGAGACCAAGGTCGATCTTGCCGCTGCTGGACTCGTCTCTGGTGAAAGACATTTTGCGCTGCAGATTCCTGAGCTTGTCATTGATGGTAGAAGTCTCTACACCGACCTGTGGCACGGTTGGGAATGTGGACAAGCTGATGTTGGAAGTAAAGTCCTTTGTAGCTAGTGATGCTTGAGAGACTTCACGGTGTAGCGATCTCGCGGCCGAAGAATTGCCTGATGAGTTACCTTCCTTTGCGGCGCGAGCAGCCAGATATGCTTCACCCTGATTTCTTTTGGCGCCGTTATGAGGGCGAGCGGCGACGGCGGTCCAAGGCACACGCTTGACCGGTGCTTTAGCTGGTGCTGGAGTTTCTGCCGCAGGAGACTCGGCTGCCGGTGGAGTGGCGGGCTTGTTGTTGAATGGGGTAAACTTCATGATTGAAGATTGACGATTACTCGGGTCAATGAGGGTGAATGGATCGTGATCTAGGCGGGTCCACGGGGATGATCGGCTAAAGGGTACTGTACTGGGGTAATCGTGGGGTGATGCCTGTCGATGATTGCACTCCTCAAAACATGGTCATCCAGATGGTGTTGTTGTGATGGTGGATATATCGCTTCCTCAGTTCACCAACGACAAGCTGCTGTCCGTCAAAATAATTCGCAGATCTAAGACTCGGTGATTGTTGGTTGATATGTGGTATAATGCGCTGAGCGACAAGGTTTCGATCTCGGGCAGAGCTGTCAGGGTCCAAATGCAGTGTCGATCAAGGACGAGTGTGTTTGTGGTTCGTGCTGTTTATACAAGCAAAGCCTGTTGTGTTTCTCGAAAGATAGAGACCAAGTTTCTTTCAAACACTTGAGAGTCTCAGACAGAGAGGCAGCAGTACGTGTAGGATATAAACTAGGCCAGCATTACGACTCGCCCAGGCTATCGAAGAGGCCGTGCGTCCGATATGCGCCCAGATGGTATCGATTGTTCAACTATCGGTCCACTCTGCCTTACATCCCCCGCTAAGTTTGGCTTTATGGCATCGACGGGTAGGGCACGGTGCTGCAACGGAGAAAGCGATACAGTCTGTCGAGCACCAAGACGGGCGAGAGTGGCGGTAAGACCTCGACAAAGGCTCACCAAGGCCCTGGAATAGCACCGTGTTGCAGACTGGTCAGTGGGAATACTGGTCTTTTGCGCCTCCCGACCAACGTGCAAACGTCTTTATCCGGTGGAGAAAAGGCATACTGTACTGGATGGTGACAGGACGTTGAATCTCGTCAACGGCTCGATCAAGAGCGTCGCAAGCTGTATGGCTGCGAATTGAAATGTTTAACGATAGCGTCAACGGCTTTGTCAGGACCTGGGCTGTCTGTAGTTCTTTGCTCGCAACGGCGACGATAAAAGAGGTTAAATGATTGATAGCTCATACCTTGATTGGGCCACGCACGTCAGGCAACCGAAGAAAGCTTGTACTCTAGATAACACTCTATTGTGCTCTATCGGACGCAGTGAACGGTGCTCCGTGTTCTGGCCGAAATATCATTTTGGTGGAAGCTCGTATGATGGGATTGCTTCTGCTCGGCAAGGCTTCATTTGGAGACTCGGTAATTGCTTGTGCAAAGCATTGCATCGCACAGTCGTGATGCTTTCTTGACGATCTGTCCACTGCGATCGGAATGAAACCGAGTGATTCTCGGTCAGGCCGACGAGTGCCGCTTCATCAATACTGAGATAGGTCGGACTGCACACCGGCATAGTATCTCGAATCTTGTTGGGCATGTAGATTCATAGTTGAGGTTTCCAAGTCGTTTAGATAGTGTAGAGACAGGAAACATAGGCCGAGATATGTATCGTGGAGATTTGAGACTCTCGCTTCGTGTTTGGCTCCTTTCATCCAGCTTCGCTTCAGCCAAGTCCTTCCAGATTGTCTCATGACGTTGCACCTGCCTCGAACGACGACTTTGTTCCCACAGTGAGACACTCAACTCCACGTGCAACCAACATCACCTTCTCAACTCGCTTTCTGTGTTCTAATCCTATAAGCTCCTGTGAAACGAGATGTCTCACAGCAACATGGCCAGCTCGGCGTCGCCAGAGGTCTACTTCTTAAAACCAACCATCCACGTCCCAAACTCGTTCCTACCAGTGCTTATCTACCGCCATGTTCTCCCTGAACCACTGTCAGAAGCGACCGCCATAGAATATCTGGAGAAGAATCAATGGTCACATGGTGGCACCTTCAAGCACTTCCCACAGCATCATTTCCATACCGTCACTCACGAATGCTATGCTATCTTCAAAGGATCGACTCGTTATCTCTTTGGCAAAGGACCACTTGATGAAGACGTCAAAGGCATTGAGGTTGATCTACACGCCGGTGATGTGATAGTTGACCCAGCAGGAGTTGCTCATTGCAATCTTGAATCCAGTCCAGATCTCGAATATATCGGAGTATATCCAAAGGTGAGCGATATGGGTTCACAGCAGCATGCCCAAACTCTTTTTACTCCTGTCAAGCACGGGAGCAAACATGTGTCGATAATCAGCCACCGAGAGGAAGAAGCTCCTCACAAACCTCCCCTTTTTTCTGTTCTTCCAGATTCCACGTTCCAGCCACAGTTGGCTTTCTCTTGCCTCAAACCTATTCAGCTGCATCTCACTCCTACAGTCTCACACGTCCACATCTGTACCCTCTGCCACATCAAGCAATTCACCCACTGACCGTTGCCAAGGGTTCTCCACACTGGGACAACAACTTCTGCAAAGCCTCCGAGACCGAGACTGCACAAAAAGCAACAGAAGCCCATGCTGTACCGATCCCCGATTACGATCCTGTCTACGGTCTCGACGGACCACTTGTACAGCTATGGAGAAAGGCTGCTCAAGAACAATGTTAATACCCATGCCATCTTTCCAGACCACATCCACCAGCCGTTGACCGTTGGTGCGGACCGTTGCCATTGGACTCGACAAAGATCAGTAGTCGAAGACAATACCAGCATCCAGCTACATAACGGCGAGTCCTCATTTCAAGACACGAACGGCTTGCCCTTCTGCTAGGTGTGTGTAACACGGCAGGAGACCTGGGTCCAGATTCCATAAGGCGAATTTATCGAGATCACAAGACAGAGTCGCGGTGCTATTTGAGATCTGTACGAAAAAACCGATTCTGTGGCTGAACACCTGAAAACCTTGTCATTTTGACAATGCGATCTTATATCCGATGTCTGTAGTACTGTTTTCAGCTTGAGGGAAATTCATCCAGAAACGCGGTTGATTTGTTTATATACGGGTTACAGGTTGTACTATTGCAAAGGAACGGTGGGTCCACTGTCCCTACACTGTGCTTCATCCACGTGTGGTACGAGACATTACCGTACGGTAGGCAGGGCTCTCAAATTTGTGCAATGCATCCGAACACCCAGTACACGGGGTGATCGTGAGCAAGACTCGAGATCGGCAGGTAATCTAACAGAGGGGAGCTTCCGCAAGCCTTGGAACACATGGATCACAGCTGTTCCCTCTGCATGTTGAAGTAATGTGACGATCGAGCATCATATAGTATGCCAACTCGGTGAAATAACTTGTACCTATACATGCAATATGCTATACTGCTGAACAATTCCCTACTCAGGTCCCTCAATCAGAATCTTGATACCCCTGGCGTTCTTAACATCATCAAAAGCCTTCTCGGCATCCTTGAAGCTGACACGACCAGTGATCAACTCCTTGACGCTGATCTTGCCCTCGGCCAAGAACCTGACGGCCAACTCGTAATCACCAGGTCCGTATCTGAAGCTGCCCTTGACATTGAGCTCCTTGGCACACACCTGACCGATCGGGAACGTGATGTCACTCTTGCCCATGCCGCCCTGCACGTACACGCCACCGGTGCGCAGCGCATGGATGCTGGTCTGGATGCACGGCTCGGCGCCCGACGCGTCGATGGCCACGTCTGCGCCAACGCCCAGGTCGCACTCCTTGATCAGGCGCGCGGCGCTGTCCTCGGCGCTCTCGCGCTGCGAGCGGAAGACGTGTGTGGCGGCGTACTTGTGCGCGAATTGCAGGCGCTCTTCGTTGATGTCGACGGCGATGATCTTGTTGGCGCCGAGGGCGCGGGCAACGGCGCAGCAGAGAAGACCGACGGGTCCAGCGCCGAAGACGACGACGCTCTGGCCCGGCTTGATGTCGGCTTGTGTGCGGGCGATGTGAACACCGACGGCGAGGGGCTCGACGAGTGCGCCTGTGAATTGTCAGCTTCTGGGGACAGACGTCATTATAAAGATATAGGCGACTCACCCTCCTCGAGAGAAACGTTCTCAGGCAGCTTGTAGCAAAAGTCTTCCGGCACGCGGTAGTACTTGGCGAGGGTACCGTCGTAAGGCGGCGTAGCGGCAAAGCGCATGTCGAAGCACAAGTTGTATTTTCCCTCCTTGCATCTTGGACATCTCCTGCATGGCACACCCGGCTCGAGAGCGACCTTGTCACCGACCTTGAGGCCCTTGACGTTGTCGCCGATCTTGCTCACGATACCGGCGGACTCGTGGCCGAGCACCATTGGCGCCTTGACGACGAATTGGCCGATGCTGCCATGGGTCCAGTAGTGGACGTCTGAGCCGCAGATACCAGTGTACTTTACTTCGATCAGGCAGTCGTCGCCGGACTCGAGCTTGGGAATTGGGCGGTCTTCGAACTTGACGTGGTTCGCCTTCTCGAGGACGAAGGAGAGGTTCTGCGTGGTGTCAGTGTGATGGTCCTTGTATTGACTGTGGTGGGGTGGTTTCGCGGGGTAGGAAGTCGGACGGAGCTCTCGTACCTGTTCAGCACCCATTATGATTATTCAATTGCTCTTGATCTGGTATGTGGAACTTGTCGTCAGGTTGAGGAGAAGTTGTAATTGAAGGAACCAGTTGTCGGTGGACAGATGATATTAATTCCCATGCCGACCGACGGGCTTGGGGCTGTCAGCCACAAGTCACTACTGCAGCAGGCAGTTTACCCATTCCAGGGTCCAGTAGCTCCTGCGCTTTCTTCCAGAAAGTAGTGACAGTGATGCGCCAACCATGATAAAACTCTGTTTACGGCTGATTTATCGCTTGGGACCGAGCCCCGCGGTCACCATCTGGAGTAGAAACACGTTGTTTTTTGCCGGGACTTTATCCGGGCTCGGCCGATTCGGCTTCTGTTGTCCAGTGCCGGCTTCGGTATTATTATTCACGTTTACGCAAACTCTCCGGTGGGGGCTATATGCATACCATTGTAGCCATGGCTATTGTGAAGCATCATTTGAACTACATACTCCTCTGAAGTGGTGCATCCCGAAAATATGAGGAACTATTAGAGCTGTGCTGTGCCGAAACTACATATTAAGGTTGGTAAATGTCTCTTACGTGCTCCTTCATTGTCTCCACCACATCCTCAATGTTCCTCTAAAACGAGCGGAGTGCTCCAGCCTCGAGACCTGATGAGCGCGTAGAAAGGGAGCGGTGAGACTATATGGACAAAGGTCAGTATCGAACCGATCAGCTTATTTTATTTCCACATTTCATTTTCCACAAAGGCTTCAAGATGCATGATCTCAAGTGCATCATCGCTTCTTGTCTCTTGGCCATGGCCGTCAACCAGTACTATAAGGCAAAGCGGCCAGACGTATACGAGCTCAGACCAGAAATACCCTGCCACAAGCTTTCCCTCATTCATCTCGAGCATCACGCTGCGAGCGCAGACAACGGCGGTGAGGGCGCTAATAAGTTCTTGGACTATCTCACCAAAGAAATCGGTTACGACAACATTGCCGTACAGGGCTACAACTGGCCCAAAGCCGTACAGAGCAAAGACTGGCCCGAACGACAAGACTGTTATGAAGCGAGCCACGCAGTGTACAAGCTATTCAAGGATGCCAGAGAGAGGTGCCCCGACACGAGATTTGCCTTCAGTGGACGGGGGAGTGGTGCCGTGGTTGTCCATGAAGCCGCTGAGATGCTACAGCCGGACGAGGACCCTCTCCTGCTATATGGGCCCATCTCATTTGCCACCCTCAGCACACGACGTGGAACATAGTTTACAGGACTGGTTCATCTTACTCTTACACATACTCATCAGCTTACTGTGCGGGCTTTGACTGTCCTATATGAGGTGGTAGACACATTGGCACAATGTTTGCACAACAAAGAGGTTGCCTTCAGCCAAAGGCCACAGATGACTTAGCAGACACCCTGCCAGACACTTTGCCAGACACTTCGTCGGACAGATCGTTCGATACCTTGACAGACGCGAGTCTAGTAAGGGATCGCGCGATAGGTCTAGCGAGGAGTCTGGCACGGCGTCTAGTAAGATGAATAGCATGGTGTACAGCCAGGTGTATAGCAAGGTGCATAGCAAGGTGTATCGCAAAGAATCTGGTGAGCAGTCTAGCGAGGAGTCTGGCAAGGAGTCTGGCAAGGAGTCTGGCGATGTATCCCGAGGTGTGCCGTTTCACCGTAGTGAGGACAAACCACCTCCTCCAGTGAACAAGAGATTGGCGAGGTGATATGGACGATGTGACTTGGTCGATTCGGTCAGCTGAGTTGACTCATATAGGGGGAAGACTTCCCGTTTCCCACCCTCGGCACAAGCCGTTGAGAGACGCAGATGGCACTCAATCGTTATACACACGCGGGTCGATGGTAGTGCTATTATTCGATATTAGAGCTGTTTATCTCTATCGCAGATGGTAGAACTTGTTGTCCGTTATAATACCATCAAGTTATGAGTTATACGCTCGATACAGGGTTGGTACGAAGTGGTGCCTACGAGTACTTACATCAGTAAGCTAGTCGAGGGTGTGTAAATTAGGGGAAGCAGGTTCTATGAATTTCACTGGGATTGAGTTGAAGAACGCCTTTTCGTATGCATCTAGATAGCATCCTCCGCTTCACTCCCATTGCTGTCCCCAGGCACGACCTCATCAGGCTTGCCAATCTTGACAAGCTCTCCGTCTGCGAGCTGCACGCATAGTTCTGCTCCTCTCACTGCGCTCGGCCGATGAGCGATGGTGACCACGGTACTGCCTTTCATTTCCTCTCGAAGCACTCGTTGAATCTCCCAGGCCGTAGCCTTGTCGATGCTTGCCGTTGCCTCGTCCATGATGACGATACTGCTCCTTCTGAGTATTGCCCTCGCCAGCCCGACCAACTGTCGTTGACCTTGTGAAAGATTTTTCCCGCCGGTGTCGACTTCGGTCGTAAGTGAGAAGTCGTACGCACCGCAGACTCTTTCGAGCACAGCGGCGCATGCATCATCGGTGTGCTCGTTCGTTGGGTCGAGGTTGTGGCGCAGTGAGCCTGGGAAGAGAACTGGATCTTGGGCGAGAAAGGTGACCCGTGTCCTCAACGTGTTCTTGTCCACCTTGGCAATGTCAATACCTCCAATGAGGATACGACCTATTGTCGGTGTAACGGTGGCGAGCAATGCCACCGCCATGGTGCTTTTGCCTGATCCTGTTCGTCCGATCACCGCCGTGTTCGAGCCTCCTGGCAGCGTAAACGATACGTTGCGGATGGCAGGCTCCAGATGAGGAGCGTATCGGATAGTGACGTTCTCAAACACAATATCGTCCCTGGTAGTCGGCCAAGAAGCCGGCGGTTCTATACTACCACCCTGCTCTTGCTCGAGATGCGTAAGCTCGACCACACGTTCGACCGACACAAAGTCGAGTTGAACCTGGCCATATACCCTGCAGAGCGCATGGGTTGCGATGACGAATCTGCCCGCCGCAATCAGCACGAAAGCCGTAAGACCTGGCGAGAGTCCAGAGTAGATGGCCAGAAGTGTAAGAACTAGCGTGGAACATGCTGAGAGGATGTCAAATCTGTACATCAGCCATGCTTGCAGACTCCAGTAGAAGTGGTCCATCTTCTGGAAGTCATCTGTCACCTCGATGACTCGGTCCTGGAATTGACTCTGAGCACAGAATGCTCGGACAGTCGTGAGACCTTCCAACAGTGCTCCGAAGTTGGACATCAGAGGACTGAGTGAGACCATCTCCAGACGTCGCAAGCTCTGCGACGCTGGTAGGAAGCGCATAAAGATGAAAACAAAGGCGAACGTTAGAACGAGTGCAAAGATTAGGAACAGTGGTGCCACACTAGCAATAACAATAACCGAAGATATCCAAGCCAGAACTTGCCAGGAAACATTCAAGAACTGGTATGAGATGTTGCCATCGATGGTACCGACGTCGGAGGTAAGGCGGTTCATTAGGCGGCCGACGGGGGTGACATCGTAAAATCTGAATTGTGCATTGCTGACCTTGACCATGATTTCTTTGAACATGTTCTTTCCTGCAATGTAGGTGACCACCAGCATGAAGATTTGGGATATAATGCCAGTGACGTCCTGTCCAAAGCCGAGGAGAAAGAGCCCGACAAGCCATGGTTTGGGGTTTAGCCCAGGATCGGGAAGCGAGTCAAACAAGCGCGAGATAGGGCTCGCAGCTGCAACACTGACGGTCTGCTGCAGCTGGCTGAACACCCAAACCGAGTTCTGCTCCTTCGTGGCGTATGCCTCACTCCATTCTTTCAAGAACCAGCTGTCAGCAACAATCAACAGCCGACAGGTTCCAGCGAATAAGATGACCAACACCCACCAACCAAGTCCACCGGCTTTGATGTACTCGCCGTAGACCGACAGTTGGACACCTCCGTGAGCGCGATGCTCCTCGTCCTCAAACTTATCGGGCACTGCAGCGGCTTCAGTGGCCAATTTGTCCGCTGTTTGACTGGCCGTATTTTGTCTCGATGCGACTGGCGAGAGGGCAGCTCCATTAGCGATAGCGTTCTGACCCTCTGTGACTGTCGCGTGACCACCAGCGAGCTCGATGGCTTGCTCTGCAATATCATGGCACAGATCTACTCGGTGTGTGGCCAAAATAACGGTTCGACCCCTCAGCAGAGGACCCCGGAGACACTTGCGAACAATGTGCTCTGCTGTCTGTTGGTCCAAGGCACTTAGAGGATCGTCTAGTAACAATGTGTCCGCACGACTGTAGACTGCTCGTGCCAGAGCTGTTCTTGCCTTCTGTCCGCCTGATAAGCCTATACCGTTTTCACCAATAGCCGATAGATCGCCACGTTCAAAAGACGCGAGATCTGTGGTCAGAGCGCATGCTTCGAGTGTCTGCTTGTATCGTACTTCGTCATACGGTGAGCCGAAGAGGATGTTGTCGCGGATTGTCATACTCTGCAGCCATGGTGTTTGGGAGCAATATGCGACTGGAGTATTCGGCCTAACAAGCTCACCATTCCGCAGATCCAGCTCTCCAAGAAGTGCTTGCAACAAAGCAGACTTGCCTGACGCAACTGGGCCATACAATAAGGTGAGACCAGAAGGAAAGGTCAGCGACAAGTCGTGAAGGACATTCTCTGCGGTTCCCGGCCATGCGAAAGAGGCATTCTTTGTCTCCAATTCTTGTCCAAATTGCAGACCGGCAGTTTCGTCCTCTTCCTTGTCCGGTTCTGCCATGAACTCATTGAGACGATTCACTGCCACAGTAGCATTGAGCAAAGTGGTGATGAGGCGTGGTATCTCTTTGATATTGCTTTGTAAAAGACCAAAGAGCTGCATTGCTGGGAACACAATGTCGACCCTGAGAGGTTGCTTCGCAACTGTGGTGAATGCCAAGTAGGAGACGACAGGCAGAAGAGAGCTGCTGACACCGTTGACAAATGATATTACAAGCGACCAGGTATTTGTAACAATCTTCGAGTTTAGTTCTTTCTGACGAGCCTCAATAACCCTTTCGAGCCATACAGGATGCCACCCGTACCAACGCAAGTGACGGATTGCTTCCACATACTGAGTGATTTGCTGAAGCTTTCCATCTGTCGCTTTTCTCCGGACAGTCTCATAGTGGACCAATATGCGGGCCAAGATAACGTTCATGACCTGCGCAACTAAGATGACTGCGACACCGAGTAGACAGGACCAGCCGATGAGGCGCCACACAAGGACAATGGACAGGATAAGGCCGATCGGTTTGTTGATTAGGATCTGGATCTCCCAGAACCTCTGGGCGACTTCGTAGCAGTCACCGCGCATCAAATTGAGAATCTTGCCCATGGACGCCGGCTTGGTCTCATCTTTCTTTGCAGCCGAGCTTCGCTTGAAGGGCCATAGTTGCCTGACTTTCCGGAAACTTTGGAAGAAGCCGAGTACTCGGTTCGCAAGTGTTGCTGGCGGTTTCGTGGTTCCATTCAAAAGAGCATGATTCTCACCCTCCTCAATCTCTGCTCCATCTACTGGAACTTGTGCAGGCGCTTCAACATCAATGCCCGGCGCCAAATCCTGCTTGTCTGGGAGCTCATTCTTCTTTTCGACAAGTCCAATAATTTTCCTATGAAGCGTCTTTTCAAAAAGCATAGTAATCATTTCACCACGAGATCTTTCGTAGCTGCGCCTTCCGAACCAGAGACTGAAGACGCCACTTTGAGCGGATATGAGTCGCACGACCAAAATAAGCAATGCAAAAGTGATGGCAGGCTTTTTGTCAGTATTGACAATCTCCATGGACTGAAGTAGCTTCTGAAGGAGGAGAGGAGCCGAGTAATTGGCAGAAAGCTCTACCAAGGCTGTAAAGGTCATGACTGCCATATCAACCCAGTTCGCTTTGACCAGCCTCCAGATGACTGAACCTTTGGTATCTCTGAATTTGTTGTGGAGATGATGATGTTGGAATTCGTATCCCAGCTTCCAGACGTCGTCAGCTTGAATCTGTCTTTTCGTGCCGACCTGCACAAGCGATCCCATCCATGAGACGGTCATCCACTGTAACAGTGTCAGATTGTCTTCTGGAGAGCGGAGCTGATTCGTGGGCTCAGTATAAGGTTTGCTAATATCGTCTCGAGGCATCACCGGGTGTCGAAGGGGCATGTTGAAGATGATGCCCATGCCGAGCAAAGATGCCAGCCCGCTGACAATCGTTAATACATCAGGTATTTGATTCGCGCCGAAGTCTTGTTCTTGAGCAATGTAACCCAGCTCAATCACGAAGATGGAGATCAAGAGGAGCAAAGTCAATTTGGGTGCTGTCCGGGGGCAGGTAAGTGCTGTCAGGAGAAGAGCCAGTCCCCATAATACAGCTGGGGCTATACCTGCTGTCACGAATAGCGATGTGCCTATCTGTACGCCCAAGCCTACGACTGATATGCCACCCAGTGCGATAGCTGCATATGGAAGTGCTTGTTTCGAGTCTCCAGTCTCCGGCGCTGGTTCCTCGATAAATGGCCGAATCCATGACGGCAATATCTTCTCCATCATATCACTCATGACTGTATCGACTCAGGCCAATTGATTTGCAGAAGTAATGTAGGACCGACAGAGTCTCGCAGCATGACTTTGCGCCACTGTAAATTAGGCGGCAATTCTAGTCCCAAAGTTCGCCAGTAATGGTATTCTTGGAGGCGGTGTTGTTGCAAAGATATCCACGGCGCTGACGACGGTCGTGTATTGCTGTTTTCGGTTGTTCAGAAAAGCCTTGAGCATGTGCTGATAATAATGTGCCGATATGTGAGGAAGTAGTGGGTACGGTGAACGCGGGTTATACGGTGGCGATGCTGAGGCGTAGGATTCAAAAGTGGTTGCTCGAGATCGGGAAGAACGACAATCGTTGTACCTAGTCGTTGTACCTAATGTTTCAACTCTTCAGTCTCGTTTCTCTAGACCTCACTTGCCTTGTCACTCCCTGGCAGATGAACAGTGCCTCTGTACTCGCACGATAGGGCTGCAGCACAGCACAGCACAGCGCTGGAAGGCAACGCCAAGCCAACATCGGACAGTGAGGATCATGAGGTGCCGACGGCGTGGAAGCTCTCGGGAAGGAAGACGTGCGGCTCTGCCCGGAACATCGAGTGGAGCCCTTTCCCTTTTCGATTCTGCCTATTCCCGACTACCGAAACACGATATCGCCAGAGAAACGCGACACATGCTGCTATCGATCCACCTTGCAGCAGATCTACGAAAAGGGCCACTTTCCCATTCCTTTTTCGACATCAATGAGATCATGGCGAAATACCTTTGACCCTTCGCCCATCCTTTAGGAAACAATCGAAGCCAGCGACCTCCACGTGCCTGCATTCGTGCTCTGGAGTCGCTCAACTCACCACGCACGGGTCTGACGGCTGGTCAAACGACACCATGAGAGCATCATGAGGGGCATCATAAGGCGACCTCACGTAGGTGATGTTTCTTATTATTGTGATTCACGAAGAATAGGTATATATGTCAAGCCTCTTATTTCGCACCTATAAGTTCTCTTTCTTTTAATCAAGGCAAACCCAAATTCGCATCTATCACATTCATCAATTACTTTCATATCAAAACTCAAAGTCCATCATGCGTTTCATCTCAGCTCAGATTCTTCTGGCATTCATTGCCATCTGTGTCGCCTTCGTCACAGCATCAGCCCTCCCTGAGGTTGCTGACCTCGAGGTGCGATCTCTCAGAAGATATTTTTAGTTCTTCGTCTAATGTCCCTTAGATCCGTCAAGCTGCGACCAACGCAAGCGCTGCCGCTGCGTCCTCTTCAAGCAGTGTCTCTGCCGCCGAGGCTACAGGTTCCGGTTACCCAGGTGGTGTCGCTACAGGATCAACAGGTGGTGGTGACGTTGGTGGACTCTCATCTCCAAACACTGCGGGCACTGGTACCACCGGATCAACCAACTCGGCCAACGGTGTTGGAAAGAGCGCTGCTTCTGTCAACGGTTAGTGATTCCTTGAAACCATGACTTGCCGCACAATGCTAACTTATACAGCACCTGCCTGGGTCAGCAGTATCATCGCCGCCGGTTTCGTCGGTCTCGCCTTTGTCGTATAAAAGTAGGATATCCACGAACGACATTGTTGAGTTGCATGGTGATGTTGAGTGTGGTCCGAGTCAAGTTGGACCTTTACGGATTTATGAGTATCATCAAACTGTATCAGTAGCGCGCGACCTTTCATAGAATAATTCACTTCAACCTTGTTGCAAATACACATCGTCTTCCGAACATCACAATGGCAACACACCACGGGCGACCAATATTCACGCATAATCTCATCATGAAGATTCAGAGACGAAATCTGGCGCATGAGCATGGGTGGTGAGCAAAATGTTCGTCAATCTGCGCAACTTTTGCCGATACTGATATCTAGTCAATGCGGAGGTCTACATCATGAGCATATTACTGCATACATGTATGTTACCTCTTTGTCTGAAAGCATGCGATATATTACACGGCATTCACAAATCGGGTGGTTGAAATTGCCTTTGAGTGACAAGCATCGACGACGTCAGATGTGCATGCATCCTTCAGAGTGCAAAGGCTGACTGTGCCGCATTCTCGATTCCGAAGCAAAGGCACGAACAGCTATTGGGAAATCCCATATAGACGTGTGCTCATCCCGGTCGAATGCACATGCTCAATGGTCGACCACTGATTGGTTCGACGGCGATGCCAATCCATGCTCACGAAATGCATGCCATATTACCAACATCTCAGACAGCGTCAAGCCTGACCGGAATATATGCACTCAATCCTGCTTGACGTCAAGTCACTCACGCATTGAGCCGCAGTTTGAGCATACAACATGGCCGATATGAAGCTCGCACAGTCCGTTCGCTGGATCCGTAGCTCACTACACTCTCTGGACATCGTCGACAAGCAAAAACCATCATGGCAAGCGGAGCACAATACGGCAGCACGAATGTGCCAATACCAGGCGCCACTCCACGTGATGTCGCATTTCGCGGCCTTCCACAGAACCCCGATGATCTTCTGAACGACACAATATACCCCGAAGATGCATACAGAGGGAACACATACTGGGCCGACCTTCCCACTGGCGAGAGAACCAAATGGGTCAACAATCAGCACAATGAAGAGGCCAAGCGTGAGTTGACTGCGATCTGGCAATCCTTCAAGGGCGACCCTCTCCGGCCATTCTCGCAGTACTTTCATAACTATGCTCTGACCGGAGTTGGCTTCTTCTCGGAAGGATATGTTCTTTTCTCCGTCGGCAATATCTTGACTCTATTCGAATCCGTGTGGCCTCAATGCTTCAAGAGTTACGATGTCTGCGACAAGACCATGGTTCAGGCCATCAGGTGAGTGATGATCCTGTCTCTGTGCCGGAACTCTGTCTGACATGGTCCAGCTACATGGAAATCCTCGGCATCATCTGCGGTCAATGTATTGTCGGTATCGTTGGCGACTGGGTCGGACGTCGCTGGGGTCTCATCCAGGATGCCCTGATCATGTTCGTCGGCACCCTGCTCCTGACAGCGATGTGGGGAACCACACTCTCCGGCTGGACGATCATGTACGGTATTTCACTCTTGTTCTTCTCAATTGGCGTCGGAGGAGAGTACCCCATGACCAGCGTCACTGCCATGGAAGGTATTCACGGTGTCAACAACTCCAGAGACGACAAGCTGCACAGGGGTCGAGGCGTGGCTTTGGCTTTCCTGATGCAAGGGTGGGGTCAGTTGGCGAACCAGCTTGTGCTGATTATCGCTTTGCTCATCTTCAATTCCGGCGGTAACCCACCGTATTCGGAGTCTGCGACTCAGTACACCTTCCGGGTGTCGTTCGGTATTGCTGCAATCTCGATCCTATACTTCCTGTATTTGCGCGTTTTCAAGATGAAGAACGTCGACCAGAACCTCAAAGCGTCCAGACAGCGCGGAAACGTTACCGGGTACGACGTTCAGTCTCTCAAGATCGTCATGAACCACTATTGGCACCGCCTTCTGGCCACTTCTCTTTGCTGGTTCTGCAACGACTTCCCCTTTTACGGCAACCAGATCTTCCGCAACGTCTTCTTGAGCCTGGTCACGAGTAGCGAGAACCAAGTGATGACGCTCTGGCTGTATAACCTTATCAACGTCGGTTGCGAGCTCGTTGGCTACTATCTGGCGGCGCTACTGATGGACCACAAATTCTACGGCCGCAAGAGGATGCAAGCAGTCGGCTTCATCATGTCGTTCCTCCTTTTCATCATTGCAGCTGCGATCTTTCCTCAATTGAACCAGAAGGGGGCCGGTGGGCACGCGTTCGAGTTCATCTATTTCTTCTCCAGTTTCTGGATCCAGTTCGGCCCAAACAGCACGACTTTTCTGCTTGCTGCAGAGGTGTATCCAGCGCCGGTCAGGGCTACGGCACATGGTCTCAGTGCTGCTGTTGGTAAGCTGGGTGCCTTGACCGCGACTGTCCTGTACAACTACATCGACTCCCGGACAAAGTTCTGGGTAAGTGCAACGTAGAATCAGATGTTGACTTGATACTGATGACACATAGGTTGTAAGCTGGTTCGGCCTCATTGGCTTCATCCTGACGATCGTCTTCATTCCAGACACCACCGGTCTCGACCTACGTGAGCAGGAACGGTACTGGCAGTTCGTCCGTGATGGCCGGCCAGGAGACTACCACGGTATCGCGGTACACCCACGTCACCTTTCGCTGTTTGAGCGAGTGGTTCTGAAGCGCGACCGTGCGTACGACCCAGAGCTCGACCGCCAACAGAAGATCGACGAGCTTAGGCAGCTTTATGAAAAGGTTGAGGGAAGCAAAGCTAAGGAGATGAAAGGATCCGGCAGAAACAGTGAGGATACTGTTACTGACAAGGTCTCGACCTATTTCGAGTGGGAGAAGTCGAATCGTCAAGGAAGCGATAACTCTACAAACTGAATGAGATCCGCCCATCTTTTAATTTTACTTTTTGCTTACACTCTTACTGAAGGCTTTGGCTCATGTTGTTGAATGTTTTATCACCGAGTCCATCTCTCAGCAGGGCACTCCTGACCCCCCAGAAACGTCTGCCCAAATGATAACGAACATAGCATGGACGAAATGAATCGTGTGCTCAACCTGCATGTCAAAGACGTCTCTAGCTCATCTTTCGTCAAGCTCTTGCGCTTCTGTACATTTCTCTGCCACACATGGGCATGATTCTTACTCTCAAAGTCGTATCGCATGAGCATAAGTAGAGGCCTTTTACGTGTCGTTCAACGAGAGGAATAAAAAAAACAGCGCACAATAGACATCGCGAAATTCAGATTTGCGGTGGCCGTGAAGAACGGCAAAAATCAGGACACGTGACGTCCCGGCTTGGCGCGCACGGGCACTGCACCCGCACAACGAAATTCTAGCAGACATCGCAAATCACTGAAGCTGATTATCACCGACAACACATCGAACTACCGCCACGATGTCGCTCGTTTCCGGAGAGAAGTCGAACTTCCAGTACATCTTGCGTCTGTTGAACACCAACGTGAGCATTTCTCGACGAACCTGGATCGAGGAATGGGAGATACTGATGGAATCGTGAACAGGTCGATGGCAAGCAAAAGGTCATGTACGCCTTGACCAAGATCAAGGGTGTCGGTCGCCGTTACTCCAACTTGGTCTGCAAGAAGGCCGATGTCGACCTCAACAAGCGGTTCGTGGACACTGGATGAATCGAAAGAGAAAGAGAAGTCGAGATCTAACGAATAACACAGCGCTGGTGAACTCACCTCGGAAGAACTCGAGCGCATTGTCACCATCGTCCAGAACCCAATGCAGTACAAGATCCCAGCCTGGTTCCTCAACAGACAGCGCGACATTGTCGACGGCAAGGACTTCCAGGTCCTCGCCAACGGTGTCGACTCCAAGCTCCGTGACGACCTCGAGAGACTGAAGAAGATCCGCGCGCACAGAGGTCTCCGACACTACTGGGGTCTCCGTGTCCGTGGTCAGCACTCCAAGACCACCGGCAGAAGGGGAAGGACCGTCGGTGTCTCCAAGAAGAAGGGTTAGTGGTATGCGAGAAGAAAGAATGGATCTGCTGGATGGGGTTTTGTGGTACATGGGCATGGGAGTTTACTGCTTCATGGACCTGGCACGGTTATCAAAACATTGCATCTCGGTAGATATGACAATGCTATCGTGAGTCTTTTTCGTCAACGACGCAATGGAAACGTATAAACAACATGGATATTGGCTTCGTTGTGATTTTCTACCTTTGCCGAAAATCGGAAATCGGTCGTGATCATGATCATCGAGTGAATGGAATCAGTTCTTTGATTTCACAGGGCGCAAGGTTGGTAAACTCAACATGACAGATAATATAAGTCCATTGATGTCTTGATGCTCGCTCGAACGCTATAGATAAGCAGCCAGATCATTACCATCACCCTTCAGTCACCTTCGTGAACCACAGCCATGTCCAGCACCTCGGCCCTCGCCCGTCCCTTCGTCTGCCCACTAATGAACTCACTCAAAGGTTTGAAGCTTCCTGGTTCGACGAACCCAACGACTTCCCACTCTTCGCCTGCCACATCCTGACTCTCAATTTGCTCGACGTATCCCAATATCCTGTCCTTTACCGTTCCCTTCGCTTGTTCCTCTCCATCCGTGTCTTCGCCAGCCTTTGGCGCCACCTTGACACTCTGCTTCAGCACAGAAGTAGGACAAGTAATTCTCAGCCTCATCCTCGCCCTCGCTACCGGGATCGGCTGGTGTGCAATCAGGGCCTTCATGGCGTCCAGCGCTTGCGACTTGGCTGACTTGGACGCTGTGACTCCAGTCCAGATCGGCTTTGGCTTCGCTGCGACCTCTCCCTCGACGGGTGTTGCGGTTCCGCTACCGCTCGGCGTGTCCTTGTGTCCTTTCTCATTCGTCGCGTGACCTCCCTGACTGCTGAGCTGATCCAGCGCTTTCTCGATCATGCCGCTGGTGTATACTCGTTTGCTCTTCGGGTCGACCAGCTTGCCGGCCACGATATCAATAACCTCTGCGTGTACTCTGTCTAACTGTGCATGTCGCTCCTTTTCTCCGACTTGTAGCTCGCCCTTGTTCAGAATCTCCAGGATGATGTCTTTCTGCGGTGTCTTGGCTCCAAAAGCTTTTTGCAGGTCTTCTTTCGGCGCAGCTTGTCCTTTCGATACGTTTGTAAAGACGTTTTCGATTTGCAGTACATTGTCCAGGTCCGTCTCCACGCCGGATCTCCATTCCATGACTTTGTTCTTGTAGCATGCTATCTCGAATCTTTTCTTTCCTACAAGTCGTTAGCATGCTATTCGTGCTTTTCGGGACGACGACATGCCCTTTTTCATGCGCACTAATGACACATTTGTCAATTTAATCTGGTTACTGGGTTGATTAATCGGCATCTTGACGATTGCGCGATCTTGTGCGAATGCTCGGTGCTGATCTGGTCGCAGAGAATCTTATTGCGAGTGTGAGACACAATCACGCGGCAGACGAACAAATGATTCCACTGCCAATCTGCCCGCATGCCGTCACAATATCGGGGCGTTTGCTGTCCAGGTCCGATGATAAGAATAAGGTTGGCCAAGCAGGCACGACTTCCCGATCGGGTATGGCGTTGGTTGCTAGGGCCCCGGATGATGCACTATCGCCGGGGCAGCTCGCATGACCGATCTGCTTCAAGTATCTCCCCATTGCGCCTCGTCCTCTTCCTCCTCATCTACTCACCCTTGGGTATATCGTCTCAAGAGTCGCCGCTTACTAGCATCAGTCTCTTCACCAACTTCCTTATCCACGTCCAATCCGCCAGTCCAGGTTGACTTGGCGAGCGAAACAAGACTGAGTTTGATACCCAGCCACCGCATCATTAGGCAGCAACATGAAGGTCGCCGCAACTGCGTTGCTCTTTGGAGTCGCGTCTGCATCCATCGTGCCCCAGCAAATCCTGAAGGCTCCTCAGCAGGCGTCCAAGGCGTTCAGCAAGCCACTCCATGAGTTCTCCGAGCAGCTCAAGTCTCTCACTGGAGAGGCTCGCAAGGTCTGGGATGAGGTAGCCCTCATGTTTCCAGACGCCATGGACCACGCCAACTACCTCTCCATGCCAGCCTCACACCCGCAAGCACGACAGCGAGTGGGACCACGTCATGAAGGGTTCCGACATTCAGAGCGTCTGGGTCACCAACTCCAAGGGCGAACAAGAGCGCGAGATCGATGGCAAGTTGGACAGCTACAGCCTGCGTACCAAGAAGGTCGACCCGGCTGTTCTTGGCGTTGACAAGGTCAAGCAATACAGCGGGTACCTCGACGACGAGGAAGATGACAAGCATCTCTTCTACTGGTTCTTCGAGTCTCGCAACGACCCAAAGAATGACCCCGTCGTGCTCTGGCTTAACGGTGGCCCAGGTTGCTCGTCTTTGACCGGTCTCTTCATGGAGCTCGGTCCTTCATCTATCAACAAGAAGGGCGAGGTTGTCTACAACCCAGGCTCTTGGAACGCCAATGCCTCGGTCATCTTCCTTGACCAGCCAGTCAACGTCGGTTACTCCTACTCTGGCAGCTCCGTCAGCAACACTGTCGCAGCTGGCAAGGACGTCTATGCTTTGATGACCTTGTTCTTCAAGCAGTTCCCAGAGTACGCCGAGCAGGCTTTCCACATTGCTGGTGAGTCTTACGCCGGTCACTACATCCCAGTCTTTGCTTCCGAGATTCTCTCCCACAAGAAGCGCAACATCAACCTGCAATCCGTCCTCATTGGTAACGGTCTTACCGATGGCTACACCCAGTACGACTACTACCGCCCAATGGCCTGCGGTGACGGTGGATGGCCAGCTGTTCTCGACGAGCAACAGTGCCAGGCCATGGACAACGCTCTCCCACGCTGCAAGTCCCTCATCAAGAACTGCTACGACAGCGAGAGCGTCTGGTCTTGCGTTCCAGCTTCCATCTACTGCAACAATGCGATCATTGGCCCATACCAGAAGACCGGCATGAACCCATACGATGTGCGCAAGAAGTGTGGCGGCAACAGCCTCTGCTACGACGAGCTTGACTGGATAAGCGAGTACCTCAACAAGAAGGAAGTCATGAAGGCTCTCGGTGCCGAGGTCTCTAGCTACGACAGCTGCAACTTTGACATTAACAGAAATTTCCTCTTCCAGGGTGACTGGATGCAGCCTTTCCACAGACTTGTTCCAGGTCTTCTTGAGAAGATCCCTGTCCTCATCTACGCTGGTGACACTGACTTTATCTGCAACTGGTAAGTGCTCTTCAATTTCCACAACTGCAACGAACGCTAATGAATCTCAGGCTCGGTAACCGCGCATGGACCAACGCTCTTGAGTGGCCAGGCAAGAAGGACTACAACAAGGCCGAGACCCAGGACTTTTTGCTCGACGGCGAGTCGGAGAAGTTTGGTTCGTTCAAGACCAGCGGCAACTTCACCTTTGTCCAGATTCACGCTGCAGGCCACATGGTCCCATACGACCAGCCTCTTGCAAGCTTGGAGATGTTGAACAGGTGGTTGGCCAGTGACTTCAAGGCATAAAGAGTCGGATCATAATATCATGGTGTCAGGAGGTTATACACTCTGCATCAATGGCTGAGGCCATATTTCTTTCCTTTCCTATTTGTCTATCTATATTATATAGTTTCCTTGAATCCATATTACATCGTATGATTTCGTCTCAAAGTGCACCGTACATCCTTCACTGTCGGCTTCTCCAGTCCTCTATCGAAACTCCAGTATCTCCAACGTTCCCCGCATCCCCTCATAAGTTCCCCAAGGCTCCACTATCGGAGCATCTCATATTTGATTGACGATTTCCACGACATTGTCGAAGAGTATATCTCTGAAGCCGACAAATAACACAGACACAACGAATCACTACCCGTTTCAATCGAAGAATTCCGACCACAACCATGCCGTGCACCATAATCCCCAACTCGACCCTCGCAGGGGGCCAATCCACCGTCCAGGCGCAAAACACATTCACGGGCACCGTCTACATGGACAAAATCTCGCCCGCCAAAGACGGCATAATGAGCAACCACGTGACGTTTCTCCCGGGCAGTCGCACATTCTGGCACCACCACGAGAACGGACAGATCCTGGAAGTTAAAGCTGGTAGCGGCTGGATCTGCGACAAGGGAGGCGTGCCTCAGCGTATCAGGACTGGTGATCTGGTGCAGTGTCCGGCTGGCACGGTTCATTGGCATGGTGCGGATGAGGGGAGTATGATGATGCATTTGGCTGTTAGTTTGGGGAAGACGACGTGGTATGATGAGGTCAAGGAGGACGAGTGGAGGGTTAAGGAGGGATCGAGAGGAACATGACTATGGAGCGGGGTCTGCGTAGATCGAGGGGATGTGAAATGACAGCGACGTTGATAGATTTGACTGAATTGCTAGAGTACATTATGCAATATGCTACAACTTCTGTACATGTGACTGGAAGGACTGGTGTGGTATATAGTGATCTCTTGCAGCTCATCGACCGAGTCTAAGCGATCTGGCCACGTACTGCACCTGGTACAGCCTTGCTGGAGTGCACGTCGGCAAAAAAGCCAGCTGGGTTGGCCTCGATCTGCTTGACCTTGAAGCCGGCACCAGTGTCAGTGCCGTCGGCGATGACGCCAGTAGTGAAAGGACCGGTCATGCAGCCGAAGGAGTAGCGCTCGTGACCCTCGCCGACAGGGTTAGGGAATGCGAGTCTTGGGGGACCGTTCTGGCCCATGGCCCCCTCGTGGACGTGGGTGGCGGTCTTTGCGGCGGACTGGTACTCGCCCGAGAAGCCGATGAGCTTGATGTTCCAGCAGATCAGGTCGAGGTCGGAGTTGATGCCGAAGTTGTAGTAGCCGATGGAGCCTGGGAGGCCGCCGGTGAAGACTGGATTGGTGGTGCCATTGACGACTTGGTCGGGAGTTGCGACGACGGCATAGGTAGAGGTGAAGTTGCCGAAGGCTGGTGGACAGTCTGCGCCGTTGGCTCCGGTGCCTGGTGGGTACTTGACGTTCTCCCAGCCACCTGGAGGAGCTGGGTACTTGTCGAGGTTGGCGCCAGTGCCGGCTGGGTACTTGACTGACTCCCATCCGTCCGGAGGGGTGTAGTCGGTTGGGGCAGCGGAGACGGCTGCAGTGAGGAAAGCGAGAGCTGCGATTGAGGACTTCATATTGATGATTGAGGAGACGGAAGAAAGAGGGGTAATTGATGTGTTTGCGTGTTTGAAAATGTGTAGATAAAGGTGGGTTGCTGATGCTGATGCTGATACTTCTTCCTTGGTGTCGACGACCGTCTCTTTATATTCTTTTTCGCGTCTCCAACTCCTCCATCTCTCTCACAACCTCAAGAAGGCGCCATCACTGGGCATCGTCATTCAGTCCAGAAAAGATACTTACCGACGGCGGTATCCGAGCCTACTTACTGCGGTATGCTTGGCAGAAACTGATCAGGTCGTTATACCAGACCTTCGAATGCAGTACATGGCACTAGAGCCAAGAGATGCTTCGGTGTGATCTGGTTCACTCCATACTTGCATACTTGGTGTCCATCTGACCAAGGCCCTGGGCACAGGCGCAGCAGCAGGCTTTGGCTTCGTCATCTGAGACATTCGAGGCGAAGGAGGGTAAGAAAGTGTAGAGGACGCAACGATTGCGACTTAAAACCATTGTCGACCCGGTGTAGAGCACGAAAAAGGTGATCTACAACCCATTCGGTATTTATTGCTTCCGCCTTGGGTACCGCTCAAGGCTGCTTGGCATCGACTCCGCCCATCTCTGCCATACAGGCACACGCCATTTCGCACCTTTGTCGTCGTTTCATCCCTACAAGATGCCAGTCAACTCCTGAAAGAGTCCTAGTAGTGAAGCCCGCAAGGCTTTCCGGTCATCGGCTGTTGTGCCCTTGCGTATAGCAAGCATGTGCCAAGAAATCTATATTAGTCACAGAACCCCGCCGGGATATCTTCCAAGTTCCAAGTCTTCCACCCCGCACTAATCTTCACCAACGACCCAGCGTGATAAGCATGTTCGCATACCGTAAGCATCAGCCTACATACGGCATCCTAGCGCCATCCGGTCACCAGCAGACACGTGCTGAGAATCTGCGAGGGGTAGACTCTACCGACTTCACGCACAGCTGGCCGCGACATGGAGCGCTCTTGACACGGCTCTTTTCCATCAGTATTGTGGTCCACCAGCGCTGCAGTGGTAACGTCCTTGCTGCACGTGAAGCGATATCCGCATCCTGCGTACCAAGCCTGAGAACTTCTCAATCCTGTTTCACGCCCGGTTCACGGCATGGGTCGAACCCCTCTTCGATCTGCTTTTTAGCATGAACCCTCGTAAGATGGTGATATTTCCCTACAATCATCCTCATTATCTCTACCTCCCCTCTTATGGGCTGCAGAAACCTATCTGCGATCTTCCAATGTTCTGATCTGTACTGCCTTTTCATTCTGATAGTCTCCTTGGCTGGGATAACAGAAATAAACACAATAGGTTCATAGGACTCACGACGTGAACTTCAATCTAAGCCCGGTTGCTGTAGACGAAGACGAAGCTGTCATTGATCGAAGAGCACCACAAAAGAGAAGGCATTGCGACCAAAATACGGGTACAATAAATTGCCATATAGCTTTTCCGTCAACATGGTGCGCGTCTCGGGTGACAGCGATCATACCCTCGATTTCGAGCTCGATTTCCAAGGAAGAGTACAGCAGACTTCGCAAAAGGTCTTGCTTGGAATCAACAGACCTCCAACACCTGACCCTTCCGATGTCGACGACTCGGATAGTGCTGCCATGCTCGCCGCAATGGGTTCAGAGATGGCTCCACCCATACCGCCCAAATCATTCATAAGACGACCAGATGCGCTATGCAAATTCACAGACACGCCGCCCGAGTCGGAACCACAATCGCCATCAATCGACGATATAATATCTGACAACACTCCAAGCTCACCTGTCAGTCAGATCGAGCAGAACTCTGCACCTCATTCACCTGATCAAGTTGACATAGTTCCAAGTGATCTCTATCGGAATCGATCGAAGTCATTACTACATGTAGCATGCGGTTTGATAGCGCAGGACGACGAACAGGAGAAAGCAAGGAAATTGAAATGGGCACCCTTCATCATCCCTGAGTTATTCAGAGAATCAACTGTCCCACCCGTTCCGGCTCTTCCAGTCCGAAAGAGGCCATCGATCAGCAAGCATCTTTTCACACCAAAGCCAGATCGCCAGACATCAACGGCTGCGTCGACACAGGAGCCAGAGACGTCGGAAGAAGTCTTTATGGAAGAACTCTTCCGAGACGCTATAATAATGTTCGACGGAGATGCCACCCTATATCAAGCCACCATCGACAACAACAGCACTAACGACTGGCGGCATCAACACTCGACCACCAGTCTCAGCACTTCCAGCCGCGTCTGTGTGATCCGGCGGAAAGAGCTGGAACCGACAGGCGCCGCCGTTTACACGACAAGTATCTGGATCATCTCTTCAGACTTCCGAATACGGATCCAACAACGACTGCCCACATCTATCGAGATCACTCCCTTTGCCTCCTTCTTCGACCCCGAAAGGGTCTCCCTGACAATGTCCTGCCAACTGCTCCAATACGGACCCGTCTGGGGCTCCGGTGTGACCAAAACGCTGACCGCCCACTGGACATCCTTCACTTTTTCATCCGTCTTTATCGCAACAGACTTCCAGTCCGCCCTTTTCGGCCGGCCGCTCATCGACTCCTTCCAAATCGAGAAGACAACGCTTCTGCGGCCCTCCCTCCTCCGCAGCAAGCTCGCCTACGAGGAACAAGTCGCCGGCATGGAGCGCTTGCGGCTGTGGCACGAGAACGGCGACGTTGGACCCGGCGCCACGGGTGGAGTAATGGCGATGATGCATATGAGTCCCAATTTTGGCGAGGGATACATTCGGTGGTGGGTGAATAGCGCTAGGGTGGCGAGGTACAAGAAACGTGGCAGTCGCAGCGTGGATGTCCACGGGCTGGATGTTGCTGTTGCGAGAGCCGGACTGGGGAAAATCGTGGATAGTTCTGTTGGTGGTGGGAGAGGTCAGAATAGTCCTAATACCCCGGATGGAGCGAGGGCAGGGGTGAGTGAGGCGGCGCCTTTTGAGATGCAGAGACGAGATAGTGTGGCTACTGTCGGTAGTCAAGAGTCAGGAAAGAGAGAAGGGAAGAACAAAAGGATCAAGATGGTCTCCGGGTTGAGAATCACGTTTGTCAATGAGCTCGAGAGGGGGAGGTTTTTGGTGCAGGTTGAGGAGGCGAGGCGGAGGATGTTGCCGCTACCTGACTTTTAGACGAAGATGCCGCTCAATGATATAACAACTATTCACGATACTCCGATGGATCTCAGAACTTGCTTCATCGCATCCATGCTGCACCCGTCGCAAATACCATTATGCCAGTGCTCCCCCAATGCGTACGCAGTACGACTAGCTCGAAGGAAGCAACCCCATCTGTTAAGATAAGAGATAAGACTTAAGTACATTAAAGGACGACTACATCATCTGTTCGAGCTGAGCACTCCTCCATACACAAACCCGTATCTCATAGCTTCACGAAATACAGTGTCCGATCGTAAAGAAGCAGTTCACGATGGGACCGGCATTGAATAGGTTTGTCATTAGAGCCATGGAATTCGCGCCGTCAAACCGGTGGAGTCTCCCAAACTCAATTCTCGCGCCATGCGTCATCACTTTGGACGTCAGGTCATGGTCAAAGTTCGAGCTCGAGTGCCATAGAATGTTAACACAATTAAGCATATCCACGAAGGGAAACTTAAACTAGAGGCTTGAGTTGAACACCTGGGCAATATCATTATGTCGACAGGAGCAAAACCACCAGTCAAGGCGGCCGAGGATACACTGGAGACAGGCGTCCACCACCTCGAAGAAGACCTGCAACTGGCATTCCTGAAGAACATCTATGGAGCACTCTTACTGTCCGCTGGCGGTATCCTCTCACTCATCATCGAGACCGGCTGCCCTTCGTTGATAAAAGGGAATCCTGGCTTGGGTAATATCCTGCAAGGCATCACCTTCCCCGTCGGCCTCGTGCTGGTTTACTTCGTCGGAGCAGAGCTGTATACGGGATACCCTATGTGGTGAGTTCCTCGTAGTACTTCTTCTTGACGACTTCCGCGCCTAACCGCGACCCAGGTTCATGATGACAGCCCTCGAGCGCAAAGGCAGACCAATACAATACATCCGCGCCATCATTGCCTCCTGGCTCGGTAACTTGCTCGGCGCTCTCATCTTCGCCGGCTGCTTCACCTATCTCACCGACGTCCTCTCCGAAGAGCCCTTCAAGTCCGGCACCATCGAGCTCGTCACCAAGGAAATCGTGGACCAGAAATGGCATATCATTTTCTTGCGCTCGATTCCTTGCGGGTGGTTGGTTACGTTTAGCATGTTGCTTGGGACTCAGAATCATGATGGTATCAGTAAGGCGCTCGCGCTGCACCTGCCGTTCTTCGTGGCGACCGCGGCGAGTATGCCGCATTTGGTCAAGTTTATGTATCTGGGCTTGACGGCCATGATGCTTGGGGCGCCCATGTCGGTGGGGATGTTCTTTTGGAAGTGTCTGCTTCCGATCACGTTGGGAAACACGATCGGTGGTGCCGTCTTCACCGGAGCTTACTCGTGGTGGGTGCATATCTACTGCGCGGACGAGAAGGCTGGAAAGGGAGTGGGTGGATTCGGGGCTTTGAGGTTGGATGGAGATGATGAATAAGAGTTCGAATATTCATTAAAGTATCACCCAAGTCGAGAGTTCCATCTCCCTATTCTTTGCTGGTCGTGTCACAGATTCAGCCTTGAACCAGACCGAGATCACGCTGAAAAGGAACAAGGACTTTCTCGATAACCTCCATGCGTGTGTCTGGCTCGGTGAGGTCCAAGTCGAAGCCACCATAGTAGAGGCTGGAGCACGCTTTGATGGCATCCGCAAAGCAATTCAGCCAGATCCTCGAGTCACTCTTGATGAGTGTTCGAACAATGTACGGATCTTCTCTGACCATATCGGCTGCCGAGCGTTGATCCTCAATGGGAGTATGTGTGATGATTTGTAAGAGAATGATGCCGAGTGCGAATATTCTCTCACTGTCTTCGAGGGTTTTATTACTGCTGGTCAGTGGATAGCTTTGACTTATGAAAGGGTGATCGACATCCAGTTTTTCGTCGGAGCGAAGCAATATCACATCTCGGGCGCACCAAAGATCCCGCAGCCACGGAGTTGAATGCAGCTGAAGGAATGATGAGACTAGTGTCAGAGCGAGTTCCATGCTTTGTTTCGGTGAGATCTCCGAGACCTTCGAAGGTATCAGCAGCTCTCGAAGCGTCACTGTAGTGCATTTCGATGGATCTGTTCGGGTTGCTGTTGATGAGGAGGAACAGTGACCAAGAAGCCGGTCGTGATGGTCTAGGCAGAGCGTCAGGCCTGCAGCACTCGCGCGCTGGCATAAGTCCTCAATAACCACCAAGTCAGACAACGCAGTCTCGGTTGAGGCGGACGGAACACCATGGAAGCTCACGGTCTGATTCAGTCGGTTCGTAGCCTCTTCAGCAACGTTGATCTCGAGAGCGCGCCATACTTGGGAAGCCGCGAATCCGACAGCGAATGACGCTTGGTCATGTTTTTCCTTGTCTCCTTTGTCGACTCCACGAAGGCGCGGCTCTAGACGAAGGTTTATACAATGGCTTTGATGTTCTGAACATGCCCAGACGTTGGCAAATGCGCGATGTAGTCGACATGCATCAGTTTCAATCTCCTTGAGGGATCGTAGGAAAAGCTCTTTCGGTTTGCTTCTAGCCTGACGAATCGGCACAGCTTCCGAACGAGACCTTTTCGCGATGAGGCGATCGAGCTGATCCGTGTGGTCAGAAATCTTCTCCACCTTCTCCTTCAGACTACCGCTACGTAGCATGAACTTGACCCTTTTCTTTATAGTCTGTTCTGCAGATAGTAGAGCATTTGCGAGCTTTGAAGTATGCTCAGGAGCAGATGATGCTATGCTTTTAGTCTCAATTTTGTATGTCCTAAAAGCAGAAGATGTCGTCAGAGTGCTTCTCCGTCGTTGAATGTGAAACGGTCCTTACTGCGCAGACTCCATGCATGCCCACCCACCCTATCTAAATAATAAGGTGAACTCCAAATCTTCGAATTCACGGTCGCAATAAGTAGAACAATAGCTTTAATTAATTAATACACAACAACTAACTATGATATATAGCTAAATTAATTACTAGTGAGCTTGCCTTCCATTATAATGACATCCTATAACCTTTAAGGCATTAAATCAACTAGCTAGTTAATGTATAATTAACTTAAGTTAGCCCACCCCTCTTTAATTAATTCTAACGTGATTTCATCGTTCTAATGTAGTTGTTATTTAAGGTGCTGCTTTAGTACCTGCTAGCAGTTCTTAATAATCGTCAGATCTGGTGATAGAGAGCTATTAAAATAACAGTTAAGTCCATTTAGTTCCTTCCATACCTTTATAATATTTCTTCCTTTGCCTTTGCCAGTTCTATGGCCGCTATCTTAATCTTCTTCTAATACAAAGCTCTTTAAGCTATCTCTCTTTGCTTCTAGTAGCCAGGGCTTTATAACTGGCTCGAGAATACAGTCACAGTAGGTCTATAAGTTCATCTTTCTATTGGCATTGCTAGCTTCGTAGAACGTCAATTCGCTTTTGAAATTCCATCCAACTGCTGCCTATACGTAGTACTTCTTCTTCTGTTTTTCTGTTAGTTTAGCTCTCTCCTTAATATTAGCTAGTCTATACTGCTAGCCCCTCCTTTAGATAATGTGTAACTACTGGCCATTGCTATAGCCGAAGTGGCATTCATTAGAGAAGCGGACGTGCCTCTAGTGCTCCTTTATTGGATACTGCTATAGCATACTCGAGGCGTAGTTAATACGCCGCTGCCAGACGTCTGGATGGAGCCACTACTTCGAGCATGCTATCCGCTTATACTAGCTACGGTTGTTTAACGTCGTTTAAAGCGTCCAGCCGCAGATGTCTGCTCTGATAGCAGTGGCCAGCTCGTTCCACGTCGATGACTAAGCACTGATCCCCTCCTCCTTAAGCACCTCCTCTGCCTCTGCGATCTGCTTGTCTGTCACCTTTCGAGGCCTTCCGCGCCGCTCCGCTGCTTCTGGATCGTTGTAGTGTCGCCGCAGGGTGCCTCTATAGCCTTTAGAGGTAGGCCGAGCTTGTTTAATAGCTTGGTAGCTAGCTGTCTTGGTGAAGCTGGCCCACTAGAAGACCTCCGTGTTTGTTATTAGCACTCGATCAGGGTGCTGCTTATTAAGGTATTAAGTAAAATCAAGAGCAGTAACAAGCCGAGTCTTCTTAGGGGTATTATATTGATAGGCAGCGACGATAGGCTTAGGGGTGGTTTAGGTGCGCGGACTAGGCAGAGCACGTAGTTCATCTATAGCAACACCTCACTTATCAAATTTGACGTCTATACCATAAACATAATCAATTGACAGTAATATCTAATGCTATGTACGATGTTGCGATGCAACGCGATGTAGAGGCACGCCAAATTTTGGTGAGGCGGACATCGCTGAGCATTTGCGGAGTTCGCTTTATTTCTTCACCCGCGAGCCACCGTCTTTAGCAGGCTGCTCACATCTGCACCAAGGATACTGGCAACATTGACGATCATGTCATAGATTTTGCTCGCTTTGACCTTGTACGTTCTGTAAATCCGGGGGTTCGGATACTGCCTGAGTTTGCCTTCCCAGTCGTCGCTCGGCCATGTTCTCGCAGTCTTGTCATCAAGCATCTCCTCAAATTCCTCATCGTCAGCGATGCCAGCTTCAGCGTACAAGTTTTGTATGGTCTGTACAAAGCTCGTATATACAAACTCTAGCTCTTGGCTGCGCTCCGACAGCTCCGTCTGATAATGAAATAAAGCCTTGTAAGGAGTCAACTGGTCTTCATAATGTTCGAGTGCAGAGATGCACAAGGGTAAGACAGCCAGGACGATTCCAGCGACCTCGATTCCTGACATGCTGTCTCGCTTTTCCGTAATTGCGACCATGTGACTATAAGAAGGCGTACAGTACCCTTGTCAGATCACCGGCTGAAGTCTTTCTGAACAACCACACGGCTGCGTTGCTCTCTTCCGGAGGCTGACATACAGTAGCGTAGATGCACAACGCGATCATGTGTACTGTGGACTCGGAGCTCAATTTTAAGGCAACCAGTCCAACTTAACCGAGATAAGTCTTTCTATTATCATGTCTGTCAGGCGCAGCTGTGTCTTCTCTCAATTTCTTGCGCTCTTGTGGACATAGCGCCAATCATCGCACGTATTGATTCGAGTTCTGGAGACAGCATGAGTGCACATGCACACGGTCCCAGTCACGGTTCCAGTCACGGTTCCAGTCGCGTTCCCGGTCACGGTCGCGGTCCCCCGGGTCATGGCGGACCAAGTCGACAAGAACATGCAAAGAAAGTCTACGAAAGTTATAAGTCGAACGCGAAGACGGGTCTAGACACGGCCAATAGGCGATACAAGCGTCTGGAGGAAAACGGCGTGGCAGCAGTCAATGCGTGGAAAGAGCACACCAAGGAACAGAAACAACTCAGCCGGGAGATCTCCGACCATGGAATTCAATTCCAGCAGAATCGCGAGCAGATACATAAACTTAACAGCACGCTCGACAACAAATCGCTATCGCGAAAGCACACAGTGACGCGTACGCCAAGCGCAGCTGGTTGGAAGAACGGCAGGACTCATTGAACAAAGACATACGGAGCAAGGAGCAGAAGAAGCGTGACAACGACAGCAGATGGGAGAAACAGTGGCAGAATGGGCACAAAAAAAGACAGGACTTGAGGAATTCACTTTCGGAGGCGGTGAGCATTGTGCGGAAGAATGTCAACAATGCCAATCAAGTGAATGGTCATGGGCAAGACACTCGCTGGCAGAGAGAATTCTCTGACAAAGCAAAGGAAGCGCTCACGGGGCCTTTAAGCACGATAACTGGTGGACCGATGTGGTCGATTCGTTGAAGCTCTCCTGAGCTATACTTATGGAACTCATTGTCTCGGGAGTCTGAGTTGCCTTCTGCTCCAATAATGTGTTTCTTTCCCTGCACATCTGATCAATCAAGTCGATATCAAACGCTGCACGAAAGTCCCACTGTGTGGCACAATCCCCTTGCACGTTGTAGTTGTGTTCAAGCAGATCTATATCACAATGGCGTCTAGAGAGGAGTACCAGCCTTCTGAAGGACTCATAATGATCACATGGTCTTTCCACCACAATCCGGAATCACGACGCCCTGCTTCAGCTGCCGATCAACAGTCAAAAGACCCCAGTGGCTATGCATTGTCAGTAACCGCCCGCATCAAACGGTTCTCACAGTACTCACTCTTCCCAGCCATCAGTCGACGTATCATAAATAATCTTCCACGGCTCATCAAACGCCTCGAACCAGAAATAATGCGTGCCATTCGCCATGGCCTGACACACCCACTTATCCATGAACGTATTCATCTCCTGAATACCCGCCACGGAGCCAGCCAGCATCGTGGGACAAGTGACGCCCGTACCGCAGTCGTTGCCGCCTTGAGACGGCCAGCCGACCTCGCTGATGATGTTGTTGGATACATTGCCGGTCAGAGCGACGTCGTTGGTCTGCCAGAAATCGTAGGTCCAGCTCGCGGCGCCTGCGGCGGTCACACCTGCGAAGAAGGGATGCACGTTCGCCATCACCAGGTCGGTGTATTGCACTAGCTCTTTGGTCCAGTCTGAGCCGAGGTCGGAAGTCGCGACTGGGAGGTCAATGCTCAGCGCTGTGAGGTTCTGCTTGACGCTGCGTATGGTGCTGCCGAGTTCATCGAGCGTCAAGTCTTTGCGGAATAGCACTTCGTTGCCGACGATGACGCCGGAGAAATGGCTACTTGGGTATTTGTGCAAGACGTCGTAGAGTTGGGTCAATTGGCGGCTGTTGGTTGTTGCGTTGTTGCCCAGCCAGACGCCGAGCCAGACTTTCATGGTGTCGTTCATCTTGAGAGCGTCTATGGCGGTCATGACCATCTCGGTTTGGTTGCAGTCGGTTCCGTACAGTCGGATGGCCGGGGCTAGTTGCGACATCACTGCAACATCCATCGTCACATTGTCCTGGGACGGTCTGTCTGTCAGGCAGTCGGGGTATTGCATGTTGATACCTGTGTAGTCGAGAGCAGGGAATACTCGGTGAAGATTGGCGTTGTTCATCAAGGATTTGATCTCAGACGAGTCTAATGTCAGTCCGCTGTTAGACGGGCTCGACTTTGGTGACGAGGGCGAGTTCTCGGATGACTTGCTTCCCAGAACACCTCCGACTGTTGCACCGATTATCAGAAGGAGGACCAATACGCCGACTATGATGAGGATTTTTTTCTTCCTTCCACTTCTGGCACGCTCCTCCTCTTGTTGCCATGCAGATTTCTCCTCGTGTTGGAAATGGTCCGCTTCCGGAGGGAGCGCATATTGTCCTCTGGACCCAAAGCCCCTTAGCAATCCACCGGATGCACCAGCGCCTGCACCTACGGGGCCTGCGAGTGGAACCCTCGAGTCCCTTTCAGTATAGTGTATCGGCTCTCGGTACGACTCGTCATCGTCAATCTCATGAGGATTGATATCGTCAAACACTGGTTCTGTTCGAAAGTGATTCGGTGGCGGAGGAGGAGCATTGACATAACCGTTATCGACATATCCCCTGTCGAACCTGTTTCCTCTCGGCGGTGAGACAGTGACTCGATCGCGACGATGTGCAACATTGGGCATCAGAGGCGCTGAAGTATCTTGTGAATCTTGTGCTCGATGCATGCTTGGTCTCGTAGGTGAAGAGTCGTAGTCTGTGTAGTCTGTTCCACCTACAGGCGCCCACCTCGACTCTGAACTGTCCATTGTATTCGTCCTTGTATTGCAGTCCACAGATCTTGCCAATGAGCGCCGATTGCGATCGGGACTCCGCGATGGACTATTCTTATACCTGGTGGGCTGTGGAAGTGGTATGCGAGGAAGCGGCACTGGAGGAGAAGACAAATCGATGTCTTGAAGGTTCGTTATTGACCTTCGAGGTGTGTATCGTTTGGTCGGTGAGGGCGTCCGTGAGGCAGGACTGTAGACGGATTCATGACGTGGTGGACGAGGCGGAGTCCATACTTGGGGTGTGTAAGCAGCCGCGCTTGCAACCTCGTACATGTTGGAGTGCTTGCGCAGTAACGCAGCCTCGAAGTAGTCCGGCGATGGTATGGTCTGGTATTGGGTTTGTGATACTGCGGAAGTGATGTATGTGAGAAAGTGTAATAGAAGCCTGACGTGCAGATATCAATGTAGTGCTAGAAAGAGATCAATTGGTAGAAGAGGTTACTCGTGAAATGGAAGAAGTATGATTACGCCCACTATAGCAAAGCGCCTAATATTGCCCCAGAGATGAACCTACCTTGACTTATGGAAGAGGCTACAAAGAGTGGGTGGCTGAGTCCACAAGGCATGAATGCTGAAACTGCAGGGTCCGTCAGCTTTGCTGTGTTTACGAAGATCCACTGACCGGGCAACGCCGTCGATCTCCAGCAGCGGACCACTCCATGCGATGACGTTTTGCGAGAAACGGCTATCTCCAACGTCCAGCAGATGTTTACATGTACAGTACATGTACATGTATCTACATGTAATTTCTCAACTCTCGACACCCTTCATGAAATTCAGCTGACTTGAGTCTACTTCGAAGCTCCGTTACATTCTGAAGATACCAAACTCGGTCTTCTTGTCCTCTCTACTGCCACACATAGCGGCTTGCAAGCCAATACCCAGGACTTTTCTCGTATGCGATGGCGGTATGATTCCATCATCCCACAGTCGTGCCGTCGAGAAGGTCGACTCACTTTCTCGCTCGATTCTCTCCTTCAGCTTCGGATCCACCTGCTTGCCTACCGCTTCCATAACCGCTGACAGCTGCTCCGGACCCATGACGCTCGTCTTCGCAGTAGGCCACGCCCAGAGGAATCGTGGAGAATATGCTCGACCGCTACAAGCTGGTCAGTAAGGCCCATGAATCACGGATCGATCGAACATACCACATGCCATAATTGCCCGCACCAGCAGAACTACCAAAGACGACGGTGAACTTGGGCACATCGGCACAAGCTACCGCAGTTACCAGTTTTGCTCCGTTCTTTGCGATACCGCCTTTTTCTGCATCTTGGCCAACCATGAAACCTGAAATGTTTTGCAGGAAGATCAGTGGTATGTTGCGCTTTGCGCAGAGCTGGATGAAATGTGCCCCTTTTAGCGATGACTCGGAGAACAAGATACCGTTGTTCGCGATGATACCGACCGGGTGTCCGTAGATGGTCGCGAAGCCTGTTACGAGTGTTGAGCCATACAGCGGTTTGAACTCGCTGAACTCGCTGCCGTCGACTATCCTTGCGATGATCTCATGGACGTCAATTTGGGTCTTGAGGTTGGTGCCTACGATACCACCTAATTCTTCGGGATCGTGGATCGGTTCCTTCCAATTTCCGATCTGCGACGGGTTCGGTTCCTTAGGATAGTTCAGGTTCTGAACACAACGTCTTGCGATGACAATGGCGTGCGCGTCGTCTACCGCGAGATAGTCCGTCACTCCACTGATTTCGCTATGCAGTTTTCCACCACCCAGGTCTTCTGCACTGACGACCTCTCCTGTGGCAGCTTTGACGAGAGGTGGTCCGGCAAGGAAAATGTGGCCTTGTTCATGCACAATGATGCTCTCGTCGGACATAGAAGGCACGTAAGCACCGCCAGCCGTGCAGGGTCCCATGACCACAGACAGCTGCGGTATTCCTAACGAAGACATTCGTGCTTGGTTGAAGAAGATACGGCCAAAGTGATCCCGATCAGGAAAGACATCAGCTTGATGAGGTAGGTTGGCACCTCCAGAATCTACTAGGTAAATGCATGGTAACCGATTCTGCTGGGCGATCTCTTGTGCTCGGAGATGTTTCTTGACCGTGACTGGGTAATACGTGCCGCCTTTGACTGTACTGTCGTTCGCTACGATCATACACATGACACCTTCCACTGTGCCGATACCTGTGACAATGCCAGCGGCTGGAATGTCTTCGCCCGGATATACCTCGTGTGCAGCCAAGGCTGAGAGTTCCAGAAAAGGCGTACCAGGATCTACTAAAGCTGTTATACGACTGTTTAGGTGTTACTTACTGCTCTAATAATCTCTGCTATTTCACTTACTCTCGAACAAGCATCTTGCCCCTTGCAATATGCTTCTCTCTCGCCTTGACCGACCCGCCCATGGCAGCCTTATCGTGCAAGGACGAGAACTGCTGACATAATTCGGACATAGCCTTCTCGTTCTCCTGGTAGCTCTTCGAATTCTTATCGATGACAGTCTGTAGTATCGATATTTGTTTGGCTTGGAACGGGGAAACATAAGTTGCTACAGTCCGTCGCTGAGGCTGGTGCGGCCTTTTCGCCCTGAGCAGATCTGACTGGCATCGTGTCCGAAGACAGCGAAGATGCTGCCTCCAGCAGATTGGTACGCTCATTGATCGTCCTCCCTTGACGTTCGAATAGAGACATATAAGTAGACCAAGTGGTAGTGTTCGGTAAACGACAGGGTATCGGCAAACCGGGCCCCTCCCCAGACTTCCCCACACCGCCCCCAGCCGTTCGTAGCCGAACCAAATGCGGAGATACCGAACACCCTTTGTTTCTTCTCCAACATCACATCTTCATTCCGTGATCACTACCATCATGAGACCTCTAACAAGCCGTCTTGCCTCATGGCATGCGCCGAGGTGCGTGCGGTTGGCCATCCACACGCGAATACCTACACAATGGCAGAGAGCGGCGTCAACAAAGCATCCCAAAGGGTTCTCGCCGCCGACGAGTGACGAATTAGCCGAGCTTAAGGAACGGACTCGGGAGTTTGCTCTCAGAGAGCTCCCAGAAAAAGTGGCGCAAAAGACAGATCATCAAAATGAGTTTCCGATGGAAATGTGGCAGAAAATGGGAGAAGCAGGGTCGGTCCCGCGAATATCATGATTTAATGACTCCCTGACAAGATATAGCTTCCTTGGAATCACAGCGGACGAAGAGTACGGCGGCCTTACTATGGGTTACCAAGCACACTGCACAGTAATGGAAGAGCTCTCAAGGGCGTCCGGGAGCATCGCCTTGTCATACGCAGCACATTCCCAACTCTGCGTGAACCAACTCATGCTCAACGGATCGACCGAGCAGAAAGCAAAGTACTTACCCGACCTCATCTCAGGAAACAAGATAGGCGCACTAGCCATGTCTGAGATCGCGGCAGGCAGCGACGTCGTAAGCATGAAGATGACCGCCAAAGAAGTCGATGGCGGCTACCTCCTCAACGGCACCAAATACTGGATCACGAACGGACCCGACGCGCACACGATCGTCGTGTACGCAAAAACCGCACCCGAAGCCGGCTCGAAAGGCATGACCGCCTTCATTGTCGACACGAGCGTCAAAGGCTTCTCCTGCACCAAAAAGATCGACAAGCTCGGTATGCGAGGAAGCAACACGGGCGAGCTAGTCTTCGAAGACGTATTCGTACCGACCGAGAACGTCCTCGGCCAAGTCAACAAAGGCGTGCGCGTCCTGATGGAAGGTCTCGATCTCGAGCGATTAGTCCTCAGCGCCGGACCGCTGGGTCTGATGCAAGCCGCGCTCGACGTCACGCTGCCATATGTGCACGAGCGCAAACAGTTCGGTCAGCCGATCGCGCTCAACCAGTTCATCCAGGGCAAGTTGGCTGATATGTACACCAAATACCGCGCTTGTGCTGCGTTCACATACACGGTCGCGCGGTCGATTGATGAAGGTCATGAGAATCCTGAGATCAAGACGCAGGACTGCGCGGGCGCGATCTTGTATGCAGCCGAGAGGGCGACCGAGTGTGGTATGGACGCGATCCAGTGTCTGGGCGGAACAGGCTATGTCAACGAGGTGAGCGCGGGCCGCATCATGAGAGACGCGAAACTGTACGAGATCGGAGCCGGCACGAGTGAGATTCGACGGATGGTCATCGGACGGGCGTTCAATAAGGAGTATCTGTCGTGATACCATGTCAATTTTGAACAGAGCTAGCCGTTCCTGCAGAAGAATTATACGATACCGTTGACTTTTTCGCCATGCCAATCGTGGTCTTAGGAAATCGACTCCGCCATACCCTCGCCGTGACCAGCACGACGTCGGCTTCTCACAAAATAACGCACTGCCCCGTCCTCTTCTTGCGACTTTTGCGCCGCCTGCCTCTATCATCGCCACCGTCCTGCCGCCGCCTGCGTCTGTCATCCGCGTTCCTCGCTCTAGCGTCCTGCGCCGCGATGATCTGCCTACAGACATCAACAAAGACCTCGTTGACATTCGCCCGTCGCCTGGCACTGGCCTCGTAATACGGCACATTGCCCCAGTTCTGCGAGACGGCAAACGCATCCGCCCTGCTGACCTGGCGGTCCTGCTCCAGATCCGATTTATTGCCCACCAGCACAATCGGCACATTCGGATCGTCTTTGAGGTTCACGAGTTGTTCTCGCAGGTCGTTTAGTTCATGTAGAGAAGACATGGATGTGATACTGAAGACGAGGAGGAAGCCTTGGCCGGACTTCATGTACAGTTCCCGCATGGCGGTGAATTGTTCCGTCCCCGCTGTGTCTAGGATCTCGAGGATTACTTGTCGGCCATCGACGTCGATTTGCTTGCGATATGAGTCTTCAATTGTCGGGTCGTATCGCTCGATCCAGACGCCTTGTACGAATTGTGCTGTCAGGCATGATTTTCCTACCCCGCCGGAGCCGAGGACGACGATGTGATATTCTCTGAGGGGTGTTAGAGCATGTCAAGTATTTGCCCGATTCTGATGACTTACCTTTGAGGTGTTATTCTAGACATGGTTGTGGTGTACTTCTATCATTTGACCTAAATTGGCATGTGATTGGTTCGGCTATAGAGGCCCGCTGCCGTAGCGGGGAGAGGAAATCTGCAATATGCGTTTGTGGGAGAGAATTATGCAGTGTTCAGATGTGGTAAAATCCAATTTTGATATCCAACTTGGCTCCCGAGTAGATGATCTGGTGGTTTTCCAAGAAGAAGCTCGGGTTGTTTCCAGGTGTTGATGGGGTCCGAGGTATGCGTCGTACGGATATAACAGTAGAATTGTCTGTGTCGTCAAAGCAGTACTGCAGGTCCAGCATCTGATGGCATCAGATATCTGTCATTATTCCATAGCTTCGAGAAGTCGTCGATGTAGACGTACAGAGTGGGTCAAAGTCCTCAGCTTTGGTAGAGTGGAGATTTAAGAATATAAGAGTTGGTCTTGTCTGAGGTCTGATGTCGATGGTCTGGCGCCAAAACTTTTTTTTTGACTGGATTGTCCGGGGATGTCCTCCGCTTCCTAATTATGGTAGATGAAATAAAACAGACTCGATATCACACAGCTGTGTACCAAGAAGATAAGGTCGCTCGGTGGGATATAAAAGACAGCGATCTATCAAGAGTCACGTTTCGGAAGGGAGAGAGTTGTCAATCGCACGTTGTTTGACTGGGCGCCGTCGAACCGTTCCGGTTGCTTGTTTGATCTTTTCAAAAGCCGACCAGCCATTTCGAATTGAACCAACGTCCTTGCATGTCACTGCGAGGTTTTGACGCGTCCTTGCCCCGAGAGTACAAGGGAGAGAGCTTCGCGATGGCGGTATCAGGACTGGCATCCTTGAAGCAATCATCAATACCAGAAGCGCACATCAGTCGAGTAGCATCTCCGGCGGTAGAAGGCTTCCAGATCGACAGAAGAAGCACGGTCAGACGTGATGGTGACCTTTGACTGTCACGCCAAAGGTAGCGCGCTAACAATAATTGTTCGCTCGCATCCGTGGATACAGGCGATCCAACCGTGACCGCGCGCAACGTGCGACCGAGTTCCGATCTGACTTTGCTGCATGCAACACCATTTCACAGCTGCTAACAGCGTTGACAGCTGTCAGGTTATGATTCATTGCAAGAACGTTTGTGCTTGTATCTCTTACCACCATGTTTGAACCTTGTCACGTATGGATTTGCTCCTTCCGTTGACGGTAAATGCAGCGGACCCGTATGTCACTTTGCGAATCATATCAGTGTACACTTGCAAGACGCTGCCACGTGCTTCTTCTCACGCGACATATGAACAACCCATGCGATCTGAAAGGTTGAGCTCGAACGGATGATTCATGCTCGTCTGACGTAGTATCGGGCGTAGAGATTGAGGCGGGACAGCAGACGGGAATGACTCCACAAGTAAAAGATAAACCCTGCCGATCAGGTACAGCATGGTCAATTTGGAAGAGTCTGGGATGACTCCAGGGTCCATGAGCTGTTCGGCTAATGTCCTGGGATGAAGCCATAATACCAGGAAAGACAGATGTGCGACAACGACGTACAAGGCAGGGTTGTGATTTCTTTGAAATACTGTGAGCTCGAGATTCACCCTTTGATCAAGGAGGACGGAGGTACGTGTAGAAGAATTGTGCAAACTTGAAGCCGACCGCATCTACGCAACCATCCTGAGTCGAGTCGCGTTCTGTCATCGGATCACATCGCACGACTCATGCGAAAAAGCTACCTTACTATCACCTCCGCGTATCGTAGATAGCTGAAGACCCTCGATTTGGTGAAGCGACTTCGATCAGACCAATTGTCAGCAAACCGAAGCGGAAGAAATGCGCTTCTCATTGCTGTCAGTTGCAGCCGCCTGTCTGTCCGTACAGACAGGCTTGGCCGTTTTCTTGGACGACGCATTCCAGGTCGACTACCATCTGGCCTTACTGGGTACACCACTACAACATACCACTTTCTTTCACGAGCCAAATGCCAATTCGAAAGCCTCGTTAATCTATACTCTATCCGAGAAGGGAGTCATTGGCGCTGTAAACCCCAGGGATGGCAGCTTAGTCTGGAGACAGAACCTTGGCCGTGTAGCAAACTCGACAAACTCTCACCTTCGCGCTGGTGAAGGACAGGACGTTGTGATTAGCGCGCTCAACAGCGAGGTTGTAGCATGGAGTGCTGCGGATGGACGACAGGTCTGGTCAGTAGCCTTCGGCGAGGCAGTTCAAGATTTGGAAATACTCGAGCTTGATGAGGGCAAAGAGGGTGTCAAGGTCAAGGATGCTTTGATCTTATCTGGCGAGACACGTCCACAGGTCGCCAGGATCAATGCTGCGACCGGTGAGACCAAATGGACATTTGTGGACGAGAGTGGCGACGCGCCGTACCAAGTTTCGGCTTCGACAACCGAAGTGTTCTACATTACCCTGCACACAACTATGCTTGGTGGTCACAAGATCAAGATTACCTCACTGGACGCTCATACAGGAAAGAAGACAAATGAGTACAGCCTCAGCTCCGAGAGCGAGGTCTCCTCTACCAAGGACATTCTTTCTGTCGGCGCCAACACTGCCTCTCCAATCATCGCCTGGACTGACAGCACAGCTTCTACCTTGAAAGTCAACATCATTGGTACCAAGACCGTCTCCTCTTTCCCAATCGAGCTGCCCAAAGGCCAGTCCATCAACAAGATCGTCTTCCATGCGCCATACCACACAAATGCTCGATCCCATTTCCTGGTCCACTTCCAAACGGCGGAGCAGCACTGGGCAGAGGTATACCACATCGACCAACGCGCTTCCAAGGTGTCCAAAGCATACAGTCTGCCCAAGCTCGCCGGCAAAGGTTCTTTCTCTACCAGCTCAACGGACGCCAACGTCTACTTTACCCGCATTTCCGAGGGCGAAGTCTCCGTCGTATCTTCTGCTTCCCACGGCATTCTCTCCCGATGGCCAATCTCGTCCATGAGTGTAATCGCCAAGGACGCCATCCCGGTACATGCCGTTTCAGAAGTTTCAGTCAAGGGTGATACGGTATCCGCGTCTCGCTCTGCTGTTCTTCTATCATCTGGAGACTGGATTGCGGTTCGTGATGGCCAAGTCAGCTGGCAACGTCCTGAAGCGCTTGCGCACACCATCGCTGCCGTCTGGGCGTACCCTCCAGTGAATCCTCACGTCGTCGAGGACCTGAAGAAAGAAGCACACTCCACTGGCCTCTCGGCTTACGTCCATCGGGTACAGAGACACATTGCCGACTTGGAGCACCTGCCAGCATTTCTCAGCACTGTCCCAAGTACAGTTTTGCACAGTCTAGGTATTGGTGAAGCTCCAGCCGATACCAATACGGCTAAACAAAACAGCTTTGGCTATCACAAAATCATTGTCTGTGCTACCGACACTGGCAGACTAATTGGTCTCGACGCCGGCAACAGAGGCCAGATCATGTGGAACGTTAGATCAGCAGGAGAGGGCGAGATGGGGCAATCAATGTTGTATTCGCTTCCTGATGGTACAGTCTTGAAGATAGCGCGAACCCAGGCTGGACAGCTTAGGGAACAAGTTAACGCCACTACGGGTCAGACAGTTCCTGAAAACTTCGCCATCACGAAGCCGGATGTGCAGTTCAGTCTAAGCCAAGCAGGTTCTTCTGATGAGGTCCACGGCTACTCCCAGGAAGGTGACTCTCCACTCTGGACATTCAAGACCGAGGGCGATGAGGAGATCATCAGTCTCGTCACAAGACCACTTGGCGAGCCTGTGGCATCCATTGGCAAGGTACTGGGCGATCGAAGTGTGCTGTACAAGTATGTCAACCCGAACCTACTCTTGATTGCAACAGGATCGAAGAAAGCCAGAACCATTACCATCAGCATTGTAGACTCGGCACTTGGATCTGTTCTCTACTCTACCAAGCACGAGGACGTCGATCTGACCATGCCATTCGCGGCGACTGTGTCTGAGAACTGGTTTGCTTATTCTCTGACTGTTGACACAGCCGGCTCAGAAGCAAAAGGCTACCAGTTGACCATCGGCGAGCTTTACGAGTCGTCGATTCCCAACGACCGAGGACCAATGCTCAATGCTTCTCAAGGAAGTGCTATGGGTTACCAACCACACGTTGCGCTACAGACCTTTGTCACTCCCGAGCCAATCTCACACATGTCAGTATCTCAGACGACGCAGGGTATCACTTCGAAGGAACTCCTAGCTGTCTTGCCAGAATCTAACGCCATCATGGGCGTTCCTCGTGCTCTTCTCGACGCGCGCAGACCGGTCGGTCGCAACCCATCAAAAGATGAGCAATTCGAGGGTCTGATGCAATACGCTCCGCTCCTCGAGTTCGATCCAAAGTGGCTCCTCACTCATTCCCGTGAGGTCATTGGGGTCACCAACATCACCACCAGTCCGGCTCTCCTGGAGAGCACCAGCTTGGTATTTGCATACGGCCTTGATATCTTTGGCACCAGGATCAGTCCAAGTTTCTCGTTCGATGTGTTGGGCAAGGACTTCAACAAGCTGCAGATGCTTGCTACCGTGGTGGCATTGTTCATTGCTACGCTGATTATTGCACCAATAGTAAGTCTTTCCGGTCGACAAGGAGCTGTAACATTATACTAATGTCACGATAGGTCGCTCGTAAACAAGTCAACGCACGATGGCAGTTCTCGTCGTAGTCATATCGTTATCATGATACCCAGATAGAAGTCAGGTCTATACTCAAAAGCATGTGAATAATGTATGAAGATCAACGTCGGTAACAACCGCGCCGACTTGCGTTCTTCTTCTGCCGATTCATCCAGAACGTCTCCAAATGTTCGAACTTAAATCCGCAATGCTCCAATTTTGTGACTGATGTCATGGATGAATTTCAGCTTAACGCCGGAAACGGAGTTAAGTCATCAGAATATAAACGAATGAGCAGATAACACATCAGAGCTCTCCCAGACATCACATCAGACCATTGACGATTTCTATATATCTTATTCACTCTTAGAAACGTCAATTTAAGCAACAATGACCGACCAAGTCAAGTACACACAGAAGCTCGCGGGCAAGAAGGTGCTGATCATCGGTGGCTCAGCAGGTGCGTACACTCACAGACAAACGTCAAGCATAGCTAACACATACAGGCATCGGTTTCGGTGTAGCAGAAGCTCTGATCGAAAATGGCGCACACGTCGTGATCTCCTCGTCTCGCAAGAACCGCGTCGACGACGCAGTCAGCCGTCTTCAGAAGGCCTACCCATCCGCAGGCAAGAATGCTTCTGGCTACGCTTACGACATGGGAACGAGGGACACACTGGAGAGCAACATCGTCGAGCTGCTCGAGAAGTGCGGCAAGCTCGACCACATGGTATGGACAGCTGGTGACGCACTTGCGGCGGCGCCACTCGACAAAGTCGACATGGACTTCGCCGTGCAGGCTGGCATGACGCGTTTCTTCGGCCCCCTCATGATGGCCAAGCATGCGCCCAAGTACCTGAACCCGGGCCCAGAGTCGAGTATCGTGCTCACTACTGGATCGGTCAGCGAGAAGCCTATCCCCGGATGGTCGGCGATTGCGGGGTTCGCGACCGGGTTGCAGGGACTGAACAGGTCGTTGGCGCTGGACCTCAAGCCCATTCGTGTCAACCTTGTCTCTCCTGGTGCGGTCGATACTGAGCTCTGGGCTGGTATGTCTGAGGAGGCGAGGAAGGCTCAGTTCAAGGCCTTTGAGGAGAAGAGTCTTACTGGTAGAGTTGGACAGGTCACGGATGTTGTCGAGTCGTTTCTTTACCTCATGAAGGACAGGAACGTCACTGGAGCTATGATCAGTACCAGCAGCGGTGGTCTCTTGGCATGAGAGACAGGAGTGGTTGTCCGCATATCGGCCGAGTAGACAATATGTTGACGAATGAATTGAAATGCATTGTTTTGTTCCAGAAGCATTATTTGTTGCGGTCGATGGGTGCTCAAGGGGCTCTATATCCACTTGGAACCCATGGCGATGAAACCCAACGTCGAAAGGAGAAGATGGTGGAGCAAAGCGTGTCTGTTATAAATTATGGTCATGTATCCATGTTGGTTTTTCCAGCAGCCTGGTTGTTGAGATCTCGTAAATTCGAACTTGTTCACCGCATCTTTGTATAAAAGATACCATACACCAAAGTACATCAGCTAACGAACAAGGCAACCAACCTATACTGTATACAAAGGTAAAGTGTATTTTGTCTGTCAACGGGCGCAAAGCTTGATGCGCATCACCCTTTCTTTCACCCTTTCAGCTCTACCAATATTTTCAGCCAATCGGCCATGGTTCGCTCGGGAGAATAATGTACCTACTGATTAAAAGACCAACTCTCGGGCGTCAATGACGGGGCCAGAAGGCAGACCATGCGGCAAGATTGCCCCACCCCGGAAGATTGATAGATTGAATTGCTCGGTGGCTTCTGAAGAACTGGAAGAACTGTCGCACTTGCAGTGCAGTGATTGGGCTGCCAATGCCATCCGGGCCTCAATCGACACGACATCTTGAGGGCTCACGTCATAGTATATCTAGTACTAGTCATGTACAGTAGTTCTCTCCTACGGTATCATTCGCTTCGAGCGATATTCTTCTTCCTGAATTGGAGTCGCACAGAGCTAGGTCATCATTCAGCGGCGCTCTACTTGCTGCTCTTCCTTGACTTGACAGCACACCAGACTGATTGGACTTGCTGACCTCGTTCTCTTCTCTCACTCAGAATTAGAACAAGAGATCGGCACATCCCACCCAGATTGACACAGACGCAGGGTCTCGCGCCTGTACAGATACACCTGCCCACCACCAGATCGTACAGTACATCAGCCGCCTGTTAACAGTCTCCTGTCCGTTGTCACTCCACTGTCTCAGACCACTCCACCGCCTTCAAACGACAAATACTTCCAGTAGAAACGCAGAGCGCGATTCTGAACTTCCTTCTCCACCAACGTCGAACGTCGCACTTTTTGGCTTTCTCCATGTTTCACCTCTGTCAACACAGCTGAATTGCAAGAAACAGACCCTTCAGGACGACTTTTTACGACTCGAGCATTCTGTCGGTCGATAGGACGGTCATTGACGCCTCACGACTCGCATTGGAAGCCACTGGTACTTGACAGACCCCCGCCGTCTGCCAGTCCAAGCCGCACTTTGCGCTTCTGCCGCGCGTAGGTACACCACCGCCGATCTGCGTCACTCGTTTTGCTGCCCAACACCTACTGCGAATACACCTGATACAATCTCTCGCCAGACGATAGCGACAAATCTCTCCAACTTGTCGTATTCGGTGGCTTGAGCGACCCAACCGCCAATCATCATGTCGTCGTCATCCTATTACCGCTCCACCTCACCCGGCGGTCGTCGCATTCATAACCCCGCCAGAGCAAGCGACCCTTATGTTCAAGATCCATACAGCAGTCGAGCCAACTACTCATCACCCAGAGCAAGTACCGAGCGCGTCATACCTGTATCGTCCACTACATATGTCAACGGCCGTCCCGCCGTCGAAAAGGTCTACGAAAATCACGGCCGGTCTCGCCGATCTACCGTAGACGAGCAGTCACGACCTCCACCTTCTGTGACTACCGTACATGCCTCAACACGAAACAGACCAACCGTCGTACAGCCTACCTCTAGTCGACCTAGAAGTCCTCTACCACGCCTGAAGGACGAGAAAGATGCAGGATACTATTCTTCGAGCGGAACAACGGCATCGCGCCATCACAAGAAATTGTACAGCGTGGATAACGGAAAAACGAATCTGGTTGCAGACTACGACATATCCAGAGGCCACAGTCACAAGTCTAGCGTAGATCGTCAAGTACCGATCTCCGCTTCGCAAAGGACCAGCCTCGATCGATCTGGATACGTCACTTCGGACAACGGAGGACGGATAAAGCAGTACCACTTGACAGGCAACAGAGACAGAAACGCCCCCTATGGAGAAGTCGACTACGCTTACGCGGACCCAGCTGGCACCAGCCGAGAGGCAGAGCCCAGATACAGGAGAAGACAAGGCAGTGTTGAAGGAAGCAGAGCCCGACCACAAAGCATGTTGATCGACTCCTATCGCAGCGCCCCGAAAGACCAAGGACCACCTCCAACCTCTCGCGGATTTGATAAGCTGAACGAAGGTTATGGCATTTCGAGATCCAACAGCTCCAGACAGCACCGAAGTTCGCCTAACCGACCAATGTACGAAGACGCTGGATATGCCTCGCAGGATGATTATGGCGGAAGGCGCGCAACAAGATCGAGGGGAAACACTTTGACTGTGCCCGGAAGCGAATATGACTCGCCGAGACCTGCGAGCAATCGTCACTCGGTTGCTATTGTTCAGGACCGCCCAGTGGAAAGAACCGAGACTTTTCCGCTCTCCCGCGAGCCATCGATCAGAGACAAATACTACGACGACAGGCGAGACTCGGGACTACGCCACGAGGAGAAAAGAGATAGATACGATATGGACCGAAGAGAACCGAGAGCGATTGATCGACAGTCTGGACAAAGACATCTTGACCATAGTGTCGAGAGACGCGGATTCGGTATACGGAGCGGTAGCCAAGAGCCATCTGGTCCACACAGGAGTAACGAGGCTTTTGATCCAAGAGTACCGCTCGAGAGCCGACAGCCGCTGCCGCCACCTGCTTCCGAGGCTAGGGATTATGCAAGACCAAGGGAAGCAGCCCGGCCGGAGACTGACCGAAGAGACTACTACCCGGAGGATCTCGACCGAAAGGATCGAGACAGACCGAGAGCCGAGTATGCGGAGCCGAGACGCCGAGAAAGGGACGACTACCGCGATGACAGAGACTACTACGAATTACGAGAGAAGGATTCGTCCAGACATCATCGCGATGACAGAGACAAGCACCGGGATGCTGAACGTGAGGATCGACACAGTGACCGAGAACGAGACCGAGGAGACCGACGTCGCGATAAGGACCCTTACGAGTCTGGTCTCTCGAGCATGCTTCCCGCTGCAATGGGCGCCGCTGGACTTGGCGCCGCTGCGCTGTACGGTACGGGTGAAGTTCTCAAGGGCAGAGGCAAAGACCGTGAACGTGGTTCGGCGTCTCCTCCGGATAAGGAAGATAGGGACCGCAGCCGGCGCACTCGCGAGTCGGAACCTGTCCAGGAGTTTGCCCCCCCAACAGAGGACAGAGATCGCAGTCGACGAACTCGTGAATCTGAGCCCGTTCAAGACTTGGCCCCTCCAACAGAGGACAGAGATCGCAGTCGACGAACGCGTGAGTCGGAGCCCGTTCAGGACTATGCGCCTCCACCACCAGTCGTTGCACCTCCTCCAATTGATCTCCACGAGCGTGGTCACATTGACAATATCGATGACGGTCCTGCAGCATCAGAGAAGCAGAATGCTGCTGCCGATGCCGAAGAAGAATACCGCCGTCGTCTACAACAAGCCCAACAGGAAACGTCGCGAGCCAACTCCGAAGCGTCCTTCGAAACCAGGCCGCCAACCGAGAACCCTCGTGAGCAAGCATACCCTCGAAGAGACGACCGTCGTCAAGATCGGTCGTCTCGGGATCCTGAGTTCAGCGATTCGCCACCGTCCGCACAAACCCGCCACGACTTCTCAGATGAATCCTACTCGGGGGGCGAAAGCGTGCTCGACAAGCGCATCTCTGAGCAAGCCGAGATCATCGACAACAGCGCAAGCACACGCCGCGAGAACCGCGTTCGCATAGTCGAGCCACCAAACGAAGAAGACAAATATGATGACCGACCTCGTGGCATCCTCAAGCGCCCCACACCAAAGTTTCCCGAAGACCCGAACCCAATCCGCGAGGGCGTCGCTCCGCTCAAAGATGTGAGTTCCTTCTCCCAATTTCCTAGAACCAATCAGACAGTATACTAACACTCCCAGCAGTCCAAATCAAAAGGCATCCCGCCCGGCGCGCGCTGGACCAAAATCCGCCGCGAGCTAGTAAACCCCGACGCACTCGAAGAAGCCAAAGAGCGCTACGAAGAGCGCGAAGATCACGTCATCGTCCTGCGCGTGCTGTCCAAGGACGAGATCCAGAAACTCGCCGAGAAGACGACACGGATCCGCGAGGCGCGTCGTGATCCGGCGCTGTTCGAGAAGCGCGAGCGCCGGAAAAGGGACAAGGAAAGGTCCAGAAGAGAACGCGATGAGTTTGACGAAGACGATTCTGAGGACGAGTTCACTCGCGAGAAGCCTGTCAGGATGCTCGAGGCGGCGCCGACGGGTGCGCAGGACGTGCCTGGCGTGGCTGAGGACGGGGCTGCGGATTTCGTCCGCGAGAGAGAACGGAGGCGCGATAGAGACCGGGAGAGGGAAAGGGAACGGGAGACGGTGCCCCGAGAACGGGAAAGAGATCGCGATAGGGAGAGGGACAGGGATCGTGACGACAGGTCGTATGCCGGTGCCGGGCTCTAGGAGGGCTTCAGACGCAGGCTCAGCGGGACTGGGCCGGGCGGTACCAAGGCGCTGGACGGTAGCACCTCAGCGACGACCGCGTTGTTGTCGAAGGAGTCGGGCCAGGACACGACGGTGGAGAACAAGGCCGCTGTTGTAAAGTTGCTCAAGCCCCAACCAAGGGAGTTGTCTGCCAATTGGTATACGTGGCGAGCGGTATGACTGTACAGGTAGCATATGTGTTATGAGGCACTATATCATGCATATTGTTCGATGATGACCGCTCTACTGAAATACCGTGTTCATTCCGATGCGATTGCTTATATTCCAATATTTCCCAGGGGAACTAACCCATCGCTGACATGACGCTCCGTCGTGTCCAATTGTTTCCCCCCTGGTGCACTCTGACTTACTAGCGAGATGCTCGGAGCGTCTTGTATGCACCAAGCCATGGCCGCGACCATGGAGAAGTGTGTCCAGGAGATGCAGGCCATCTGGAAGGAATACCGGCAAGGTTGACAAGCGTCTTACCTGGATTGATCGTTCTTCGCAGTGCGGAGGGATGGACCGCTCCTACGAAGACCGGTGACAGCACCCGCGACCTTGCCCGTCGGGTGGAGGCTCCAATACCTCCGAAGAATCGCGGCATAGAACCGGATCAATGAGGAGGGTCATAGACCAGTGCATACGACCGACTGAAGCTTGAGCTGGAGGCAACTATGTGTGACATATGGCAGGTGATGTTACGACAGATGTCAATATCAGAATTCGATACTGCTTGCTGTAGTATGGTGCAATCTGCGTGTAGGGTCGCTGACCTACCTGCGCATGAAGCGATGCGTTGAAGAATGTTGGAATGTGGATGTAGCGTTGCTATGTCTTGTACCTCACAGCGAATGTACGTGCCTGCATATCGTCGGCGGTATTGTTCGCTGCTCCGATGACAGGATTGAGGTGAATGTTGGTGGCTGATATGCATAAGGCTGGGCCTGCTTGGTATCGCTGCCGGTGGAAGATCTTTTAGCGGACTCGGAACATTGTCCGCTTGGCAAGGTACCTCTTCTAAGAGAACGCAGGTGTGTCATTGTGTTATTTGCATGAGCTGTGTACCCACGGATGTTGAGCTCGTGGCTGGCTGGGATGGAATATCTCAGTCAGAAATACATGTAGACGACATGTATCACATGCATGCTGACGGAGGGTGGTGCGATGTTCCGCAGATATCGTGCATCAAAGCTAGGCAGCCGCAGGTAACCTGCAGCTGTTTACTCCTGTATAAGGGTCTCCTGACTCCTTGGTGCGGTCGAGCATGGCAAGTATGGCGTTATGGCGTAAGCGAGCGTGTTCCTTGATGATGCACTATACGAGGTCGGTCCGCGGTCAGTGAAGGAGTCGGTAGGTGGAGGTACACAGGTAACCGAGTCAGTGAGAAAAGAGGCACAGCCGTGGCATGACCGGGTACGGAAGTCGGTGCACCGCGGGGCGCGGGGCATGCAATCTCTACCGGACGCCGGATGGCCCACGGCTAGGGTAAACCATCGGCAGTGTACAAACAAAGAGAATTTGATCTTGGAAGGCATGGAGAGAGGCAAGGCATCGTGATCGCAAACCGTTGCAGCATATGCAACGGGAGCTGTGCGGCCTGTTTGAATGATTTTGACCAGACTTGACCAGACTTGCCTGTGCCGTACATAGATATATATCGCGCAATGCCATCAAACGGTAAAGAGAGACGATGAAGGTTCAGGACCGCAGAACTCAAAAACTCAGTCGACAGATGCGTAACTACTAGAAGAGGACAACAGAGGCCTTCTTGTAGCGAGGCGATTATCCATGGTGCTCGCTGACGGTTTGACTGTCCTTGTCCGACCCGTCTCTGCGAATGTCGAGGTCGAGGTCGTGACAACGTGATGTGGTAGATCGTCTCCCTTGCGATTCTCGGTACAGACGGACCAGATCGAATTCCCGTGTACTGAACAGTACCGTACAGTACAGTCCGTACTCGTACTCTTAACATGATGAGGCTACCTCCAGACACGGCAGCATGTGCTGGGATGTAACAGATCAGATCCACCTGTCGATCTTTGTTTACAAAACACGTGGTCCGTTCCTCTGAACATGGGGGTGCACACATTGTAGACGTTGATTCAAAGCAGCAGTCAGTCTAAGAAGTTATTACTACCGCTGGCATGCTTTTAAGTAGAGGGATTGGCAGCTTCTTTCAGGCATCGTAGTATCGAGTGATTGTCTCCGAGTCCGGAAGTTTCTGTGGTCTTGTTGAGTGGTTGTATTGTGCTTGTTCATGACTGGTCAACAAGTGCTTTTGTTGCGAAGGCAGTCGAATGGTACGCGATGATTGGTCAAGTTTCTCAACATCAGACAGTCATGCAGGCCAAGTTCCAAGAATGCAGCTGTCGAACGATACCTGTGAGGTGTCTTGTGTTTTGACAGTTATCGACTGAGATGCTTCGAGTCTCGACCGGTCCTGTGTCCAATCAAAATTTCAGTACGCCATCACCACGTCAGTAAAGGACAACCGTCAGTAAGCAGGTGTCAATGTATGAAAGAGGATCCCGCGTGCGCAGGGTGCACGGTAGTTTTGAGGTACATGTCAGCCGTCCTCGTGTTGGTGGTCGAAACAAGAGGTACAGTAGACCGCGGCACTGTAAAAGGCGACGAGTGAGAAGGATGAGTGGACGTCTTGAGTCATGATTCCAGACTACGTACCTCAGGTAAGATATCTACAGTACCTTACAGTATGGTTGCGGAAGCTCGAGATTTTCACGTGCAATCGGGTCAGGCGGGGAGGGATCCTAGCGCAGTGCTAAGGTACCGTAGGTATGAGATCGGCATCGCGGAAGAGAACCTAAGAGAGGCTAAGAGTGGTGCTAGCACTAGCAGGACCTATCTATTTTGACGCCGTCAATATGTACTCGTCAGAGCCGCAGGACTCGAACGCTGAGCGACGACTCACGACCGCGCGGTTTGATGACAAAAATCGAAGTCAAAGGTAACTCATCAAATTTGAAAAGCTGAAAAGCCTCCCTCACGTCCAGACCTCGAAGGCTGGAAGTGCTGCTGATCGTCGCACCGCGGAGGGCTGAATTATTTGTCACAATCGCGGGTTCCAAGATGCTCTATCTCTTGATACCGTTGGCATACAGCAGATCGAGGCACATGACTAGCGACCTTAGGTAATCACGACAATATGCAACTGTGATAATACAGACGTGACAGACCTCAAAATGTGTCGAGTAAATATCAACGAGCTGATGCAGGCTGACATGCTGTGCGATAGAAGCGAGCGCCGCTGATGCGATGAATCTGTACAATACTATATTGACGGACCTGTGGCTGAGGAGCAATCTAATTGAAACACCTCAACTTCGTAGATCGTTCTGTCTGTCCAACCTGACCTGAGCCATGTGTCGCTCCGCAGCCTTCTCCGTGCGACTAATAATGTACTACATCACACCGTGCGCGATGACAGACGATGATAGCACGACAATCATCAATCTGACCACAAGCTCTCGCCTACCGGCAGCGTAGCGCATGGCTAAACGAGCAATTCAAGGACAGAAGATTATTTAGATGACCACTGCAGGACTGTAATATTGATGCATCGGATTCAGGTCCGGCCGCCTGCAGCGGCTCGAGCCACAAACCACTGCAAGTTGGATGTTGGTTTCGATGGAAAGGTTCATGAACTGTGAACGCATGCGCACCGTTGACGCTCAAATTTTTGTGGCACTCCTTCCAGATGGTTGAATGACAAGCACAATGCGAAGAGATCTCGTTATCCACATGACCTCTTTTTCTATGATAACAACCTTCATTTAGAAGGATTGCCTTGAGTGGAAAAGAAGGAAGGCGTACCTTCCATACCGAGTGCTACTGTACAGGAACTTCCTGCCGGTGCCGGTAATAGAATGGTAGCCTAAGGTGGCCCCACTAGACAGCCATTCCTCTCGCACAAATCCGGCACCATCTCACACTACACCATCGTTCTCCCACTTTCTGATCATCAACAATTCAGGAATTCAGAAGCTCAGAAGCTTAGATCAGCTCAAGCCATCGATTACGACCGACGACTGACGACGACTGATCCATCAAATCCCAATCATTGGCTTGCACACGTACGGTATCCACCGCCTGACAGCTATCACGAGTATTCGCTTGCGTCGTGCAAACTCACCATACCGACGCACCTGTTCCAATTCCGCTGATTGAGTCGTCCCCGTAATCAAGTTCAACCTGTGCACAAATACGATGCCAGCAAGACGTTCTGATTGAAGGTCGCGGTCGTCATGCGGTCGCAGTAGCTCTACAAGCAGGTACTGTACCTCATCAAGATTTGTGCCCTCATATTCCCGTCTGTCCATCTCACAGGTCTCATAGATCTCATAGATCGCTTCAGGTTCTGCCGTTTGATCAGACCCTTTTCCGACCAGCACTCGATCGGAAACGTTCACCCATTCAAGCACAAGTCGATGTTTTTGGTGTGGATCCTCCACGATTTTCCCAGCCTTGTGGGAAATCATCGCATCATCCATGAAAGTACCTACATTGCCTTTTCCCGTCGCTCCACATGGCCACCTGGCAATTGTCCAATGGATGGCAATCACCCGCCAGACCCATGGTGCTGCATTGCATTGAGATGAACTTTCAAGCCGGAGCAGATGCACAACGCTGCACGCAGCAAAAGTGCCATCCGAAAACGGCGACACACACGGCAAAATCTCGATGGCTTTTTGGATTTGACCAGTAGATGTAGATCTATTATGCATCCGGCCCGCTTTTCCTACCCGATCTTTCATCATGCAGCAACACCTCATCATGTTCGGTCACCGCCCGCCGTCGTGTTTCATCAAAGCTCGCAGCCTTTCATCGTCGCGTCTCCACATCAAGCGCATTAACTTGTTATTAATATGACGAGTTCTGAAGAGAAGGACGACAACTCGCGGAGTCAGCCGCTGTTTCATCGCAGAAGAACACCGTTCAAGTCGACGATTTCGGGCCAAGATGCCTCAACGGACTTGAGGATGAAGTCCGAAGTATCTATCTACGTTAACACAACCAGATCCAGATTTGCGCTACCCAACCAATTGGTTGGCGTTTCCAGACCTGCTTTCTGCGGCCTACCGCTCGCGGCTCACAGCTGCACTGTCCATGCGTCGTGTCAGCCACACTCTGTCAAACGAAACTCAATTATGTGGATCATCAAGACTACCCGTTTGTTTGCGCGCAGAGCTCGATCAAGTCGTCCATCAGTCGGCCACTGAGCCTCTCTCTGACGGCACACCGATCTACTCACGCTCTGCGTCTATTTTGATATCCACAATCTGATGAAGTGTACAAGCAGACAAGCCATCATGTCTTGTTGTCACCGCCAGCTCACGCCCACGCTCGCGGCCTCGGGACCGCTACCTTACACAATCGGCAATCTATATCGATCGATCAGTGTTACTCACCTTTGCCTGGAGGATCAAGCCTACAGCAAGGAGCAGCAATAGCAACCGAAACCCACGCGATGGACCATACAACGCTTTTTTGTTGTTTCGAATCTTTGTTTCGACCATTGCCGGGCGCCCCGCCCCACCGCGCCCCAACTCTTCGTCCATACTTTGTAGTTCGTACCTTGCTTTCCTTGGTCACTGGTCGGTGGGCTTGTTTCTCGAACCTTATTGCACTTACAGTCAGATCCAGTCCGCACTTTCCGTTGTGTCTGTGTTCACTGTTCGCCCAATCTCTGTGTACCGACCGCATCATGATTGCCCACACATATCGTTGCTGATATTATTCTTCGCTTGGTAGTCGCTTCCCAGCCCCATCCTTTTCTCTGCTAGTTCTACTGAAACAATTCCGGATTGCCCTCTTGGTACTCGCACCCTTTTTCGCACCCTTTCCCTGATTGCTTTCTGCAAATCCTGGTCTTTCTTCTTACTGGACGCTACTTACCGACCAGATTCTCTTACCCAATTCTCGGTTCTACTTTCTATGACCGACACAAGATAGTGCTCGCATCAGCGCCAGCCTTTGACGCCTTTCTCTCCACTATCGCGCGATTCATCAATTCGGCTCCAGTCTTCGGACCAACCAAGTCTTCTCAGCGGTCTCTTCCTTCGGCTGCCTCTTCGCTCGTTTACCTATCGCTTCCTGTGGGCACTTCATCATCCTCGTCGCATCAACCTTGCGTATCCTAACAACGAAGCCTTCTCTTCACTTCTGACCATTCGCACTTGTTGGTTTTCCTCCAGTCACGCGAGCCAGGTACATTGCTTTTGGACCCAAGTACCTATCCTCACGCGTTATCGACACCAGACAACCTGCGCCGGTCCGCATTGCATAGCCAGCACGCTTTACTGCCGAACACCACCGAACACCACCCTTTTCGACATCAACTTGCAGCCACCTTTGTATGCCCTGCTCGCATACTTGCATCTACAAGAAACACCCTTGCTGCGGCACAACTACCTTCGACATCGACAACCAGCCTGCATGCAGTCTTACCAGCTCATACTCAACTTTGCTTGCTGTTCACCATCTTCTGTCTCGGAATCATAACAAACTACGCTCACATTTACTGCGCCGTGACACGCCTCATGGTACGTACCCTCTCTTATCGTCGATTATGCGCGTCTGCATTCCCATCACCTATCTTTACCTGCTTTATTGTCTTTTGTGTACCTACTCGACTCTGGACTGCATTCTCGACCGTTTTACATGCTACAACACATGCGCTGTCGCATAAATTCGTTTACCATATATGGTACCTTCATATCACGTACCACCTCCTCAGGTGCAGCATGGCGTACGCTGCGCGGCAGGGATCTTAGACCTGGCCTCCGTGGGGCTGTGTCTCATTGGGCAAACGCACATGGCTTTGCCGTCTTCCCCCGCCAACTCCGGATCGGACTGCAGCGCAGCGTCCAAGGTTCAAAGCCACCCCTGCTACAAGCTGCAGAGCTCTTGTGTCGTCTCCAACGTCTTTCGCCAATCTTCTCACCTCCAACGTCACGCATGCATCGCGCAGTCAAGAATGCGTTTTACGGACTCTGGTCCGCTGGCTCCACTGCTGCAGAGCCGTTTCCCTTAGCTTCGACCTGCGGCTGGCGTGTTGACCTCAAACACCTTAACCCGCCTTTTATCTGATTACGATCAAACGACAAGTCCAACATGGCCACGACTCGACCGCTAGCTAAATTAGGCCCTTGCGCCCATACCTGCCTCGTCATTCCTTCCTGGTTCCCTAATTTTCTACCCTTATCACCATCACTTGTCACGTGAAATAGTCCTCTCTCTATATCCACCCACCTTGCTGACCACTCTTTGGCAGTATCAAACTCAGTTCGCGCAGGCCGCTGCCCTCCCTTCGTCTGTGCCTCTTCAGTCTCGCACACCTCAATTTCACTCTCAGTCTCGCCCGGACACCCCGCGCCATCGTCAAGCCTTTCCTCCTCTCACAACAGGTCCATTCGCCGGTGGACTGCCCGCTTCGTCTGACCTCGCATCTCCACAATCGCAAGGTTACTATCCGCATACTTCTCAAATACCCCCGATCTTAAAGTCAGACCGCTACACGCCCGCTTCTCCATACACAACTCAGCCTAGCTCAGGTACACATTGTCCAATATCACAGTCAAACAACAGCTTGCGCTGACACAAGTGCAGGTTCTTCAGATACCATGGCTGTCCAAGCGATTGCCAACAGGCAAACGTACCCTGCCATCGGCGGGTATTACCATAATGCACAATCCGGCTCCCCAATTCAATCACAACATCCGCAAGGCGATGCCTATCCTCGGAACCTATATAACCAAAACTTTCAGTTCCATCAGCCTTTATACAACTATGCCCAATACGCCATGCCACAGCACCCCGCATACGCATCCCAGCCAGGCGCTTCCCCACAAACGTACCAGTCAGTCTCGAATGCCCATTCAATGCTCATGTCTGGTCATGCGTCAAGCCCTTTGACCAGTCAACAATCGCCTGTCCAGACTCCAATCACCTCTGGCCCGACGCATACCATGAAGGGAGAGAACAGCATTATCGACATGCGACAAGCTCTGAACCCAGTGCAATCCTCGAACAACAACATGTCGACGTCAAACAACGCCCGCTCGGATCCTACGGCAGCTGCTCCCGGGCCGATCCCTGCGACCACGCCCTTGGTCGTTCGACAAGACAGTAACGGAGTGCAATGGATCGCCTTCGAGTACTCGCGAGACAGAGTGAAGTCAGAGTATACGATTCGGTGCGATGTCGAATCAGTGGACACGGTTACACTGAGCGAGGAGTTCAAATCAGTCAACTGCGTCTACCCTCGCGCCTATGGCGACAGGACGAGCTACAAGGGTAACAGGCTGCATTATGAAAGTGAATGCAACACGGTAGGCTGGGCATTGGCCGAGCTGAACCCTTGCCTCAGGGACAAGAGAGGATTAATTCAGCGCGCGGTCGACAGCTGGAGGAACAGCAACCAGGACCCAAAGCTCCGCAGTCGTCGCGTCAGGCGCATGGCCAAGATCAGTACGCGCAAGGCCGCCATGGCCAACAATCCGTCGTCAGCCCTTTCCGCCACTGCTTCCTCTCACAATGTGGCATCAATGCGACCGAACCATATGATGGCAACTGCGGGACAGATGCAGCATGGCCGGCATCCATTCGACGGAGCCATGGGCCACCCCAGTGAGGAGATGGTCGGTATGTTCTCCTCGATGCAATAACGATAACGAACGTATTTGTTTTGATTCTTTGCGATTCGTACTTGAAAAGCGTCGGCTGGGGAAGGGTTGACTGGTTTTTTTCCCCCCACGAATAGATATCACTGCTATCGGCGCAGGCGACGGTTTTTGGTATGGAGTTGCGCTGCATGCAGGCACAGACATGTACGATATTGGGCGTTCTTGACGAACCATGCTCGACCAGACCTTCTTTTCTCTTCTGACCTTTTTATACACCACGCGATTTGATTCGATTCGAGTATACCCACCGGGAACGGATTACACAGGCTAGTTATTTTTCATACTTCCACAATCAGCCAGAAATGAACATTCTTTCCAATCTATACCATGCATTCTGTCTGCTGCGATGCATGGTTCGTCTCGTTCTTCTCTGGTCATCAACGCGGTTTTCCGACAGCACGACAAGATGCTCTCGCTACTACGCATCGCTGCACGTTGACCCTGGCTTGATACATTCTACAGCGCCCAAAAGTGAGTCAGAGTCGGACGGGGCGGTTTCCCGGAACACTACTGATCGCACCACGATCGCCTGAGCGCATGATTCAGAGCTAACGCTGGACCCTATCGCCAGACTGCTGTCAATACACAGACGACAACGGAGCTAGTATGTCGCGGCTCCGATTGTAACAATATAACAAGTTGTCTCGAGGATTGCTACCGCAGGCACAAATAGTTCACCCTGCCAATGCATCAATCGAGAGCAACTGACCCTCGATGTCCCAATTCATGTAGGATCATGAGGTTATAATAGGAAGTGATGGAGAGGTATACCGCCCGGTTGCGCCTTCCTGATCCAGCAGCCGCGATAGAGCGGGTTATGCCGCAAACCCTGACCGTCGAAAACCGCGTTTTGCCGAAAAACAACATGAAAGTCAAAAATTCATCTTTATCACAATCAACTCCGTATCCGCGCCCTGTCAAATGATCAACTCCGATCAGTAGAACATCGAGTTGGTTCGCTCAGTCGTTTCCTCTCTTGTACAATTTACACATAATTTTTCTCAATCATCACTGTCGCTTCCAGTACCACGTTTCTCGACACTTCTGTATCACGTTGCACTTGCATCACTGGAATCTTAACATTTCTATACCCCTGACTAGACTCATTCTTAGAACCCACCATGGCGCCACCACCAGCAATGGACATCGAAGTTTATGGCGACTCAGATACCAGTGCTATTACTCTGCCAAACCCTTTACATCTTAACGATGTTCAGACGAGAAGAACTACAGCAGGCAGACTTGTCGCAGGAACAGCGGCTCCAGCCGACATTGAACTCTTCAAAGGCCATATCCACCACAAACACAAGCCATTGGCCAAGACATGGGACCGTTAGTGATATTCTGATAGAACGAGTACACACTGGCTTACGATAACTCAATAGATCGCTTGTCTCATGAAGCTCAAGGCTGGACTGGTAGCTCGCTCAAGGGCATGGCCAAATACTTGAGTCTGAACGACATGATCTCACTTGGTGGCGGTTTACCATCCTCAGAGTATTTTCCATTCGACGAGATGACACTGAAAGTGCCGACTCTTGGTCACTTCTCCGAGAAAGAGACTCACGAGGAGGGCACCGTCATCACCGCCGGCAAGTTCGACCTCGAGCAGGACAAGTCACTCTTCGACATCAAGACCGCCTTCAACTACGGTCAAGGCACCGGCGCAGCTCAGTTCCTGCGCTTCATCGTCGAGCACACCGAAATCGTCCACAACCCACCTTACCAAAACTGGCAAAGCACAATGACCATCGGCTCGACCTCAGCCTTCGACGTAGCCTGCCGCATGTTTCTCGAAAAAGGCGACTATCTGATGACAGAAGAGTACTCATTCTCCTCCTCCGTCGAAGCCGCCAAGCAAATGGGCGCACGCATTCTCGGCATCCCAATGGACGCAGAAGGCATGCTGCCCAGCGGTCTGGACTCGCTGCTCTCGAGCTGGAACGAAGCCGAGCGCGGCGCGCGCAAGCCGTTCGTCGTCTACACCGTGCCGACAGGCCAGAACCCGTCCGGCGCGACCATGTCCCTGCAGCGCCGCAAGGACATCTACGCCGTGGCGCAGAAGCACGACCTCTACATCCTCGAAGACGAGCCGTACTACTTCCTGCAGATGCCAGACTACGCCGGGTCGCCGGACGTGATCCCGCAACCACCGGCCTCGCACGACGCGTTCCTGTCCTCTCTCGTGCCCTCGCTGCTCTCCCTCGACGTCGACGGCCGCGTCATGCGCATGGACTCTTTCTCAAAGGTGATTTCCCCCGGCAGCCGCATCGGGTGGATCACAGCATCGACGCAGATCGTCGAGAAGTACAGCAAGCACGCCGACCTGTCGACGCAGTCACCGTCCGGCATGGCGCAGCTGATCATGTTCAAGCTGCTCGACGAGCACTGGGGCCACGCCGGCTATCTGGACTGGCTGAAGCACATGCGGACCGAGTACACGAAGCGACGCAACGTCATGATCGCCGCCTGCGACGCCTACCTGCCGTCTAGTATCGTGTCCTACGTACCGCCCCAGGCGGGCATGTTCCACTGGATGAGGATCGATTACGAGAAGCACCCCGCGTACGGCAAGAAGAGCTTTGCGGAGATCGAGGACGCGATCTTCATGTGTAGTATCAAGCACCGCGCGTTGGTCGCCAAGGGCAGCTTCTTCTATGCTGATGCGGGCGCTGTGCATGATGGTATGTTCTTCCGTGCTACGTATGCGGCCGCGCCGTTTGATAAGATCAACGAGGCAATTCGCAGGTTTGGCGAGGCGCTCAGGGAGGAGTTTGCGCTGGCTTAGGCTGCTTGCCGGCCGGCTTGTTTTGGTGTTGGCGATTCTGTTTCGGCGCCACTGTCTTCACGCATTGGGGCTGCTAGCGATTGTGTTTGACTTGTGGGTTGGGATATCGCGACCAAGGCCGGTATTCTGTTGGATGTACGGAGGTGTTCTTGCTTGAAACGGGGATTTCTCACATCTAAAGGACGGCAATTGCATGAAACCGGAAAACGCCATTGCTATGATGGTATATCTACTACAATGATATTCTTCAGACTTTTGGCGCTCCGTGATCTATGTTGCCCGATTCGTCGAGCTGGTATTCTAGTTGATAAAGTTGACGCAGAAGAAATGCAGTATCACACTTCCAAGCACGAAATCCGCAAATGCTCTGAGGGGTGGTTAGTATACCCAGTGATGGTGATAGTTGGAGCTAGGAGGCTGCACATACCTCTCATGGCTCCTTCCTTGAAACTCGACTTTGTTCTCGGGCGATGTCTGCATCCTCAAACTGACAGTAAGCACGAACTGACCAACCGTGGCCGCGAAACCGGAAAGGAAGGCGTTGAAAGGCTGTCGATGGTCAGTAAAGCGCTTTCGAACCTCTTCAAGTATCCACGGTCTCATCAGTCCATTCACTTTTCGTGAATTCCCAGTGTCTACCAATTGTCCTTGCGTATCTCTTGCCCGTATTCTGTGCCTTGCCTCCTCATCTTCCTCTTCTTCAGAGCCCCATGCCGACCAACCGGAATCCGAAAAGAGGAAAAACACTCACATAATTCCCCGCGATGACACAATACAAAAACTGCAGCCCACCGACAACGACCAAGAACCCCATGAACGCATCAATCAGCTTCGTCCGCTGCGGCGTGTCGCTGACATATCGGTTCCAGATCCCTTCCAAGATGGCCTGCGCGTCGTTGCTGCTCTTGACATTGACATTGGCGTTCGTCGACAGCGACGACTTGTTCGATGGTGTCTTGGCCGGCGTGCCGACTGGTGTGGAGCGCTGCGGTGCGGAGGAGGATGTCGTTTGGCCTCGTGCTGGTGAGGCGAGGGTTGGTGGGACGGATGACGGTGGGGGGTTGCGCTTTGGTGGCATTGTGTCGGTTGTGCTGAGGAATTGAGTATGGGCGATGGAGAGACAATTGTTAGTTACTGCGTCGTGGATGGTTCAGGGCAGCGTGGGTGATACAGTGTGGAGGTGAAGCTGTCCTGTTCTGCGGCTAGATCCGTTTGATTATTCCAGGAATTGGAGCAAGGAGCTTTCCCCGCAATCTCCGACCACCGACTGTCGATGAGGTAAGCGCGACTGGAAACATAACTTGCGACAGACCGAGGCCTTGTGTTCTTCTTGCACTCAATCGCGACTCTAGACCAATTTACAACTATCGCACATACCACATAACACAAGCAAACAACATGGTAAGCCCGCTCTTCCCTCACGCGCAATTGATCCACTGACAGCCACAGTCTTTCCCTCTCGAGTGCGTCCCCCATCCCCAAACGCGCAACCATTCTAACCCTTCAGAAACATCGCCTACATCCTGGCCGGCCTGACCGCAGGCGGCGGCACCATGGGTTACGTGCGCACAGGCAGCATGCCATCGATCATCGCCGGCTGCTCCGTCGGTCTCCTCTACGGCCTTGGCGGCTACCGCATCCAGAACCGCCAGCCCTACGGCGTCGAACTCGGCCTGTTGGCCAGTGTTATTCTGGCCGGTAGCTCGATCCCGCGCGCGATTAGGTCGCAGAAGCCGCTGCCGATTGGATTGAGTGTCCTGGCGTGTTTTGGTCTGTACCAGTTCGGTATGGCGTTCAACGCTAGGGTTCGATAGATGGACGAGGAGGATGGAGGAATGAGAGACACGAGGGAAAGAGGGCGAAGGTTGAGAAGACTGGAAAGGAGGATGAAAAATCGCTGTTGGGGTATCTATGCTATACTTCGTCAAATGCGACACATGTGTCTTTCCGTCCTCTGTACACATCCCTATCATCAATCGCTCAGCTAATCCAGCACCTCGAGTCTCTCTATCGCGCGTTGCGTATCCACACTATCGAGTCCATATTCCGGCTCCGGCGACTCAGAGCCTCGATCCACCTTCTCAGCCTCCTCGGAATTGAGCGCTTCGCCAATGTCTGCGCTGTCAAGCAATATCTGCCTCGCCTCCTCTGCATCAACACCGCAATCCTCCATCACGAGCGCCACGGCCAGCTCCGGCACCAGCACAGACTGCACGTATCCCGACACGCCGCCCACGACGCCTTTCGCGGCAATCACCCTGTCCGCCGCGCCCAGCTTCCGCAGCCGCCCCGCAAACGTCGAAGAGATATACTCGACCATGAGTTTTGCACCCCGCGAGCCGTAGTAGCCCACGCTGGAACTTTTCGAGTTCTCCGCCGCGATCTCGATCTTGCTCTTCATCTGCCCTTTGTTATTCCCGTGCACCCTGCTCTCGAGATCCGTGCGAAAGCTGCTGTGTTTCTTCCCGTCCATGATCGCCTGTAGATGTCCGTTGTGCTTGTTGAATCGCGCCTGCAGATTTTCCCAGTCGACTTCGGGATACTGCCGATCCTGCCAGGTGCGTGCTGCGTTGTGCTCGCGGTGCGCTTGGCAGAAGCGCTCTTGTAGCTTGATGTTCATGCGTCGGCCCGCGGCGTGCTCTAGTTCCCAGTCCATCTTGAAGGCTTCGTCTACAGTGGCGCCGCAGAGCGGGCAGGACGAGGGCAGCATGTCGATTTCTTCTATTTCTTCTTCGGAGTCTGATGGTAGGGAGGCGGTTAGTGGTGGGGATGAGTCGATCGGATGCGAAGAGGATGGTGTCGCTGTGGGTGCTTGTGATGTGAGCGCAGAGGCTGGTCGCTTGAAAGTGTTTGCCGCTGGCTCTGGTTGCGACGAGCTGTCGGCGTGGAGATTGAAGTCGGCTCGTCGCTTGAACTTGGGCGCTTCGGGCTCTTCTTGTGCCTTAACCCGCTTTGGCTGCTTGAGCTGCTTCCGCGGCGCGTAGATCTTCTTGGAGTATGTCTGCGAGCTGCCGTATCCTTGACTGCGCTGACTGCGTTTTCTATCTTGTTGCGATGCGGACATCCATTGTGGTTGGTCTGGGTTCCCCGTGTCTTCTAGATCTTCATCTGACACAACCTTTCGCTTCAATGTGGTACTCTTTGGCATCTTCAGCTTCCTCGACTCTGTCTCTTCTTGCACATCCTGCACCTTCGGCTTTTTGAACCCTGTCTCCTCCCTAACATCCTGCATCTTGTGCACCTTGTGTGTGTTCTTCGCGGGATTTCCATGTATGTTGCCCAGAATACTCTCTTTGGTGAGGAACTTCTTCGACTTCAACGTATCCACTGGCATGTCTTCGTCGTCGCTGGCCTTCGGTGAAGCATATGTGTCTTCCTCAGGGGGCAGATCCGAGGGAGCTGAGGAAAGTGGACTCGATGTGGCACTCCTCCTTCGTGGTTCGTCATGTGAACTGTCGTCTGCATAGGGTTTGTTCCCCACGGTCCGCAACAGCCTGGTCCCATTTCTGGGAAGCATAGGCATCGTGGACGAGCTCAATTGCGCGAGTTACTTGAAGCTCGAAGGTCGGAACCCGAGGCTGTTTAAACGAGTTCAAACAGAGTTGCACCGAGTCGCAGATCCAACCACTGCGCGTCTAGATGGCTTGGCGCGTCGGACATAGATATCTAACTTTCGAGCATTAAATGACCATGAAGAGTTGTGCGGGAGCAGGAAAAGCATAGTGTGTGGAGTGTTGCATGCCAACTGCTATTAACCACGTCGCGTTATCACGACAAAATATTCGCAGTCAATTCGTGTTTTGACTTGTGCCTACTCGATACGATAACATTCGAACTCTAATAGATATACCTAAAGTTCGGGTTCTCGCGATCAGTCTGATCCGAGAACGCAGTCGCATCAAGATCTCTGCCCTCAAGACCACCAGGCAATTCACTCTGGATCTTGTCGCGCTTCTTGTTCTCCCTGCTCAGCAGGACCCGCAGCGTGATGATTAGCACGACTTCAATCAGATGACTGCCGATCATGGACCAAATGCCTAGCTCGTAGCGAGGGGCTTGGTTGGCTTTGTAGAAGAACGGTCCTGCGATGTTGCCTGCGGCTGTCAGTGATTGTTCACGAGGGAAAGTGATGGTACACTTACCGGTACAGTATCCAAGGAACAAGATCGCATTGGTAATGACTTTCTTCGTGTGGCCTGCAGTGTTGGCAGTAGACATACTCAGGATCATGACAAAGGCGGCGTTGTATGGTCCGGTCAGATAGTAGCAGATGAGTCTGCCCACCGTGTTCGTGTGATCGAGGTAGGCCAATCCGAAAGCGCCGGAGATGTTGGGGAGGAGGAAAATCAGGATGAAGAGACAGCGTGTTTGGCGGCCGTTGCGGGCCATGTAGTCGTTGGTGAAGACGCAGATCAGGATACTGATGGCGATCAGGACGCCATATGGTACCTGTAGAAGTGTTGTTCCGATTGGAGAGAAGCCGAAGCCTTGAATGATAAGGGTGCCCTGCGACTGTCAGTTACAAAGTTAAGGGAGAGCTTCTCGACGAGAAAACCTACAAAGTTGCTGATACCACCATTCGGCACATTGCCAACAACACCAAGAGCGTAGAACAAATACAGTTTGTAGTCCTTCAGAGCCTCCCAGACCTGGTACGCTTTGAAGTGTTTGTTCTCAACACCGGTCTGATTCTCGCGCAGTCTTTCGACAGTCATACGCTTCTCGTGCATGTTCATACCCTTGGCGGTGAGCGGACTGTCAGGCAGCATGATGAACATTACGATGCCCCAGATGCAGCACAAAGCGCCGATGATGAGGAACTCGTATTTCCAGGATGGCAAGGACCCTTTAATGTGACCTATTCCAGTGCCCAACAGACCGCCGATAGCAATGCCGAAACCGTTTGCTGTGTACCATAGGCCCATGCGAAGGGGTTGTTGACGTCTGGTGTACCACATGGATGTGATGAGCATGAATGCAGGGTCACTACAGGCTTCGGCGGCTCCTGACAGGGCACGGAGGGCGGCCAAGGAAGCAAAGTTCTGGCAGGATTAGTCGACTGAAGACTCACTAAGCAGGATCACTTACCGTGGCAGCGGCCTGTAGCATAAGGAAGACTCCCCATGCAAAGATATTGATACCAAGATACCTGCCCACCGGGAAACGCTGCAGCATAAGATTGGTCGGCAATGCCCAGGCCAGAAACCCAAAGTAGAAGATACTCGACAACCACGAGTACTGCGTGCCATGGAGGTGGAGATCATCTCTGATACCAAAGAGTGCCGCGTAGCTGAGCGTCGTCTTGTCGATGTAGAAGAAGGCATAGCACACCGCCAGATACGGCAAGATCATGAGATCGATCTTGCGGACCAGCTTTCGCTCTTCGTCAGGATCGATCGGCTCGTGAATCTCGGTCGGTGACCGGAAGAGGGCCATGGCGGCGTCACCATCGCCTGTCTTGGAGACTTGGAATTTGTGGGCGGCGTGCTCGGCGTATTCTTCGTGGACGACATCTGACTTGATGCCGCCCTTGGCTTCTTCTTGGAAAGAGATGCTTGGTGACTTTATGCTGTCATCGGCCGCAGCCGCTTTGCTGGTAGTGAAGAACCTCATGGCTATGAGAGTAGGATTTGGTGCAAGGGGAAGCTGCTAAGGATAGAAAGAGGTGAAACGGAGTTGGGGAAAGGACTTGCCTTTATTACCTACACATCACACGGTCAGACACCGATAGATAGCACACGGGAGCCATGTCGTACTCTCCCCGGGCAGTGTCCGACAAGTAGGCTGTACATGTACAGTAGACTCATGCGAGAATGGTGGGATTGACGTGCAGATTCCTCCCCACAGTCCCATATTTTCTCCATGCGGGGAAGGCTGTGCGGGGATATCATCGTTACAGGCCCCGCCACACGAGGTGATGAGTGCTAGCAGACAACTGCGTAGTCTTGATACCAGCAGTAATATTTCACTGTAGAGGATTCCTCATGGAGCCGTACGAGTACATCCCGAAAGCTACATGTACCATCTCAACCGGTGGGGGCTGTAGTATACTTATGACTGCCAGAAACCTCTGGGGCCACACGGCACAAATGCCCGTCAGCCGGTAAGTATTGGCAAGCTGATGATACTCTGGTACAAGTCAGTGGCACATGTGCTGCGGTAAGAAGCTTGTACGACAAGAAAAACTGCAATCCGAATGGGTATCGAGTAGGGATATAATCACAGGCACCAAGGGTCGTACACAACAATCGCATCTACCGCCAGGTTCTCCAACTAGGACGTTCCTTTTGCTCCGCACCTTTCACCTCCTGCTTGTCACGAGGAGCTCCATTACCGCCCCACATCTTCTCGTTGCCTACACCAAAGAACTTCTCGGCCTTTGACGGACGGCGCTGTCTCTGTCTTGCTTCATGACTTTCGGCTTCTGACCAAGTCATCTCATCTTCAGGTAGGTCATCTTCGCTCTCCTCGCCATAGCGCTCACGACCATAGCCATCGTCTTCCTCTCTAGCTGTCTTGTTGCGACGGAAGCTGGGAAAGTTGAAGCGTCGACGTGGTCGTTGTGGAGCGTCTTCATACTCTTGGGACGGCTCTGGTACAACCGGCGCGCTGTCTTTGCTCGCTGACGTGTTGCGGTAAGTCTGGCTGTGCATGTATTGGGGCGGGCCGTAGTCCTTCCGCGCCTCGGAAGAACGATCGGTGTGTGGAACACGAGCAGTTTGTGGTGCATTTGCGCGAGCCGCCTCTCCAGAAGTGTCTCTCGGTCTTGCAGAAAACGTCGGTTCAGCACGGCCATTTCGGTCAGCAGGGCTTGGAGAACGACTTTCTCCACTATACGAAGCGAAACTCCGACGTCTGCTCTGGCCTCGGCCGCGAATGCGGTCCATGAACGAAGGGCGTCGACCGTACTCCTTCCGCTGATCAGAAGAGCCGTCAGTGTACGGGGTCTGAGCGTTGTGCGGTTCTTCTCTTGGGGTCGTCTGTTGGGGAATCTCTCCCTGCCTGCCGGCTGTCGTTGGACGAGCACCGGCGTTTCTGCTCTCGGGACTAGCTGATCGGCTGTCACCACTGTACGAGTCGAAGCTTTGACGTCTGTCCTTGCCGCGACCGCGGATACGGTCCATGAATGAAGGTCGTCTACCGAAGTCTTTCCGCTCTTCGTTGAACCCTTCGGGATATGGACCTCGAGCCTCCTGTGGCGCTTGAGACTGTGATGGGGCCTGAGCGTTGTATGATTGTGTCTGACCATGACCGTTGTGTGAGTCGGTTTTGCGACTCGCTTGCGGATTAGTTTCCCCTTGTCTGCCGACAGCCGCAGCTGGAACAGCAGCGCTTCTGTTCTCAGGACTTGGAGATCGACTGGCACCGCTGTAAGAGTCAAAACTATGCTTTCTACCCAGGTCTCTTCCCCGAATACGATCCATGAGTGATGACCGCCTTGTCTTGAAACGAGTGGTGTTCGCGTCTTGAGGACCAGAGTAGTGAAGCGCAGGCACAAGCAGTCGGTAGCCAACGGTATTACCGGAAGGATCGTGCTGATCGATCTCCATGTTGAGGGTAACGTCCAGGCCATATTTGAGATCGATGTGGTCTTCATCGTAGCCATCAACGTTCGCATCCGCACCACCCCTGGCTGCGGCTTGTGAAGCCGCCTTGTGCGATAGGTCGGTGGGTCTGCGGTGGAACAAGCCGACGGGGCGTACGGGCTTTGGATCTATATTCGTTTTTGCAGCCGTGTTAGCGGCAGTTGTGCGCTGCTGCGAGGCATAGTTGCCTTCATTGTCTTGCGTACGAGAAGACCCGCCCGTACCAGGGCGATCCTGTACTGGCTCTATGTCTTCTTTTGCTCTGGAGTCAGGTTCAAGCGACTCCTGTTCCTGTCTAGACCGCGAGCCTGACAGACGACGCAGCAAGTTCGCTGGTCGGAAACTATCCCTTGTGAGAGAACGAGATCGCGGTGCCGGTCTTCTGTTCATTGAACCCGGAGGGTATCTCTGATCGCGCTCTTCTGAATGAACTTCCGACTGCTGATTCAATGTCCGAGAAGAGCTCGGTCGGTCTTCAGGCTCAGGGCTAGCTGGTGGAGTGCTTCCAGGAACGTACTCTCTGATGGTACAGTAGTTCCTCCTCGGCAATAAATGGTGGTTGTTACGAGGCGTACCGTCGACATCATAATCAAACATTGGGATCATGTCCTCGTCGGTTTCGGCATCCAGGTGGTGAACCTTGTTACGCTTGTTCAGAATATCTCCCATCATGACAGGAGGCGGTGTGTTAACGATAGCGGACGAAACTACGTTTGGCATGTAGCGGTGGTCCCGATCTTTTGGTATACCAAAATGCTTGGGCGAGTAGAACTGTCCAACCGCAGCCAAGTGGACGTCACCTCCGAGAATAGTGATCCTGACAGACTTTTCCGCCGCAAGCTCTTGGAGTTCCTGGATAAACCAATTTCTCTCTTGTTTGTGATGTTTCGCGGTCCAGTGATCGTCCAAATCATCTAGGATCTCGATGCCGCCGTCGAACTTGTTGAGGAAGCCGCCTAGAAGACCAGTCTTGCCGACAATGGCCTTGACCGGGTCCATGACTCTCGAGGTAAGGATGTTCTCGAGAAAGTTCAGCCTGGGGTAGGCAATAGGGATACCAAGAAGGACGATCAAATGCTTCGTTTCGCCCTTGATGATTTCTCCACGACAACGGCTGAAGATCATGTCGTAACTCTCTTGACTGAGAACTTCATCTCGCATTCTTTCTGTGCGGCAGTCCAAGCTCAAGAATGCGACTTTGCGTCCGAGATGTGTAAAAATGCTTCGGCTGTACTCATTGATGTACGGTCCTGGTGATGCACCCAATAACCACGAAGGCTCTTCGCGCGACGTCTCGGCAACGACACTTTGATGCTGGAAGAGCATGTAGTATTTGAAGGCTACCGCACCAAGTCCTGTGAAGACTTTTGAGCCCATGAAGTGATGAGGATACGAGCCATAGCCCTATAGATAGTTAGTAAATGACACTTTCAGATAGTCCAGTTAACTTACGTCGATAATGTCATGATCATCCCACATATTGATCATGGGTATCTGACTGTTGGCCATGGAGAACAGACCTTGTGAGAACCAAGAACAGTATCTGTTGAGATAGAAGCCCTCCAACTCCTCTTGCATCTCTGACGAGAACTCTGCCCGGTGTTTGTGTTCCGGATTCTTGATTGATAACCACTCACGGAAGTGCTCCGTATCACGCATGGCTGCATCGTTGTAAATCTGATCACCACCACCAAGCATGACGTGGAATGGTCTGGACTGATGCATCGTCAATACATCACGCCACAGAGGGTCAGGGCCGGAAAAAAGATTTGGATCGACCGACATGCTGAAGCCATTGCAAGAATGAAACATGATGTTCATGGTCTGACCGCGGCCAGGGACCCAGAACCCGACCGCAGGACCACGGTTGATGCGATACGCAATACGTGCTTGGGACAGCCCAAGCTCGATCTCCAGTTTGAAGCGCCAAAAAGTTACGCCTCTTTCTGCATGGAGACGAGCACCTTTGACCTCACGGTACTTGCCAGCCTTTTCACCATCTTTTGATCTTATGCGAGATTGTTTTGTAGTGATGTGCGAGTGTCGTTTTCCGTCTGGTCCAACGCTTTGTTGCTGCCCCAGAAGTGGTGCCTTGGTCCGCTCAAAGAGACCAGTATCATCTTCGATTCGAGAGAGGTCGATGCCTTGTTCGAGCGCATCTGCTGGTCGGACATATAGCGGTTGTCCCGTCCGAGAGACCTTGACTTGTCCGGCAATGGGGTCGACATGCTCGTAAGGTAGTTGACCTGTGACTCTTGTGGGTGGAGGGGGCAATATGTCCATGGGTTGTGCAAACAAACGTAGAACCGGTGGTCGCTCGTAGGAGGAGTGACTGTCTTCGGTGACAATCATGATGCTGCCACGCCAGACCTCACGTTCTGCGATACTATTCGAGCCCGGAACTGCGCGACGCTCACGACGCAGGCCGGTGTACCGCAACAAAGGTCCACATCGAAGAAAAAGCGGTGGCTGGAAGGCGGTGGCTTCTTCCTCATATGAGCCGTCGTATGCTGCTGGGCCGTCTCTTCGAGATCCGCTGCTGCGTCGCTCACGTCCTCCCTCCCACCAAGTGTTACTGTGTCCAGTAACTGCGTTGTCTACTGCAAGATCGTCCAACTCGAGCTTCGCGACACCGGCACTTCTCCATTCTTCCAAAGGCGTGGTAGGTTGGTAATTGTGAGTTTCCTGTTGATTGTGCGATCTATGAAATGCTCCGCCGAGGCGGTGGTGGTGTCGTTCTTCAGGGGCAGTCGATTGCTGGCTATCGAAGGCGACACGGTCTCGAGCATCTTGACCTGCAGCACTTTGTGGAGGCACTTGATACTCTGGACCGCCACTACGAGGGTTCTTCACGGCAGATATCGGTAACGGATCGGGATCTTGATGCTTCGCTGCAGCCTTGATGCCTTCCTTCCCACCTACGCGATGAGCCTGAAGTTGTTGCTGACTCTCGGGTACACGTGAAGGATCACGATTCCCCGTTTGATGTTCTGCTGGTACATTTCTCTTTTGGATGCGCTTGCTATTCGACCGGGAGATCTTACCCTCGTCCGGCCGAGTTTGGTCAAACGAGCGTCTCTTATCTTCTCGTTTTCCTGCGCCATCCATGTCCGAAGTAATTCCAGCAGCAGCAAAGGCGGCTTCTGCACCTGCGAAGCCTGCATGTCGAGAACGGTGTCGGTACTTAACCGAGTTCGACCGACTCAATGCAGTGTCTTCTTTCCGCTGTGGATTCTGTTGCAAGTCCGAATCGAGAGCGGGCTCCTGGTTCGTTGGACCTGTATCCTGCAGACTGTTCCGGTGTGCTCGTAGTGCCTCGGATGCATTATGAAATTTCGAGTTTCCTTTGCTTGCAGGCGTTTCACTTGTCAGTGGGCGTGTATCTTCAGCATAGCGAGTGTCGGCCTTTGGATCTGAAGGAGCGGACGAGTACCTCCTATGGTTTCTCGTGTCGCACGAATTGGCTCCGACACCCTCTTGTTCCTCTGTATTTCGTCGCGATTGCTCCTGGGGAAGAGTCGAGTCCGTTGGGGCTCTGCCACCTCTACCTCTGGTTGCTTTTTGTCTGGCCCTATTCTCTGCTTCCTCCATTCTTGCACGCTTCTCTTCTTTGCTCAGTTCACCAAAGCGACCTTCCAACTTCTGAAGAGGGGATCTCTCCGCAACCAAGCCTCTCCTGGTATTTGACTGTGGTGGAACGTCTGTTGCATCCGCGTAGTCATTTCTGCGATCATGGCGTAATTCGTGCGGTACGTTGCTGCGCGTTGTTTTTGGGACATGCAGAGCTGCTTGTGGTTCTCTGACACGGTAGTTGTTCTCGCGGGATGATCTTGTCGGTGCTATGGGCTGATCGTTCCGCTTCGGCCGATATTCTATTGGGCTCTCGTATGGTGAATCGTCTGCCAGCTCCTGGTCTTGTGTTCCAGAATGGTATCTTCGTTGACCGCGGGCTTGTGCATGCGGTTCATCTTGGTCGAAATAGCCTCCAGATTGGCGGGAAGACTGCTCTTGCCGGCCGGGTCCCTCCATGGCCTGGCGACGATTTGCAAAAAAATTGCAGCGCACAAAGTTCAGACCTCAATGTTGGATAGGGAGTACTAGGTCGCGGTACGTGTAGCTAAGTATAAGTGCTCTTCGTGGACTGTAAGCTGTAGCGCGGTCAACAAGGAAGTCGCACAAGGAAGCCACGCAGATCGCGGAGCTGGAGAATCAGTTGATTTGGGGTGTGTAAATTCATGATATTCGTTGATCTATTTACCACGTCAATGCAGGTCTAATGTAAGGCAAGGATAGATTAGCGAAGATCGCATGTGCAAGCTCAAAACTTGGTTGAGCAGGAAATGGGTGGCTGGAAACAGCTTCTGTGCTTTTAGTGCGTACAAAAGTCCGAAATGTACAGCACATCAGAGCACCTATTGGGTGCGGTCATCGATGCCAGTTATTCTTTTGTCTTTGAGTACTTGGAATTGTTATACCATGTGTCAAATAAGAAACCCAATAATAATGTTTTATTGTGGATAAGGTCGATCTGACATGGCCGAACCCTGATCCAGAGCCTTTCCAACGTCTCCGCACGGCACGAACCACGGCCTTCAAGTCTCACTGGCATTGAGCAGTCAGCAGCAGCATTTTCGTGCCTCATTGATAGTCTTGTCAAATCGATAGAGTTTCAACAATTTGCGGCCACTTGTGCGACCAGTGCATTGTCGACGTACACTATTCTACAAGAGTAAGGCATGTTTAGTCGGTGAGCTCCTGCCAAGACAATCGTTCGTGTCCGTATGCGGCGACTCGGGGCCCATCCCCGAAAGGCGGGACATGTTCCGCATCGGAAACTCAATAGAGATTCAGGGTCCTCGGGTAGGTCGACTCCACGATAATCACATCAGCTTGCAACGTTAACCTCAAAATAATTACAGTAATCATTCAACATACCCACTAGTCGACAGCAATATACTTGTCAGAAATGAGCAGAGACATACGCAACTCATAACTTTCTTCGAAGTCTCCCAAAGGCGCAGCTTGAGCGATACGAATCCTCGAAATGCGACCTTCTACCCTCCTTCTCCCTTTGGCTGCAGCGTATGCTTCTGCAAGTCACATAGTATCACGCGACTACGCCTCGAGGGACTACTACGCCGTACACCTCCCCTCACATGCCTCGGTCGATCAATTCGCTAAGCGGGTGGGCCTCTCCGTTCACAGTCCGCTTGGAGAACTCGAAGACCATTGGCTTCTGGAAGGCCCCAAGTCACAACAGGATGTCATCAAGGATGCAGTCACAGAGCTAAAGAGGAGGCGGCGGAAGAGAGATACTAACTCGAGGAACAAAGATCTGTTGGATGACATGTTGCTCGGCCAGAAACAGGAAGCCCGGCGGAAGCTGTTCAAGCGTCAACCCATCGATCTGGACAAACTTGAACAAGACATCAAGGCTAGGCAAGGTGATCACCCCGTCGACTCCCATCTCCAACATGGACTGGATATCGCTGCCGAGCTGGGCATCAAAGACCCCATATTTCCTGAGCAATGGCATCTGTACAACCCGGCGCAGATTGGACACGATATTAACGTCACTGGAGTCTGGCAACAGGGCATTACTGGAAAAGGCAGCATATCTTGCATTGTAGACGATGGTCTCGATTTTGGCAGCGACGATCTCAAGGACAACTATTTCGCGGAAGGTTCGTTCGACTTCAATGACCCTGGTCCGGACCCATTGCCAAGACTCGACGATGACAGGCACGGCACGCGCTGCGCTGGTGAGATTGCGGCAGTCAGGAACGACGTATGCGGTGTCGGAGTCGCATACGACAGCAAGGTCGCTGGTGTACGAATCTTGTCTGGTGTTATATCGGATGCTGACGAAGCTATTGCCTTGAATTATGCATACCAAGAAACTCAGATTTATTCGTGCTCATGGGGTCCTCCAGATGACGGCCGTAGTATGGAGGCTCCTGGTGTGCTCATTGCGCGATCAATGTTGACAGGTATCCAAAAGGGCCGTGGTGGACTCGGGAGTCTATTCGTCTTTGCAATCGGAAACGGAGCTAGCAACGACGACAACTGCAATTTCGATGGTTACACAAACAGCATCTATTCAGTGTCGGTCGGCGGGATTGATCGCAAGGGTCTGCACCCTTACTACAGCGAGAAATGCTCGGCTCAACTGGTAGTCACTTATTCCTCTGGATCTGGCGATGCTATTCATACAACTGATGTCGGCAAGTCTTCGTGCTACACTAACCATGGAGGTACATCGGCAGCAGGTCCTCTGGTGGTTGGTGCTTATGCGCTGGTGCTTGAAGTTCGTCCTGACCTTCACTGGCGTGACTTCCAGTACATTACTCTACTCACTGCGATTCCGATCGACACGGAGAATGGCTGGCAGGATACCGCTGTCGGTCGCAAGTTTAGTCATCAATACGGATTCGGAAAAATGGATACCTGGGCTTTGGTCGAGATGGCGAAGAACTGGACCAGCGTCAAACCTCAGGCATGGTACTTTTCTCCATGGATGCACGTGCGACACGACATTCCCCAAGGCGTCGAGGGCTTATCGTCGACCTTCGAAGTCACTCCCGACATGCTAAAGGATGCCAACCTTGAACGCATCGAGCACGTCACTGTCACGATGAATGTTCAGCATAACCGCCGTGGTGACTTGAGCGCAGAGCTTATCTCCCCATTCGGCGTGACATCCCACATTGCTACAGCTCGTCGCAACGACAACGCCGCCTCTGGATACGTCGATTGGACTTTCATGTCCGTTGCTCACTGGGGTGAATCTGGTGTGGGCACGTGGACTGTTGTACTCAAGGACACCAACGTCAACGACTTTACTGGCCACTTTGTCGACTGGCGTCTGCGCCTGTGGGGTGAATGCATTGATCCAAAGATTCAGATGCTGCTTCCGTTACCAACGGACCACGACGATGATGATCATGATACCGTGACCGTGATCGTCAGCACCACCACGCATGGAGACACACATCCTACTGGAGAACCACTAGGCAACCCGGATGATCACATCGATCGCCCGGTCAACGCCAAACCTACGACTACTGAGGCCGCTGCTGTGCCCACGAATCTTCCTACTGACGCGCCGCCCGTCCCAAGTGTAACACCCGGCACCGAGGGCGAAGCCGACAAGGAGGAAGAAAAGCCCAACAACTTTCTGCCCTCCCCATTCCCCACCTTCGGCGTCAGGAAAGGCACTCAAGGCTGGATTTACGGCGCTCTGGGCCTCATTGCTGTCTTCTGCACCTCGCTAGCAGCCTGGTACGTCATCACGTCGCAACGCAAGCGCAGGAATGCGCGCGACGAGTACGAGTTCGAGATGCTGAACGAGAACGACGCTGATGACGACGGTGCTCGCGCTGGCCCGGGCAATGGCGCAAATGGATTCGGCAATGGCGGTGCGAAGGGCAAGAGGAGGGCTGGCGAGCTCTACGATGCATTTGCCGAGAACAGCGAGGAGGAAGATGTGTTCAGCCTCGGCGATGAGGAGGCGGAGCATGAGGACCAGGAACGGTATAGAGATGACGATGATGGCCATCAAGACGGGCATGAAAAAGAGCATCACTGATTATTGTGGCATTGCAACCGGCGTGGTTATTACTTCGCATGGAAGGTGTTTGGATTGTGTATTAGTATTGACAATGCAGAGCTACTGTGCTCCGTCTATCTTTCCTTCTGCCTCGCGTGCGATCTTTGCACGACGTTTCTTCTCGCGCTTGCTGATCTGTATGTCATCTGTTCCAGTACCGGAAGCAGCGTCTTCTGACTTTCGCTTGCGATTCGGCTGTGCCTTTTCCACCACTTTGCCCTTGACCTGCTTTTCAACAGGCTCAGGCTTCTCTCCACCATACACAACATCAATAATACCCCGATAACCTGTCCTCTTCAATTTTGCGCTGACAACCACACTCCGCGCTTGTTTGCTGACGGCCTCATACCCTCGATCCTGCGCCAGGCCCCAGATAGCGGACAGATTGATCGCATCCCAAGGGCCCCGACAGCCGACAGCCTTCTTCGCCTCGCTGCTGATGATGATACCACGACCACCTCTTGTCGCTCGGATCAACTGTGTAGCATTGCTGATCAAATTCCGTCTGGCATTCGCATCTCCAAGCAGACCCTGCGAGTAGCAGATCTCGAACCGTATCCCGCGCTTGACGCATTCGGACACCATCTTGAATTTGAAGAAATAGCTCAGTCGCTGCGACAAGTCCAGCGAGATCAGATCGCTATCGAGGTTGCTGCAGGCATTTTGCAGTGTCTTCTCGTCGATCGGTCGTAAAGCCAGGATGTCGTAGTTTGTGCCCAATGCGCTAAGCCTGGCGTTCGCGACAGGTTCGCTGAGTTGAAGGGTGCATCGTCGGAGGATGGTCAGGTTGTTGGGTACCGCGAAGGGGAGCGGGTCGGGTATTTGGCATGTCAAGTCTGTGGGGAATTTGCCAGAGATGACATGGTTCAAGGCGATGACATTGTAGCCCAGTTCAGCCAGAAAGGCGAGAGTGCGTGCGACTTCTTGTGTGCTTCCTGGACTCCATAGTACGTTCAGGTCGTAGAACATGGTCGCGATGGCCGCGCTTCCTCTCCTCTGCGCTTCCGTTCTTGTAACTCGTATTTTCCAGATTCCAGTATCATGGTCGCATCAGTGTTCTCGAGTCCATCCCTTCATCACCTCATCATCGAAATATGTGAAAGCATGTGATGGCACGAGATCTTTAAAAGGCCAAAAATCACACACGGTATGGGCGCTCGGACCATTTGAGTTGCGGTCACTCCCCACCAACCAAAGCTTCGTTCTTTCAGCCCATCACCGCAACCCCCACCACCGACCGCATTGCGACTGCTTTGGACCCCTCTAATCGTCGAACGCGCTTTCAGTCCTCACTCCTCGGACCTGTGAAACTCTCGACTACAGACCGCTCATTGATACTACATAACGGGCCGAAAGGGCCTCGTCGGGCCCATGGCTTCACCAAGCATTGCCCGCGTGTATGCGGATGTGAATCAGAACATGCCCAGGTCCTATTGGGACTACGACAGTGTTAACATCTCATGGGGTGTACTGGAGAACTACGAGGTCGTCCGCAAGATAGGTGCGCATTCCATACCCACACACTCGGTTGGCGCACTTCGAAGCGGCTGCGCAAAGTTGTGATGAGGGATTTAGGGGACTAAGGGCTAATCAACGAATTTGAACAGGTCGAGGAAAGTACTCTGAGGTCTTCGAAGGCATCAATGTCGTCAACTACCAGAAATGTGTCATCAAGGTCTTGAAACCTGTGAAGAAGAAGAAGATCAAGCGTGAGATCAAGATCCTGCAAAACTTGAGCGGTGGACCAAACATTGTTGCGCTTTTGGATGTGGTTAGGGACAGCCAGGTATGGAAGATAAATCATCGCCTTAGGGGGATCTGCGACATACGCTGATCGTGCGCAGAGCAAAACACCGTCCCTCATCTTTGAATACGTCAACAATACCGATTTCAGGAGCCTGTACCCCAAATTCGTGGACTACGACGTTCGCTACTACATTATGGAGCTTCTCAAGGTAGGTTTTGCTCACCAATGGCTTGCATAGCTGCTAACATCTGCATCAGGCTCTTGATTTTTGTCACAGCAAGGGTATCATGCACCGAGATGTGAAACCGCACAACGTTATGATTGACCACGAGAAACGCAAACTGCGACTGATCGACTGGGGTCTGGCAGAATTCTATCACGCTGGCACAGAGTACAACGTGCGCGTTGCGTCGCGGTACTTCAAGGGTCCGGAGCTGCTGGTCGACTTTCAAGAGTACGATTACTCTCTCGACATGTGGTCGTTAGGGGCCATGTTTGCCTCAATGATCTTTAGGAAAGAGCCATTCTTCCACGGAAACAGCAACTCCGACCAACTGGTGAAGATCGCCAAGGTGCTGGGTACCGAGGACCTGTTCGACTACATCGACAAGTATGAAATTGAGCTCGACCCACAGTACGACGATATACTGGGTAGATTTCCCAAAAAGGCGTGGCACAGCTTCATCAACGCGGACAACACGAGATTCGTCAGCAACGACGCGATTGACTTTCTGGACAAGCTTTTGAGATATGACCATCAGGTATGACTTGACATGAGAATGGTTGGTGAGACCCCACTGACAACCACTTAGGAGCGATTAACTGCAAAGGAAGCAATGGCACATCCATATTTCGCTCCTGTTCGTCAAGCCGCCCTTCAAAACTCCTCTTCTTCCCATTCTTGAAAAGGCCTGCTCTGTTATAGATGCGCAGGCTCTAATAATTCTTGTTCAGGTCAGGTTTCAGCAAGAACTCAAGAATGCTACACCTCATCTCGCGCCTGATCCATCCGAAGGCATCGAAGCACTGTCTCTTCGCCAGGCCAACTCCCAAGATTCGGATGTGCGCAGCACACTCAAACGCGATTCGACCGAAATGGAAATGGGATCGCCACGACGGCCTCAACAGATTGATGTTGGCAATCAAGAACCTACAATCGGAGAGCATACTAAGCGAAGGCGTACCCAGGATGGTTAAAAGGAGATTTCTATTATGGTCATGAAGACACTATTTTTATGGAGTAATGGCGTGGTCACGGTCAAGGTTCTGGTCGGCTTAACAGCATTGGCTTGACATTGGTGCAGCATACCGGAGGCAGGATTGAGGCAGCACAACGGCGGTTGTTCATAGATACGAAGCAATCACGAGGCTGTTCTATTTCAGTATCGAGGAACGTGTCGTATCAATTTATGGTATCCTTGGCGTGGACCCTGACTCATACGAAAAGCACCTCATGCCTCCCACTGACGCGGGATTTGAGCTCCGCTGAAGAGTCACAGAACAGTCACTTTTCCATTTGCTCAATTTATATTTATACAGCTTGATACAACCGGCTAGTGATCTTTTGTATTTGCCTGTTATTTCCACCGGCTATACAAAATACTGTCAAGAGCGCCGCTTTTGCGCGCACTGGTCTTGCGACCGATTTTCTTCACTACCAGAAACTTTGGCACCACGAGAATGGCATTGAACCCGGCTTCTCACAATACTCGTAGGGCCCTAGTGATCATGAACGTGTATAAGCGCAACTACTGATCTTCCAAATAGCCGGCATCAAAACCGGTCCCGTCACCGAGCCGCCTCCACCAGTCTCAAAGGACGTTACCTCCGACATCCTCGCCAACTCCGAGAAGGACCCAAAGGGCCACAACGCTCCTGGTCAGGATGGTGTAGCCGAGACGGCCGACGGAGAGCCAAAGAAAGAGAAGACCGAGAAAGAGCGTACGAACAATCCTTCTACCATCATTTGATCAGTGGACTATATCTAGCCTGCTAGATAAACCAAGCAATTCATGTCATGACTTATGAGCAATTGACTGACCCTTTCTTCTTTGTAGTCGCCAAAGAACGTGCAAAGGCCGAAAAGGCTGCCAAATTCGCTGCCAAGCAAGCAAAGAAGTCCACACCAAGCGCGGCCGCCGCTGCCCCGAGCAAGAAGAAGGAGAAGAAGGAGGAAGAGACGCTCCCTAAATATGTAGAGGACACACCGAGGGGTGAAAAGAAGAGTATGGACACAAATGACCAGGGACATAATATCGGAGCTGACGAAACGTAGTCCTCAAGCCGTTGGACGACGCTTACCACAAGGCATACATTCCATCCGTCGTCGAGTCAGCGTGGTACGACTGGTGGGACAAGGAGGGTTTCCACCAGCCAGAGTTCAACAAGGATAACAATGTCAAGAGCAAGGGTTACTTTGTCATTCCAGTACCACCTCCCAACGTCACTGGTGCTCTTCACTGCGGTCACGCTCTGGCTACTTCGCTTCAAGATGTTTTGATCAGATGGCACAGAATGAGGGGGTACACTACCCTCTATCTCCCAGGATGCGATCACGCCGGTATCTCAACACAGAGCGTTGTAGAGAACATGCTGTATAGGCGCAAGAAGCAGACGAGACACGACCTCGGCCGAACAAAGTTTGTTGAGACTGTTCAGGAGTGGAAGGAGGAGTACCACCAAAAGATCAACACCGTCCTCAAGCGCATGGGAGGTTCATTTGACTGGACCAGGGAAGCTTTCACCATGGACGCCAACCTGTCAGCCGCCGTGACAGAGACCTTTGTTCAATTACAGGAAGAAGGCTACATTTACCGCGCGAACCGATTGGTCAACTGGTGCTCCAAACTCTCTACCGCCCTTTCTAACTTGGAAGTTGACAACAAGGATATCGATGGCAGGACCATGCTCGACGTTCCAGGTTACGACCGCAAGATCGAGTTCGGTGTTCTTACTCACTTCAAATATCCAATTGACGGCACAGAAGAGACTATCGAGGTCGCCACAACCCGTCCCGAGACTATGCTTGGAGATACAGGTATCGCTGTCCATCCCAAGGATGAGCGCTATCAACACCTGATCGGCAAGAAGGCCAAGCACCCCTTTGTCGACCGCTTGATTCCTATTTTCGCTGATGAGTACGTTGACCCCGAGTTCGGTACCGGTGCCGTCAAGATCACACCTGCCCACGATCAGAACGATTGGAACCTTGGAAAGTCTCACAACCTTGAATTCATCAATGTGCTCAACGACGACGGTACAATGAACAAGAATGCTGGACAATTCGAGGGACAAAAGCGCTTCGAGACCAGATACGCCGTCACAGAGGAGCTTACCAAGCTCGGTCTGTTTGTGAAAAAGGAGAACAACCCGATGAAGATCCCCCTGTGCTCAAAGTCAAAGGATGTCATTGAGCCAATTATGAAGCCACAATGGTGGATGCGCATGCGGGAACTTGCCGATGCTTCGATAGATGTCGTTGAGAAGGGTGACATCAAGATCATTCCTCAGAGCGCCGAGCGCAACTACTTCCACTGGATGAGGAACATCAATGACTGGTGTTTGTCAAGACAGCTCTGGTGGGGTCATCAAATCCCAGCTTACTTTGTCAAGATTCAAGGTGAAGAAGCTGACGAGAGCAACGATGACCTCTGGGTGACCGGCAGGACAGAGGAGGAGGCCACGCAAAAGGCAGAAAAGAAGTTCCCTGGCAAGAAGTTCACCCTCGAGCGCGACCCTGATTGTCTCGACACGTGGTTCTCTTCTGGATTGTGGCCGTTCTCGACTCTTGGCTGGCCACAACAGACTCACGACTTCGAGAAGCTTTTCCCTACATCTGTTCTCGAGACCGGTTGGGACATTCTCTTCTTCTGGGTCGCCAGGATGATCATGCTCAGTTTGAAGCTCACCGGCAAAGTGCCTTTCAAAGAGGTCTACTGCCACTCTCTGATCCGTGACTCGGAAGGCAGGAAGATGTCCAAGTCTCTTGGTAACGTTATTGATCCAGTCGATGTCATGGAAGGTATTACTTTGGACGACTTGCACGCCAAGCTCTTGACTGGTAACCTTGATCCAAAGGAAGTTGCGAACGCGACCAAGTACCAGAAGACCTCGTTCCCACAAGGTATCCCGGAATGTGGTGCCGATGCTCTTCGTTTCTCGCTTGTGCAGTACACTACCGGTGGAGGGGACATTGCGTTCGATGTCAAGGTCATGGCAGGATACCGCCGCTTCTGCAACAAGATCTACCAAGCGACAAAGTACGTGCTAGGTAACCTGCCCGAGAACTTCGTTCCACAAGCCAAGGGCGGTGTCACTGGAAAGGAGTCGTTGTCAGAGAAATGGATCTTGCACAAGATGAACCACGCAGCAAAGGACGTCAACGACGCCCTCGCCGCCCGCGAGTTCTCCAAGTCGACTACCACCGTATACCAATACTGGTACGACTGCCTCTGCGACGTGTACATCGAGAACAGCAAAGCGATCATCCGCGACGGTACAGAAGAGGAGAAGCGCAGCGCTGTCGACACTCTCTACACCGCTCTCGAAGCCGGGCTGACCATGATGCATCCGTTCATGCCGTTCTTGACCGAGGAGCTCTGGCAGCGCCTCCCCCGTCGTCCAGAGGACAAGACCAAGAGTGTCGTCGTCGCCGCGTTCCCCGAGCACGACGCCGCTCTCGACGATCCCGCTAGCGAAGCCGCGTACGAGCTCCTCCTGGGCTGCTCGCGCGGTATCCGTTCGCTGATGTCCGAGTACTCGATTAAGGAGGATGGAAAAGGTACGCTCCCTCCACAATGTGTTCATCAATAACATCAACTAATCCACACAGCAATCGTGCACTGCACCGACGCGACCTCGCACGCAACCGCCGAAGCAGAACAAGTAGCGATCCGCTCGCTCTCCGGCCGCGGTCTCTCCTCACTAACAATCCTTCCCCCGACCTCCGCTCCACCAACAGGCTGCGCCGTCTTCGCCGTCTCGTCCTCGGCCGCCGTCTTCCTCGAAGTCGCCGGCCGCGTAGACATTGACGCCGAGATCGAGAAAGCCAAAGCCAAGCTCGCAAAGGCGAACAGCGGCGTGGCTACTCAGCGCAAAATCCTCGACGCCGATGGCTTCAAGGAGGGCAATGTCAACTTCTCGGTGCTGGAGACGGAGAAGAAGAAATTGGCTGATGTCGAGGCCGAGGCTAGGAATTATGAGAGGAGTATTGCGCAGTTTGAGCAGTTGAAGGTTAAGGAGTAGATGAGAGGTCTGCGAGGAAAAGGAATGGAGCATGCATTGTAAGGGGTATCTAGTAGAACGGAAAAAAAAAGGCAGAACGTCTAGAGAGTCATTTCGTCGTTGCCGGAGCCGTCTGCGCCTGCCATCGCGTGCTGTAGATCTTGCTCCAGACTCGTCCTACTCGCGCGTTGTGGGTGCTGCGGCGGTATGTGATACTGCGGTCGCTCGACAGCGTGTGCAGTCGGGTACTCCGCCTCAGCCCCCATCGCTTGATTTCCGCCATGAACAAGACCTTGACCTGCTCTGTGCTCCCGGTCCGTATCTCCAGCGATGCCTACGGCTTGATAACCCTCTAGGAGTCTCTGGCCCGGTCCCTGCGCAGAATTCTGCGAATCATGCCCCCGCGTCCTAAGCGACGCAATTTTCCTCCTAACTCTCTCCCGCAACAGTTCATCATGCACACCTCTCTCCCATCCCGCGGTGTCAACAAGGCCATACACCTCTCCAAACACAGCCTCCAGCAATTGTTCGTCGTCGTAGCCACTGTACCGCCACACGGCGTCTTGCAACACGCTCTGCGCACCAGCAGGCCATATCTCCCGCCCCTCGACCCAACCCGCGGTGATGGTACTGCGTTTGCGACTGCGCGACTGCAGAGCGGACAGCATGCGAGCCTGTCGTGCTGTTGCTGCTGTCGCTGCGGTAGCCGGGTCCGGCGAGGCGTGTGAGGGCGAAGGCGCGGCTCGTCGCTGGCGCAGGGCTTTTAGTTTCTGTTCGATGGCGCGTTTCTGCTTGGTGATTTTTTGCAGCGAGGCTTGCAGGGCCGCATCTTCGGCCGCGTCGTCATGTGCTGGCTCAGCGGTGGTGGATTGCGAGGGTTCGGGCACTGCCCCGGGAGCTGTGGCAGCGGGTGTCATGGGCGCGTATGGGCTCTGATACGGAGTCGTCTGCGGCAGCGTGCTGGGGCGCTCGTCTGCAAATCCTGCTGTCGAAATTGGCGCTACGAGCTGCATCGCCATCCCCTCCTCGCCGCGGTCCTCGACCTCGCCCCTCAACCTCTGCCGGCTCGTATTCCTCCTCTCAAAGACCCTTCGCACCGTGCGTCCAGCGACGACCAGATCATATTTCTCATGCAGCCACCACAGCATATCATCAACCGACATCTGCGGATTCGCCTCGACGTGCGCGAACAGCGCCTGCTCGATCTCGGGCGTCAGCACGCGGTGTCGACCGGTGCGGCTCTCGGGTGGTTTGCCGATGCGGCCGGTGCGCTCGAGTTCTAGCTTCCAACGCCGGAAGGTGCGGTCGCGGACTTGGGTTTCGCGCACGATGGTTTCTTCGGAGTGGCCGAGGCGGAGCAGCATGCCGACGCGGTCGCGTGTCTCCTGTGTGTTGTTAGATGACGATCGAATGAAGGGGAGTATAGCTCACCTGTGAGTATTGTTTCCCCATGGCGTTGTTCGAGGCCTGCCATGACTGTGAGCATGTTGTGTAATGTTGGGTGTCTGGAACTTACAATTGCGTCAGATGGTCAAGAAAGTGTCGTTGGGGTATTGATGGCCATATCTCTGCGACGGACAAAGTGGTTGTCGCTGTCCGTCGAGCGGAAATGTTCCGAAAGTAGTAACCCATGCATTCACCTCTATCTTTAAACTACCATAACTCCTTCAAACAATGTCGGAAATCGATCATAATACGCGCGTTCGAATCGCCCAGTATCGCTTTGCGAATGATCTGTCTTATTCAGCCATTTCAAAGCAAATTCCTGGGCTGAAACCAAGTACAATACGGATGATCTGTACAAGGGCCAAATCAAGAGCTATTTCAGGGAATATCGATGATATACTAGCTGCTAATGATCCAGCACCTCGGTCTGGACGTCCCCCGCGTATAAAAGCAGGATCACGTGCTTCTCGAGCTCTTCGCAACGACCATCGGACAGAGAGGTAAGAGTCACTATGCGAAGGTGAGTCACCAAGGCGGCAGGCATAATAAATACATGAGCTTCGAAATTCTGACCTCTTCCGCTGCGAAGTTGTGTTTACCTGGGGCTGCACTGAAGCATGTCATCTTCAAGATACGAACAATCTGAGTTGAACCAGGGCAAGCGCTACGCCAAACGATGTAAGAGTAGTCAATTGCTTGTTGTGATCAGATGTTGACATCTATTAGGCGACTATGACAAAGAATTGATATCATCAATCATTCGTGCAACACCACTAGTGCACGTCTCATTCAACGCACCATTCCAAGATGATGCGCATACCGCCTTTCCCACCATCCTCCCCATGCTCGGCGCAATGGGGACGTATACTCCCAAGTCACCTCCCGGGTCATTCAACAGCGATGATGTCGAGCACGAAGCGGCCGTCTATCTTCATGGCTCGTCTGCGGCACGTCTCAGCCGCCTGACGGGTGCTTCTGCCGAAGGTTTGAAGGTCTGCATCTCGGCGACGAAACTGGACGGCTACGTGCTGGCTCTAACACCGTTCAACCATTCCTGTAACTATCGCTCTGCCGTCATTTTCGGGCATGCTCAACTCGTCAAAGACGAAGAGGAGATTCTGTATGCCATGGAACTCATAACGAACACAATGATTCCCAACCGTTGGGACAATTCTCGGACCCCGCCTACCAAGTCGGAGATCACTGCGACTGGCATTCTCAAAGTCACCATTGAAAGTGCGAGCGCAAAGGTAAGAACAGGTATGCCTCATGATGATCGCAAGGACGCCAAGGATGAGAGCTTGACAACCAAGATCTGGACTGGTGTTGTGCCTGTGTCGGAAACACTAGAAGAACCAGTCGCTGGCCCCGAGAACAGAATCGACAAGTTGCCGGGTTATCTCGACGGATGGATCAAGCAAGCCAATGCTAGGTCCCAAGCTGAAGTAGCAAGATCGTTAGAGGAGTGAGGTCGTATGCGCTGATGTTTGCACTTGCATATATGGAGACACCAATCAATTGCATACTTTGCGGTGGGCATTCCGTTGCACCAAGTAATCGGTACTAAAGCCAATGCATCATGTGTCCAAACCCCGTTCGGTTGCTAGCTCATTGTGTCTAACGATTTCATTATTTGGCTTCGGACGGCGCGCGGAAAGCTTTGGCTGACGTTTGGAGGGCTTCGGCGGACGCTTGAAGGGCTTTGGCTGACGCTTGGAGGACTTTGGCTGCAATGCAACATTCTTAACCCATTGCAGTCGTTCCACTGAGAATCTTTTCGCCAACTTAGGATCCTCCATAAAGTCCTTGAAGAGATAGTGGTACAGGTATTTCGATCTCGCGACCGAAGTGGCATCTGGACTGAAGTTCTTCCATCGATAGGGACCTTCAAGCCCTTGCCAGGCCTTCTCGATCAGTGCATACCGAGCGTCAAGCGAATATCTGTTGGTTGCTTGTAGTCTTCGAATATGTGGTCTCATTGAAAATCCTGGACCGTAGAGTTTGAACAAGCACTTCCGAACCTCTTCCCTTATGTGGTTGACATAGATCTTGATTCCCGCTTCTTCAAGCCTGCGCAGGAGTTGCAGACCGTGGGTGAAACTCGATGACTGAAGAGGTGTGCGGCGACTGCGAAAGGATGAATATTTGGTGGTCTTGCTGTATTTTTCGTGCCAGAAAGCCCAAGACACGATTGCACGCTGCATTTGAACACCAAAAAGTTTAGTCTGATCACTTGGTTCTACCAAGTCCCTCTCCAGATGCTGAAGCGGTGTTTTGAGATCGAACAGGGCATGACTAGAATGCAAGAGAGGAGGATCCTCGTACGGAATTTCTTGAAATGTTTCGTCTGGTTCGTTGTACTCTTGCCAGGGATCTTCCAGTTGCTGGCGGTACCGGCGCGGACCATAGTACTGAGCGAGGTAGAGCGTGAGGTCTTGTAACTCTGCGATCCTACCTGTCATGCCAAAACGCTTCAGAATTTCTCTCCACGTTGCTGCTTCAAGATTTCTTTGACCACCTTCAAGTATCAGTTGCAAGTGGTTACTAACAAAGATATCGTAGTCAAACGTTTCACTTCTTTCGCCTGGCGCCGGTCTTTTCGAAACTGCCCTGCGCTTCAAAAGGTTTTCTTCATCAAAGGCACAATTGTGAGGTCAAACTTGATCCCCTTGCTTCGCATTTCGACCATGACAAGACTGAGATTCGAGTGATCTTTTGCTCGACAATAAGCATGGGCCAACTGGTTCCAAGACCAAGCATGCGGCTGCGTGCGGATTGTAGAAACCGCTTTGAGAAACGAGTGAGCTTCATCCAATGCTCCGTGCGCAATAAGGTGTTTAGTAATCTCAACTTGCAAAGGAGGGCCTTCGAGGGCTTCTGGATGAAAATCGCCATTGACAATAAAGTTGAACAATGTGCTCTGTCCTTCAGTTGCGGATATGCGCAAAACCTCGGAGTACGCATTCTTGGAGATCTTCAACCCTTTTATCCTCGCTTTGCGGAGGTTTTCGAGGTAGTCAAAGGTGTTCTGAGACCGTAATGCCATCTCGCGGACGGCCGAAGGGCCCAGAGTATCGACGCCGAACATGTAGATGCTTCCAAAGACAAAATCTAGAGAGAATGACGTTGTAGCGAAAAGTCTTGCGCAAAAGTCATCACTCAGAGACTTTTCCTTGATTCCATGGACCTCGCCCACATGTTTACTCATACCTCGACGAGTCAGAAGCGCACGGTCTTCATCGGTAAGCCTGTTCAGCCTGCTTTCGGATTCTCGATTTTGTGCAGCAGACGTCGGCGCCTCATCCTGATCTCGGGCGAGACACGTTTGAACGATCGTTGTTTTCCGCATCGAGGCGCTAGGAAGATCATCGTTCCCGATGAGAAAGGTGTGCCACTTGTAAAAGCCCGCCAAGTCCGTGCCAATTCTTAATAGCGTATTCAAAGCGTGATCATAGATCTTTTCGTCACTGTCCTTATGCGACGAGTAAATCTGCTTGAAAGATCGCCATGCAGTAGATTCAGAGGGACTTAGCTGAGCGTCTTCGACAAGGCTTGTCAGCGCGTTGGCCGGAAGCTCAAGTGATTTTCTAAGATCGCGGAATACAGTCATTGCATTCTCTGGCTTGTGTCGGAAGACATAGCTCATGACGGCTGGATACAGCAAACGCGATTGTCTTCCATCGTCGGCGCGGAGTTCGGCTGCCTTTTCCATAACCTCTTGTAGCGAGATAGCCTTGGCTCTGTTTGCGGTCTCGAGAATCTGTTTCCAGATGATGTCCGCCGCCGGTCCTTCGGTCGGCATGCGCTTGGTGACCAGTCGTTTCCACATTTGCGCTACCCCTTCATCGCCATCAGTCCGTCTCCTGAATTGTAACAGCTCTGCCCATAATGCCCAATCTTGTCTATGCTGAATTTGATTAACCAGTCGGATCCGTTTACGGAACGCTTGCGGACGCCGTTTGGTATCGAGTATGTCTGCTTCAAACTCGAGTTCCTGGTATGGGTCGGTACTGCCGGCGAGAAGCTCTTGAAGAGAATCACACGCGGCCACTAACTTGGAAACATCTTTAGAATTGGTGCTCGCGTGCCGTCGGGTCACACCCAACGACAAGGAGTTTCGAGGCCCAGAATGGCGATTTTTGGAAGTTCTAGAACATCGCGTGTCCGCCGAGTGCCCAAGGCGTGTACAGATATTTGTGAAAAGGTCGCGTGTACTGGAATGTCGCTCATGCTTAACAAGACTGCGGAGTAGGCGAAGCGTAGACGGTCGTGCCAATAACCTCTCCAGGGCCGGTCCCATGAAATACCTCAGCCTTTGCTCGGACTCATCGAAGCTGGAGTAACGCAATGGCCAGGCAACGACGCGTGGTGTACTGGACCTTAGAAGATGGAGGTGAATATTAATTCAAGATGGCATCGCCGAAGTCATTGCTAAACTCCGCAGTGCTGCGGATCTTTCCGATCCCGAACTGGTCCGAGCTTTGTCAACGACGTCCGTCACGACGACCTCGAAATGACTTGATGTTGATCTTCTGTACGCGCCCTCCGATACCTCTACGCCTCAATCTTCATCAGGAAACTCGATATTCACAATGGCTGGGTACGTTCAACGTCGCTGGCTTGCGGACCTTGCGGATTCACCTTAGGAGCATGCGCAATGGCAGCGGACCGATTTCTGCAACAACGACTGACAACGACTAGCCAGGGTACCTTCCCAGGCTTGAACCGCCCAAACCACGTGCCCCACTGGCAGCGCCTTCACCAGACACACGATGGTGTCAGACAATGGAACAAGGTACGTCAGGACTAGGAAGCAGGAGGACACGAAGAGGAAGGAAGATCAGACAAGAAGCAGGAGGATTTGAAGCAGGAAGCCTGGGCAATCCGCAAGAACGCGATGAGGAAACATGATATGCGTGCAGAAATGCTGACATTATGTCTCTAGGGCCCAAGAGCCAAGTTCATGCTCTACCCATACTACGGTCAGAGCACCCTGATTTACTGTGAGGACGAGCCTACTAACTTCTGACAGCCTGCATGATCTCCACCACTTGCGCTACCATGTACATGATGGGCCGCATGGTCTTGGTACGACAATCGGCCTGCTCAAAATCGAGGAAGAAAGTACTAATGCGCAGCAGGGACACAAGACCTGGTACTAGATTATCGCCTGAAATCGGAGGGTCGAACTTAGAAGATGATATGGATAGCGACAGCTTAATCAAATCCGTCGTCCAATCGATGCACTATGATTGTACTTACACACCAGTGCACGCGAATTATTGTCAGATGGCATCAGCCAATGTTGATCTATCACAAGTCTGTCCTAATCCCAAGGTATCAAAAACGGCGCATGAACTCCCTAGAATACCCTCAAATCCTCGAATTTGTCCATTAAATCAGTTCCCATCATCAACCTTGACCTCAAATACACTCCCGGCGAGCTCCTTCACTTCCTCGATCCCCGCCAACCCCTCCTTTATCGCCTCCACCGTCTCCTCCCTCAACCCCTCCCGTCCCCTCGAGTAGAAATCAATGCCGGCGGGCGTGAACAGCGTCTTGGCAAAATACGTAACACACCACGCATTCCCACCATCCTCGTGACCCCAGCCCAGCACCTCCCAATGACTGCCCGCGATCACCAACCAGCCCTTGCCGCGCCAGTCCCAGGCATCGTGCGAACCGCCGCTCATTTTATCGACGCCGTGGACTGTGCTTACTTTGGGGCTGTCGAGGGCCTGGTACGAGACTACATCGTCGAGGCGGTCGGTTTGCTCGGCGGGAATGGTTTGTGATGAGGGCGGGAGCAGTGTGTATGTTATTTTCACGTTGCGTTTGGATCTCCACATCGGGAGCGTGCTGTGTGTTACGTGCCATGTTCCCGCTAGGAAGGTCAGGGGTGGTGTGCTGTAAGCCGAGGGGCGGGGCGTTGCGGAGGTGCTTGGTGGGCGGAGAGTTATTGTTGGTGTCGACATTATTTCTATCTTCTCGAAATGGATTAGAGCTTATAGTCGTCAAGTCCGTCTATCTATCAGTGATTGAGAAGTGCAGGTCGTTGATGATATAAAGAGAGGACCTTGTGGTGTCGGAGGTTGCCAAGCCTGTTTCGACGGATGTCAACACTTCCGGATCAGATCAACAGCACAGTCCACCTCCTCAGGTAACAACATCTTCTCGAACATTGCTGTTCTCTTTCGATGTCTCGCGTGTGTGTTGATGCGAGAGCGACTGACATGTTGTGAATTATAGCTTGATGTTGAACCAAGCTCCTGACAGTTTCACGGGCACATACCCTTTTGTAATTCATCACCACCATCTTAGCACATTCATAACAGGTTTCGAGCAAGTTCTTTAATGTTTCGAGTTTTTCCGGAATCTCTATATATTCTCGTACCTCGACCAGTAAGAATCTCATCTAACATCAAACTCAAGAAAGCTTGGAGTTGACAAACTTAAGCGCAGCCTGACCGTACTCCTGGCCGTAACCCTGATGGACGTTGGCGTTGTTGCCGTTAGAGCAGTAAGGGTCAGCAGCGTCGCAGTAGCTCTGGATGCGCGAGGCGTAGGCTGTACATTGCTGTTGGCCTTGTGGGCGAGGGTCGAACTGGAGTGTGTTAGTGGATAGTGCCCAGAGGGACATTCAGAGATACGTACGCCACCGGCAGTGGATGTGCCGACGTTGAAGGAGGCGCCTGGGGTGTGGCGTGGGTCGCCCATGAATATAACGGCCTTGATGTTCTTGTTGGCGGCAGCGGAAATAGTAGATGCCGTGGAGGTGATGCCCTCTGCGCTGTCTCCGCCTCCGCACAAAGCGTCATCGAAGATCTGACCACCCTGCAGAGTGTCAGTATGCATGTTCTCATTGTTCTAGGACGTGTTCAAATTAGTTGGCACGTACCTGAGAGTATCCAACGATGACAAGCTGAGTGCTTGGGCACTGAGCAGCGAAGTTGTTGACGGCAGTAGTGACAGCCTGAACACCAGCGCGAGCAGATGAGGCGTAGTTGTTGCCACCCTCAGCTGGGTAGTTGATAGCCTCGGATGTGGCACCACTGTGGGCGTTGAGGATGAGGTTGACAACAGTGCCAGAGGAACCGTAGCCTGCTGGGGCAGTGGTCTCACGAGCGCCAAAGACGTGGATGTTTGGGCATGCAGCACGCTCGACTGGGACGGCGAGGGCGCCGGCGGTAGCCAGCAGGGCAAGAGCGGTGACCTTGGTGAACATTGTCGTGGTGGTTCTAGGAAAATTGGTCTTCGTGGATGTGGAGAGATTGTTGCTGGAACTGATATGTAGGAACGAAGAGGGATCGAAAACTTATATCCTACCTCATGTCACCAATATCGGCCGTGTTTCAAACAAGCACTTAGCCATTGCGGACATGCTTCCCGAGCATATGAAGTCCACATTCGAGCTTAGGCTCTGGTGCTGTGCAATACGTCCACATGGGTTAGACGTCCTTGTGACAGAGTATCTTTGTTCTAATTTCGAGACAAATAAGTTTAGGCAACGCCGGTCCGTTCAATTTGGCACTACACCGTGCGGATCTGGTGACTTTGCGCCTGTGTTGGGCCAGGCATTTGAGATAGATTGGTCGTGCTCAATGGCAGTATATCGGTTCGCAGTACTTTTGGACTTGTTACCCAAAAATTTGCCAAGGTTCAGTGTGGAGCCGGTCCTGATGCCTCGAGGCATTGTGTAAGCGATGCTTTGTTTCAGCCACCAGTCTGGAGTAGAGAGTGTCACCGAGTCATGGAACAAGAGATTTGCGGGTCCACGTTCGATCGGGATTTGCTTTCCATCTAGACCTAGACAATGCTCGTATACGGGTAAAGCAGTACGCATGCTGAGGAGTTTCGACCAGGTATTTAAGGAATGATCAAGCGAGAGATGAAGTGTCTCGAATAAATGAGGTCCCACTCTACCCCAGACCATGTGATGCAAACCGGTCTTGGCGCAGCGGGTCACCCCGCTCACGAGCAAAGAACATGATCACCTTCGTCGAAGCGAGCAATTGTGTCCACCTCAACATACTCATCCTGTACATCGACATGGTCACACGCATGACTACAGCGATATCTGGACCTGGTGATGTGACTCGATCCCTTCAGTGGTCCAAGATGTTTTATGTAGATGTGGAGTTTCATTCTCGCATGATCATATGTTGGCTAATATACAACGCGCAAATTGACCTCTTTGCCCCAAATACCACCCACTCCATATCGACGTGAGTATGCTATGTCTGCGGTCGTCATGCTTTTAGAATCTGTGTATTCAGCTTCAGCTTCTCATTCCTCAAACTCGAGTAATTTATCAATCTCCTCGTCAGCTAAAGGGCGAGATTCGGCAGAGGGAACAGCACTCTCGGAGGTGCTGTCAGCAGGCACGGCACCTTCTCCAGTCTGTTCCTCGCCAGTATCGTGGACCTTCTTGCGTTTTATAACCAGGTGCTGGATATCAACCGCTTCAGAGGTGCTGTCGGCAGACACGGCACCTTCTCCGGTCTCTTCGTCGCCAGTATCGTGGACTTTCTTGCGTCTCTTGACCAGGTGTTGGAGATCAAGTGCTTCAGGGAGCTCAGCAGCGCCAATGAGTGTCTCTTCATTGTGAATTCCATCCTCTACCTCAGTGGTCTTACGCTTCGGGGCTGGACGCTCATCCTGCACTGGGACTTGCTGCTCCTCAGTTTGGACGATCAGGGCAGTCTCTTCTCCGGTTTCTGGTCCAGTCTTCGCTCCAGCCTCTGCCTTGTCGCTCTCAGTTATCTCGCTGCTGTCATCGGTAGCTTCGCCTTCAGGCTTAGGTGGGAGCCAGACGTACTTTTCCAGATTCGTCTTCCTACGAACTCTGTCCTTGGCCTTCTTTCTTGGGGCTAGCTTCTTCTTTCCCAGAGGCTTGGCCTTGCGACCGTCTGGGCGTTTACCTACAGCCTGGCGTCTCGCTTCAAGCTCGGACTTGAGCGTAACCTGACCGCGTGAGTTGGTCCTTTTGATTGGTTGGATGTCTTCTTGGTCCTCAGCAGCATCAGAGGCCTCGTCTACAGCCTCGTCGTCGTCCTCCTGAGCCTGCTCGGTAGCACCTCCGTCGTCTTCATCGTCGTCCTTCTCGTGAGTAGACTGAGGGTTTGAGCCGCCAGCAACGCTAGACCTGCCACTTGCACGAGGGCCTTTGCGGCCGTCGCTAGTCATGCCAAGTTTCTTTTTTAGTGCGGACCAGGCCGTCCTGGTGGCTCCGATACTCGCTCGACCTAACGAATCATGCACTTTGTGCATGTCGACATTGATCTACAGAACAGCCCACTCAGTACGTCTTCCGCCCCATATACGTAGACTGAGATAGTTGTAGACTCACCTGGCTGGTCTGCATAACGGCAAGCAAAAGCTTGAGCTCGGACTCGTTGAGCTCTGTCTTAGCTGCCATAATTTATTTGAAAGAGGCTGATAGTCGGTCGTGTCTCTGGGCAGTAGGTCGAGAATCGAATTGTCCGCTTTATATTAAAGCCTGAAGCGGTAATCGAGTGTATAGAGTGGAGCGATAGAGAGCTGAGTAAGAGGAACCAGATTGAAGAGATCCGAGTGGGAAGATCCAGGTGGGAAGGTCTGCGTGAGAAGATCCAAGTGAGAAGGTCCGGGTGAGAAGATCCGAATGAGGAAATCCGAGTGAAGAGTTGATTGAGAATATTGGATGAGAAGACTAAACAAGGAAGACGTCAGTGAGCAGGCTTGAGTAAGGACTCGAGTCGAAGATGTAGGTAAGAAGATGAGGAAGAAGAGTTGAACCAGAGGAAAAGATCTTTTTAATCAGAGTTCCGTCTTGCTTTCGAAGTCGATTCTTGCGCAGGAGTTCACTGCTCACTTCTTGCTTGCTCGTCGTTCAGTAATGCGTAATCAGGGTCGCCGGCGCATAATGTGGGACATGTATGGATCAGGTAGAAACACGAAAGACTTAGAAGAGGAGAAGATTCAGTGGCGGAAAGATGCTGCAGGCAAGTAAAAGGGCTTGCAAGCTTGATGTTGTGTAGTGTTACCAGATGTCCTCGATATAGACCTTGGAAACCGTGTGGAATAGGAGAAGCATGAAGGACTTCTGGAAGGAAAGATTCAGTCGCGCAGAAGATTGTGTATGCGCTGGAAAAGGTCCGCAGCCTTTCGTTCATTTACATGCATCTGTGATCCCTGACGCTCATAGCAAAGCAGCAATGCTGTGCCTTGCATTGGTGCGTGTGAGAAGTCGCATTGACGCCGAGCTGATTTATACCAGAACCATTGCCCCTAGTACGCCGACCCTGAGGTATCCCAACCATACACGCTTTTGTCCTTACTGTTGCAAGCAAAACTGCAACCCTGGAACGGCCGATGGAGCCATTTGTGCAACTCGTGAAGTATTTCTTTTCTCCATAACATCGCATCAACCCACCTAGAAACCCCTGCCCCTTCCTCTGCCTCTGAAACCACCTCCGCCTCCACGACCTCTTCCACCGCCTCTACCTCCACGGGGACCACCGCGACCTCCACCCCGTCCACCATCCGCAGCCTCTTTCCTCGCTTTGTTCTTTGGCTTCGGTGTGTCGTCAATGAGTAATGTGTCCAGCGGTAGCGAGTCGGGAAGGATGTAGTATCTGATCATAGAGCCGCGGATGTTCATGGAGTCCAGTGATACAGTTTCGCGACCGCGTGGGGTCATCTTTACTGTGCGGAGAGCGGTGTTCATCTGCGGACTGACGGATGCAATTGTGCCGTGGACCATAGTACCTGTGAGCGCTGTTAGTCTCTGCTTGTGCGACGGGTTCGAGGACACATGACTTACCATTCTTGAGCTCGATGGTGACGGTCTCGTTCTGGCACTTCATGAGGAAGCGTACGAGCTTCATGTTTGCGGCGCGTTGATGGAAAAGTGTCTGTAGTGTTTGTTGATGTGGGACTGAGATCCTACGTCGGTGGGTGTATTCGTTAAGTGTCAATGTAGAGGCGTGCGCGTGTTTGGTTGTTCCCTCCTCCGGCAACAGCTCGACGTCGTGGAAATCTCAAGTGATATTCTTGGCGGTTGCCAAGCCTTGTAGTGAAGTAAAGTGAGCACGTGAGAGCGGTGATCGCATTACAATACGATGCATAATGTCGCAGATACCTTAGCACTGATACAGAGACCGATGTAGTGAATTTGACGATTCAATAGACTTAAAACTGGGTATAACGAACCAGAGCGCCAATAATGCATACACATACCCTATGCCTGTATCCGTACCATCCAACACTAGCCATAGTTGTCCTAACAGTACGAAATGTACATATCATCGATCGTTCTCGACCTTCTCCCACTCGCTGTCAGTGCTAATGTCGCCCTCTGACGAAGTCATCCTCTGCCTCGCCTCGCCCATGGTGCTTTTTGATGTGCTCGAGCCCATGTTTGCCTGACCACTCTTCCGAAGATCATCCTTGATTCTGTTCTCCAACTCTTTGTCTTCTCCAAGAGGTACAAATTTAATGGGTTCTCCAGTGCTTGATGTCTTCGTCTCGCTTTCAGTACTTCTGTCGCTCCTGTCTGTACTGCCTGTAGCACCTTGTGTCGACTCATCGCCCTTGCGGGGACTCTGTACTTGGCGTATGCGTTTCGCTTCCTCCTCCTTCTGCTGGGCTGCTTGCAGCTCCGTTGCGAACCAGTTGATCGACCACCATAGTCCAGCGCAAAGTGCACTCAGAATAACAAAGTGAATCGAATACGTAGCGATGAGAAGAGCGAATAGAAGGAGTTGGAGTGCACCAAATGTGGCATTTGTCGCTATCAGGAGAGTTGGAGTAGCACCTGGTGTGAAGACCGACTGCCAGAGATCCGTCATAAAGTCCCCCATGACTCCTGTTTGTGAAGATGTTGTAAGATGAGGATATTGCACGGTCGTCGATGAAGATGCTCGGCTCTGATTACTCGATCAATGTGGTAGAATCGAGTATCGCAGATGTCTGGAACCTAAGGTCGTTTGCCGGTGACGCAGCGGTGAAGGAGGAGGAAGCGGAGGGTGGGGATGGGTTGCTGATCGTTCCTGATCAAATCTTCGAAACGACCAACCTTTTAATTCAAAAAGCGTGAGGTTATGTGTACAGTATGTGTAAATCACAAAGGCTCACGTGTGCCAACTGAAGAAACAAACCTTGAACGCTATCGTTGCTGCAGCCTCGTGACAATGACGAATGATGCATATCCAGAGAACGGTATAGAGCCTAAACTGAAACACGGGTTGAGTCCCGCCCGCGACCTCCGCATGCGAATTCGGCAGAAAAGTTCACTATTTACTGGATGATACAGGCGAAGACTTGAAATCGTGAACATGAAAGCATCTTTACAAAAAGGGTATCTTTACCAGCCAACCTATCCCAATGCCAATGTACACCTATCCAAATGCAAGCTTCCGCTGTCCTTTCTCTGATTTACTCACTGCTGTGCCACTAGGTCGACCGCGACCTTTTCCCTTGGACTGCTGTAACGTTGGCTTTGGCGGCGGGTGGGGAGTTTGAGGTTGTGCCGATGCGGACTCTACTGCCTGGAGGTCTCGTGCAAAGTGCCAGTCTTCGTGCTCGACTCGTTGAGTCACGGGTAGGCTTTTGTTGCATCGTTCGCATTTGTACTGCTCGAGACTTGGCTCTTGATATCCAGTGGCGATCTGCGGTACCTCGCTGACACCGACGCTGTTGTTGTGGTTGTCATCGGGTATATCGTGACCGTCAAGATCTCTTTGACCCGAAGGTGGAGGATCAAAGGTTTGTTCTACCAGTGACGGCTCCTCGGTAGTTTTGTCATGCACAAACAGCGAGTCCGAATCTTCACGCTCGCTGCCTCCTTCACTGCTCTCATGTCTGCTTCCAAAGAAACTTCGAATGCCTCCTTCGTCGACTTTTCGGCGCTTGCCTGGGGGTGGTGGAATCATATCTTCCCGCTCTGCCAACGATCGACTCGATGAGTTTGCGACTTTGGCCTCTTCTCCTCGAACCAAGAATCCACCGATGCCCTTGTTCCCGGTGGGACCGTCCTCGAATCCGCCTACGCTCAAGGAAAGATTTGCGCACGGCCAGGCTCTTCCGTCGACCACGACCTGAGCTAGCAGACTCTTCGCGAGCTCGAAGAGCCCGTTCTCGTCAATTGTCCTCCCGCCAGGAATTGGCGCTTGCTTACTTCTCGTCTGGGCGCCTTGCCTGTGATGAAGGTTGATGGTCTTGGGCCGACGCTTGTTCTCCAACACTCCTTCCTCGACTAATCGGGAGAAGATATCTGCAACAAATATACGAAGCCACCTTAAGCCAATCTCGAAAGAGTTGATCGACGGTCGGAACGATTTGGCACTCAGCATTGACTTGATCTGTGTTCGAGGATTTACCTCACTCTGGTCTTCACCACGAATGATGTTGTATATCCATGAGCCAGTGTCGTCTCCGAGCTGTTTCTTGAGTTGTTCCATGGGAACCTCAAGAAGCTCTTCCACAGTGTCGGTATTGAAAGCTGCCACAACCTCGTCTCCAAGCTTGCCACCCAAATTACGGATCTTGGTGAATTTGAAGTCACTCAAGAATTGCTGAACCGCCCTGTTTCGAACGATAGTCTGATTGTTAGGCTTTTTATGACCCGACCCCAGCTTGGCCACCATCTTGTTCTTCGCGACACCCGCCGAGCAGGTATAGTGTAATCGTTCATAGACCTTCCTGCGTATGTCTCGCACAATCTCCGATGCAATGCTCATCACCACATCATCCCAGTCAGGGTCATCGTCCTCGGTCTCGTTTGTGTCCAGATCGATAAGCGCATCCGTATCCCAATCTAGAGCAGTGGTCGGTGGCCGCGGTAGTTGCTCCGTCGGGTCATCGTAAGGTGCTGGCCCGTCGAGCATGGGATATCTCTTGAGTAGAATCTGATGTGCTTGCGCAGATAAATCTACGAAGACCTCATCAATACTCGCCTTTTCCACTCTTTGACAGTCCGCCGGTAGAACCTCCTTAATGAGCGCCAGAATCCTCCTGCTCTCTTTCCTGTAAGGATCCAGACTGACCTTGTGCGTATCCATGTGTTGAAATGCGTCGTCATGATATGCCCACTTCTCGTCTCCCTCTTTCCATGTCGCAACATGCTGGCATATGATATCCGGACATTGTTTCTTCGCCTCGGAGATCGTGACGTGCCGATTGAGACCGTACGCTCTCGCAGGATAGTTGATGGCGATAAGCCCTTGCCATTGCTGGACTGCAAGTGGTTGATCAGGCGAGATGTTCAAGCGAACCATCTCGCATTGCGCGTAAAAGGCATCGAGGTCGATATGCGCGACGACTCGAAGTGGACATGTTGTGCTGTATAGCGAGAGTTGATGGAGTTGCTTGTACGTGAACTTCGACTTGCGCCGACGGCGAGTATTTGGTGAAGTAGGCGAAGAAGCTGCAAATGATGGCGGCGACGACATGCTCGATGTCAATAGTCGATTTTCGTGCTCATTGAAGAATGGTCATGCGAGCGTGATACGCGAGGCGCGTGGTTCTGGCGTAGAGTGGTTTTCTGGTCACTTACGAAAAGACGTAGCTGTTTCGATCAATGGTTCGATGAGCTATGCAGCGAAGTATGAGACGCCGCAGTCCGGCAAGATGTTCGATGACTTTTCATATATCTACCTACAAAGCTCATTGGGAGTGATGCGGGTAAATGTTCGCGAACATCGAGGGACGCGTTACTGGTCGTGAAATGACGCTGACGTCGATGATGTATGCGCTTCGAAAGAAACCCTCGACCACAAAGGGACATTCACACGACCCAAATGAAATATGATGACGAGCTACTAGCACGTCCAGTGTTATTCTAATACTTTTCCTTGAAGGCCGCGACCATAGTAAACAACCGGGTCGATTAGACGGCTGGGGCGAAATACATGTAGTCAACCTGAAAGAATGAAAAGTTGTGCATTTTATGTATCTCATATATTAGTCGTTGATGCTCGCTCAGTGTGCTGCTATGAAGAAGGTGTTGGTGACTAAACAAGTCACCATCACACAGACTCCGTAGATAGCCAATGCTAAGCTAAGCCGCCTCACAAGGTCTTTCCTGAACTGTCTCGTCTTGAACCTGGCTGTCCAGCTGCCATCTTGGTTCGAGTCATCGTCGTCTTCGTGGTTGTAGTCTTCCTCATCGTCATCCTCCTTGACCAGCCGTTGATGGAGTGGCGAGTCCGGTGACGAGATCTTGTAGTAGAACAGTCCAGGCAGAATGAAACTGATGGATGTACTGCCTGTGCTTCCAACATATGCCAATACCACCTGTAGCGAATTAACGGTCATGGCCACAATGTAGCTCAATATGATGATCGCTGTCGTAATCGCTGCAAATCTAGTTTCACTCATCTCGGACCGGCCTGGTTTTGTTCCGGATTTCCCAGGTTGCGAGGAGAGAAGAGAGTTGCGAGATGGCGATCCGGAAGATGGTGTCGAATCGGTTGAACCCGACTTTTGTGGTCGCCATTTGAGGACTGCATCGACTGAAGCTCTGCATGGATGGACTTGAAGAGGGTACGAAAACATGACGAGAACCACGATCGCAGCTTTACCAATTGTAGATGCGACCGATGGAAAGTCTGCATCGAATTAGCCATGTACTTCGTTCACTTCTTTCCCTGACTTACACTGAGAAACGATGTTGCCAACGACGTTGTCACCAAACGAGAGGTAACCAGTGATGGCGACCAGAATGTATATGCTGCCGGCGGTGCCAATGCTTGCCGTGACTACAGATGTGGTCCGGAATGGCGAGTTGTCTGAAATCTCGTTGAGGATGGAGAACATCTGAAAGTGATTAGTGATGGTGAACCGCGCGACAATCCCTCGAGTCTTACATTTTGGTGACATGTGTATGCAAATACGATTACGGGGAAGCTGGCCAGAGTTGAGACGGGTCCCATCCATGTGATCGATCGAACTGGTCCTCGTTCTGGAAGAGTGTCGCCAGACGCGAAGTGATAAACAACAAGGATTACGAGGTACCCAATTGAAACAAGAGCGATAACGCTGGTGTACTTGAGGGAATCCAATCTTCGGAGAAACGAAAGAGGTATAACAATCAACCTAGATATATCAGTGATTGTTCCCCATCGATAAGTCTGACTCGAGCTCACATGAAAGCGGTTATCCAGAAGTGGCGGTTGATCAGAAAGTCGGCTCCCGGGTGGCTGTTGAATCCCAGGACCACTCCGGGCATGAGATCTCCTATGATGATGAGGTAACTAATGCCCACACCAAAACACTTGATTGCGATAGCAGCATCGAAAATGACGGCAGCATTTGGGTATGTGATTTGACTGAGAGCGAAGAAACTGGCGGCGCCGCGATCCAAATAACGTGCGCAAAGTGTTTGTAGGTAGAGTCCGAATCCAGCGGTCAGTCCTGACCAGATTATAATGACAACACCGAGTAAAATGCCCATGTGTGAGAGAGCCAAGGGCATTGCCAACACTCCTGCTCCAACGATGGTATTGACCAGATTGATCACGCTACTAGGCCATGATGCCGAGCCCACATATCCAGTCTCTTTCCGTCTCGGTCTCCTGCTCTGAGACGCCGTGCTGTTCTGCCTAGAGCCATGCTCGCTCGAAGTTTGTGTGATTGCTGCGTAACTCGCCATGATGAGTTGATCGTTGAGGTTTTCTGTTGTCTACTCCGATCTCACGTCCTCATCGTGTACAGCCTGATTGGCGTCCAGGAATAGTCTGTCTCTTGGGCGTCGGTAGCGTGTTTTGGTCGAAGCGAATGGTCCCCAAAAGGTCGGATTGAGAGCTAAAAGAGTGACTTTGTTCAAGGTTATTGTACTTTCGAGGATAAGATGACGATGAGCGAATGCACAGAGTTGAGTTATCGCTCATGACTGTTGCGCCAAGATACGCCGCAAGACAGTCAACGTCCAACGTTCCGTAAGGAACCTTATTCACCGATGTTCAGCCGATATCGTGCCTGGAACGACCGAGACACGCGAGGTTCTGCTCTCTCCTCATTAACAACAAACTGGTGCGACTACCATCATGATTAATGCAGACATCGCGAGCCAAACATTGCGCTCCTTGGAAGAACGAATAAATCGCGTCCAGTTCTTACTCCGTGGAGATCAGGAAGAAGAGAGTCGTGAGCCACCATCGAACAAACTATCTGTAGGAGCACGTCTCGAAAGGCTGGAGACGTCACTAGCGAACCTCAAGCACAATTCGAGCGTCGTGCAGCAGTTACTGCAATTACGTGAGCATCCTGCTACTTCTCGAAGCAGGCAGACGCTGAAAGGTAGGTTGTAGATTCTTCTCACAATGATTCATTCGAAGCACCGGACGAGCCGTCAGCCGCGGATGATATGACACAATCCACACTGGCAGCACTTGTATTGTCCCATGCACCGTCATATCAAGCGGCAGCGTCACAATTGACGTCTCTCAACGACCTACCGATTCCCGATGCTTCATTGTCGACGAATCTAATAACGCTGGAACCTCGAATGCGGAAAATGTCAGCAAAGACCGCGATCCAGGAACAGCAGATCGAAGAGCTGCAGGTAAGGAGCGCGAGTGTCGTAGGCAGATGGCATGAGGTTGGTGTCGTGGGTATGGGAGAATGCTGGAGTGATTGGGAAGGCCGGTTGACCGCGACAGAGCAGGCAATTAGGAGAGAACAGGCTGCAAAGAAGAGGGAACGAGAAGCTCTATGAGAATTCGCATCTTGCTCATATCGCAAATACTCATCTTGCCCAATGAACACGCAACAGTCCTCTTGTGCCTGGGCTCGCTTCCAGAACTTCCAAATGGTTGTTGTTAATTTACAATGCAGCTCAGTAATGACCCTCTACAGAATTCCCATGCAGAAATTCCATCAGTACGACAACAATGACCGAGTTCGCAATCACATGTGTCTCTGTCCAACACTACATGTGAAACGCCAATGCTCATCGAATTTATGGTACAGGTAACTTCGACGCTGACATCTGTTTCAGAATACAACGGCCTCGATGGATATTCACGTTCGGCTCGGAGTCGCGTGTGTGACTGTGTCGTGCGTGTCCCATGCGACGAAGTGGATCGACGCGACTCGTCAACTTGCGAAGATACTGCGGCCGGAAAGGCCCTCACACCTTACCTACTGAACTCGTAAGTATACGTAATTACTGGTGGCTGAATTCGCGTCAATCCTTCGAGATGGACATCGTAGTTCATCGTTGTACAAGCTCTTCTCACGAAGCAGCGCTCATCATGTCGAGACAGGGATCCCCGAATCTTGTGGATGAATTCACTTGAGTAAGGTAGACGATCCTGTCGAGAACTTGTTGTCGCTGGAATCCAACTCGGGATAAATTGGGTCGAATGGCGCCTGCCGGGCTAGGGGTCCCGCACCGGAGGTTTATTATTATTACAGGAAGGCGCCGGTGCTTACAGGCGCTGGAGCTGCGGGCGGGACGATTTACGCTGCAGGGCAAGAGGAGAAGTCAAAGTCAAGTGCCTTCCGTGCCTTCGTAAGCCGCCCCCAGTCTGCGTCCACCAATTCTCCGTACTTGTGCGTCGATCTTGGGGTTGGCTCTTGTAGACGCCCATTCCATCGACTTGCCTCACACACTTCTTCTGCATTTATTCATTCTCACACACCACTTTCACGAGCGCTCTTCCGAGACAAACATCGAAGCAGGCCGAAAGTCATTGCCGTGCATTGACCGTCGAATTCTCGACATCCACTCGTTTCAGAACAAGCCTCTTCGTTTCTTTGGCGCGGTTTCCGTCGCGCAAACCGTTCCGTTCCCTTATCCATCTTCACAACTCGGCCAGGTGCTGCAGCGACCAGTCGCGAGGTCAAGATCTCACGCGTAGTGACTCTTGATATCCACGAAGGTTACTGAGATTACCAGTGACCTGCACAACTACACGAATAGGCATCAGTGTCAGCACGATCCGCCAGCCAGCGTCGATATACACAACAAAAGCATCGTCAGCCATTTATCACGAGCAGTGACAAGAATCGAGAAGAGCTGCATCTACAGCAACTCGGCGACTTCAAGGGATCTCGATCAGCATTTCCTATGCCCACTTACAGCTCGCTCGGATCACCCTCACTGCGCAAAATGGAAGGCTTAAAACGGGACAACAATCGCAAGAAGTTCAGCATGGGCAACATCTTTGGCGATCCCTTTGCGCTGGCAACCATATCTATCGCGATCGTGAGAGAAGATTGGACAAGAGCTTCGGACATGATTGGCTAACAATACACAGATGGCCTGGATTATCGCCTTTGTCTGCTCCATCATTGCAGCACTTAGAGGTACATATCCAAACTATTCATGGTGGTCGTTGGCGTACATGTTTGTCGTCATCATCGGCGTGTTCGTCACAGTCGCTGCGGATGCTGTCTACACGTACCATGTCTCTGTAAGTTGGCGCGTTGTTGATGATACGAGACAGCTCACTTACTTGTGCCTAGATCGTTGGCTTCCTAGGAGCTGGTCTGGTCTTTACGACATCATCCGTCAACTCACTGATATATTCCGGCGAGAACGCACACGAAGCAGCGTCGGCTGGCTTTATTCTGCTGTCCATGGTCTGTATTGTCTGGATCTTTTACTATGGTTCTCAGCCAACGGCACCGCATCGTCATGCCATTGACTCTTTCGCCCTCCAAAGAGATGGTCGCGTAGCTTCACAACGTACTTCTCGACACTTGCCCAACTCGACCTATCGCCCAGAGACGACAGTGTCCCAGTCTCAGCAGCCTCAAATGTACACATCTGCGCAGCTGAACGGCTTCGAGACATCATCTCCGGTTACCGGCTATCCAGGTGGCCTACCGGGCGCCTCAGATAGCAATCGTAACAGTCAAAGATTCCCCATCAATCCGCCACAACAATCGAACATTGGGCAGACAGCACCAGCCGTTCCAGAGCACGACAACCCTCAAACTACAGAATACCCATACAGAGCGAAAGCCATCTACAGTTACGAGGCCAATCCAGAAGATGCCAACGAAATCAGTTTTTCCAAGCACGAGGTTTTGGAAGTGTCTGACGTTAGTGGCAGATGGTGGCAGGCGAAGAAGGAGACTGGCGAGACAGGTATCGCTCCAAGCAACTACCTCATCCTGCTATAACCGGCCAGGATCATGCGATATAAACTTGCTTTGGTTCGACCCGGATCTTTTTTTCTTTCCAGCGAATTTGTTTCATGATACCTCGATCTGCTCTAGGGAATTGCAACAGGCTATGTGCAGCCAACTTGGGCTTGGGAGCGCAACATAAGGGTTGCAATACTATATGATGAAGATTGGCATAAGGGTCAGCTTCAGTTTTTTCACAGGACTCTACAGTAGAATCTTTGCTACAATCGTATTGTCTTAGTCAAAGCACACATGATGAATACTTTAGAAATGTTTCAGAATATCAATGTCTGGAGACGTTGATTCACCCTCGGCGCTTTCTCAGACCGAACTCCAAACTATGTGAGTTTACAGTCGACTGGAAAAGACTGGGCGAGATTGAGACATCAGGTCGATTATTGAGGAGGCTGTGCCATGCGACAAGCATTTCGCGAACCAATATCCGCCACGTGAGACTTGACTCAAATCACCCAAGGATCGTCACACCTCGCTTGTTATGCGAATTCGGAAATGCACCTCTGCGGTGGACGGGCAGCGAGCCCTGTCACACACCAGTAGCCCTACAATTGATCGGCATAAAGTGAAGAGCAATTCATCTGTTGGGCGGCCAGCTTTCTGGCGGTCTGAATTCCAGTATGTTGGTATGCAGGGTACAAGATACACATCCTAGAGCGACACATGCCATCATTGGTAGAGTCGGATACCGATTGTATGTACAACGAGATTAGCCATAGATCAGAGCACGCTGCACCACAAAACACGGCCACAGCGGCATGGCAATCTCAAAGTCGTAAAGTAGCTCAAAACTGGCTATTTTGAGGTGTTTTTGTACAGGAGCAACTGCTTTGCTACAGTATTCACATCTTTGGCGGCATCTTTGATTTTCCTGCGATCGCCGTATTGCTGTTGAATCTCCGCACATCAGCCAGCAACCCCTCCTTCAGACATTCTTACAGTATTATACTCGTTGCTGGCTTCGGCTAGAGCGGTGTCCGAACGACTAGCAACATGCAATCGCTGCATGGCTTTTTTTGTCCCGTCAATCGGATTACCCGACGTTCTCGTTCGTCACTTCTTGATCTGTGCATCTGCTCGTACCACGACTTGTACCATATCTCGCATTGTCCAACCTGAGAAGCCACCGGCCTGAGTTTGGACTCTTCTACCTACGTTTTATGAGGTTCTGAATCTAGACGTCCCCACCCCTCACGGTCACCGCTCAAAGACATCTCTCCCGGCTCAACCGTTTGGACCATTTCCCTCGCTTCATTCCCGAGTCCGCATCGCGTGCCTCGAACCGGCGGGGCAGCTGCGCACCGAACCACCGGCGCGACAACATTTCGTCACAGTTGTACATACAGTATACCTTACAGATCCATTCAGGCTTCCACGAGAACTGTGGTCCGACCGAACTACTCGATATTCCCAACCCCGGCTCACATCCGCTGTGCGCACGCTGTCCTACAGTGTCGCCGAAGCGGTGAGGCAGCATGCACCACATCACCGCTAAGCTGCACCGGAGCAGTACCCACAGCAATGGGGAGGGCACGAAGGAACAGGTAGCGGCCAGAGACCGTGAGAAGAGAAAGTTGATGGAGTGGGAGTCGCAAAAGAAGCCATTGGACTATGCTCAGATCATGGTAGATCCCAACAAGAAAATCGTCGGGCACAGCTCGAAAGTATTGCGATACGATGATTTCGAATTGATCAAGACGCTGGGGACCGGTACGTGCCATCTGATTGGTTGCGACTATGCTCGTCGAAGATCCATCGACGAGTGTATCATCTCGCGCGCGACTAATCAGTATTGTGACAGGCACATTTGCTCGAGTATGGCTTGTCAGACTCGCCAATGCAAAGCCCGAAGATCACAACAAGGTGTTTGCGCTCAAGAAGTTACGCAAGACGGATGGTATGCATCCCGACCCTACCTGTCGTCTTGATCTAACAGGATCGTAGTCATTCGCTTGAAGCAAGTCGAGCATGTCCGCAATGAACGCAACGTCCTCGCCGGAGTCGCTGGTCACCCCTTCATTACCACGATGGTCGCTAGTTTCCAAGATACCAACACTCTTTACATGCTACTCGAGTACTGTCCTGGCGGAGAAGTTTTTAGCTACCTACGTCGAGCGCGTCGATTCAACGAACCTACCTCACAATTCTACGCTGCCGAGATCCTTTTGATCCTCGAATTCCTTCACGACAAACAAGGTGTCGCATACAGGGATCTTAAGCCAGAGAACATTCTTATCGACGCCGAGGGTCACTTGAAATTGGTGGATTTCGGCTTCGCCAAGAAGGTGGATAACAGGGAAACATATACACTGTGCGGAACTCCCGAATACCTGGCACCAGAGGTCATTCGGAACACAGGTAGGTCTTCCTTGAGCGATGACGACTTGTCTGTAGGGTCTAACACGTGCAGGTCATGGTTTGGCTGTGGACTGGTGGGCTTTTGGTATCTTGATTTACGAATTCCTTGTCGGACAGCCTCCATTCTGGGATCAAAACCCTATGAAGATTTACGAGCAGATTGTAGAAGGCAAGATCAGATTCCCATCTGCCATGTCCGAAGACGCACGTGGTATCATCCAAGGACTTTGCACAGTCGAAGTAGGAAAACGGTTGGGCCACATCAAGGGAGGAGCAGCTACAGTCAAGGCACACCCGTGGTTCAAGACCATCGACTGGGATGGCCTTTACTACCGAAAGGGACAAGGCCCGATAGTACCACATCTCAGCGGTCCGGCAGATACACGCAACTTTGATGAATACGAAGCAGAACCCCAGGCACGAGAACAATACACGAAAGAAATGCACGACAAGTACGACTGGCAGTTCAAAGACTTCTAGGAGCCTACATTTCCCACGGATATCGAAACCGTCCTAGCCGCCCAATGATGAGAAAGGGCTACACTGTGGTTTACTGGGCGGCAGAAAGCATTCCTATGCATGCGAGCGAGGTGTTGGGGAGTTTGTCGTTCTTCATTGTTTTTGGTTTCATGATCTGATACCATCTAGTATGCCTGTATAGCGAATGCACCCAGCTGCATACCCGGTCATGAACGCCAGCGAGCTCGAGTATACAGAACTGTCAATGGAAGCAGGAATCATCTTGCGCTATTCACGAACGTCGAAGATTATACCGTCGGTAAGGGATTCGCGAGACGACGGCTTTTGTCGGCTTTGAACGGAAGGTGCATCGGCCCCTTCTTGAGTTCACTTCCAAGGTTGGCTTGTTTTCCCCGCACACCCCCGCATTCCCGGTCTCTCCCTCCACTGTACTGTATCTCCAACCTCACGAGGGCAACTGGACTCACCATGCAGTGCTCAATTGCGAGTATCGAAGATGCAGCGTCAGTTGTTACGACTCAATCTTGCTCGAAGAAGTATCTCCAGATTAATACCTCAGCGACGGAATATCCTTACATCTACCAAGGCTTTCATTAGTGGACCGGCAAACGTAGGTAGACGGGGGACCCTACTCTGACTGATACTGATATTCGTAGCCTCCTTTGCTCGAGCAAACGGTTCCTGAGCACTTTGCTTCTGTTGTCTCCCAATATGGAGACCGTACAGCGTTGGTCATGAAAGCCTAAAGCACACGCAAATGACTTACCATCACCAGGGTCATATCACGCCATCAGCAGTCTCGCGTGACATATAATGAGTTAGACACGAAAAGCAACGCCCTAGCTAGGGGTCTCAGTAATATTGGAGTCCGCAAGGGTGACAGAGTAGCAATCTCGCTCGGCAACAACATGGAATTCGCGACTCTCACTTATGCATTGTTCAAGCTGGGCGCCATACTGGTACCTCTCAACCCTGGCTTCAATGCCCAACAGGTTGTCGCGGCAATGGCACATCTTGAGGCTAGCCATCTCATAATAGGGACCGAGACCAATTTACCTTACAAGGACCCGAAATCAAACATAACATTACTGAAACACCTGGTTCCTGATCTAGCGGCCGACAAGATTGAATCTGCAATGGTGCCATCGCTAAAGCGGATCATCCTTGTCGATAACTCGAGCGGTAGGGTCGATTGCTCCAATCTGAAAGCGTGCTTGTCTTATTCGGCTGTCCTCGAAGATGGTGGTCAGGGCAGGCCCCTTTCAGACCAGGGTCTGAACGCCAATGATGTGGTCAACATTCAGTTCACATCTGGAACCACGTCGATGCCGAAAGCTGCATGTCTTACGCATCGCTCAATTTTGAACAATGGCAATAGTATTGGCGACAGGATGCTTTTGACCGAAAAGGACATCATCTGCGCTCCTCCGCCCTTGTTCCACTGCTTCGGATGTATACTCGGTTACATGGCGACGGCAACACACGGATCTGCAATCGTTTTCCCGACCGAATGCTTCGAACCACATGCGGTACTGCGCGCGGTGCAGGAATACGAATGTACGGCACTTTATGGCGTCCCAACCATGTTCTTGGCCGAGCTCGACCTTATAGCCAAAGGAGCCATCTCACAGTCAGGGTTCCAGCATCTACGCACAGGCATTGCAGCCGGATCCAGTATACCCGCCGAATTAATGCGCAAACTTCACCGCATTCTAGGACTGACCGAGCTTACCATCTGCTACGGCATGACAGAGACCAGTCCGGTATCAGCCATGACGACAACCGATGATCCTATAGAGAAACGCATCAACACAGTAGGTCGACTGCTGCCACACGTCACAGCCAAGATTGTGGACCCAGTCGACCGTTCGCGTGTCCTCGATATCGGCCAACGAGGCGAGCTAGTCGTATCAGGCTACCTTGTCATGAAAGGCTACTGGGGCGACCCTGCGCGTACTGCAGAAGTCATGCTGCCTGACCCCGAAGACCCAAGTACGATATGGATGCACACTGGTGACGAGGCTAGCATCGACGAAGATGGGTATGTATCCATTACTGGCCGCATCAAAGATCTGATCATCCGCGGTGGAGAGAACATTCATCCGTTGGAAGTCGAGAGCTGTCTGCTTGCGCATGAAAAGGTCTACGAAGTCAGTGTCGTGGGGTTACCGGATGAGAAATATGGCGAAGTCGTTGCTGCCTTTGTGATCAGGCAACAAGAGGGTGGGAAAGAGGTTGATCTGAGGCCCGAGGAGGTCAGGAGTTGGGTGAGGGACAAGTTGAGTTCGCATCTGGGTGAGTGGAAGTTCATTTCTCTTCTCTCCTATCCTTCGGATCTTCCTTACATCTGGCCGTCATTTGACCCTTTTTGCTTCTGGTAACACACCTACTGACTTGAGTCAAGTTCCAAAATACACATTCTTCGTCGACACCTATCCGAAGACAGCAAGCGGCAAGATCCAGAAGTTCAAACTTAGAGAGATAGGATTGCAACTTCTACGTGAAGGAAAGGGACTGTAATGCGAATAGGCTTATTAGCTGACGAACGAATTGACCCTTGTGTGAATCCACAATTTGTTTGATGGGGTTGGAGAAGTCTCCATACCCCAAATTCCCCCCACCGGATAAATCCCACCGGTGGAGACGCTCAAACCTTGCGCTTTCCCCAATTTCGCAGATCTTGCGCTATTGCAGGAGGTGAATGATCAACCCCGTGGAGACAGATTCCACTTCCCGTGTCCGAAAATGACGGAGATACCTTCGGCAGACCGACCACGCGCGTCAACGAGCCAATCTGCATACTGCATACCAAGATCGACGTCAAATGCTTGTGCAAAGCTTGCCGTCTATCCCTGCCTTGGGTCGATGATGCAGTGCTCCATGTCGCACTCCCAGCCGTGCACAGGTATGTAGATCGCGATGTCGAATTAACCTTATGGGTATATCTCTCTTGTTTCATCTCCTGTTCATTGTTTTCCAGTTTTTTCTGTCAAACCCTACTCTGAGAAGCCTCCCATCAATTATGGGTTTCAAAACAGGTGTCTCGTTCCTCAAGGGCAATGCCCTCATCACTGCCATCACGTCGGTATGTGCATCTGGGTTTTTGCTCTTCGGATATGACCAGGGTGTCATGTCGGGTGTCATCGTGTCGAAGTACTTTCTTGGTACCATGGGACACCCATCATCACTGATGCAAGGCACGATCACATCGCTCTACGATGTTGGCGCTGTGTTTGGCGCTTTGGCAGCTGCAGTTGCCGCGGAACCTCTGGGAAGGAAGAGAACGCTTTGTCTGGGGGCCACGGTCCTGGCGATCGGAACCATCATCATGGGTACAAGTTACGAAAGGGTGCAGTTCATGGTCGCAAGAGTAATCACAGGTATCGGCATTGGTATGTATTGATCCTGTCAAGCGACTCGTATACCTACTGATGAGCAACAGGTTTCATCTGCTCGGTCACGCCAGTATACCAATCAGAGATCTCGCCGGCTGCCCAGCGTGGATGGCAGACTTGCGCACAACTATCGACGATGCTTGGCGGAATCATGCTCGCCTACATCATCAACTACGGAATGTACTTCCAGCACAGCTCCGTGCAATGGAGATTCCCCCTACTGTTCCAGCTTGTCTTCTGCGGATACATCTTGCTAGTAACCCCGTGGTTACCGGACACTCCTCGATGGCTCTTGAGCCACGAAAGCTCGCCTCAAAACGGTGAAGAAGTACTATCTAGGCTCAGAAACAAGCCTATCACGGATCCAGAGGTGCGCAAGGAGGCCGATGGCATCATCGAGGCTATCAGGATCGAGTCACAAGAAGAGGGCTCTTGGATGGACCTTTTCCGTGACGGAGGTATCAAGGCGAATAAACGTTTCTGTCTCGCCGTCGGTATTCAGTTCATGCAGCAGATGAGCGGTATCAACGTAGGTCAAACCTTTCACCAAGTTGCACGACCTCCCATTGACATCAACAGATTGTAACCTACTACGCCCCAACACTCTTCCAGACCAGCTTAGGGATGTCCGGCCGCATGGCACTGGAAATGGGTCTCCTTCTGCAAGTCTGGTACTTTGTCGCCTCATTCCTCACCTGGTACACCATCGACCGAGTCGGCAGAAGATTCCTGTTCATCAGCTGCGCTCTAGGAATGTGCCTCGTCCTAGTCGCCGAAGCCATCTGCGTAGCAATCGACAACCGCGCCTCCAACATCGCCGCCGTCTTCTGGGTCTTTGCCTTCGAAGCCTTTTTCACCTGGGGCTGGATGGCTTGCGTCTGGGTCTACCCGCCGGAGATCCTGCCGCTGAAGATCAGAGCAAAGGGCGCAGCGATCGCCGCGGCCGCCGACTTCGCGGGCAACTTCCTCGTCGTCGAGATCACGCCCGTCGGCCTCGCGAATATCGGATTCGGCTTCTACCTCGTCTGGGCGGCTACGAACTTGATCATGGCTGTCATCGTCTGGCTTTTCTATCCAGAGACCGCGGGTCTGCCGCTCGAGTCTATTGATCTGTTGTTCACGGACAAGGTTGCTGCGCAGGACTTGTTTGAGGAGAAGCAGCCTTTCTACCGCAAGATCCAGTGGGATGTCGTTGGTAAGGCGGCTGCTGAGCAGAAGAGGCTGAAACAGGGAATCAGATCGAGCGGACGAGGTGGATCAGAGTCTTCTATGGAGGAGGCTGACTTCGAGGTTAAGAAAGACTCGGCCGAGCGTGTCGAGGATATCAGATCATAGAGACAGAGTCCATGTGAATTTCAACCTACCAATCACTCATCAAGACCTTACCCACAATTCATTCCGGCGAGAAGGTATCACCAGGAATATCAAGAAGATCACACACCTTGGCTGCTGACTAATTGGTAAGGATAGAGTTAAAATTATCATCCATCCTGCTATCACAGTGTCCAATGGCCTCAGATTCGCTAGGGTAAAATGGTAGACTTGTTCTCTCTCTGTCTTGCTCTTCATAATAATCAAGGCTATATCACTATGACTCGGCATTCAACGTTCCATTGCATCAGAAAGGGCTATTGTCGTAACGCAGCAAGAGAAGCCAGTTCATACTCCATATCAATAATAAGTGGACAACGAAAAGACAAAGACCGACCCTATGCATATGACAGCACTAGTGAAAGTAGTCATGATCACTACCGGGAAACTCTTCGTTTCCAGGCTTCTCGCGTCCGGGAACAAAGTCACAAAGGCTTTCTCCCCGAGCCCAATGTGTGTGGATTGACAGTAACAGTTGTCGAAGCCGGATGAGAACTCGAGTAACGAGCTGATGATCAGCCACATGGCGTTGGCCACGGCGAGAACCTTGCCCAGTTTTCGGAGCACGATTGCTGTGGCGCAGATGATGTGGTATTTCGTGCTTTTCTTCAACTTTTCCTTCAATCTGTCATCTTTGGGCGAACTGTGTGGGATCCCAATCAGAGACTCGGCCGTGGCGTCCTTCGATGGCTTGACAAGTGAACCACCACGGTATACCGTCTCGAACATGAGCATGGCCTGATGGGATAGCAGCATAGATATTAGCATGAGGACGAACACGACAGTGGCACATCCGCCATAGATCAGATAGCTGCCAGATCGGCAACCGAGACCGGGGGTGTACGTCTTGTAGGCCAGCATTACTGCGGGTCCGGTCGTGCCCCATTGCACGATGAAAGCCATCAATATACCCGAGAGCATGTGCTTATATATTTGAGGATCGATTAATTTCCAGGGCCTGTAAGCAGGGGTACTTCTCTCCGATATCCATCGTAGCAGGGCTTGTGTCTCGAGACGTCTGAGGAGTGGGGGACCCGTTCAGGTGGAGGGTGGAGGGTCTTTCATCTTGCTTTTTCAGCTCGTCCAAGGTTTCCTTGAACGCTGCTAAAAGTGATCTTTGCGCCTGGGACCATGTAAAGAGTCGAGCATAGCAATAGATTGGTCCTGTACGACGTTCATCGCCCTGAATGCTAAATCCCCAGAGCTTTGGGCTGTGATCCGAGTCCGGGTTAGCGAGGGAGTCTGTGCCGTGAATTCCGATTCCAGGTCGAGCGCTTCCAGATCGAGCGCTGATCCCTGTCTGATAAGCCTCCGCTTTCGAAGGATCAACGTGAACGTGGTATGCCTTTTCGAAGCACAGGGCGTTGCTTATGCTATCATTGGCTTTCTGAGTTCCGACCATGACCCAGCCAATGATCACAGGAACCTATTTCCACATCAGTACGCAACGACGGAGACATGACTAAGAAGTAAGTACTTACAAGCCAAAGCCAGAGGCTTCCAGCGGTGACCTGTAAAGTGACAGCCGGCTCGCCATGATCAGAAACAAATGTTGCAATGACTGTCAGGACGTATGCCAAGATCGCAACGCTTATCTGTGCCACAAGGGATGGTGTCACTTCTCTGCTCGAACTCTTAAGGCTTTCATGCAGTCTGTTCCACCAATCAGTATTTTTGTCGAGACTTGCCAAGCTAGTTAACCAGTTATCGAGGTTCGAGGCACGTATTGACACGTGTCCAGCTTCTCGGAGCAGGTACTCAGCGGCTTTCATTCGCTTTCTTATTTTCTCATGTTTTTCAAGAATATTTTTGTATTCTTGCTTACTTTTGAGCTTCTTGAATCGTGAGCGGGCGAGTTGGCGATCCAGCATAGCCACAAATAGTGAGAATGTTGTCAGCATGGGGCTGCCGACGGCAAGAAAGAAGCTCATGATATTGCTATACCCGTCATCTGCTTCGTACGGTAGCTGTGCACAGAGGCCTAGCCATGGCAAGAGGTAGTTCGTCAAGTCTCCAGCGAAGGATTCAAAGTTGAAGGAGTCCTGTGTATACAACCAGCATCCTGAATTCGTCTCAGAACTGATGGGGATACAACTCACAACACCGATTGAATCGCAATATGTTTGGCAGGTAAGGTAGTCAATTCCCCAGGTGTTTTGATCGAAAACGTTTACGGGTTTTCCTGAGCCATTGACTAGCCCATGATAGCCGGGCTGACCCACGAACGGTGCGTAGCTAGCTTGGATGAGATTGTTGACGCATGACGGTGTCCACCCCACAGGAGGAATAATGGCAAGCAGTGAAGATGCATTCAGGGTTGTGGTCACGGTATAAGTCCCGATGTTGGTGCTTGTCGTGAAGGACGTGACAAGGGTTCTCGCTCCACTGATAGTGGTCGTTGAGACGGGCAAGGGGAACGTGAAAAAAGTGTTATTAGTCGTGGTAGAGAGAACCATAGTCGCGGTGTATCGTTGCGTCCACTGAGGACTCTCTGTGTGACGATTAAACGTACTTGGGGCTAACTGTAGTTGTGTAGGCACGCCGGTGTCGAGGCGCAGAAATTCAAGTATTGGGGAGTATGAGATATGGGAAGAAAGCAGATTGGATTGGAAGTGTAAAGAATATGAATGAGGCGTCCAGGTATCAGACATGGCGTACTATAGATACCTGATAGTATGCATGGCCGAGCGTCGAGGTGGTTGCCTTGATCCGCTGACGGCTGCCACTACGCGTACCGGAGATAAAGGACCTACCGATCGGATAGGCGAGAAGAAACAGACGACATCGGGATATACCCGGACCTGCATTGCGCTGGTCTTATTGCTGGCTGCGTCTCCGAGAGTATCGTGTCGAACTTCGTGCTGTTTAGCGAGGGTGACCTGATTGGCATCGGGATACCAGCAAGGCCACCCACGTTCGTCTGGACGTCGCAGCCTGCAATGTAGGTCTAGCGAGCTCGTTCAATCAATACAACAACGCTTTGCGAAAGCGGCATGTATATCAAGATAGGATCCGTTGTTCCTTAGCTTGGATCGGGCGTGGCTTCTGGACACCCAGCTCTACGCATCCCAACCAATAGAGGAACAGCTGTTGCCACGCTATCAACAGCCTGCATCTGACTGCACAGCCTGATCGTTTCGGCTGAAGTCGCTCCCAATCTGTACAATGATGGAGCCCAAACACTCACATGTGATCATGCTAGAATATGAAGGTGTGATGGAAGTAGGTAAAGAGTGGAGTCTGTATCTGTCAGGCTGTCCAGACACATCTGCGGTACCGCTACGAGACATCGGGCCGACAGGGTCGCGACCGCCGATCCGGGGGAGGGACCAAGGTTTTTTGAATGTGACTGTTCGAGGTTCTTCTTTCGCCTCGTGCTTCAGAGCTCACATCGATTTATCCTCTTTCCACATACACGAAGAGACATAATGGCAACCAACGGCGTTAATGGAACACACAAGGAGGGCACTTATGCTCTGCCTCAATCTCACAGAGATGTTCGTTACGATCTACCGCCTCACGTGGTCACGCAGCTGCTAACACGAATCAGCTCATGGAGAAGTCGCTCATCGAGACAGACCCAGCCATTGCTGAGATCATGGAGAAAGAGATCAAACGCCAGAGGGAATCCATCCTCCTCATCGCCTCGGAGAACGTCACATCCCGCGCCGTCTTTGACGCCCTTGGATCGCCTATGAGCAACAAGTACTCGGAGGGTTACCCAGGAGCAAGATACTATGGTGGTAATGAACACATTGACGAGATCGAGCTTCTTTGCCAGAAGCGCGCTCTCGAGACCTTCGACCTCGACCCGGAGAAGTGGGGTGTTAACGTCCAGTGCCTGAGTGGCTCGCCTGCAAACCTCCAGGTCTACCAGGCCATCATGCGCCCACACGACAGACTCATGGGTCTTGACCTTCCTCACGGTGGTCACTTGTCTCACGGTTACCAGACTCCAACCAAGAAGTATGCTGTACCGCCAAGCTGAGTTTGCGGACACCACTAACGTCATCCAGGATCTCTGCCGTTTCCACCTACTTCGAGACCTTCCCCTACCGCGTCAATCTCGAGACTGGCATCATCGATTACGAGCAGCTCGAGCAGAACGCCCTCATGTACAGACCAAAGGTCATTGTCGCTGGTACATCTGCCTACTGCCGCACCATCGACTATGCGCGCATGAGGGACATCGCGGACAAGGTCGGATGTTACTTGGTTGTCGACATGGCTCACATTTCTGGGTTGGTCGCCGGTAAGGTCAACGATTCGCCATTCGCACACGCCGATATCGTCACCACCACTACCCACAAGAGTTTGCGCGGTCCACGTGGAGCCATGATCTTCTTCAGGAAGGGTGTAAGAAAGACCGAGATGAAGGCTGGCAAGGAGCTTCAGACACTGTACGATTTGGAGGGCCCAATCAACTTTTCCGTCTTCCCAGGTCACCAGGGTGGACCACACAACCACACCATCACCGCGCTCGCCGTTGCACTCAAGCAGGCTCAGACCGAGGACTTCAGAAAGTACCAGCAGCAGGTCATCAAGAACGCCAAGGCTCTCGAGCACGAGTTCAAGGCCCGCGGATACAAGCTCGTCACTGACGGCACCGACAACCACATGGTCTTGCTCGACCTCAAGCCTCAGGCACTTGACGGTGCCAGAGTCGAGGCCGTTCTCGAGCAGGTCAACATTGCCTGCAACAAGAACACCACGCCGGGCGACAAGTCTGCTCTGACTCCATGTGGTATCCGTATCGGTGCTCCAGCCATGACCAGCAGAGGAATGAGCGAGGATGACTTCAAGAGGATCGTTGGTTACATCGACCAGTGCATCCAGATGTGCAAGAAGATCCAGAGTGAGCTTCCAAAGGAGGCCAACAAGCAGAAGGACTTCAAGGCCAAGGTCCAGGGTGGTGAGGTCGAGGAGATCAAGACTCTCAAGGCCGAGATCGCCGCGTGGGCCGGCACTTTCCCTCTGCCAGTCTAAGGTACGTTACTGCATGGTTACGGCGCGTGATTGGAACACTGGGTTATGGAAAATGAATGGGACAAAAGCAATTTTCAACAGATGGTGTTCAGGTCGAGATATCCACCACCTTTCAACTCAGGTGACAGGCAGATGCAATTGAACGAAATATAACAACTAACTTACGATTGTTATCCGTGCCATGGATTTTTACATATTTCTGGTCGCATGGTGAAATCAGGTTTGCGAAGCTTTCGCTCTGCAGGAGATCGACGCTCGAACTCAAAATGACGGAGTGGCTGAGCGGGCCGCGCCTTAGGGCTGCTGTCGGTTGCCCCGTCACTGTTTATCGGGACGGACCTTTTTTTGACTATACATGGCTGGGGCATGCAGCATGGCTGGTCCTCCAACCTCATGATTTCAAAGACAGCACAGTTGGAGAAAAGGACATTTACAATCTCGAGAACACAGCTAAGCATTCTCTCTTCCCATTGATACTGTCTACTTTGCGTACGACTGTTGTACCCAGTCTGACCATTATCGTACAAACAGTTGCCCGAGAGCGTTGTCAACCGTCTATCGCTACCCGAAAGCCTGCACCGGCTTGACTACTTATTACGAAGCATATCGATACTACATTCACTACTCGAGGGCGATAAAGGAATATCATCTGAGGAAAGAGGATAGAGGAGGGATTGTTGCATTCCACACATACCCGTCTCCCGGCCCCTCGGGAGCCGCTGGGGAGCAAGAGTAGAGAATAGAACATCGGATTCGACAAGCATAGCCTACAGCAACCATGGCAGCAAATCCTCGTTTCGCGGTGCGGATCTTGAGATTCGTTCCGTTTCTAGGATATCACCACATTCTCATGATCCTGATCGCCATTGCGATCATCCTTCTGTGTCAGTACTGCTTCTGACAAGCCAAAAAGCAACTCTTACTGACAATTTTCGCAGCATTACTTCTCGCAGGATGCTCGTCAAGTTCGCCGCTGATACCCAACATCTTCCTTATCGATTTCTACTACCAACACTACACACCAACATATGATCCGACACAAGTGGATCCCGGCGTCACAGCCGCCATCGCCAACATCGTCGGACAAGCCATGCTCGAGGTGCGAGTAGGATACTTCGGCCTGTGCATCAACCCCGACGGCGGATCGTTCCTCTGCTCCAACAATGCAACACTCCTGGCAGAGCAGATCAGCATCGACCAAGACCCGCTGAACCTGATCTGGATCGCCAACACTTTCAAGAACGATGTCGTATTTCCATACCTTATGTAAGTCATCTATCTTTCGCAATAGAAGTTGCCAGTTCTCTGACCGTCGTCTAGCATCATCGCCATCATCATGGCTTTCGTCGTGTTCATACTCCTGGCCACATTCCCCGGCTGGCACGAGGAAAGAGACGGCCGCACCGGCTCCGACGTCGACGTCAAGCCGTTCCCATCACGTCCAGTCTCACAAGCGGCGCTGGCACTCATCTTCATCGCATCGATATTCGTCCTCGTGTCCGTGCTATGGCAACATACAGCATCAGTGGCCGCGGCGCAAGTAGCGCAAGATTTCGGCAACGGCAGCGTGAGAAGTGGCGTCGGCACCGCCGCTATGGTGCTGGGATGGTTCGCATTCGCGCTATTGATACTTGTCACTATCGGACTGTTGGTCATGATTCTGAGTATCCACTTACTGGACCGGTTGGCGGATGACGAGGACTGAGGAGGAAAAGGCAGGATGTAATCGACTTTAATGATGGATAGACTGAATATTGGCGGCATGGCGAGGCGTTTCTTCATGAGCCTACGGGCTCTTGCTTTTTTGAGACTGCATTGATGGAAGCATGGTCGATAAAACATCCGAAGACGCTCGCTTGCTGGACGAGAGCGTGGACAATCGGTGTACATATAGAAAATCGGAGGATCCGGTATAATGAATAAAGCCAACTCACCAACATAAGTGCGCTCCAGTTTGATTGGTGATAACTGTTTTCATGACCGACGTTCCTGGTGTAATAAGTGATACATTAATCTCAGATCCGTCGAGGCAAATGCCTCAGTCTCCAGACACTACCTCCAATACCCGCATCAGGATTCCGGACACCAACATATGGTCTCTCGGTCGTTGTCTTCGCCTGCACCATCGCTTCTTCCTCATCCTCGTCGTCATCGCTCTCTTCCTCCTCGACGTCTTCGAACTCCCCTCTCCTCTTCGCCGCATTACTGTAATGAATATCCTCCAGGAGAGCCCAATCAGGAAAATCGAACTTGCCCCTCACAAGCACGATCTTGTCGCCTCTAGCGATATGTCGCTGAATGACCGCGCCCGAGACAGGTGAAAGCAAGATCAGCTCTTTGCTCGAGACGTCGATGCCGCGGACTAGTGCTTGCGCGATCGTTTCTGAGAACCTTGGGTTGAGTGGTGATGGCGCGCCTGATTGCGACTGTGGCGGGAGTAATGGGAGGGACTCTGGCGTGTGGACTAGCTTATCCGAGAGTTTGAAGGCTTTGTTCGAGGGCTTGGGAGTGGAGAGGTAGGCTGGTTTGGCTGTTGGAAGGAATGCGGAATCAGAGGCTACGGCGACGATGGCGACTGTTGCGCCTGGAAGGATTAGTGAAAGGGTGGATGCGTCGACTGTGTCGTGGTAAGAGAGAATGGCGGAGATGCCGGCTTTGTCGCCTGTGTAGGGAACTCGCCAGGGTTGGAGGGTCGTCAGGGACTGGGCAGTCCAGGCTGACCTGTTTTGAAACGGCGCGAGGGAGTGCATGTACGACATTGTTTGTACCGCGCGTAGCTCAGCTGAGGTGCGAGCTTGCGGTATTCGTGCGCGGACTGGCAGCGTATGCAATGTTGTCTTTGGAGTAATAGTGGTCTGCAATGTCAGCGTCGACGAAGCATCCAGGGGCGCTGTGAGGATGAGGTCAGTTGGAACCGCTTCCTTGATTAGCTCGACAAGGACAGAGAGTGCCGAGCCTGCGACCCATCCAGAGCAGTTGATTATGAGCGGTGACGCCGGAAAGTCCTTTCGTTGCGTATTATAGTGTTGCATTAGGTCTTTGGCGCATGCAAGGAAATGCTCCGAGTCTTCTTTGGGGGATATAGCCGCGAGGCTGTGCGCTCGTATACACCTCGAGCCTGTGGAGGGGTGTGTAAGAACATGTGTGAATGATGGACCGAGGAGCGGTTCGCGAATCTGCACAAGTGAGACCTGACCAGCAGGGCCGAATTCTGGCTGTCCAGGGTCGAGATCTAACCAGAAGCATGATGACTTTGTCCACGGTTGAGGAGCGGTAAGAAGGGTATTGGCCAAGGCACGACAGAAACTCGACTTGCCCGAGCCTTTCGATCCTGTTACCAAGACCGAGGATGGAGCACCCAAAGGAGCAGGCTTGTGACTCATGATCTTGTTGATCGCTTTCTGCGACTCTGGCTCCAGCTCGAACGCCACAAGTGGACGTCGTAGTGGGTCATCGAACGACGACCGTAGCAGGCAAAAGCTCCGGGAAGTCTCCTGACCAGGTTCATCATGCCACGTCTTGGACCATAGAGGCGAGAGGGTCTCTAACCTTTGTAAAGGGTGCTCTGATACCGAATGTATGATGATCTCGGCCGCTCCCGACTTCGCTTCAATCCTCGGTAGTGCATGCGTTGCTGGAGCAAAGATCCGGTGCCTGTCTTCGCTTGGCCGTAGAAGAGCGCCGTTCACAACCACGGTACCCGATTTCAGCTCTAGGTCGTAGATTCCAAGTACAACGGCTGATTCGTCAATGTCCAATTCGATCGAGATATGATCCGGGTTGGAGACTACAGAGCCGCGTCGGAAGTTCGATAGTTGTCTTTTCTGGTGGAGCTCAATCAGAGCATCTGCTTGCTCGATGATCTCCTCCTCGCTCGAATACGCGAGGTCGGCTTCATCATCGGCCTCGGTGATGGTACCAGCGGTAACATATCCATCATTGGCGACTCCCGGCAAGTTTAATGATTGCACAAGACTCTCGGCATCTTGTCTCAGCTTGTCGTCCTCGCTATATTCCAGTTGCGTCGCTAAATCGGCGGTTGCCGACTTGGAGGCAGCTGCTCTCGCAGCAGCGAACGCGCTAACAGGTTTACTCGAAGTAGTCGCCTGCGACTTTGATGCCGGACTCGACGATTTTAGGGCATCCTGGGAGCCTGTGAAGGCCTCTCTCGCAGACCTTTTCCTTGACATTATTTGATGTTTGATAATCGCCCGATTAGGAAGGGTGCTTTTTCACAAGTGAAATAAAAAGCTTGGCGGCGTTGACCGCTTTGGCACAAAAAGTTCAAGTCTCCAACAACCTTGACTTTATGCTGCAACTTTATATCGAGCAATTGAACCATTTCCAACCTGTCCCGGCGGGCGATACACTGGTACACACTACCAGCGAGGTCCAATACTTCAACCAACCCTGTTTCAGGATCAATTATCCTGCTCGACATACCTCTGGAACGCTCGCGACATAGCTGCCGCTGCGGCGCTACAACATGCCTAAGGTCAAGGAACCTCGGGTTCCTCTGAAGGGGGAAAAGCCCAGCAAGGCCCCTAAACTATCAGAAACGAAACGAAAAGCACCACCGCGAAGCGAAGAGATCGTTGTGGAGAGCGACAGCGAAGGATCGACGTCAGAAAGCAGTGCCGGTCACAGTAGTGGTAGCGAGAGCGACCCCGAGAGACGCAAGAAGACCAAGAAGCCGAATGAAAAGAAGGTCGCTGAGACCGAACCCTCGAATCCGCCAGTACCGGATGACTCCAGCGAGGAAGAAGAGAGTAGTGAGGAGAGCGAGAGCGAGAGTGAGGATGGTCTCCCGGATCCTGACAGAACCCCTAAGATCAATGGCAAGGTCACGAAGCCAGCAAAATCGAAAGATGTCGAGATGGCCGATGCATCGGAAGAGGAGGAGTCTGACGAGTCTGAGAAGGCGGAGGAAACACAACCAGCAAAGAAATCAAGCACAACATCGCATTCTACAAAGTCGACACCGGCCGCAGCCTACGAGCCACCATCCGGGTACTCTCTGATCGACATGAAGAGCAACGACGGCGCATCAATACGAGCCATTATACCCGATTCGGACACTACAAAGCAAGTTTGGCATATTACTGCGCCTGCTGGTATACCACTCGCAGACGTCAAGTCTTTCGCATTAGCAAAGATCGACTCGAAACAGCCCGTATTCTCCCACAAGGGCAGTGACTTTAGTCTTGTGGAAGAGAAGAGTGCTTCGGCTGAGGCCGGCTCCCACAAGCACGTTCTCGTCCCTTCTGGCAGCGGTAAGGGCTACACTCCCATCAAGGCTCCAGTTTCACGAACACTCCATGTACAACAGATAATCACCCTACCAAACCTGTCGAAGAAGCAGGCGAATCCTGTCACTGGTTCGAACGCAGCGGCTGACGCGAACCGGCCACCCGTACGAGAACCGAAGCAACAACCAAAAGGTCTCAGGATGCGGTACAAGCCACCAGGATTTGGTTCCGGACGACCCGGCGCGATCGGTTCAGACGACTCAGACGACGATGACGTGGAGATGGCAGATGCTGACGCTGCACCACGCACCTTTCAATTGCCAAAGAGCATGTCACAATCATCGAAGCGCAAGGAAACCGACTCGCCAGAAGTCACTAGCAAGACGCCAAAAGCGGACAAGAAGAGGAGAAAGGAGAAGGAGCAGGAAGCAGAAAAGGCCGAGGCTGAAGCGATCAAGGCCAAAGAGGTTGTGGTCGAACAGTCACGGGCGCTAACAGAAGGAACGCGGGCAGAATTCCCCCAGGCAGACGCCGAGAAGGAACGATTGCGCGCTGAAAAGGAACAGAGGAGGGAAGAGCGCCGATTGAAGCGCGAGAAAAAAGAAGAGCGGAGAAAGGCTCGAGAATCGACGACTGCATGAGTAGCACGCGCACCAGCAAACATGTGACATGACCTCTGACGCCATGTGCGACTCGAATGCCGTTCGAAATTCGTAGCGTGGAATCCTGTCAAACACATTGTGCGACTCGAATGCCGTTGCTCACGTCGATCATTCATGTGCGACGTGAATGCCGAACAAGGTTCGTAGCATGAAAATCATGACAAAGTCATTGATCCGTTGGGTGTCGCTCGAGCATGTGAGTAGTCGTACAGGACAGCCTTGTACGTGTGGTACCTAGTTTCAAAGATACCCCTGAAGGCACCGTATACACAAGGCGCAAAGCCCATCGTTCTATTCACCTCAACCAAATATCTGGCAAAAACCCATTCGTATCGACTTAAGCCCTCGTTCACGTCCTCTTGAGCGACGCTCTGCAAAGACCATCCCTCCAGCTACACAACGCCCCAAACTAATCGCACAATGACAATCTCAGCACGCGATTACCCTCCAGACCCCTCACTCGCGATCCCACCAGGCACCTCGATCCGACGAACGGACGTGCCCGAACACCTGCGCTGCCAATGCGCCTTCCACGTGAACTGGCCCGACGCGCCTCAACCGGCATTAGCACGCCACCTCGAGCCCGAAGCGCATCAGCTCGTCCGCCCACCGCCCAAGAAATTCTACTGTAACCCGAAGGTATGGACAGTCCGCACGCCCACGGCCTTCGACATCGAGATCGACCCCGCAGAGCATCTACCCAGGGTATCGTACGAGACTCGACGGAGGGAGCTGCTGGGCGATCGGTACAAGCCGAAGTATCCCAAGAACATGATTCTGCCGCATGAGAGGGCGGATTATGAAGGGGTGTTTGAGTGGGAGGACGAGGAGCGGAGACGCGCAGGGACGAGAGGGATCGCCAGATTGAGGAGGCGTTCAAGGGGATCAAGTTGCATAAGTTGAAGATTGTGAGGGGGTTGAGCGCTGTCGGGGAGAAGGAGAGCGAGGAGGATGCAGAGGGGACGGAAAAGGAGAGGGTCGACGAGGTGATCGGCAGAAGAGAGGTGAGTATTTACGATCGACTGCTGAGCTCGAAACTGAGGCATTACTTAGAAGAATTAAGGACAGAGAAAGGGATGGAGAATGTGATCGTTATGAGGTTGAATCGCTGAGTATGCTGGTTTACTCTAAAGTCGTCAACGCTGACCAGATCAGGTTTTCGTCCTGGCTATGACGACTTGTTCTCTGCTACACTCTTTCCTGCGGACTCTGAGTACAATGCTTCCGTCCTTAGGGGTATCGTGGTCGGTTCGATAGTCATGCTTGCATTTCTTGCAGTTTTGATTATGGGAGTGGTCTTCCTACTGTCGTACTTGTCAGTACATGACAGTTGATGCCGACATGTAGCCTGGATATGCACCCATATCTGCTAACCGGCTATCCTCATTCTGAGTTCGTGTCCTGTAAATCGTATCGTTTTCGTGCCGGGTATCTCTGAATCCCAAACGCCCGACCCATGTCTACTCATGCGACATGCCAGGTCTGCCAGTCCTGAATATAGGATGCCTTGAAAATCCATGTCCTTTTTCATGCTCCGACGTACCACAGCTCCACACCCAGAACCTCAAACTTCTCGCCCTCCTCGCTCAGACACTCGTTCTCGAATGTGGGACATCCAGAGCTTATTCCTTTTGCTAACCGGTCGTCGAGCCAGAGTCCGTACTTTCCATTACCACCTCCCAAAGACAAGAAATTGACATTGCATAAAATCGTGTAGTCGTTCTCGCCTGAATATGGAAACGCTTTGAATCGTATCGGTCCCTCTGCATTCACTGCCTTTTTCTTCACAAGATCTGCCGGCGAGGGTGACGCACGACCACTCTCCGAGCCACTCGATGGCACATTCAGGCTCCTCAGACTGGCTGACGAGCTCTGCTTAGACAGTCCACCTATTGTCGTCATGCGCTGTGCGTGGGTTGTATCTTCGGATGGCGGAGGAGGTAGAGATGAGAGGTCAGGCAGCGCAGGCAGTCGGAAGGCACGCCATAGGAAGCATTCACCAGTGCCGTAGTAGTGTGGATTCACATGTGGTGGATCGGAGAGGTATGCGCCGAAGACCTATGGTCATTAGCAAGAGTCCATCAAGGCATTCCAAGGTGACCTACTCCACCGCCTCTATCCCTGACCACGAGCACAAAACCACCACGCTTGCCCCTGTACTTTTCAACGAGTCCGAACAAGCTTGCCAGACTTGTCCCGTCTTGCTCCAGACTGTACGACAGCTTCCACGAATCCACCAATTGCAGCCGTGGAGGCATGAGCAACCGTATTTCCTCTGCCAGACTCTTGCTTAATAACCTTGCCCTCTTACTTGTGCTCTCCCGGTAGCCGTTGAGTGTCAAAGGCGTCAGCGGTGGGGGTTGAAAGGGCGAGAGTCGTCGCTTTGGAGGTTGAAACACGCCCATGCTGGGATCGGTCATGGAGCCGTTATAGTTGGCGCTCAAAGCGCGAGCAAGCGCAGTTGGTGCCTCGTCTGATTCTAGTCGACGAAGGAGACCGCCTACAGTGTATGTGACTGGATAGGTGAAATGTGAGAGGAACGATTGTGTAGACGCTTGGGCGTTTAGAGGAGGTCGAGAAGGTGAGGTGGACTGTGAAGAGGGGGAGGACTCGGGACGATCTGTGCTCTCGTCCGAATATTCTGTGGACATTGGACTGTGCGAAAAGAAGTGATTTATAGATTGAAGTATTGTTTCATGACTAATTTCGAAGAGTCCCCGAATTGCGATCCGCGACTAGATTGTTTGGGTGTGACGTTTTTGACAGATTGATTCTGGGGTTGGTGGTGAAGCCTTGCTTGCTCACGACAGCTATGCATTGTTGTACAACCACCAGGGATATATCTACGAAACAAATTGGGAAAGTGGGTGAAAAGGTGTCGTTCGTGTCTACATATATACAAAGGCATTGAATAGTCGAGAGCTCAGCATTGCCCCATCGTTTCTTCGAGCTGAAAACAGCTGAGACTTGGTGCACTCTCTCATCATCTGGGCAGCCTCTACGGCGACAAGCACTCTGCTTGATCCTGGGTCAAATCTGCTTCCCTCTCCGACGAGAGCGCTGATGCATTTGTAAAACTCCGTCTGGGCAACATGAGTGGACGGTAGACCACTGGAGCCATACGTGGTTAGTGATGTCTGAAGTCGCCTAACCTCAACCAGAAAGCTTTGGCTCCTCGACCGCAGTGGAATCAATCGCTTTGACCGCAGCCTCTCGGATTGGCTCAGAAGCTTCTCCACCATCAAGGTCCTCATCTCCATCCTCGTCCTCTTCTTCGTCATCAACACCATTCTTCCCCTTCAGCTGTCCGCCCTTTCGTTTGGGAATGACCTTCATGAACGCCTCGCCCCAATCTCCGCATTCCAACCATCTCAGCATAATCTCGTTGACGTGGTTGGTCGTGAGCACTTTCCTGCTGGTCATATCTAGGAAGTCTCCAATTGGAAATCTGGCAGTCTTGACGCCCGCCTCCACGGCTCTCCTGTGACAGAGGCCTTTCTCGCGGTTCTTGTCAACCAGACCGCCAATGATGTAGGTTGTATAAGGCTTGAGCTCGGTCAAGGTTGTGTCGGAATCGCTGGAAAGATATATCGTTTCGCCCTCTTCCTTGCACTTTGCGATCGAGTCCTCGTCCGCTGCGTACTTTTCGAAGCATGGTCCAGCTAGCTTTCCTCCTTCTTGCGGATCTTTCATCCACTCTTGTGCTTGTTTGGACACTGCGACAAAGTCCTCTGGCAAGAACCTTGTACCCTTCCAACTCTCGTAGTGCTTGCCAAGAACATTGTCAAATCTATCTTTCAGCGAACCGCCAAATGAATTGACTGCTAGGTGTGCTCTGTATTGCGCATTTCTGTTGTCCGAGTATGCCCTTGTGATCTGCGCCGAGAGACTTACTCTTTCGTTGTCCCGCATGAACTCATCAAAATTGCAATCGAACAGTATGGTAATGGGTAGGGTCACTGAGCGAGGCTTCTTCGGCGGCTCGGGTAGTGGTAGACCTTGCGCCGCCAGCGACTCACGCTCCTCCCTCTTGCGCTCTCTTTGCCGAACGACTCTTTCCTTCCGCTTGATCTTACGGTCTCCACGCTTGGCTTCCCACTCATCTCGTCGCCGCTGCTTCTTCAACTGGTTCTTCGAAAGTGGAGCAGTGGCTCCGTCGGATGGCGTGGAGGGCTCAAAGGCCTCTGCTTCTCTCTGACCGGGCTCTAATTCTGAGATTGAGTCCTTCAAAGCTGACCCTTCGGTGTTCTCGTTATTACTGGTATTCTCGGTGGCCTGAGGAACTTGCTTGATCTCGTCGTTGGCTGTCTTCGCATTATAGGTCGCTTCACTTGCAAAGTTCGCAATGCTCGAACTGTCAGCCTCATGGCTTAGTTTTCGAATTTTCTGGGGTCTTTCTTCCGCTTCCATATTGTGCATGTTGGAAACGTCCAAGACGGACGCAATTGCAGTATAGAAATTAATAAATGTATCGAGTCATGCAATATCCCCGCACGCCTTCGGGGAAACGGCATACCGAGTCATCTACCTGAAGCTTGGCGATCACCGAACCTCACCTCATGAAGCAGACCTCGAGCCCGACACGGTTTATCGCATTGAAGTCGTTGAGACGCCCTCAAACATCTCACAAGCACTTGTTAAAATACCGCCAACATGCCACAGGATATGCCACCAACCGGTGGCTACGAGCCCGTCCAATACCGCCGCAACTTGCCCGCACGAGGCTTCAGACCAGCCTACTACCTTGCCGCAGTCGGAGTTATCTGCGGATACGGATTCTACCGATATGGACAGGGCATAAGAGAATTGAAGTACGTCAAAAGCACACCGGGACTAGAGCACAGATACTTGGCAAGAGCTGGACACAAGCGGATACGGAACACGCGCTGGGGTATCGCATACTAATACGACACAGCGAACTGGCTAGAGAGAAGATGTGGCAACGTATCCACCTTACACCGTTATTGCAAGCAGAAGAGGACAGAGATCAAGTGCGAAGGATGTTGGCCGACAAGGCACGAGAGAAGGAGTTGCTCGGTTCCGAGACCAGCGTCTACCACTCTGACAGGTTGGAAATTCTTGTGTCGACATTGACAACGAGTAGAGCGCTAACGCGAATTCAGGTTCGTCCGACCGACGTTTGCCGTCACACCAAGCAACATGACGAAATAGAGCGTTGGCGATGTTGCGCGAGATGTGCGGTTCAAGTATCGCGAGGAAGATTTAAAGTTCGTCACGGGGAGCGATTGGTGCCCGTATCCGCGAAGCCGGCTCATCACGACGAGAGCAAAGCGTTGTTGCTCGCAGCTATTCTTACCATTATGTACAGCAGAACGAGAGATGGCATTGCCATCGCAAATTACAATGATTTCATACCTTCAATCGATCCGTATCTGCGGCCAGGTCGAGATTGTGCTTCACTCTGATGAGAGTTACGCCGATCAAAAGTGCAGCCGTGCCTGCAAAAAGGTAACGAGAACCCGGTACAATAAGGAATGGAAGCAGTCGCTCGCAGAATCGAACGGGAAAACAGCAAAAAAGAGCCCCGCGGAAAGCTCCCAATAACCTAGTATCTCTCTTGTCGCCTTATGAATTTTTGGGGGAACTTTCTAAGGACGGGATTAGAGGGAGGCGTCTTCACTTATCCTGCGAGGAGAGATAGGGTTTTGATGTTTGCCAGTCTCTTCCACTGCACCACCCTGGGGCTGTGTGTACTCAGGAGTATACTGTGTGCGATATCAATATATCGCTTGATGAAAGGCTGACTACCATGTACCACTCTAGGTCAGCACGGCTGCAGTCAAGCAAACTGATAGCGCCGACACCGTACAATCATCGCAGGGTAGCAACGACGACCCCTTCGTCTCTCAAAACGCAGCGATCAACGACCAAAAAGGGCGTTTGTGGAATAACACAACGCATGGTACATCAGCCAAATTCGACGAAACACAGGTTCTGTGCAAGCAACGCCATTTCGCGAGATCGGCAGAAGACCAGCAACGATATGCAGACAACAACATCGAGATCGATCTTTTCTAAATCGCATGGACAACAAGTACCAGCACCAAATGATCAAAGGATCGCGACGATCATCAATATCCAAAAACCAACGACGGCGGCGTCTTCGCCCATAATCGAACAATGGAGCAAGAAATAAGCAGCGTCCCGAGCAAAAAGCGACTTTGTCCTCGCCCAGAACGAACGGAACAACAGCAATAAAGAATCTCCCGGATTGGTCCCAACGAGGAACACAGCGAGAAACGCCCCAAAACCCTCCTCCCCGCTCTGGGTTTTGCTGTAGGCGAGTCTTTACCACAGGGCCATTTAAATTGAGTTAGTGGTACTCGGGAGCATAGTGGGTGTGTCATGAATATATACTTGGTGGACCTGGAGGTGCCAAATGTTTCGAGGTTGTGATGGCAAGTCCTTGTGCTGAGTTATTTTGCTGGAGTCCGCGCGACGTATCACGTTCGTGCTTCCATTCTTTTGTTGTCGAGGCCTCCATCGTTATGTTCGATTCCTCCATCAGGGGCGTCCTCTCGACATGGTATAGCCGTTCTAGTCACTACGCGATGGCGTTTCTTTGCTCTCATGAACACAATCATCATCATGTCGACTATTTGCGGTCATCATGGTCTTGAGTCTGATTATTATTATTTATTTCTTACTGTGGGATAATGGCATAGCTAATACGCACCAACACTTCTCTACGACTTCGGCGCAAATTGACGTCTTTCACAACCAGATCCCCTATGATAACCTGTCTTCCGTCATATGGACTCCTCATTCTGGCGTGCTCGGCGACCATGACGGATGGCATTGTCTGCCGACCGACATGGATGTAAGAGCCGATTGTACTCTCGCTGTGGAGCTGCGCCTCGTCCCGTTTCTCGTCGGCTTCTCCTTTACGTGGTGACGCGGACTCGGCTCGGCGACCACCCGACGCCGCCGGCGTTCTGAAACTTGGGCAGGAACGGCTTGCGACTTCATTTCGAAGGCACTCGCGCAGTCGCAGGTGATGACAATGGGTGCGAGCGCGGAAAATGAGGTAGTCTCTTGTATATTGCTGATGGTGTTCGCTGATGTGAGATCGTCTGCTCGTCGTCGAGGGTGATTTTGCTGTTCGTGATTCTGGTTGAGTCGGCGCCTACATTCAAGACAATCGTTGCCACTGCTTGCTCAGCATTAGGCATGCCTGCCTTAGAATACTGATCGAGCATGTTCATCCGTTTGTTTCGCGCTAGTCGAGACCGGATGCGTACCCATGAAATCGTAGAGGAGCCATATTAGTCATGCCGGCGTGTAGGTCTCGTGAGTCTGCTTCCAAGGAGCTCAAGTATACAGCCATACTCCTCGGTGCCTGCAGGTTGAGAGGTCGCTTCAATGATCACAAGTCACGACGATAGTGTCGTGATTCGCCCAAAGAAAAATGGTGGATACCACGTTCTACGGCGGTCCTAATGTCTATACGTCTTGCTGCAGCGGTCTATGGTCTTCAAAGCTGTCCTGTAGACCAATGCCCGCCCTCCGCTTCAATGCGTCGAGATCACCGCCCATCGGGTATATACTCCCGGCGCCTCTCGCGCGGATGATGCGCAGTGGCAAGAACCAATCTAACACGTTCGGTCCCATGATCGATCTGACATTCCCGATTAATCCAAGATTCCAAGGATTCATTCCTGGCGGTGTCTTGACTACCGCAAACGTGACAGGCCTCTGTGCTGATGCTGGATTGCCTCTGTTGTACAGCGGGTAGGTGATTTTGCCTTCCCACGGGATCGGGCCGCCTTTGTCGAAGTTGCCATGTTGTCGAGGTGCGAAGGGATTCTTGCGTTCGCCTGACTTGCGGTATTTAGGAGACTCCGAATCTGCTTGGTCCACTGCCGCCGGAGGGCGATCTGTATCCTGGATTCGAATCGCGAGGTAGACAGTGCGTTTAGCAGCATCAATTGCATCGACAGTTGTAAGGTTGGCATACAGATGTTGCGCGTTGCTGATCGTCATGCCCCCAGTAAAGACGAAGAAGACGGCTGCAAGACCGATTGTCGCGGCCCAGTTGTTGTAGTAGAATGTGGTGACATTTTCTCCTCCGACATTTCTTCTGGCGACATAAACTGCCATGACAATCAATACGAAGAGAGTGTAGACTGCCGCATAGAAGCAGAATTGGTAGAAGAACTTGATGTTCACTTCGCCGACGACACCTCCAATCCAAGGACAGAAGTGATCCATTCTCAGCACACATCTCCCTACATCACTGCAATGATGTACTCGGTCCGACTTCCAGTTGTTGCATGCGCCACACCAGATCGGTAATCCATGAGGGTCGCATTGAAAGACATCGTTGCTCCAGAATCTTTCTGTACCTTCCGGAGCGGGCGTATCACCTCTGAAAATACCATCAAAGTCCAATTGCGTTATCCACTGGCCGTGGCCCGCATTTCCGGGCTTCTGCTGGCTACTCTCATTCTTCGCAGTATCGGCCTCCTCCTTCTTTTTCTTCGAGAACATCTGCGCCGCAGGCGTCGGTACCTCGGGAATGAACTTGACGTTCGTGCCAGCCACACGATCATTCGGGGGGCCGAGCGCGGTATATCCTGGGTTTGCGAAAATGATGATCACGGTCCGGAACCAGGAGGCGGCCATAGGAAGAAGAAGGATGAAGTAGATGACAATGATCGCGATGCCAGAGCCGACACCATTCTTATCGCGAATAAGATAGTTCGCTGAGTCGGTCAGTCTGAGTGAATTGAAACGTTATAGAGAGACCTCTGGTCGTGGTGAATGGCCTGATGGGTTTTGGAGAATAGACCTACCGCTCAATAGGGCGATGACGACCCATGTCGCATATCCAATAACGCAGACCAGTATCAGTGGTATGAGGGCGCCGAACAATTTGTTCATCTGCTGCCGGTTCTCCAGCTGAGACCGAGGGCTCTGTGCATGGCCGCACATGGTTGTCGCGCACTCTATGAGACAATACTACATCTCCATGTCTGATGCGACCGATTGTGAATTAATATTCGCTTTTTCGAGTGATAAGATACCGTACTATTGTGGTTGTGATGATGCAGAAGTGATGGTTGAACACGGGAATCAAGAACGCGGAGATGACGTGTTTCGGCAACGCGCAAGATCTGCATGTGCGTCAAATGGAAAGATCTTCTGCTGTCAATCACTCTTTGAATTCACGGCAGTGGGGCACCGAGACGACTACTTTACCAAGAATCTTGACAATAGCTTGGAAATCAAGACAATCAATAGCCATATATACAATTGACCCACTAACGCCGGCCATGCATTCCAAGTCCTGGCAATACCCAATCCGTAACCTGCCATTTTCGCTCATAACACCATGCTCAAACAGTAATCAGGACGTCAAACACAACGCATCTATCCAGATGATTTTCAGCCTGTCCGCCCGATATCTATCATCTACAAGAAACTCCTTCCACTCGGACTCCTCTGAGGTACCTCAAGGAGGACATCTCCGTTGACAGAAGCACCTCTGCTAGGTGGTGCCGGTGATCCTCTTCTGCTTCTTCCATCCTCGCTCATAGCGACCAGTGTCGCGCTTCGCTGGATACTGTTGCGCTCCATGCGAAGACCCTTCCACCCCTCGAGTTCACGCTCGAGACGTAGAGCCTTTTCCCGCTCTTCTCTGAGTTCACGTTCGGCGCGCTTGGCAGCCAATTGGTTGGACGAATCCGATGCTTGGAGCTCATCGATTGTGGCTAGGAGACGCTCGACCTTGTCGCGTGACTTATTTAAGTCTTCAGAGATTAGCTGATTTGACTTCTCGCGACGCTCGATCTGTGACTGAAGGTCCTTGACTGTACGGTCCACATTACGGACACTACGAGCCTCGGCGGTCCTAGTCGCTTCAAGCTTCTCAAGGTTCGATTCAAGCTGTAAAGTGTTAGTCGAGATCATCAACCATCCAATGTGTTCAACTCACTTCTTGTACACGGCTATTCAGGAAGCGGACATCCTGGCTTGCGCTAGAATAACCCTTGGTCTCTAGGTCGATGCACTTGAGCTGAAGATCCTTGATGCCCTTTTCCAGATCGGCCTTTTCTCTGTGCAGCTTGACGCTGTTCTCACGCTCTGCAGCAATATCTCTCTGAATTTCCTGAGCAAGTGCTTCGGCCCTCCTCATCTTACCGATGGCAGCAACAGCAACATCTTCCTGCTGAGCGAGTGATGACTTGAGCTCCAATAGCTCACGGTCGGTGGAAGCAGCATCACGCTTTGATGGCGAGCCTGTGTTCGAAAGATCATCAAGACGGTTGGCAGCCTCAGCAAGACGTGCCTCTAGTCCCTTCTTCTCCTTCGTCAGCATATCGCGCTCGGCCACAACGTCATCGACGTTAGTCCTTAACGTGCGGACCTGACCAAGAAGGCTGACGATCTTGCTTTGGGCTTCGTTGTGTGCATCGGCTGCCTCATCACGAGAGTGAGAAAGATCTTGCATGGCAACCTCAAGACGAGACTTTTCCTTGGCCCAGGTAGAGCTGTTGAGAACTTCATCGTCCCATTTGTTGCGCAACTCTTCCAACTCATCGCGGAGGCGACCGTTCTCGCTACGTGAATGGATGATGCTTTCGCGCTCAATCTCAAGCTCATGTGTGAGCGACGCAAGTTCTGTCTGGTATTTCTTGCGAGTCTGTTCCATCGAGGTTTCCTTGTCCTCGATGTCCATGGCACGCTGAGAACGGTAGTCTTCGAGTTCGTTTTGCAGTCTCTTCTTGGCTTGCAATGCACCATCGAGATCCGCAGAATTATCTTCTAGACGTTCCTCGTACTGCTGTATTTGACGCTGAAGGTCCTCGACGAGAGCGTCCATTTGCTTCCTCTCCGACATGATGGAAGCACAAGTCTCCTCGGCCTCCCTAGCCTGTGATTTGGCGAATTGTTCTGCACGCGATGCTTTGAGCACAGCAATCTCCGCTTGCTCGAGCTTGCTGAAGTATTCGTCGGCTCTTTGGCGGTAGAGATTGAGACTAGCAGAGACATCGTTGAGCTTCGAGGTCTCGTCGTCGAGTCTGATCTGTAGATCGCTAAACTCCTGCAGCAGTTGACCATGGTTGGCGGTTTCCTGCTCTCGGTCCAACTTGAGCTCTGCAAGCTCAGACTTAGCATCGCGAAGCTCGACCTCCATTACGGTTCTGTGATGCTTGATGTCGTCAAAGGAAGTCTTTGCATCGGCCAAGTCGTTCAAAGCATTGCTGTGCGACGCGACAAGGGATTTGCGGGATTGTTCTTGCGCGTTGATGAGATCAAACAACTCCTCGTGAGACTTGGTCTGAACCTCTTTAAGTGATAGCTGTCCAGTCCTGATGCTGTTCTCCAGGTTAGAAACCTTCTTTGCCGAATCGTCAAGCATATCATGCAGCCTGAAGTTCTCGCGCTCAAGCTTCTGCATGCGTCGGACCGAAGGACTGTCGTCCTGTATGCCAGCCTTAACCGGGCTTCGATCGAGCTGAGATTGAAGATGCATGTTTTTCATTTCTGACATCTGAAGCTGATTTTGGATCATCTCAAGCTCCGCCGCGAGATCCATGCGGCTATTGAATGTGACGGTGTCAGTTGTGCGGTCAGAACGCGTAGAGTCGCTTCTCTGGTGAGTAAAAGGACGTGGGTGGGATGGGGTCGTGACTGGAGAGAAAGGCTTCCTAGCCTCCCAATCGCGTCGAAGCCCATTCACCGGAGCGGGAGAGTTGCGAGCGTTGACCTGATTGTTATTCATCTCTTCGAGAAGAGCACGCTTCGAGTTGACATGGCGATTCTCATTCTCCTGCAAGTCGTCATGGAATTGAGATCTAAGGTCCTCGAGCTGTGATTCTACGCGCTGCACGCGCTCGTTGGCAAGACTAAGAGCCTGCTGGGAGGTTTCTAGCTTGCGAGCGAGATCGATAGTGCGGCCCATGTCTGGTTTGGCTCCGTTAAAGCTTGCAGACAGGTCCCTCGCTTCGGGATCAAACACCTTTTGCAGTAACCTAAGCTGGTCGTGACATTCTGCAAGCTCCTTGTTTGCGTTCTCGAGAGCGTTTTGCACTGCGCGAGTGTTTGTCTGCGCCTGGGTCTTGAGTTGTCTTTCGGTCTCGAGCTTGCGGTTGGCGTCTGCGAGCTGCAGGTTGATAGTAGAGGAGGCTTGCTCGGCGTTTCTGGTAGTACGATGCTCACGGGTCATCTCGTGGTTCAGGTCCTCCAAGCTGAGAGCCAGCTTCTCCTTTTGCTTCTCGAGCGAGGTTATGGTAAGATGGGCATCCTCGAGCTGTCTGGTGACTCGCTTGGTCTCCTCCTCGGACTTTGCCTTCTCGGCGGCCAGCTGTTGGACTCTTGAGCGCTGAGTGTCACCAGCTCGCGAGTTCGTTCGAGCAATGTCCAGATTCTTCTGCTGGATCTTGGTCAAAAGAGCACGGTTGTCGTTCTCAGAGGCAGTCAGACGACCCTTGATGGTCACCAGCTCACGCTCCAAGCGTTCCTTGTGCTGGTCATGGTGAAGCTTGAAGTTGTCGGAATCACCAATAAGACGCTTGAGACTCTGGACCTCGTTGAAGAAAGAGTTTCTCTCGTTCTGCAGCTCATCTAGCTGTTTGTCTTTGTCGTCGAGATCCCGGCGCAGAATGGCCTGGCGCTCGCTAGCTTGACGGAGAACCTTTTGCTCGGTAGCTGATTCTGCTTCAATCTTTGCCTCTTGAAGCTCGATGAAGGACTTTCGCAGCTTCTGCAACTCCATTTGATAATCTTTACGGTCCTTTTCGGCGATGGCCTTTGCCTCGGCAGCACGTCGTGTAATGTCGGACTGAGCGTACATCTCCTTTTCGATAGTGACCTTGGACTCATTGAGAGCGTTGTATTCTCTCTTCAAGTGCTCCACTTCGCTGTCAGCGATCCTCTTAACATCATCCCGGGACTGTCTTTCACGACTGAGTTCAGTCTGGACCTGGAAAAGCTCGGCCTTGAGATCGGTGATTTGACCTTCGAGAATCTCGGATTGAGTGTTGGCGTTTGCTTGCTCCTCCAACGCGCGCTTAGCATCCGCCGCTTCACGCTCAAGCTGAGAATGTTGAGACTTGATCGCCTCCATCTCAGCGAGCGTTCCACGCAGACGATTTTGCACTGTGTCATGTCGGGTGGTAAGCCCAGCCTTCTCCTCCTCAAATCGCTTACGGTCGTCCTGGAACTTCTTGAGGTCGGTCTTGAGAATTGCCAATTCGCTGTCTTTTCGTCGAATGAGGTCCTCGAAACTGGTTGATGTGGTCGCGAGCTCCGTCATCTGTTGACGGATGCTACGGTTCTCATCCAGGAGATCCTTGACTTGTTTCTTGGACGCATTAAGATCCTTGGTGGTGTTTGACAACTTAAGGTCTAGGTCTTGATCGGTCTTCAACAGCTTCGCTTCCAAGTCCTGCATCTTGCGCTCCCTCAAGCTCAGATGACTCTTGAGCATCTTAACCTCCTGACCTAGGCTTTCTTCAAGTTCGGTACTCTTTGAACGACTGTGCTCAATTTCTTCCAACTCGCCGTTGAGCATCAAAATCCTGTCGGTAAGCTCAGTCTTTTCGGAGTCTAGCTTGCTGATGATAGCGCCAGCCTGCTCGAGTTGATGTTGATAAGTAGTCGCTTGCTCCTCCGCAGTACGTTTGGCCTCCATCAAGGCATCGACTTGACCTTCGAGACCATCTTGGTCTGCCAATGCCGATTGCAGCTTCTCTGTCAATTCGGTTTCCCGATCTTGCAGTCGTCTGAAGATCTCCTCCTTGTCGAGTGCCAAAGCTCGCTCACTTTCTAGTGTCTGCTGGACACGTTGAATTTCGAGCTCTGCCCTGCGACGATCGTCCTCGACCCGTTGGCGCTGTTCTTCCTCTTCTATCATCTTCATTTGCAGCTTCTTGATCTCCTCTTCCCTCTTCTTCACCTCGGTCGCTTGCCTGGTCGCTCCCAAAAGAGGTCTCATTCTTACAAACATGCCCCACCACGGGTTTGCCTGCATTTGGGCATAGACGTGGAAGTTTCGCTGGATAATTCTGGCGGCCTCTGCGCGGTAGAGTTTCTTGTGAGCAATTCTGCGCTGGATATATCCCTGGGCGAGAGACTGGAATCGGGCAATGATCTCGCGAATCAGGGTATCGCGTTGCTCTTCGAGCTCCGCAAGCACACCGGCTCTAAAGAAGACCTTGGTAAGACCAACTCTAAACCAGGACGGATCCAGGCGAAGTTTCTCCAGAATGAGCTTCGCAGCAGCTTGGCCGTCGATATAACCCTTGGGCATGTTTGGGCAGAGAACTTCGTATCTAGATCGGAATTCCGCAAACGGTAGTCTGTTGGGGAAACCTGTCCGAGCGATACGAATACCTTCCAAAACACCATTGCATCGAAGTTGATCGAGCACAAGTGAGGAGCTGAACTGTTTGGGCTTCTTCTTGTGATTGGGTAAGATACACCTTACGAAATGAGGGTGGGTTGAGTGAAGCTGATTCATGAGATTGTTGAGCTGTTCCTTGTGGCGCTGGGCGACTGTACGGAAGAGCCCCTTCTTGACCCGGCTGCGACCTCCAGACATGTCGTCTTCGACTTCGGCGCAGTCGGCAAATAGGCCAGCCACGTGTTTGTTTGTGGATGCCGCGAGCAGACGAGTCACATTGTCGTTCATGGGATCTTTGTTCTTCTCCAGCCAACCCTCTGTCGAGTAATCGACATCGGCAGCGTAGTGGGTGAGCATGAAACCTTGGGTCAAGAGCGACTTTCGGTACTTTGGATTCTTGCGATCCCATAAAGAGTTCAGCTTCTCGGTGAATGACTTGTCGGTGGCCTTGGGCATAACAGAATCTTCATCCAGACAGGAGAAGATACCGATGGGGTTGGTCAGCTCGATCAGATCGATAGTCGGTTGAAGGTCCCGTCCAAAGTCGATGAACTTCCACTCAATCTGCTCACGAGCGTACTCTTCCTGTTCCAGTACAAACATGTGGTGGTTGAAGAACTGCTGCAACTTCTCGTTGGTATAGTTGATGCAAAGCTGTTCGAAGCTGTTGGTCTCAAAGATCTCGAAACCAGCAATATCGAGTACACCGATAAAGTGTGTGTCGTCCGAGCTGCTGCCGCCACGGTCTAACTGCTTATTGATGCGACTGACCAAGTCCCCAAAGCTACGCTCATACATACCCTTCGCGAGTGCGTCGATGGCGAGTCGCACCTGCTCTGGGGTCTGAACCTTTTCAACCCACTCTCTACCCGCCTTGACTCTGGGATGGAGCAGTCCTTTGACGAAAGGTTCCGGTGAAATACCAACCAAAGAGCAGAATTTGTAAACAGCCTCCATGGCGTCGCCTGACAAAGCCGCTTGGTCCGCTCTTAAGCTCTCCTTGGCCACGGTAATGTTTCCAAGGTGAAGAATAGCGGCCACTGTCTGGATGATAGTCTTTTGGTCATTTTCAGAAAAGCCCATAACGTGGAAAGCCTCAATGAGCGAGTTCCACTCCGAGTCGTCCGACACGCCAGAAATAGTGTCATTGCCATGTCGGGTGTACTCAAAGTCTTCTATCTCGGCGTTTTCGAGGAGGAGAGATTTCTTGAGAGCTTTGTCGGCTCCACGTAGCAATTGATAAAAGACGTGGTAGTTTCTCTCATTGGAGTTGATGTGAACCACCCTACTCTTTTCCAGGAGATACCAGTCAATGTATGCGCCAGCAATCTGTCCAGCCCTGGTAAATTTGATCCGAATAAATTTTCCGAATCGGGAGGAGTTGTTGTTGCGAACAGTCTGGGAGTTACCAAAAGCTTCGAGGATAGGATTGGCTCTCAGAATCTGTTCGGACAGGTTTGATATCTGCCTCCCTCCGGACTTCGCCTTGGGTGTGTCTGACGTTGCGACCGCAGCGAGGTATTGAATGACCTTCTTTGTGTTTTCAGTCTTTCCAGCGCCGGACTCACCCGTGACCAAGATACTCTGGTTCGTTCCCTCATCCACCAAGTTCCTGAAGGCTTCGTCCGCCATTGCAAAGATGTGTGGTTTGGTGTCTTCTCTTGAGCGGCCTTTGTACATGTTGATGTAATCGCGTCCGTAGATAGGTAGTGGAGCATATGGGTTTACTGTCACTAAAAACAGTCCAGAGTAGGTGTAGATAAGATCGGCCTGGTATCTCATCTGCAGGTTGTGTACGACGGAGGCCTCATTGAGATGAGTGAGCTCTGCCATGTCGTCGGCCTTGTCGAACTTGGCCGGGTTGACTTTATCGACACTGTCTGCGTCGACTTCCCGCTGCTACCCAGTGTCAGCTTACGCACGCGACTGGCTCCCAAGCGAACTTACACTGCCATCTTCACACTGTACTAGCAGCATGTCATTACCGAGCTCTTCAATGACCTCGCCCTTGACGAAGGCATTCTTCGGGTCCTTAACCCAAACATATCGTTTCCCCGAGAAGTCGTTCTCGCCTTCTATGCCACCGACTGTCTCAGTCGTGCCGTCTAGCTCGGTCTTGATGAATTTGGGTGCGAATGTGCCAGGCGCAGGAGATCCTTGCCTTCCGGCAGGAGAACTCACGCTTTTGGAACTGCTCCGCACCAACGAGCCCATACCCATATCTGCTAGTGAATTGGTCCGAGAATGTGATGATACTGGCGCTTTTGGAAGGGGAGATTGCATGATGGCGGACTTTGATCGCGCATGTCCCGGCGGGGGTCCAGGAGATGGTGAGCCATTTGACCTGCCAAAGGGGCCGTTCCGCCAGCGAGGCCCATTTTGTTGTGCTTGCGAGGCCATGTCGTTGAAATTAGAGGCGGAATGCGAGCTTGCGCTGTTGTTGTTGGTTGGCGACTTACCACGCCATTATCGAAGTCGAAAGACAAATGCAAGAAGTAAAAGGAAGTAAGTAAACGCGACGATTGGATATGTACAACGTCGACGGCACCTCCAACACTCGATGTCGTGTGCGTTGAAAGTCGTTGTGTTTCAAGAAATTGTATGGAGAATCAACACAGCAGGGCAAGTGTAAACAGTCGGGGGAGCCAGACCCACCTTCCGCTTTCGTTCCGCAAAGGTTACGCGAGCAGTCTTGGCGCGCGGCGTTCTCCCGTTTCACCTTGCAGCGAATATTCACGTGTGATCGACTTCATCTCTAGTCATCACTGAGAATACTTTGTCGTTCTCTGTGAATCGCGTCAGTGCGGTGTTGTCTTACTGGCTTCTGATTGCAGCTATCGCTGTCACTGCTTGTCACCAGCTCTGTTCAGATTTATATTTCAGTGATCCGTTAGGCTTCACGTCTGTTTCATTCACAGACGTACGACTAACATCGCCATGATAAGACTGACCCATTAGGCAAGTATATGCAGATTTACCTTCCATTACACCATGCGTAACTCGAACGATGTTCGCCCGGTCGCGCCGACCTCATCTGGACAATTTCAAATCCCTGGATTGGGAGTTTCGACTTTCCCTCTCCCTCGAGCACCAAACGCCCTTGCTGCTACTGCTGCCGCAGGCGCTGCTCTCGCGCAATTTCCAGCTTTGGCCAACCTTTCTCATTTCGAACTTACTGCTTTGCTTGGACAACTTCAAAGCGGTCAGAATCTGTTGCAGCCATTAGCGCAAGCTCAACCTTCTTCTTCTGATTCTTCCGCCGATCATCTCAACTTGGCAGGCTCGCAGGCGCCGCCGAATGGAATCAGCCACGACAGGGTTACAAGAGGAGGTTCATCAGGCCACAACACTCATAGTGCTGGCGACTCCAGTCTCGAAGAAGGCGAGGTCAGCGATGCAAGTATGGATTTAGACTCTCCTGTCGTAACTCGCCTATCGCCTTCTGCCACGCTCAAACGTAAGCATGATATGACGGATACAAACGGTAACCGAAAGGCTCCCAAGATGAGTAAGGGTAAAGCTGCTGGAGATGACTGGATTGAACAAGCCATGAGTTACAGAGAGCAAGTCCTGCCTTTCATTCTCTCATTACACCATGAGGGGTTCTCCTTCTCTGAGATTCTACCCGAGGTGCAGAACGAAAAGGTTCTCCGAAGCATCTATACCGAGCTTGGTCTTCCCCTTAGCAAGCCACCGCCAACTAAACCCGCTGTTGCAATCCCTTCTCACAAAACGAATGAGCAGGCTGTATACCAAGCCACGCCCGCTATCGACCGCACTGCGACGACAACAGCTGCTGGTAAGAACTCACCGAAAGCCGCTGCGCCAGTCGACCGTAACGAGTACCTTGCACGTTTGAGCCAACTCAAGGCTGCCAAAAGCGCCAATGTCATATCGAAAGATCTGGCAAAAGCCAAGCCTGTTGTACCTCAGCCTCCCGTTCAGTCAATCCCACAGGTTGCTGCCTCGAAGTCTACATCCATACCCGAATCGCCATTACAGGTCGTAAAGGAACAAGAGGCAGCTCAAACCAAAAAGCTCAATACCGAGCGCTTGAAACAAAAGTTAGAGATGCTCAAGGCAGCGGAACAGAAGAAACGTGAACTGGCTGCAGCCCAGGTCAGCACTTCGGCTCCTCGAGCAGCATCAGAAACGAAACAAACAGATATCTCGACACAGAGCTTCGCCGCCTCTGTTGATCCCAGTTCTGCGAGAAAACGACCGGTTGCCTCTGACTTCTTGATTGCAGAAGCAGAGACGCCGGGCTTCTCTAGACCATTCGGACAGAGCCGTCAGAACAGCGATGACGACGCCATGATTATTGAAGCCAGCGACGACGAGTCGGATGATGCTGATGACGAGTCTTATAACGAGGCTATGGTTTCAGGCAACGATGTGGACGGGCCATCTATCCTTTCAAGCTTGAGGCGGCAGCGCGTTGCAGACTTTCCTCCGCTGACCGATTTTCCGCCTCGATCTCCATTCAATCGTCAAACCAGCACTTCCAACGTACGGACCCCTTCGATCCAAACGCCTGGCGCGATCAGCGAGGCGGAAGCATTGTTGAAGCATGAGCAGGAACTCGCAATGCTTAAGATTCGTATTGCAGAAGCCGAGAAGCGCAAGAAGGGAGCAGCAAGCAAGTCTGGCACCTTCAGCGATGCTGCGACCGGTGAAATGTTGCAAGACATCTCCAGCGCCGTCCAGCAACAAGCACGGGCAGCCATGACGGGCACCAGCAGTGGTAATGCCACCCCTCTGGCCTCCAGTGAGCTTGGCTCGTCCATTGATTCTGATAAGAGGACCTTATTGCGAGCCAAACTCAGCGCCCGTGATCTAGCAGCCAACGCAAAGAAAGCCCGCCTGGCCGAAATGCAGCGTCAGGTCGAGCTGCTACAACAAGAGTACGAGCAAGATATGCTTGAGCAAGAGCAGCTTCGCGAAGAACTGGAGGCTTTCAATGTCGATACCGAAGGCATGAGTAAAGAGGAGATGGAAGCCAAAAAGGACGAGATTGTGCAACAACTTGAGTCTCAAACTGTGCCTGCGGAGCAGCATCTCGTGTCTGATTCTGTCACACAACCGCTGGAGCCAACCGCTTCATCACATTCTCCTAACTCTGAGGTCGCCGCTGAGCAGATAACAGAACCTGACATTCAGCCATCCGTGTCGACATGTGTATCGGAAGCTGCTCCCGCGCTCCCAGATACGAGCCACGACGGATCTGAAGAGACCAATGTAGCAGAAGAGCATACTGGCCAAATGGCTCAATCTACCCACGAGCTTGACGGAGGTACGCCCTCCTCGAATGAAACAAACACGACTCGCGAAGACGAGTTAAGAGAAGAAGAAGTTGTCGTGGAAGATGTACAGCCTACATATCCTGACGGATCTCTCTCAAAGGACCATGCCGATTCGAACCAAGAAGTCAACGGCAACGACATCGAAGATGAGGAGGCTGACATGGATATGGAAGACACAAGTGATGAGTCGGACGAATCGAGCTCGAGCTCGAGCGAGTTCGATGAAGCAGAAAGCTCTGTGGAGAGCAGAGAAGACGAGTCGCGTGCAGTACCAATCTACGCATCACTACCTGCCGATGATGAAGACGACGAAGGGTCAGAGGTCGACGAAGAGTCTGACGGTGACGCTCCGATGGACGTGTCAGAAGGCGACTCGGATAACGGCTCAGACGACGAAAAAGATGTGGACACCCTTGAGGTATCTGCTTCTTCCAAAGAGACATCTGCGATTGGAACTTCTATTCATTCAACGAACGTGTCGACACCAATACCTGCCGATGATATTGCCCCCGAACTACAATACCTCGAGCACCCCGCCGAACGCCCATCGCTGCCAGATACGCAAGGAACTCCATTCGTGCCCTATCACGGTTCTGTTCTCCAACAGTTCAAACAATACCGAGCTCACCCAGAATACATGCACGAGGTTCATGGTGGCTATCGCTCACTGAAATACAGTAACAACATCGACGCTCACAAGATGCTTTGTCCGAACCAGGGCTCTGATGAAGTTTGCCAAGATCCCAAGTGCCCTTTTCAGCATTTCAGGGATATGTCCTTGCCTGGTGCGTATTGAAAAAAGATGTGATTTGCTTTAGTTATCAACCCCTTTCTTCTTTCTCTTTCTTGTTCAATTTCCATAACAGAAGAATTGCCTCGGGCTTGTTTCTCTTTTGGTTTCTTTCTTTTATGTTCATTTCATCATCAGCATTGCGTTCATTAGCTGACTGTGACAACTAACCCACAGACGACAAAATTCTACTACAGCTTAGCAGACCACCGGTCAGACCGAACCAAACGCCAGAAGACGATCAACGTTTCAGAGAAGGCCTCAGAGTCGTCGTCAGTGAGCTCCGAGCTAAGGGCCTCACTCAACTGGACGATATTGCGAAACGAATGACACAATATCGGCGCGAGTTCCTTGACAACTATAGCCTTGGGTACGATCAGCATGCGTATGTGCCTACAGACGCTGCATAAAAGGTCTTTCTCGCGCCAGCTATGCACAATTCATCATTCCTTCTTATACACGAGCGTAATGTATTATTCGAGACCACTGCGAGCTATGGCCGCGAGTCTCTTCGTTCTGTAAACAAGCCTGAGGCCTTACATGCCCTGTCACGGGTGCTCGACAAAGGAGGCGGGAGACGTGGAGGACCGGAAAGGAGGGATCCGAGTACACGGGAACTGTCCGTCGAGTATGGCTTTCTATATTCGCAGCGCATGCGATCGAAAGCACAGCCCTTCGGCAAGCTGTACCTCATTCCGGTACATTCAATACGGATTGGCTACTACTGAGTAGCAAATCATAATATAATCACTTAACATTCTATTCAATGACTCTGGGTCCTTCATCTGGCAACACTGTTCTCGTTGATGCCTAACAATCTGATCATAATTGCGTTGTCAATTGAGCTATCTGTGCCGTGATATCTACAAACGATGTTGTTCGGAGCGTGATAGTCAGGCTGCTTCGACCTTCTTCAAGCAGTCGTAGAACTCGTTCCAGTGATACATGACCACAATAGCTCCACACTGCTCGGTGAGCATCTTGGCCATCTCGTCTTGCTTCGCCTTGTCCTCGTACGAACCAACATAACCGATCAAAGGAATCTTGGCGTTCTTCGCGGCCGTCGCTCCGGACTTGCTGTCCTCGACAGCAACACACTCTTGTGCTTTTACACCAATGACCTTGCAGGCGTGGAGGTAGATGGCAGGGTCTGGCTTAGAGGTAGGCTTCTCCAGTGAAGTAGCCGCGCTGAAGACGTGGTCCCTTGGGACGTACTGATCCTGTCCGACCTTACGGATAGACGCCTGTACACGAGACAGAGCCGAAGACGAGACAACGGCCAGTCCGTACTTCTTGCTCCTGAACAGCTCGGCCAGGACCTTCGTCGCACCGGGACACTCCTTGGCCGACTTCTCCAGCGTCTCGACGACCTTTCCCAATTCGCGATCCACGTATGCGTCGAACTCTTTTGGCGGAATGGTGAAGTCGTATTTCTTCTGCAGAGACACCATCATGCCGCGGAAGTTCTGGCCGACGAACTCGTTCATGAGTTGCGGTCCGGTGTAGCGGTCTGACTTGCCATACTTTTCGAGGATCTCGTTTGCGAGTTCGGCACAGGCTACGAATGCGAGCTCTTCACTGAGGACGAGGGTGTTGTCGCAGTCGAAGAGGATGGTCAAATATCTTGTCAGTCATTGCTCGACGGTGCTTCAAGGCTGGTGGTTCACATACATGTACTGAAGGCATCCTGTTGCTGATCTGTTGATGCGGGGTCGTTGCTGTTCGTACTTGCGCCGGGCGATGTAGACAACTTCGTGAGGCGAAGTTGCGGGTTATGAAAAGATGTGTCCTTGAAGGAGATAGCGTCAGACCGTGTGTTATCAGATGTGTGGCAGAGGAGCAGTACGAACGTAGAGTGGTCATGTTATATGTGTTTACTGTATGACAATTGTGACGTGGTGGTCCCCTGCCCCGCTTCAAGCTCCATTGGCTTTTCTTCCACAGCCGCCATGTGCATGTGCTGGCGGATCAAAGGTTGCATAGCTTGAGCAAGCAATTTCTTGTCTCTCGCTCCTTGAATTGGCCTGTGAGTTGCATGAATGACTTACGGACTGGACAGGATTTGGACAGTGATGGTCGTATGATACCATGCATACCTTACTATGCAGTTGAGATGTCGCCCAACGAGGATTGCCCTACATGAACTGCTTCATTGTCAGCTCACACCGGGAAAGAACGCGATGCTTGGTCTGTACGAGTTCTCGGCGCTATAACACTCTCGTCGCAGTGAACATCCTTCTCGTACTCCACGCGTTTAGTTGAGTTGATTTGGTACGAATAGTCATTGCAGAGGTGAAAGCGCACGGACCCTCCGCTGCTGCGTTGCGCACTGGTCTTCGTGTCGGCTTCACTTCTCTACACTTCATTGACGGGGGAGGTATGGCACAACAGACAGACACATCTTCGAATGCCGGCCACTTGAAGGAGCAGCAGTCAGAGCATACCGGACTTCACCGACTCAGCCATGTGCAAAAATTGCCGGCTCATGTAGAGCCAGCGCCTCAAGATGCGGTTTTCATCCAAGGCCAGCTCTTGCGCAGCATCACTACAGCACTGGCAGCAGTAGGCTTCGACAGTGCAACACCCTCTGCGCTCGAAGCTTTTAGGGCTGAGGCAGAAGAATGTGAGCAGTTGTTCTTATGTCTCGTATGCGATTCGCTTCTAACCACTCCAGACATGCTTCACTTTCTCTCCACGGTGCGCGAGTCCATGACTTCTGGAAGACGAACCAGTGCTGTACCCCAAGACTTTAATACCGCTCTGGCGCTTTCACAGCTGGTGCCTTCGGATTTTAGCTCCCACCTCGATCTCGATATTCCTTCCGCACTATCATGCCCTTCAATAGCGTCACCTGCACCGGACGAAGCAGCTCCTCCAAACCTGGCGCCCATGCTCGGGCCCGAACTTGTGGTTCCGTCCAAATCAGCTCATCCTTACATACCGGCACATTTTCCAGCATTACCGAGCAAACACGCTTGGTTGAGTACGCCTACATTCACAGCACGTGAACACGATCCTCGAAAGATCCGCGAGCGTGCGACGCAGGAAGGCATTCTGGCGGAGTCGGCTTTAAGACGTTTGACCACGGCGAAAAAGGCACAGTCGATGCGCAAAGGAGTCGCGAGTCAAGCGGAGAAGAACAGAGATCAACTCTGGAAGGACGCGTTGTCCGACATCTTGGGAGACTCTATGCCAGACGTACAAAAGGACGGGGATGGCGATATAATATTCGACGGTTTGGACAAAGTGGATCAGAAAGATGAGGCGAGCACGTCAAAGGATCTTCTATTGAATGGGAACAGCATGCTTGTCAACCACGATCAGAGTCATTGGCGGAGAGATGCTGGCATCGGTGGGATACGAACCTAGCGATGAGCAAAAGCTCGAGAGCCGAATGGACGTTGCGCTCATGGTCATGGAGATGTTTGATATTAGCGAGGCGTTTGGGAGGGTTATGATTGCGCCGTGGAACACCGAAAGGCGTCCCTGCAGACCTGCAGAAAAGTGTCGTCTTGAGTAGACAGGAAATGATACCCAATACAATCTTCATATTAAAGCTTGCGAAACCGCCATCGCTATGAACAAAGAGATCACATCAGCTGACAAAAGTGGCTTGAGCTTGATCACTTCTCGTCGTAGATACCCTCCCAACTCGTCGTCTCCACTGTCAGGCCGTTTGCGCATCTTCATATCAATTAGTTTTGCGAACGAAGCTCAAGATGGTGTCATATCACTCACTTTCTGAAGAGCCTCACTATTGGTTCACACACAACCACACTCCGAGGATTAGACTGTGGGCCTTGCAAATCACACGAGTATTGGACCATCTCCTTCAGCTGACAATTCCTAATATCGACCGGTGGTTTGCGTAATTTGCCATCTGCTTTGTATTGGACTCGAGCCTCGAGCTGCCACGGCGGGAAGGCTTCGACTGGTGGTGCCATCGCTGGTTTTCACACCGCACCGCGTCGCAACAATCGATAATCTGTGGCTGAGAACTGCGTCTTGTGATAGGTCTGCTCGTTTTATAAATATTCAAAATGAAGAATGAGTGCAGAAGACCTAGGAAAGAGGTTGGTGGCGGAGATTGAAGAAGAGAGGTTTGATGAGGTATGTGAACGGCAGTCTTGCCCTCACAGCATTGGCTCGAAATATCTATCTACCAGAATCACACAAGACACTCGGATGTTTGGACTGACCATGGGTAGTTATTGTTTACCCTCCGCACGATCAACGATCCCGAATCATCGACAAGAACCGGAGTTGACGCGATCGACGAGCTGCTGGCTATATTCTCTGGATCTTCGAGACCGCCAGAGGAGCACGATGCTAGAGATGTATTGATCCGGAGTGTGCAGGCTACAAAGAGAAGACCACCACCCTTCATCGAGTTGACCTCTCCGAGCCCAGGCGATGGCAAACGTCATCTTCTTTACTATCTCGTCGCAGTCGCTGTGCTGCCTAGCCATCTTTGCTCCATCTTCGTTGGTGGCCAGGATGGCGCGATCATCATCATGGACAATGACAATCGATTCTCAGTACCTCGTCTGGTCCAAATCATGCAGCATCTCTTGTCCAACAAGATAGTAAAAGCAAAGACGGGACCGACCTCTGAAACCCAGCTGCCTACATCCAAGGATATGGATCAAGCAATCGAAGCAGCGCTGTCCCACGTTCACATCTTCAGACCACAAAGCATGGAATCACTGTTGACAACGATCACGAATCTACGAAGTTACATCTTTGACCCAGACTCACACTACTCAATACACAAACGGATCCACTCCATCATGCTGAGTAGCGCAAGCGCGTTCTATTGGCAAGACAGATGCGACATGGACACAGCAGCAGCTCTGAGCGTACCCTCCGCTTCAGCAACGACCAATCAGAAGCCTCGCTCCGCATACATTCAGCTGGCGGCAAGCCTCCGCAACATCTCTGCAGAGCTCTCCTGTCCAGTCATCTACACCACCTGGACGACCTCACCTGTACAGCTAGGGAATACGGCGATCAGGCCTTCGTTACCGAACCCATGGCCTACGCTGCCTCTTCTTAGGCTGGTCGTCCAGCGGCGGTCAGTAAGGAAGCTGCCTGGCGCTATCAGTGCCGAGGAAGCGCTGAGAGATCGTAAGGACAGGAGTGAAGCCGTTGCAGAGGGGTGGTTCGACGTCTCTGTCAATGGCTACAACAGTGATGAGTGGACCGACGCTATGCGAGAAGGTTTGAGAGAAATGGGAGGAGGCGGTGGGTTTGCTATGAGGATATGGCATGAAGGTGTAGATGTCGATAGCAGGTGAAATATAGACGGATGCTACCGCAATACGATTTCACTATAGGATCTGATTTGCCGTTGCACACAAACGGCTCGAGTACAAAAACAAGAACAGCATGTCAGCACACCTACTCTGGTCTTTGCCATCTCTTTCTGAGCTCTTGAATTCTTGCTCAGGCTCAGCTTTCAACTCGCAGCGCTTCAAACTTACATCTCATTGCTGCTCTAAAACAATTGGTCAAATGCATTTGTAATCGGGCATGTATAAGAATTGAGTACAACGATATACAGCCTGTTGCCAACGATGCTATTGAATGTGACGTAGCGGTGACCACAGCGTCTGAAGCCGTGCAGCCGCTGGTAGACCATCAAAAAGTCACAAAGCCATGCTCGATGCGGCTCGCCCAACGCTTCTGCCGAAAAGGCACACAGCAGCAGAATCTCCGATCTGGGCAAGGCGACGTTACCAACAGAGCACTTTTGTAGAAGCCGCCATGGAAAATCCTCGGCTCCTGTCCTTAAGCCGCATGACATAACCAGGTCGTTCCTCCCTCGTGGCTCTTCGTCATTCCTCCTCCTTCGTCATAACCTGAATCCTCTGTACGGTATTAACGCGACACACGACAAGCCCGTGCAGAAAAGCATCATACTGCATCAAACAGCGGTTGACCCAATTGCCATCAGATTACTGGTCAATTATACTCGATATTTTTGCCTTTGCGGAACGGCCGCTCGGCTTCAGGTCTTCGGTAGCCAAAAGGTCGTCGTCACATCACGGCAGCTTCACGTCGACTCGGCCTGTGAAACTCGCCATTGCGTCACTTTGTTTCTTATACTCGGAATTCGAAGCAGAAGCGCGTCGCAAAGAACAATACGCGCCTATTGAGCTTCAATTGCAGTCGACAGGTGATATTGGATCGTGAACAGGTGCAATCTTGCATCTTCGAGCCGAGAAAACCCTGCCGTCGCGTAAAGGTCAGTAGTTTGCCACCGCATCGTTCCTCGATTCCCGACCACTCAATTCACATTCCCCTCATCGCAAAGCTCCAACGCCTCGACTTTTTCATCCAGTCGTTGTATTGACAATCGAAATAGGTTGCAACAGATAATTGTCGAGATATTTCGGCGATCTCTAACACGAATCGAGTGGATTGCAAGTTCATGTGAGAAGAAGAAGGGAAGCACAACAGTTCCAGGAAAGCTTAAGGATCATCGTCCATCGCAAAGCGACGTCATTCGAAGACATCATGGCCACCACCGTCAGTCAACCCAGTGTCAACTCCAAGACCATGTCATCACCGCAAACAAAGAAGATTGCGATCAAGAGTGAAGGTGAGTCGCTTTCCATTGCTTGTCACCCGTTCGGTTTCGCGTCGCTCGAGTTTGCACACATCAGTATCGCAACCTCACGTTGTCGATTGTAAAGACTTAGCATCGCGTCACTGTCGCCCATGTTCATGTACATCCCACTGCAGCTACTTGCCGTTCAGTCATCGTCGGCGCATTCTTCTTCCGCGTCGCGCTGTTACCATTGAATAGTCATTGACCAGTCCGACAGACAACGTACCGCAACCTCCCACCGTTATCCAGCCAGAAGACAGCAAGTCTGCTGACGACAACAAAGACACCAAGAACACCTCGACCAATGCGCCTCTTGCACCACCTCCAAGACCAACCCAGAACAACGAAAAGAACGGTGACTACTTCGGATCAGGAGGAGGACAACCACACGAGAACCCCAGCTACTTCTCCAAAGAGCCCAACCCATTCGAGAACGCTTTCGGCGCGCCATCGGACACACCGGGTAAGACCCAGCTCCCAGGCGTGACAAGCTTGACCTCACCAGCACCACTCGGCCTCAGCGCGAACACCCCTGGTTGGCCCAACTCTCTACGTTCAGGCCCTCTCAGTCCGGCTATGCTCACCGGCCCAGCCAACAACGACTACTTCAGCAACGACCACCACTTTGCTGGTAGTTTTCCTACTCCCAACGAGTCTTCTCTTCGAACTGGCCTCACCCCTGGTGGTGGTGGGTCCATGTTCCCGCAGCCAAGTCCAAACTCTCAAGCCATTTTCAGCTCGCTCCAGTCTGGCGGCGCTACCCCAGGTACTCTGGACTTTCACCGCACTGCTATGCACGCTCGCGCTGCGAGCCAAGTTAACAACACCTCGTTCGCCATGCCACAGAACCCTGCTTCGTCGCAACCACAAGAAGCCAACATCCAACCTGGTCTCGATAACAAAGGCTTCAACAACAACAACAACAACAACAATGGTCCACAACATCAACAGCGTGACCAGTTCGAGTCGCATGACGCTAACGACGCTGCCAATGGACTTTTCATGCTGGCTCAGGCTAGAGGTAATCAATCAAACCAGCAGCAACAGCAACAACAACAGCAGCAGCAGCAGCAGCAGCAGCAGCAGCAACAGCAG